>Ga0302314_10019513_pt1 | contig 11256 bp, 17 predicted proteins | sample III_Palsa_N2_3_FD_200533 | JGI IMG/M metagenome (GOLD analysis project Ga0302314, IMG submission 200533) | Peat permafrost microbial communities from Stordalen Mire near Abisko, Sweden - III_Palsa_N2_3 | ecosystem: Environmental > Terrestrial > Soil > Palsa > Peat permafrost | place: Sweden... | reverse complement strand
TCACGGCCCACATTTCTCTTGGTCTTAGCCATCTTCCACTTCCTTCCGGATCTGCCGGAGTACGTGAGCAGGGATGTTGTCGGCGACGTTATCCGGATACATCGTGAGCATCCAGCTCACGCCATGGGCACGGCGAACGTCGTAAATCACGCGATAACCTCCACGCTTGCCGCGCCCCGGTGCGCCCAGCGAAGTTTGCGGACACCGCCCGGTCCCGGGACTGCCGGCCCAGCCTCCGGATCTGTCATGAGCACTGTCTGCAGCGCTGAGTACTCATCATCCGTCATGTAGTCGACAACGAGCTTCGTAAAGAGGCGCGTCTCGATGAAGCGAACATCCGGGCATTATACGGCATTGCCGTATGTCCGTGTGCGTCCAGCCGATTCGGGAGCAGGGTGACTGGAGGTGGGCCAGATGGCGCCGGAAGCCTTTGCGGCAACCAGCCGTTCGGCGATTCAGGAATCAGCGAGGGGCGCACCGACCGGGCTCGTTCCCGATTCACCGCCCCGAGCTAACTCGTAAATAGTAACGATTACGTTAATATTAACTAATAAATATTCAGTGATCGGCATGGCACTCAATCGTCATTTCAAAAAAACCGAGGTGGCTCGGGTCGAGCGAGACCCAGCTTTCGCCAAAGCGCTCTTGGACGAGGCGGCAACCCTATTCTTGAGTGGCGAGCCGGAAACGGCGCGCGTGATTCTTCGAGATCTCGTGAATGCGACGCTCGGGTTTGAGCGGTTAGCGAAGATCACCGAAACCCCCAGTAAGAGCCTGCATCGCATGCTGTCGCCCAAGGGCAATCCCAGCATGGACAATCTGGCCGCCATTTTCGGCGCGATCGGCAGGCGCCTTAAAGTGGGGCTCAGAGTTCACACCGTTCGCGCCGCATCGTAGTTCGACCTTCCTTTGGAGCGGTGGGGTGCTTTTTAGGGGTACGTACCAATCCTTCCGTACTCAATCTTCAGCAATTTCCAGCAGTTACCGCGAGAAATGGAATCCCTCAGCCGAACAGACCCTAGCGCTGCCGCGTACGCTACGGCCTCTGACGGAGCGCGGCCGATATGTATTCCTTTCGGGGCGGTTCAAGGCCGATGAGTGAAAATAGCGTGAACGCAACAACGTGCGGGCTGCCCTGAAACAAGCCCCAGCGGTTGACCGAACGTCGAAAAATAATGCAGTCATAGGCCGATTATTCGGACGGACTGCGCAGAAATGCGAACGTAGTGCCCATCAGGCGCTTGGTAGGCTGACCCAGTGACATTCTGCACTACCCCAATCCGTAGCCTTTAGGCTACAATAACCGTGGAAGTCCGCCAGTACCAGATGGCCGACGGCAAGACGCCAATGATTGATTGGTTGGAGGGATTGCGTGATGGCGCAACCCGCGCTCGCATCACCGCCCGGCTGGATCGGTTGAAGGCAGGGCTGCTCGGCGACTGGAAGAGCGTCGGTGGCGGCATCTGTGAACTGCGGATCGATCACGGAGCCGGATACCGGGTGTACTACGGGCAGGAAGGTAACACGCTCATCCTGCTTTTATGTGCTGGCGACAAGAGCACTCAAGCAAAGGATATCGAGAAAGCCCATGCGTACTGGAAAGACTACAAAACCCGCCTCCCCAAGCCGCCCGTTCAACGCAGCGAAGCACCTGCGAAATGAAGCCGAGGTCGCCGCTTACATTGAAGCGATGCTCGAGGACGGTGACGCACGCGCCGTACCCGTTGCGCTGCGCACCGTGGCCGATGCCGTCGGTGGCATGGCCGCACTGGCCGATAAAACCGGGCTTTCCCGCGAGACGCTGTATCGGACGCTGTCCGAGCGCGGGAATCCGCGTCTCGACACACTCACTGCGATCCTGGCGGCCTTTGGATTGCGTCTGACCGTAATTCCAACACACCAGTCTCGTGCACGCCGAAATGAGCTAGCTATGCGTGATCGTATCGTTATATAGCGGGACGCGCACAACGACTCCTCAATACGCTGTGTCGCCAGCGGCGTGAGCTGGCCGCCCGTCCCGACTGCGTACTACGTAATCGTGTTGTCAATACTGCTGACCACATACGCCCACTGACCAGAGGGACTGAAGGCGACTGCCACTACGGTGACGTTCGCGGTCACGCCTGAGCCCGACCCCGAGGTGACAATGCAGTTCTTCGCGTTGGGCTGAGTACTCACCGCCACAGCGTAGCTGCCGTTCTGATCGACTGGCGTGTGAGTGAGGGATACGAAGTCGGATGGAATCATGAGGACGGTCGTGCTGTTGTTCTCTGCCCCGACTCTCTGGCATACGCTGTGGGCTGACAGCGGTCGGTCCGCGGCCGCGGAGTCGTCGCGCGGTCTCCAATGCAAGGAGCGCGGAATCCGCGTAAACGTACGCAGCCCGGGCGGCCAGGCACAGGCATAATTAAGCGCGAGGAGTGAGCCATGAGTCAGCAGAACAACATCGCCATTGCACAGAAGCTTCTTGCAGGAATCGGTGGCGGAAAAGATCCAAACGAAATAGCGGCCGGGTTTGCAGACGATCTCATATTTGAGATTCAGTGACGATGGCGTGCTTCCCTGGATTGGTCATAGAACAGGTAAGCGGGCGATCGCCGATTTCATTCACGAGATCCGAAATCTGACGGAACCGGTGAAATTCGACGTGGAGGACATCCTCGTGAGCGATCATAGGGCGGCGATCATCGGCGCACTTGAGACGAAGATCAAGGCGACGGGCAAGCTCACCGCGACGCAGTTTGCGATCATCCTCACGATTGCGAATGACATGATCATTCGTTTTCAGATGTTGGAGGACAGTTTCGACGTGTCAAAGGCGGCACGCGCCTGACGGGGGCCGCTCTGACGCGTCCGCTAGATTCGTTTCGGCGGCTTTTTTAATTAACCCAACTGGAGCGAGAAACCATGGCGCGAACTTGGTTCATTACAGGCTGCTCACGGGGACTCGGCTTCGCCCTGGCGAAAGCGGTCCTGGCAACGGGAGACCAACTGGCAGCAACCGCGCGCGATCCCGCGGCCTTGACTGATCTACGCTCTCTCGGCGGATGATCGCTTCGGCGCGCTGGACATCGTCGTTAACAATGCAGGCTACGGCAACGTCGCTCCGATCGAGGACACGAGCATCGAGGCGTTTCGCGCACAGATTGAGACCGACCTTTTTGGCACGATCATTGTGACGAAGGCGGCGGTGAGGCTGTTCCGAGAGCAGCGTCGCGGTCATTTCATCCAAATCTCCTCGATCGGCGAGGCGCGACTGGCCGAAATGCGAGCATGGCGGGAAACGAGCGTCTCGACCGACTTTCCTGCGGCACCTGAACGATTGAATCGCATGTAGGTCACTAGCTGTGTCGATCGTTTCCACATGCATCGCACCTCGAGCATCCTTGCCGCTCGACTGCTACCTCCCGTATGGGCGCGTGATCACTTCCAGATAGTGGCCGTCGGGGTCGGGAAAATACACCCCGCGCCCCCCGTCGCTATGATTGATCTCGCCTGGGCGGCGGCGCCTCGGGTCGGCCCAGTACTCGAGACCCTGCTCGCGGATGCGTCCGAAAACGGCATCGAAATCAGCCTCGGAAATCAAGAAAGCGTAGTGCTGTGGCTGTATCGGTTCCTCGGCGGCCGCGAAATCGAGAGACACTCCGTTGTCGAGTTCGACCACCTCGAAGGGACCGAACCGGACCGGCGCCGGCAGCCCAAGTATCTCGGCCAGAAAACGGGCGGACTTTGCGCGGTCTGACGAGTAGACGATGGTGTGGTTGAGTTGAGCGGTCATGTGTAGCCCTCACGACCGGCCAACCAACCGTGGATCTGACTCACGATCGCCAGTGCGATTCCCTCGGGAGTGACTGCGCCGATACTGAGACCGACCGGGGAATGCAGGCGAGGGCTTAGGACATTCATGGCCTCCCCGAGTTCACTGGCAATGTGTTGGCGGCGCGATCGAGGCCCCAGGAGGCCTACGTACGCCGGACTTCCCGACTTGGCTATTTCGCGTAAGTACGACGTATCCGAGGCCAGATGATGACTCATCACCACTGCGGCATGGCACCGCTCGAGATCCACCGACGATCTCAGTTTGTCTGCATCCGTCCTCAAAACTGTCGCGCCGGGAAAATGGTCCGTGACCGCATACGCGGGTCGATGATCCACAACCGTCACCTTCCAGCCCAAGGCGATCGCGCCGGCGGCGACTGGGACGGCGTCCGGGCCGGCCCCGCAAATCAGGAGGTGCGGCCGCGGGCCGAGGTGCTGCAGGAATGATGTGGTTTCCTTAAGGCCGCCGGCGTAGCGATACGCCTGCGAGGCGCCACTCGCGGACGCCTGCGCCGCAGCCTCGATGATGCCTGGCGGAAGCGAGGAGGACGTGTGGTACGTCCCCAAGGGAATTTCCGATGAATCGTGGACGACAATCAGAGACGCCGGGCCGCCTCCGATCAGAATGCGTTCCGCCGCCGTGAGGGAGGCTATTGCCAGGCTGTCGGGTCCGGCAGGTTCCAGCAGGATTCGCATGGCGCCCTCGCACCCTGCACCAATGCCGAAGAGCACATCGTCGGGCCCTCGCATGTCGTACTCAACGGCGCGTGGGCGCTGGGTGTTGAGAACGCCCTCCGCATGAATCTTCAGATCCGATTCCAGGCACCCCCCGCTGATGAGCCCCACGTAGGTCCCGTCCCCCATGATTAGCATGCGAGCACCCGGTTTCCGGTAGGTTGAGCCCGTGGTAGCCACGAGCGTCGCCAATACCTTGGGCGACGGATTGTCGCGAGCGTGGTCAAGGAGCAATTCGAGACTGGTGTCGAGCCGAACGTCGCGGCGTGGCCTGGGTGCGGTCATTCAGATAGTAGAGCGCCTTTTGACGGGCAGGTCCAGACCGCCGTCGGCGCGATGCCGCTCGTCAGGCGTCGGGCAGGTCAAATCAATCCGCAGCGCGCAGCTTTGCCACGTTGGCGGCGCTCAGCTTTGAACCCTGGTTTCCAAAGCGCGCGGTCACGTAGTTCGCGACGCCGGCGATCTCAGCATCCGAATAGGCATCGCCGAACGAGGGCATGGTGGTCGACGTGTCGGCCATGTGCCGCTGCGCGCCGTGGATGATGACTTGGGCCACATTCGTCGCCGTGGGATCGTTCACCGCCCGGGTCCCGGTCAATGTAGCCGAAGTCAACACCGGACTGACTCCGGTCCACCCATGGCACCCGGCGCAGGCGCCTTCGTACACGGCCTTCCCGCGTACATCAGCGGCTGCAGCGCCATCATCTGCAAAGGTGTTCGCGGCCACGCTCGCTCGCGGCGCCGGCAGGTCATGGGTCGCCATGCTGGGAATGGTTCGAAGGTAGGCGACCATGGCGGAGATATCGGTAGGGTCCAGGTGACTCAAGCTTTCGTCGACCGCCTCACCCATGGGGCCGGAGGCGGTTCCCCGAGCAGGGGCGTGGCCCTTTGATAGGTATTGCGCCAGTTCCTCATCGGACCAGGCACCGATGCCGCTGCCGCGGTCGGGTGTAATGTTGTAGGCGCGCCATCCGGCCTGTATCGCACCCGTGAACTTTGATCGATTATCCAGTGCAAAGCCCAAATTGCGCGGGGTGTGGCACTCACCGCAATGTTCCATCGCCTCGACGAGGTAAGCACCTCGGTTCCACTCGGCGCTGCGATCGGTATGCGGCTCGAATCGCTTGTCGGGATTGAAAAGTGCCGCCCAGACGCCCATGAGTGCCCGTTGGTTGAACGGAAATATCAACGTGTTCTTGGGCGCCGGCGCATGCAGCGGTTTCAGCGTGAACAGGTAGGCTTTGATTGCCAGCGCATCCGAATCCGACATATAGGTGTAGCTCGCAAAGGGCATGGCGGGATACAGCTTCGTGTCGTCGCGGCCGATGCCCTTATGAACGGCATTGAGAAAATTGGCATCGGTATAGCTACCGATGCCCGTCTCGACATCCGGGGTAATATTCGTCGAGTATAAGGTGCCAAAAGGCAGTACGAACGCGCGTCCGCCCGCGAAAGGCGTGCCGTCCTTCGCGGTGTGGCAAACCACGCAATCAGCAGCTCGCGTCAAGTATTCACCTCGTGCCACGATGTCGCCGCTTTTGAGCGCAACGGGAACTCCGGTGGGGTCGCGCTCCTGGTAATCCTGCAGCGGCACGCTCTTGCCGCCCGCGAAGCTCGTCGGGCCCGGCCCGAAAACGACGTATCCGCCAACGATCAGACCTGCGGCAACCACGATACCTAGTGTCCACAGCGCCGGATGGTTTATGCGTCCTCGCTGAAATGATCGGTTCATCATGGACCTCATCTTTGAGCTAGCTCTGAGCTGAATCGGGTTTGGGGAATGGCAGCATGTGAATGCGTCGGCCGCTTGCCGCAAAAATCGCATTCGCGACGGCCGGACCCACGGGGGCCACGCCCGGTTCACCGACCCCGGTCGGGGTTTCGCCCGACTGTACGATGTGAACCTCCACCTTGGGCATCTCGTTCATGCGCAATACGCGATAATTGTTGAAGTTGTCCTGTTCGACGTGACCATTCTTCAGCGTAATTGCGCCGTACATGACCGCCCCCAGTCCGAAGCCGATCCCGCCCTCCATTTGCGCGGTGATCACATCCGGATTGATGGGAATGCCGCAGTCGACGGCGCAGACGACGCGATCGACCGTGACGTGCCCTTTGTCATCGACGGAAACCTCGGCCACCTGAGCGACAAACGTTTTGAACGCCTCCGCAACGGCAATGCCCCGGCCCTTGCCTTTGGGAAGCGGCCCACTGGACCAGCCGGCTTTCTCGGCCGCCAATTCCAGCACGGCCTTCATCCGAGGTTCGTGTTCGAGCAGCTTTCTTCGGAAGGTGAACCCATCTTCGCCGGCGGCATGAGCCACCTCATCGATGAAAGCCTCGACGGCAAAGGTCGTGTGCGAGCTGCCGACGACCCGCCACCACAGCACCGGAACGCCGGTCGTTGTGGTGGCTAGATCAACGGCGATATTGGGTATCGAATAGGCAATGGTGGCGGCCCCTTCGACCGATGTCGGATCGACGCCGTCTTTAATCATGCCTTGCATGACGGTCCCGGCCATGATGGATTGACCGACCAGAACGTGGCGCCAGCCCACCAGTTCCTTCTTGTCGTTGAGTCCCGCTTCCATCTTGTGGAAATACATCGGCCGATACAGGCCGCCATGCAGGTCGTCTTCGCGGGTCCACTGGAGCTTGATCGGCGTGCCGTCCGCGCCGTAGGCTTTGGCGATGGAAACCGCCTCGACGATGAAGTCCGACCAGGAATTCGCCCGCCGCCCGAAGCTGCCGCCGGCGTACAGGGTATAGATGCTCACCTTGGCCGGATCCAGGCCCGCGGTTTTCGCGGCATTCGCCTGATCCAAGGTTTGGAATTGATCGCCCGCCCATATCTCGCAGGAATCCGCCGTCAATTTCACGACCGCATCGAGGGGTTCCATGGGTGCATGCGCCAGATACGGAAACTCATACTCCGCCGCGACCTTGTGAGTCGCATCGCGAATCGCCGAAGTCGCATCTCCCTCTTTTTTCGCCGATCGTGCGGGCTGATCTGCGAGCCTGCGATACTCGGCCATCAACTCCGATGAGCTGCGTTTCTCCGCATGAGTATCGTCCCACTCGACTTTCAACGCATCCCGCCCCTGCTTCGCGGCCCAGAAGCCTTTGGCGACCACGGCGACGCCGCTGGGAACTTCGACCACTTTGACGACGCCGGGGACGGCGCTCGCGGCGGCGGAGTCGAACGATTTCACCGTTCCCCCGAACAAGGGCGAACGCTTGACGAGCGCCACGAGCAAACCGGGCATCTCGACATCGATCGTGAATTGGGCGGTTCCGTCGACCTTCGAAGGGATGTCGACGCGGGGCGTGGCGTGGCCAATGATCTTGAAGTCTTTGGGATCCTTGAGAGTCACTTTCTCGGGAACCGGCAACTTCGCAGCCTTCGCGGTGAGCGAACCAAAAGTCGCCTGGCGCTTCGAGGGAGCGTGATAAACGATGCTCTTGTCCACCGTCAATTCGCCGATGGGGACTTTCCAGTCATTCGCCGCCGCCGTCATCAACATGAGGCGCGCTTTTCCGCCCGCCTCGCGCAACTGCGCCCAGGAGTTATTCATGGCGGAGCTGCCACCGGTGCCTTGCATGCCGAAGGCCAGGTTCGCATACCGCTTCGCATCCGCCGGCGCGCTCTCGACTTTCACTAACGACCAATCGGCATCCAGTTCTTCAGCCAACACGGTCGCGAGACCGGTGTAGGAGCCTTGGCCCATTTCCAGATGCTTGGCAATCACAGTGACGCTATTGTCCGCTCCGATTTTCACGAACGCATTGGGTACGAATGCAGCGCCGGCAGCGGGTGTCGCAAGCGCCACGGCCCGCCGAGTCGTGCCCGCCCATTGAAATCCGACGGTGAGCGCCAGAGCGCCGGCGGCTCCCGTGTTCTTCAGGAAAGTGCGACGATCCGGGCGAGGTAACAAGGCGTTGTGAGTCATACGGAGGCCTTCATAGAACCAGCGGCAGCGTGGATCGCGGCGCGAATGCGTGAGTAAGTGCAACAGCGGCAGACATTGCCGCTCATGGCGCCATCGATATCGGCATCGCTCGGTGCCGGATTGCTCTCCAACAGGGCCGTTGCTGCCATGACCTGGCCCGACTGACAATATCCGCACTGAGGCACCTGAAGGCTGATCCAGGCCGCTTGAACGGCCTTTGCGGGCACGCTTTGCAGACCCTCGATGGTCGTCACCTCGTGCCCCGCCACTGAGGAAAGAGGCATCACGCAGGAGCGAATCGGGTGACCATCGAGATGCACCGTACAAGCACCGCACAGCGCCATGCCGCAGCCGAATTTAGTTCCGTGCAGCCCCGCTTCCTCACGAATAGCCCACAAGAGCGGCATCGTCGGGTCGGCGTCCAACGTGATCGTGTTGCCGTTGAGCTTGAAGGAAGTAGGCATGCATGGCCCTCTGTTGTGCTATCCGATTCTACGACTAAGTATGAACCGTTTTACATTCTTGGTAAAACGCATCTCAAGCGCTAGAATGGACCGCAGGACGGAGACCCCATGGTTCGTGCACCGAGAATTCGTTTTCGTATCGACTTTGCGGAAAACCTGAATTTAGGCCCCGGAAAAATCGCGTTGCTGGAGGCCATTGGAAACCACGGCTCATTATCCACGGCCGCCGCCTCGTTAGGCTTGAGCTACCGGCGTGCGTGGCTGCTGCTCGATAGTCTCAACAAGACGTTCGACAAACCCGTTACTCATTCCAATGCCGGAGGCAAGAATGGGGGCAAATCGAGCATTACCGATTTCGGCCGCCTGCTGGTCAAACAATACCGCAGTTTGGAAAACAAAATCACCCGTATCGGCGGGGGGCACCTGAAGGAGATCCTTCCCCACCTAGCGAGCGAATCGGCCGCCGACACATCGGTTCATCGCCGAACTCTTTCCATAGCAGCACGCTCGGCCAGCATCAAAAAAAGTCGCACGGTGCGACGGCTCTTGCCAAAGCCCAAGTAGCAACGAATCATAGGGACCATGAGCAGAACCCGCTTACTCGTGTGGATACTTGCGCTGGTCGCCTTGCTCCAGATATTTCCGGACAAGGCCGGAAGGATCGAAATATTCGCCGTGATAGCTGCCGTGATCTATTGCGCGGCCTGGGTCATTCCCAAGTATATTTCGCGCCGAAAGAGCCAGGCGACGCGAGCCGCGCTGGTCACCGCCGACGAACAAGAGTATTTGGAATATGCGGCGGCGCTACAGGCCATCCGCACTAAATACGACCCGCAGCGGGACCTGGATGACCCGACCACGATTTCCCCGGAGTACCAAGCCGAAATCACGGCGTTGCTGGACCGGCACGAAGCCATGTTGAAGCGGAAATTCGCACCCACCGGCTAACCGCAAACCCCGACCGCCGCCGCGCCTCAGCCCCGCCCCACATAGGGCATCCGTGTCGCCATGACCGTCATGAACAGCACATTGGCCGACAACGGCAAATTAACCATGGCCATGAAGGTATCGGTCACCGCACTAAGATCCATTAACGCTTCGGGTTTGGAGCTACCGTCGGCCTGAGGCACACCGCGCGCCATGTTCGCCGTCATGTCACTCTGCGCATTGCCGATGTCTATCTGACCGACTGCGATATCAAAGGGCCGCCCATCAAGATTAGCCGCCTTCGTAAGGCCCGTTATCGCATGCTTGGTCGCGGCGTAGGCAATGGATCGGGGCCGCGGCACGTGAGCGGAAATCGACCCGTTGTTGATAATCCGGCCGCCGCGAGGACTCTGCTCGCGCATCAACCTGAACGCCTCTGAGAGACAATAGAACGTCCCGTTGAGGTTGGTATCCACCGTATGTCGCCAGGCGCTGTACGGCATTTCGTCAGGAAGAGCCGATTTCCCGCTGGTGCCGGCATTATTGAACAACAGATCCAATCGCCCGAAGCGCTCCCGGATTTGCGCGAACAGCGCCGTCACGGCATCTTCCTGGGTGACATTGCAGGTGACAGCTGACCCGCGCTGCCCGTCGCTGCCGGCCGACTCGATGGCAGCGTTGAGCGTGGACATCTGCCGGCCCGCGAAAACCACCCTCCAGCCTGCCGCCAATAGAGCCAAAGCACAGCCGCGGCCGATGCCACTGCCCGCACCCGTCACCAGCGCGATCTTGGTTTCACTCATCTGTATGTTCCCTAAGGTCTGTCAGTATGGTACCGCAGGCCAGCCAAGTCCTACACGCACTGGCGCCGGGCAAGGACAGGATTAGGGGCGTAGGCTCCGTAGGATGAGATTTCCTTTCACCGCCAGGGGTACTTATGACGTGGGCCCATGCCATGCAGCCACAGAATGGGCCAACCAGTGCCCGGTGAACAAGATGTCTACTTGTTCCGTGAGGGTACCCACGCGAACTTGCAGCATGTATTGGGGTGTCACCTCCTACCTCAGGACCAAGGAGCCGAATTCGCGGTATGGGCGCCGAACGCCGCCGCGGTTTCCGTCATCGGCGACTGGAACGGCTGGCAATGGGAGGGTAGCGCCTTATCGCCACGCATCGACAGCTCCGGCATCTGGGAGGGAACTCTGCCAGGCGTCCACCACGGGCATGCCTATAAGTACCGCATCCAAACCCGCGATGGGCAAATTTTAGAGAAGGCTGATCCGCTGGCGATATTCAGCGAACACCCTCCCGCCACGGCTTCCCGGGTTTGGGCGCTGGATTACGAATGGCGGGACAACGCG
>Ga0302314_10019512_pt1 | contig 11257 bp, 9 predicted proteins | sample III_Palsa_N2_3_FD_200533 | JGI IMG/M metagenome (GOLD analysis project Ga0302314, IMG submission 200533) | Peat permafrost microbial communities from Stordalen Mire near Abisko, Sweden - III_Palsa_N2_3 | ecosystem: Environmental > Terrestrial > Soil > Palsa > Peat permafrost | place: Sweden... | reverse complement strand
ATCGCGGCGAGCATCACCAGCAGGCTGCTGGACCCGTAGGAGACGAACGGCAGCGGCACACCGGTCAGCGGTGCGAGGCTCAGCACGGCGAAGACGTTGAGGATCGCCTGGGCAGCGACCAGCGACGTTACGCCGGCGGCGAGCAGCAGCGCGTGCGGCTCGTGCGCGCGGCGCGCAGTCTGCATCCCGGCGAAGATGATCAGTCCGTAGAGGAAGAGCACGCCGCAGACCCCGACCGCCCCGAACTCCTCGCCGATCACCGCAAGAATGAAGTCGGTAGGCGCGTTTGGCAGCCAGAGGTCCTTCGCCACCGAGTTGCCCGGGCCGCGACCGAACAGGCCGCCGGAGCCGATCGCGATCTGCCCCTGCACGGCCTGGTAGCCACTGGTCGTCGCGTGCGCCCAGGGATTGAAGACCGAGGTGACCCGCGCCGCCGCGTAGGGCTCGGCGATGACGAAGATCGCGACCCCTGCGGCGAGCAGCCCGACGCCGAGGCCGAGCAGCCGCAGCGGCACGCCGGCCGCGAGCACCATCGCCGTCAGCGTGAAGAGGATCACCAACGTCGTGCCGAGGTCGGGCTGGGAGACGATCAGCAGTGCTGCGCCAGCGGCGACGACGAGCAGTCGCTTGAGCGCGATGCGCAGGCTGTCGGCGCTCGAGCGCCGGCTGGCGAGGACCTGCGCGGCGTAGAGCACGAGCGCCAGCTTCATCAGCTCCGACGGTTCGAACTGCAACGGACCGGCGCCGATCCAGCGCTGCGCCCCGCCCGAGGCGTGGCCCAGACCGGGGAGCTTGACCGCCACCAGCAGGACGAAGGCGACGCACAGCAGCGGGCCCGTGAGCACACGCACGCCGGCGATGCCGCGCTTTGCGAGGAACACCATCACGACGAGCCCAACGGCGGCCCAGCCGACGAAGCTGAACAGCTCGCTGAGACCGCTGCCGCTCGAGGTCAGCAGTGCCGGCGAGGAGGCGCTGTAGACCATCACGGCGCCGAGCGCGAGCAGGCAGAGCGTCGAGGTGAGCAGAATCGAGTGCTCGACCGGAGCAGCACGCGCCGCTGCGCGGCGCCGGGCCGGCGCGGCGGGGGCGGCAATAGCGGAGGCCATCGCCGCCTGCTTCGACGCCGCCCCCGCTACGCCTGCCTGAGGACGAGGCTGCGAAAGGCCTCGCCACGGGCCTCGAAGTCGGCAAACGCGTCGAAGCTGGCGCAGGCCGGGCTCAGCAGCACGACCATGCCCGGGCGGGCGCTCTGGCGCGCCAACTCCAGCGCGCGCGCAAGCGTCTCGGCGTGCGTCGTCGGCAAGCCGCTCAACGCGCGAGCGATCTGCTCGGCGTCTTCGCCAATCAGATAGGTGTGGTTGGCGTGCCGGGCCACCGCTTCGCGAAGCCGGTCGAAGTCCTGGCCCTTGCCCTGGCCGCCGGCGATCAGCTGGACGGAGCCGGGGGCGAACGAGCGCAGCGCCACGAGCGCGCTGGCAATGTTCGTCGCCTTGGAATCGTTGACGTAGAGGACACCGTCGAGTGTCCCGATCTCCTCGAGGCGATGAGCGACGCCGGCGAAGCTGGTGAGGGCCGCGCGGACCGCGTCGGCTGGGGCGCCCCGCGCGAGCATCACCGTCGCGGCGGCCATCGCGTTCTGCACGGGACCGCGGAGGCGAACGTCGCGCAGCGCGATGAGCTCGTCCTCGTGCCACTGCAGCACGCCGTCGCGCAGACGCAGGGCGCATCGCTCGCCCTCGCCGAAGACGATCCGCTGCGCCGCGCCGGGGATCGCGACCTCAGCGAGCGCTTCTGGGAGAACGGCCAGAGCGCCGGCGCTCTGGTTGGCGAAGATCTTGAGCTTGGCCTCGGTGTAGCGGGCGAAGCTGTGGTGGCGGTCGAGGTGATCGGGCTCGATGTTCAGCAGCAGCGCCGCCTCCGGCGCAAAGTCACTCGCATCCTCGAGCTGGAACGAGGACGCCTCGCAGACCACGATCGTGTCAGCGGCGAGCGGGCCGGCGCCCAGCGGCGCAGGCGTCGCCAGCCCGCTGAGAGCGCGCCCGACGTTGCCGGCGACCGCCACCGGTAATCCTGCGGCGCGATGGATCGCGCCGATCAGCTCGACGGTCGTCGTCTTGCCGTTGGTTCCGGTCACGGCGATGAAGTCCTGCGGCAGCATCCGCCAGGCGAGCTCCATCTCGCCGATCACCGTCATGCCACGCTCGAGCGCCGCCGCGATCACCGGCGCCTCGCGCGGCACCCCCGGGCTCTTGACGACTGTCCGCACGCGATCCAGCAGCTCGATGCCGTCCGTGCCGGTGTGGATCTCCACCCCGGCCTCCCGCAACTGGACCGCCCCGGCCGGCAACGCCCGGTCGAGCCCAACCACCTGCTGAGCGGCTGAGCGGAGCGCAAGCGACGCGGAGCCCCCTGAGCGCGCGAGCCCGACGACGAGGTAGGGGCCGCCCGGTAGCCCAGGCCTCACTTGATCGAGTGCTGGTAGATGACGAAGCCGATCGCCGCGCCAACCGCGCCGATGATCCAGAAGCGCAGGATGATCTTGGTCTCAGACCAGCCTTTGAGCTCGAAGTGGTGGTGGATCGGCGCCATCATGAACACGCGCTTGCGGAAGGCCTGGAAGGAGACGACCTGGATCAGGACCGAGAGCGCCTCGAGCACGAAGATGCCACCGATCACCAGCAGCAGGATCTCGGTGTGGGTCATCACGGCGAGCCCGGCGATCGCGCCGCCGAGTCCGAGCGAGCCGGTGTCGCCCATGAAGATCGTCGCCGGAAAGGCGTTGAACCAGAGAAACCCGACACAGACACCGAGCAGGCAGCTGGCGAACAAGGCGAGGTCGGCATCGCCCGTCGTGATCGAGGTGATCAGCACATAGGCCAGCAGCACGATCGCCGCGCAGCCGGCGGCGAGGCCGTCGAGCCCGTCGGTCAGATTGACGCCGCTGGTCGTGCCGGCGACTACGAGGTAGATCAGCAGCGGGTAGAAGGCCCCGAGGTAGATGTAGTCGTGCCCGACCGGCAGCTCGAGCGTCGAGTGCAGATGCACCTTGTGTGTTGCGACCCACCACAGGCCGAGCGAGATCAGCGCGAGCAACACGAGCTTGGTCCGGGCGCGCAGACCGAGCGAGCGCTGGCGGACGATCTTCATGTAGTCGTCGGCGAAGCCGAGCAGTGCGCAGGCGACCGCCGCGAAGAACACCGCGAGCGCGTTCCAGCTGTAGTGCGCCAATACGAGAAAGGGCGCCGCGAGCGCTGTGAACATGATGATCCCGCCCATCGTCGGCGTGCCCGACTTGCTCAGGTGCCCCTGCGGACCGTCGTCGCGGATCTGCTGGCCGAACGAGCGGCGGCGGACGAACTCGATGAACTTAGGGCTGAGGAAGATGCAGATCAGCAGCGAGGCGGTGCCGCCGATAAGGACGCGCGCGAGCTGCCCGCTGGAGGCAACAGCGTTCACGAAGCCACGCGCCCGAGCGCAAGTTGACGCGCGACGATCTCGAGACCAACGCCACGCGAGCCCTTGACCAGCACGAGGTCGCCGCGCGCCAACCGCGGCTCGAGCCCAATGGCGGCGCTGCGCGCGTCCTCGAAATGGACGTGCTCGCCGCCAACGAAGGTCTCGCCGGCGAGCTCCGCGAGCGGCCCAACCGTCACCAGCAGCGATACGCGGGCGTCGCTCGCCTGCTCGCCGAGCTCGCGGTGGTAGCGCTGCTCGAACGCCGCGCCGAGCTCGAGCATATCGCCGAGCACGGCGACGCGGCGCACAGCCACCGTGTCTGAACCGAGCTCCTCGAGGGCGGCGCGCATCGACATCGGGTTGGCGTTGTAGCAGTCGTTGATGATCGTCACCCCGCCGGTGAGCTCGACGCGCTCGCCGCGCAGCCTCGATAAGGCGATCTCATACTGCCCTCCGACGGGCACAGCGAGCGTGCGCGCGGCGGCGACGGCGGCGCACAGATCGAGCAACAGGTGAGTCGAGCGGAAGCCAGGCTCGAGCGTGACAACCTCACCGAAGGCGTCGATCTCGACGCCGTCCGCATCTGCCCTGACAACGCAGACGTCGCCGCCCGGGCCGAAGCGCACGACCCGCAGCCGCTGCGCGAGGTACGGGTAGAGCAACGGCTCGCCGGCCGGCACGACCGCCGTCGCATCCTCCGCGAGCGCGGCGAGCAGTTCCGCTTTGGCGGCGGCGATCGCCTCGATCGATCCGAGCAGCTCGAGATGCGCGGGACCGATGTTGACGATCACGCCGATGTCGGGCTCGCAGATCGCGGCAAGCTCGGCGATCTGGCCGAGTCCCCGCATCGCCAGCTCGAGCACCAGCACCTCCGTGCCCGGCGGCGCGCCGAGGATCGCCAGCGGCAGGCCGATCTCGGTGTTGTAGTTGCGCGGGCTCGCGACGGTCGGCAGTTCGCGCGCGAGCAGCGCAGCCAAAATGTCCTTCGTCGAAGTCTTGCCCGCCGACCCGGTGATGGCGACAACCTTCGCCCCGAGCTCGCGCCGCCAAGCGAGCGCCAGCGACTGAAGCCCCGCAAGCGGATCCTCAGTAACGAGGATCGCTCCGCCCTTTGCGCCCTGCGCAAAGGGCGGACGGACGAGTACCCCCCAGGCTCCAGCCGCAAGCGCTTGCGTCGCGAAGCGTCCGCCGTCGTCTTGCACGCCCGCCAAACCGACGAAGAGATCTCCCGGCGCCACCCCGCGGGAGTCGATCACGACGCGCCGCGGTCCGCCGGGCGCCGGCGTGACGCAGCGCGCGTCCGCGACATCGGCGATCCGCTGCGCGTCCCAGTTCTTCACAGGCGCTGCGCGGCGGCCAGACGCAGCTGCTCGCGGGCGACCGCTGCGTCGTCGAACGGGACCGTCCGCCCGTCCTCGAACTCCTGACCCTGCTCGTGGCCCTTGCCGGCGATGACGACGACGTCGCCGGTGCCGGCGAGCGAGATCGCGTGGGCGATCGCGGCGCGGCGCTCGATGATCGCCTCGACCGCGTGGTCGCCGTCCCCCCGCGCGCCGGCAAGGATCTCCTCGACGATCGCCTCCGGCGTCTCCGAGCGGGGATTGTCGGATGTGACGATCGTCAGCTCGGCAAGCGCGGTGCTGATCTGCCCCATCTGCGAGCGCTTGCCGCGATCGCGATCGCCGCCGCAGCCGAAGACGCAGATCACGCGCGCCTCGGTCAGCGCCCGCGCGGCCGCGAGCACGTTCTCAAGCGAGTCGGGCGTGTGGGCGTAGTCGACGAGGACGGCGAACGGCTGGCCCTCGTCCAGCGCCTGGAAGCGACCGGGAGCCGGTGCGGCGTCCGCGAGCGCCGCGACGACCTGCTCCAGCGGCACGCCGAGCTGGTGCGTGACGGCAAGCGCGGCGAGGGCGTTGGCGACGTTGAAGCGACCGGGCAGACGGGTCTGCACGGCGATCTCGCCCTCCGGTGTGAGCGCCGTGAACTGCGCGTCGGCGATCCCGGACCGCAGGGCCAGCGCCCGGTAGTCAGCGGGGGCATCGAGGGCGAAGCTCACAGCCGCGGGGAAGTCGGCTCGCAGCCGCGCGCCGTAGGGGTCATCGACGTTGACCACGGCGACCGCCGGACCGGCTTCGAAGAGCCGCCGCTTGGCGGCGAAATAGGCCTCCATCGTCGCGTGGAAGTCGAGGTGATCCTGGGTCAGGTTCGTGAACACCGCGGCGGCGAAGTGGATCGCGTCGGCGCGATGCAGCTCGAGCGCGTGCGATGAGACCTCCATCGAGCAGGCGCGGTCGCCGCTGTCGCGCATCGCGGCGAAGCTCGCCTGGAGGTCGATCGCCTCGGGCGTCGTGTGGATCACGGCGCCGTCAACGCCACCGATCACCGACTTCACCGTGCCGAGCAGAGCGCACTGCTCACCGGCCGCTTCGAGCAGCGCGCGGATCAGGAAGGTCGTCGTCGTCTTGCCGTTGGTGCCGGTGACGCCGACGATGCGCAGCGCCGCGCTCGGATCACCGTAGAAGCGCGCGGCGAGCGGCGCCATCGCCTCGCGGACCGAGGCGACGCGCAGCTCAGGGACGCCGAGCGACAGCGGCCGTTCGACGACGAGCGCACTGGCGCCGCGCCGCACCGCGTCGGCGGCATGATCGTGACCGTCGCTGCGCAGTCCCGGTACGCAGAAGAACAGCGTCCCCGGCCCGGCGGCGCGAGAGTCGTAGGCGAGCGAGGAGAGCTCGACCGGAGCTCCGCCCTCGCTCAGTTCCGAAAGCAGCATCGAGTGCGGATTTTAGGAGGCGGGGCACTCAGCCCGGCGGAATCTTCAGATAGCGCAGCGCCCAGGTCATGATCGCGCCCCAGGCGTGGGCCGGTGCGTCGGTGCCGTAGTAGGCATCGCCCTTCGGCTGGTCGACGACGACCTCGACCTCGATCTTCGGGTCCGTTGCGGGCGCGAAGCCGACGAACGAGGCGACGAACTTGGTGTTGGAGTAGCCGCCCGGGATCGCCTTGTTGGCGGTGCCGGTCTTGCCGGCGAGCTGGTAGCCGGGGATCGTGATCTCGGACGCCGTGCCGCCGGGCTCGAGGACTCCTTCGAGCATCGTGCGCAGCTCGCCGGCGACCAGCGGGCTGATGATTCGATGACCGGCGGGCTCGCGCTGGACCGTGTTCCCGATCTGCGCGACGACGTGCGGCGGACGCAGGATGCCGCCGTTGGCGATCGCCGCGTAGGCCGTGGCGATCTGGATTGGCGTGACCGACTCGCCCTGTCCGAAGGGCAGGTTGCCCATCGAGAAGTTGTTGTAGTCGCTGAGCGGCGGGATGATCCCCTGGTTCTCGCCTGGCAGATCGATCCCGGTCGGTGAGCCGAAGCCAAACCGCTTGACCCAGTAGGCGAAGCGAGCGGCGCCCAGCTTCTGCCCGATCTCCACCGCCCCGATGTTGCTCGACTGGGCGAGGATCCCCGTCGTCGAGAGCTGCTCGTCAGGGTGCGCCGTCGAGTCGTTGATGACGCGACCGTCGAACGGCAGTGAGGAGGGAATGTTGAACATCGTGCTGGGCGTGATCAGCCCGTCGGAGAGGGCGCCGCCGATCACGACGGCCTTGAACGTCGAACCAGGTTCGTAGTTCAGCGCGATCGCGTGGTCTGACCAGTCAAAGCCGGTGCCGGCGTCGTTGGCGTTGACACTCGGCCAGTTTGCCAGCGCGAGCACGGCACCGGTCGAGGGGGTCATCACGATCGCCGTCGCATCCTCTGGCGTGTACTCCTGGCCTACGCCCGCGAGCACCGTCTCGACCTCCTGCTGCAGCCGCGCGTCAAGCGTCAGCCGCACGGTTTCGCCCGGGACCGCCTTGCGCGGGTCACTGACGCTGATCGGCGTGCCGTCGGCGGCGACAACCGTTCGGCTGGTGCCGCTGACGCCGGCCAGCGCGCCGTTGAGCTCGAGCTCGAGGCCGTCGGCTCCGCCACCACCGAGGTGCGTGCCGCCGAGAAGCTGTGCGGCGAGATCACCGAACGGGTAGTCGCGGATGTTGTCTGTCGTGAGCGAGATTCCAGCGATCCCGAGCGCCGCGATCTGCTGCGCCGCCGTGTCGGGTACCTGGCGCTTGAGGTACACGAACGTGGTGCGCGCGGCAAGCTGCTGGGTCAGCGTCGCCACGCTCTCCCCCAGCAGCGGCGCGAGGCGCGCGGCCGCGCTCGCGGGATCCTTGATCTGGTAGGGCGTCGCGGAGATGTCGTCGGCTGGCTCGGTCAGCGCGAGCGCCGCGCCGTTGCGGTCGAGGATCTCGCCGCGCACGGCGGGCAACGCCTGCGTTTGCACCTGCTGCTGCGTGGCGATGGCGCTGAGGTGCGCCGACTGCAGCGTGCCGAGCTCGAGCGTGCGCACTGCGGCGATCGCGAGCAGCGCAGCGAATGCGCCGAACAGCAGGCGGATACGCCGTTGTGCGAGCGCCATGCGCGCGCTAGCCGGCGGCCCCGGCGCCCGGCGCGGAGGAGCCGCCCTGCGGGCTGACGGCGCCGTTCGCAGAGCCTTCCGCCGGGCCCGACGCTGCACCCTGGCTGGCGGGTGCGGTCGTCGTTGAGACCGTCGTGCTCGGGCTGGTCGTGCTGGTTGTCGATCGCGTGGCCTGCGTGGCGCTCGCCGCGGTGGCCCCTGGCGGGGACGACGTGCTCGACGCGGTGAGCGGCGCCGTGAGACTCGAGTTCGGGCTAACCAGCAGCGGGACCGTGGGCGGGCCGATCGACGCCGCGGCCAGCGCTGCGTCGCCGGCGTTGTAGCGCAGGTAGTCGATGTTGTCGTCGGGCGGGTAGACCATGCCGAGCGCGGACGCCTCGAGCGCGACGTTCTGTCCCGGCTGGAGCCCGGCGATCGCTGTTGCGACGGTCTCGTTCTGCTGCGTGAGCTGCTCGATCTGACTGACGGAGCGACCGATGCTCGCACCGAGGCGGAGGATCGCCACCTGCATCGCGACGATTCCGAGCAGGGCGAAGCCGACGAGCGCGATCCAGGCGCGGCCGCGGATCAGCCGGTCAAGGAACGGGGCGTCGAGCAGGACGACCAGCGGATGCTGACGCAGCGGCGAGAGCGGCGCCGCGCGCGGGTGGCGAGTCGGGCCGGAGACCCGCCGCGGCGCGATCGGCTGGCGCAGCGGCGCTGCGACGGCGGCGCGCGCGCGTGCGGCAGCCGCCGGCGTCACTGCGACACCTCGAGCTTGCGAGCGACGCGCAGGCGAGCGCTGGCGGCGCGAGGGTTGAGCGCCAGTTCGCCGGCACTCGCGGCGATCGCGCGGCGACGTGGAAGCGCGGCCTCCGGAGTGCGCCCGCAGACGCAGATCGGCAGATCGGGCGGGCAGATGCAGCCGGTGGCACGGGCCGCGAGGAACTGCTTGACGCGGCGGTCCTCGAGCGAGTGGAAGGAGATCGCCGCGAGGCTGCCGCCGGGGACGAGCAGCTCCCACGCGAGTGGCAATGCCATGTCGAGCTGATCGAGCTCCTCATTGACGGCGATCCGAATCGCCTGGAAGACGCGCTTGGCCGGGTGCCCAGCGGCAAAGCGCGCGGGCGCCGGTACCGCCGCCTTGATCACCTCGACCAGCTCCAGCGTCGTCTCGATCGGAGCACGGGTGCGCTCGGCCACGATCGCGTGGGCGATCTGGCGCGCGTAGCGCTCCTCGCCGTAGCTGCGAAAGATCTGGGCGAGCCGCGACTCGTCCCACTCGCCGACGACCTCGCGGGCCGACAGCTCCTGGCCAGGGTCCATCCGCATGTCGAGCGGCGCATCGTAGGCATAGGAGAAACCGCGCTGCCAGGTATCGATCTGCATCGATGACATGCCGAGATCGAAGTACACGGCGTCAGCGCCGAGTTGTTCGTCGCGCAGCGATGTCAAACCGTCGACGAAGCTCGCCCGAATGAAACGCGTGGTGCAGCCGACCTCGTGCGTCATCTCCTCGAAGCGCTCGGCGGCAGTGGGGTCGCGGTCGATGCCGATCAGCGTGCCGCCAGAACCCAGCCGCTCGGCCACGAGACGGGCATGGCCGCCGCCGCCGGCGGTGGCATCGACCACGATCTGCCCGGGCTGCGGGTCGAGCGCATCGATCAGCTCGCCGGCCAGCACGGGGATGTGCGTGATCGTCATGTCAAGCAGTGGTGCCAAGTGCCGGCCTGATCTCTTTGACAGCGTCGGTCAGCTCGTCGTTGACCTTGTCCCATGTGCCGCGCGCCCAAACCTCGAGCCGGTTGGCGACACCGTTGACGACGACGTCCTTCTCGATACCGGCGGTCGTGAGCATCCGCGTCGGAACGATCACGCGGCCCGCGGTGTCGAGCTCGGCGTCCCGCGAGTTGGCGCCGTAGAAGCGGGCCAGCGTCTCGCGCTCCTCGGCCAGCGGGTGGAGGCTCTCGATAAGACTTTCGACGTAGGCGTCGAACACCGGGGTACACCACACCGACACGCAGTCAGTCCGGTCACGCATCCGCGCGAGCGTCACGCCATCGGCGAAGGGCCCGCGGAATTTGACCGGGATCGTGAGCCGATTCTTTGCGTCGAGAGTGAATTCGAACGATCCGCGAAACGCCACTTGGCCTGCCCACCTTCGAAGGTTCGAACCGGGCTGGAGGTGGCGGGAGGAACCCCTCCAGCCAGGTTCGCTGCGGCGGAGCATGCCCCATTTATTCCCACTTGTCAACACCTGAAAGTTAGGCCGCCCCACCCTGCTCCGCTCGCTCGGCCGTGGCGCGACGGCGCCGGCACCCACCGGCGGCGGCGAATTCCCGCTGCGGCGCTACGGCGAGGACCCGTGCCCGCGGGCTCCCGCCGGCCTGGCGGGCTTCCGCCGGCGCGGCGCGCGCGAGCAGAACGGCGGCGGCCTGTGGTGCACAGCGGCGCGCGCGGCGGGTGAAAGAAAGCGTGCACACGAGGCGCCCGAGCAGGAAACCCGCATATGATCCCGACGGTCCCGCGGGGCACTTGGTCATGGATACTGCGCGTCGTGGAAATTACAACTCTGGCGAGGATTTTGTCCTCGAGTACGGAGAATTGCGGTTCACGTTCAACGAGGATGATTTCCGCGAGCGCTGCGAGCAGGCCGCCGTCCGTCTCGGCTTCGTCGACGGGCGGCTCGAGGAGTCGGAGCTCGAGGACCTCGTAAACCTCGCCGTCAACGGCGAGATCCAGGACCCCGCTTCAGCTCTGGGCGATCATGTTTGCGACCGTTGGGGCGATCTGATCGGTCCGGCCGAGCAGTCGCTCGTGCACTGGCTGCGCCGCCTCGTGTTCCGCGGTGCCTGGCTCGATCAGCGCGTTCGCGAAGGCGAACTCGATGTTTCCTTCTGCGAGCACACCAACAGCTTCTCCTACGTCCAGCCGGATCGCGGCGGCGAGCCGATCGAGCTCACGCCCGAACCGTCCTGGGTCCGCGTCGCCTACCGACCCTAGAGCGCCGTCAGCTATTCGTCAGTGCCGGCGCCCTGCGTCGGCGCCTCGGCGGCCTGACTGGCTCGCCGGCGTGGCGCACGCGGCTTGGCGGGAGCGCGCTTGGCGGCTGCGCGCTTGGGTTTCGCCGCGACCAGTAGCTCGCCACGCAGCGTCCCACTGAGACCGGCGTCGATGGTGCCCGGCGCGGCGCCGCCGCTCAGCACGACCGTCGTCGTCTCGCCCCCGACGGGCTGGCTCGCCGTCGCGATGATCGTCAGCGAACCGGCGTCGCGCAGGTTGCGGGCGGCCGCCAGAGCGCGCCGCGTCGTGCCGGCGCTGAGTCCATCGAGCGTGTCGATGAGGAGGACCGCGTCGCCGCCGCGGAC
>Ga0302314_10019508_pt1 | contig 11258 bp, 9 predicted proteins | sample III_Palsa_N2_3_FD_200533 | JGI IMG/M metagenome (GOLD analysis project Ga0302314, IMG submission 200533) | Peat permafrost microbial communities from Stordalen Mire near Abisko, Sweden - III_Palsa_N2_3 | ecosystem: Environmental > Terrestrial > Soil > Palsa > Peat permafrost | place: Sweden... | reverse complement strand
GTGGTCATCTAGACTAAGACTCATAGACTGCCGACTGAACACTACCCCAATGATCTACCTCAGTAAGTTTTCATAGCTGTCGTTAGGGTTTTCGGCCATGTCTTGCCTTGTCGTAATTTAGATAGCCCTAGCGAACTGTTGTTCAAGAAAGAAATGGCCCGCTAACGCGGGCCATTTCCACTTTTTGACTAAGACTACGGTCAGAACCGAATGCCAAACTTCACAGGGAAATAGGTGGTTTCCTGGCTGTTTTGCGGAAAATAGTTCCAACCTGTATAGCTGGCCTGCTCTGTCGCGGACGAATTCACAGTGATACCTGGCCGATAATTATTGAACGTGTGTACTACTCGAACCTCTCCATAAAGACGCTCACTCGAGAAGTGGGAGAATTTGTAGGTAAGACCAATTCCGCCATTTACGCCAGCCGAGTTACTGGAGTAATTCTGAATTGTTGCGTTGGCTTGATAGTCTTCGCAATAGTAGTAGCACTCCTCAACTATTTCTGGCACAAAGAAACTTGCGGCTTTGTGATAGAAGCCTCCACCCACTACAACATAAGCTCCCAATCCTTCGCCAGAATAGATGTTGTAAGTTGGGTTTAAGGTAAACGACCAGATGTGGCTGTTTCCGTCCAAACCATTCGAGTTGGTAGGATCGCCGAAGTAAACAATCGACTGGTTCGTGATCGTCGATCCAGTGAAGCCAAAGTTGTCCCAATCAAACTGAACCGGTACGGAGAAGTGTTTGCTGAACTGGCGGCCACCACCAACCTGAAAGCTGTAGCTGGTCTTCAAGTAATTTGAGTCATTTCCCACTGGAGCCGTAAAACCAACGCCAGCAAGGAAAATATATTTGCTCGACCCGTCAGCGTTAGTATTGCCGCCACGATAACGCGGTTGCCCATAACGCTGCCGACCGCCGTACTGCATGGCGTTTAGGTGAAGAGGGTCGGCGTTTACGGTAGCCACATCGCTGGAACCATTCTCTGAACTGCTCGAGGAAATCGTGTCGGCAATCGGATCATCCGAAACGAACTTGAGGTTTAGCGTCGGCGCAAAAATTCCCGCCGTAGAGGCTGCGGCTCGCGTTCCCGTGGCGGTGCCGGTTTCGCTGGTTTGCGCGTTCATCACGGCAATACCTGCGCCGAGGACCGCCGACAACGCCGCCGAAAGTGTAATGCTGCGACGCACAAAGCCTGAAGTTCGATTGAGGATAAGCATCTGTGTTTTCAACTCCTTAACAATTGACGGGTTCGTCGACCATTCAAACCCTGCTTGCTTGAAATAGTTGTGCCACCCCAGCAGTCTGCCAGTGCGCCTGAGATGTAGGACGAGGAATTTGGGCAACTGGATGCAGCGAATCTGTAGATTCATTGACTTCTCTGGTTCCACAAGTTTTCACCGGTCCCCCTACCCTTAGCCGCCGCAGAGAACGCCCGCACCGGCATCCCCTGGCAGAACTATCCAGTCCCCAGCCCTTTGCTGGCTTCCAGACCTCCACACGATTCATCATCGCATAACCTGTGACACGTTGGCTTCCAGCCGGGACAAAGCCAATCCATCGTCAACTACCGCTTCCCCCCAGTCATCTACACTGACAGAGAATGTCGAACGCAGCCAACTCCATCACCGAAAATCTAAATCGTTTGCGTCACGAGATTGACCAAGCCTGCACTCGCGCCCACCGCGATGCCTCCGCAGTGGCCCTGATGGCGGTCAGCAAGACGCAGCCTGTTGATGCCATCCTTGAAGCGCACGCCGCTGGGCAGCGACTGTTCGGCGAAAACCGGGTGCAGGAAGCACAGTCCAAGTTCGACAGCATCGCCTTGCTTGAGGGGCTTGACCTACATCTTATCGGTCCACTGCAGAACAACAAGACCTCAAAAGCCGCCGAAATCTTTCATACGATCGAAACGATTGACTCGTTGAAAACTGCCGAGCGGCTTGATGCCGCGGCTAAAGCTCTGGGCAAGACGTTGCCGATCCTGATCGAGATAAAGCTGTCGCCCGAAGAAACCAAGCATGGGCTTGCCCCCGATACGCTATCTCTCTTTCTCGATAGCCTGGTACCTTTGGCAAACCTGACTGTTCGAGGGTTGATGACAGTCCCGCCCTGGAGCGAAGATACTGAGTTAGCTCGTCCTTACTTTCAACACCTTCGCCGGTTGCGGGACGAGAACATCGAGCGCTATCCAACGCTTACAGAGCTCTCCATGGGAATGTCGAACGACTTCCGCGTGGCGGTTGAAGAAGGCTCGACGATTGTGCGCGTTGGTACAGCCATCTTCGGCAAACGCACTTATGTCTGACGAGCAGCTACTTGATGTCTCTCCAGTTATTGCCAATACCTACTTCCGCAACAATAGGAATAGAAAAGGTCGCAGCGGACTCCATCTCCGTTTTCACCAGTAGCTGAAGCTCTCCCGCTTCCTCTGGAACAACATCGAAGAGTAGTTCGTCATGCACTTGCAGCGTCATCAGTGACCGCAGCTTCCTGGAACGCATAGCATCATCAATGCGCAGCATTGCGATCTTGATGAGATCGGCAGCAGTTCCCTGCAGCGGCGTGTTGACCGCGGTCCGCTCTGCGAAGCCCCGCTGATTAGGGTTGCGCGATTGAATGTCGGGGATGGGGCGAACACGGCCAAAGGCAGTGCGCACAGACTGATCACGGCGTACCGTCTCGAGGGTTCGCTCGATGAAAGCAGCGACACCTTTGTAACGCGCAAAGTAGCGCTCGATGTACTCTCTCGCAACCTTCTGGTCGATATTCAACTGTGCAGCCAGCCCGAAGGGTGAGATTCCGTAAACGATGCCGAAGTTAACGGCTTTCGCTCGAGCACGTGTCTCTTTGTCCATGGTGGCAGCATCGACTTCAAAGACCTCTGCCGCAGTCAGAGTATGAATGTCTTTGCCAGTGCGATAGGCGTCGAGCAGCAGTGGGTCCTGCGAAAAGTGCGCCATGAGGCGAAGCTCAATCTGCGAGTAGTCCGCAGACATCAACAGATTGCCAGGAGCCGCGATGAAGGCAGCACGTATCTCACGACCAACCGCAGTGCGAATTGGAATGTTTTGCAGGTTCGGATTCGTCGAACTCAAGCGACCTGTGGCTGTACCAACTTGATTGAAGGTCGTATGGATGCGCCCATTTGTATCCGCCAATGCTGGCAGTTGATCGAGATAGGTGGACTTCAACTTTTGTAGTTGACGATGCTCCAGGACCAGCGCGGGAACTTCATGATGCTGCGCAAGATCTTCCAGTATGTCCTGCGCCGTGGAGATAACCTTCCCCTTGCCATGCTTAAGAGGCTTAGGTAGATCCATTTTGTTGAAGAGGACATCGCCCAGTTGCTTGGGAGAATTGATATTGAAGCGATGGCCAGAGCTTGCAAAGACACGTTCCGCAAGATCATCAATCGTTACCGCGAGACGCGAGGACATTTCTCGCAGGAGATTGCTATCGACGCGAACTCCAGCTTGCTCCATCCTTAGAAGCACAGACACGAGTGGGAGGTCGAGCTGCGTGTAAACATCGACGAGCGTCGAATCCTCGCCCAGTTCGCTTCCTGAGGACTCTTTCCTTACATCTCGCGATTCTCTCGCATCGAGATGATGGACAGAGGCAGGCGTCTTGCTCGAAGAATCAGCAAAGAGCATCTCCTCCGTAATTGCGCCACCAAGTGCTGGGTCGTCCTTCAGTATCTCGTGTTTGACTGGCGCCTCAGCCAGCTGCTCCTCAAGAGTCGTAGCAAGGCGGCTAACTGCCACAGCAGCCTCAGCCAACCGCTCAGGATCATTGGGGTGTTCCTTCGTCGGTTGGTGTGTAAGAGCGCGGCTGGTGCTGCGCGCTGCAATGTCGACGAGCGTATGCGAGCTATGCGTGGGATTGAGCAGATAGCTTTCCAGCATGACATCGTTCACCTGGCCCGCTAACGTTGCGTTGTGCGGCTCCAGAGCACGCAATACGGCCTTGAGATCGTGAACCTGTTTCAGCAGCGACGTGTCGGCGAGAGCCTCGCGCACGCCTGGCATGTCGAGAGAGACCTCGATTCCATATGTAGAGGTAACGGCCAACCCGAGCCGGCAAGCTGGGTCTTCCTTGATCTCAACTTCGCTAGAGTTCAGAGGAATCGAGCCGGGATTTTCAGCCGAATCCGATGGACCAAACAGCGACATGGTTTGGGGTGGTTCAGGCTCTGCTTCGAGTTGGATATCGGCGTTGCTGTTCGAATCCGCAGCTTCAGCACTCATCTCTTCGGAGATCGCTTGCGTATTCGCAGCGAGAGCAATGGCAAGATGACCAGCGGCGTGTGCTTCAACAAGAAGCTTCGCGAAGTCCTCGGGAGTAGCCCTAACGTTGTAAGTAACCGGCGTCGCATCCACGTCAGGAGCGAGTTCTTTCAGTAGCGTTGTAAATTCGAGTTCTGTAAAAAGCGCCCGGCAAGCAGCGTTATCGACCGGCTGCGTGCGCATGGCATCAAGCGTGAACTCGATAGGCACCGACGTGTGAATCGTCACAAGCTCTTTCGACAGAAGAATATTGTCTCTGTTGTTTTGCAGTGACTCACGATACGTCTTCTTCTTTACCTCATCAGCGCGATCAAGCGCCGCTTCCACGGTGCCGAATGTTTGGATGAGCTCAACCGAACCCTTATCTCCAATGCCCGGAGCTCCGGGGATGTTGTCGATCGCATCACCGCGAAGCGCCATCACGTCGATAACCCGCTGAGGAGGAACGCCAAGTACGCTTTCGACGCCGGCTGGGTCGAGAATGAGGTTGTCTTTCATCGGATTCAGAATCGAGACGTTGTCATTGACGAGCTGCATCATGTCTTTGTCGGATGACACAACATAAACATGATGACCAAGAGCAGAGAGCTGGCAAGACAGTGTGCCGATTACATCGTCGGCTTCATACCCGTTGTAGTACAGAATAGGGATGCGGAACGCTTCGAGCGCGCGACGAATGTAGGGCTGCTGCTGGATTAGATCAGGGGGCGTTTCAGAACGATTGGCTTTGTAGCCCGCGTACTCAATCGTTTCAAATTCCTGGGTTTTGATATTGAACTTTTGGACATCCTTCATTTGCTTTGCTTGTTCGTTGCGATGAAGAGGAGCGCCCACGTCATACACAGCCGCAAGGTATAACGGTTGAAAATCCTTGCGGAGCTTGTTGATCATATTGACGAAGACATAGGTAGCCGCAGTGGGTATGCCCGTGCGCGTCGTCATCGGACGCGAACGCTGCATCGCGTGATACGCACGAAAGATGAAAGCCATGGAGTCGAGCAGGTAAATCGGCGGCTTGTCGTTTTGGTTCGGCATAATCGTCATTTCTTTCGATGCTGGCAAGTTGCCAGGAAATAGTGGAGAAGAAAACCAGCAGACCTCTGTTCACACTCTGAAGCGGAAGCTCAAAGAATGAGCATACAGTCGCCATAAGAGAAGAAGCGATAACGAGCCGCCACGGCATGAGCATAGGCCGAGATCACGTGATCGCGCCCAGCAAAGGCCGAGACAAGCATCAGCAGTGTTGACTGGGGAAGATGGAAGTTCGTAATCAATCCGGACACCAGCTTGAATTCCACACCGGGAGAAAGAAAAAGACTAGTGCTGCCTGAGTGCGCTGCGATTGGTTGGGAGCTACGTTCTGATTCGCGTGCGATGTGCTCAAGCGTTCGAGTTGTAGTGGTACCCACCGCGATGATGCGACGCTTTTCGCGGATGGCTTTGTTGAGGGCCTCCGCCGTTGTGGCCGAAAGCGTGTAAGGCTCCGCATGGAGGCGGATATCTTCGGTTCGATCTACACGGACAGGCTGAAAGGTTCCAAGCCCCACATGCAATGTTAGAGCAGCGACTTCTACACCGCGACTCTGAAGGTTCGCCAAAACTTCCGGAGTGAAATGTAGCCCAGCTGTGGGCGCAGCAGCCGAACCGTTTTCCTTATCGCTGGTCAACGGCTTCGACATCACTGTCTGATATCGCTCGCGATCCTCCGGCGTGTTGGGCTGCTGTTTTGTGCGATGGATGTAGGGAGGCAACGGGAGATGGCCGATGCTTTCTAGCGCTGCATGAAAATCTGGCACCGGGTCAAACCGCAGCGTGCGCTCTCCGAAATCCCCTGCGGCGATGATCGTTGCCTGAAGGATGGCGGATTGCGCTTTGTCTGCAAAGAAAGACAAGCGCTCGCCCGGCTGAACTTTCTTGGCTGGACGTACAAGAGCTGACCAATCGTTTTGACCTTCCGGTGAAGCCAACCGCTCCGTGAGCAGGACTTCGATGTGTCCGGAAGGCGCAGGAGAGTTGTGCTGGGTCGTCAGCCCCTCTCGCGTCGCGAATAAGCGCGCGGGAATGACTCGCGAATCGTTGACGATGAGCAAGTCGCCTGGCTGTAGAAAGCCAGGTAGTTCAGCGAATATATGATCCGCAAAAGCACCCGTACGCCGATCAAGAGTCATCATGCGACTGGCTCCACGAATAGCAGGAGGCTGTTGCGCAATGAGCTCTTCGGGAAGGTCGTAATGGAAGTCGGAAACAAACATCGCTACCCTATTTTAGGCTGATGCTTTGCTCCCAGCCGATATCAATGCGACCGCATCTTCGAGCGCGTGCTGCATAGAAGCAAGATCCACGGCAGAGTGCGTTGGCCACGCGAACGTAACTGTCGAAAATGGCTTCGGCACCATAAAACGGTCCCATGAGTTGAGATACCAGGCTCGCGACGGTTGGGCATGGAAAGCTCCAAGCCATTGCGCTGCGGTCAACTCAGCTAGGTGAACAGGGCCGCTCTTGGCGAGGCGTGCGGGCCCCTTGGGTCCGTCGGCGGTGAAAGCGCAGATGCGACCTTCCGCATAAGCCTGCTGCATGCCACGCAGCGCCACCGGGCCACCGCGAGAGCTGGAGCCTCGTACCGCGACAAAGCCCAAGCGTTCGACTGTGCGAGCGATAAGCTCGCCGTCGAAAGACTGAGAGATAAGAATCGCAATGCCCAAATTCCGGAAGCGGTGCGCACAAGCCAGCAGCGAACAGTGCCAGAAGGCAAAGATGGTGGGGCCTGGAATTTCGTGCCCATTCGGAACACCCGAAGCGTTGACGTCTCGGTATCGCAACGTCGCCCCAAGAGCACGGATGAGCGTCGCCGCCAAAGGCGGGATCGTCACAAGCAAGAAGCGCTGCCTACGAGAAAATAAACTCACCGACTTGAGTTTAGCTGGAAGAAGCTACCTGCATTTATCAAAACGTGTTCGATAGATACAGTTTGTCATTAGCTACGAAGAGCCGAATCTAACTGTATTTGAGCCAGCGCATGATTTCGGGGAGGTTTGGCTTTTTGCCGTACATCAGGATGCCAACGCGATAGATACGCGAGGAAACCCAAAGAATGGCGAGCATCGTGACGAGGATGAGCGCGATGGAAAGGCCAATCTCCCACGGCTGAGGCATTGAAATCGAGATGCGAAGGTTCATCAACAACGGGCCACAGAAAGGAATCTGCGAGACGATGCGGGAGAGCATGGAGTTGGGGGCGTTGATAACGGGTACGAGCATCAACATGCAGAAGAAAAGCGGCATCATCAGGAACATGTTGAGTTGCTGAAGCTCCTGCTCGGAGTTCGTCATAGCACCCAGAGCGGCGGCCACGCTCGAATAAAGCGTATAACCGAGCCCAAAGTAAATGATGAAGAAAATAGCTTGTACTGGGCTTACTGAGATACCGCTCATGGCTCCGGCTCGTGCGGCAAAGAGTGCGGCCGCAACCATCCATATAGCAACCTGCGTGAGCCCAACTGCACCAACTCCTAGAATTTTTCCGGCGAGTAACTCTTCCGGCTTGATGGTAGCGAGAAGGACTTCAAAGACGCGCGAAGTCTTCTCTTCGATGATGGACCGAGCGACGTTCATGCCGTACATCAACACCACCATGTACATCAGGAAGAAGAGAACGTAGGCGACGAGGAACGAGGCCTTGGAGTTTCCAGGCCGACCACCCTTGCCAATGATATTGACGGTGACCGGCTGCATGAAGGTCTCGATCTCAGAAGCAGTAGCCCCATGCTGCGCGAGATATTCACGATCAAGAACGTTGTGCAAACTATCTTTGATGGCGTTGGAAGTAGCAGCGTCAGCGGACGAGCGCGGAGTGAAGTCAAAAGTAGCTTGCTGAGAAGGCGACGATTGATGGATGACGAGATAACCATCGAGTGTCTTGCTGTCAATCTGCTTGTCGAGTGTTGCCGTGACCCCAGGCGCAGGTGCCACAACATCGACCATCATCTTTGTGTCTTTGCCGGCTTCGAGATCCTGCTTAAGATCTGCTGCAGGCTGCATTTGCGAGGCCACAATAGCGATGTGCGATGCGGATTTGCTATGCGAGGTAAGGGTTTCCATGCCGAAGATACCGCCGCCCATGAGCGTCGGTATAAGGACTGTGGCAATGATGAATCCTTTGGTATGGACGCGCTCAGTGTACTCGCGCTTAGCGATGAGCCAGATGTTACGCATCAACTCTTCCTCCGGCTTCCGCGTCGCCGAAGCTGGCGCGAACGTTTTCGATAAAGATTTCTTCCAGTGTCGGTTCGATAACCTCGAAGCGATTGATGACAGTGCCCCGGGAGATAGCATTCGCGAGAACCAGCTGCGCGTCGGCTTCAGTGTGCAACTTGATTTCGGCAATACCGGAGTAGTTCTTGGCTTCAACGATGCCCGGATGACTAAGAAACGAATCGTCACCAGTGAAAACAACTTGCAGGCGGTTGCGCGGGTACTGCGATTTGATCTCACGCATACTGCCAGACAACAAGAGGTGCCCGCGAGAAATCAGGGCAATAGCGTCACAGAGTTTTTCAACCTGATCCATGCGATGCGTAGAGAAGAGAATCGCCTTGCCTTCAGCGCGAAGCGCAACGAGGGTATCCATGAGCAGCGTGGCGTTGACGGGATCGAGGCCACTGAAAGGCTCGTCCATAATGATGAGATCCGGCTCATGCAGTAGCGCGGCGATGAACTGAATCTTCTGCTGCATCCCCTTGGAAAGCTCTTCAGTCTTCTTGCCGATGGCCTCAGTAATTTCCATGCGTTCGCACCAGGCCAGTGATCGGGAGCGCGCAGTGGACTCGCCAAGCCCATGGAGTTGACCAAGGAAAATGAGCTGGTCAAGGACCTTCATCTTCTTGTAAAGGCCGCGCTCTTCAGGAAGGTAGCCGACCTTATCGAGCAAAGTCCGTGCGAAAGGCTTGTTGAAGAGCTGGACCGATCCAGAATCAGGAACGGTCATGCCGATCATCATGCGGATGGAACTCGTTTTGCCGGAGCCGTTAGGCCCAAGCAAGCCAAACATAGTACCCGGTTCAATGGTCAGGCTGAGACCTTCGACCGCGACTTTGGTGTCATAGACCTTGCGAATATTCTGGAGTTCAACGATGGGCATGCAGGTGGTCTTAGTTTAGCGCAGGCGCAGCAAGGAAGAGCCGCAAAGAAAAGGCGCGCCTTGTGGGCGCGCCTTTGTGTCTTGCGAGGATAAAAGCTTAGGAGGTAGCGGAAGGATCGGAACCCTCACCAGGCTGACGCTCTTCAAGCTGCTTCTGCAGCTCTTCGCGACGCTTGGCGCGGTTCTCTTCACGCTTCGCTGCCTTCTCGCTGAGTTCCTGCTCGGCGTCGAGGAGTTCGATGAACGCCATCTCGGAAGCATCACCCTTACGAACGCCGGTACGAACGATGCGGCTATAGCCGCCGGGACGCGTGGCGTAACGGGGAGCAACAGTGTTGAAGAGACGATCAACAGAGTCCGGCCCCATGAGGTACGCAAGCGCCTGACGGCGAGCGTGAACGCTACCGTTTTTGCCGAGGGTAATCATCTTCTCGACAATGGGGCGGGTTGCCTTGGCCTTGGTGATGGTGGTGTGAACGCGATCGTTCAGAATGATGGACGTGACGAGGTTGCGAAGCAAGGCGCGGCGATGGCTGGTGTTACGACCCAGCTTGAATCCGCCTTTACGGTGGCGCATGATGATCTCCTTCGATCCGGACTTCTGTCCGGCTCGGAACTACGGGTGGTGCTGGTTAGAGCGGCGCAGCGGAGGATATAAATCCTCCGCTGCACTGCGGGTAATAGGTAAAGGTTAGAAGTTCTCGGGCTCGTCGAGGTCGAGGTCTTCGTCGTCATCCTCGTCTTCGTCGTCGAAGTTACCGTAGCTGGCAGCAAGGGTCGCAGCCGGAAGAACCGAGGTGGGTCCCGGGACAGGGTTGCCCTGCTCGTCGATCTTCATACCGAGCGAGAGACCCATCTGAGCAAGGATTTCCTTGATCTCGTTGAGGCTCTTGCGGCCGAAGTTCTTGGTCTTGAGCATCTCGGCTTCGGTCTTCTGGATCAGCTCGCCGATGGTCGCGATATTGGCATTCTTCAAGCAGTTGTAGCTGCGAACAGAAAGCTCAAGCTCTTCAACCGAACGGTTGAGATTCTCGTTGCGGATCGCCGGGCCGTCAAGACCATCATGGCTGCCTGCTTCCATTTCCTCTTCAAAGTTAATGAAGATGGTCATGTGGTCCTTCAGCAGCTTGGCGGAAAGGCCAAGTGCATCGGCAGGGAGAATGGTTCCGTTGGTCCAAATCTCGAGGGTGAGCTTGTCGTAGTCGGTGATCTGACCGAGGCGAGCAGCCTCAACGAGGTAGTTGACCTTGCGAACAGGCGAGTGGACGGAGTCAACGGGGATGAAGCCGATGCCGAGATCGCTGTCGAAGTTCTTGTCGGCGGAGACGTAGCCACGGCCGCGCTTGAGGCGCATTTCCATGTCGATACGGCCACCTTCAGAGATGGTGCAGATGTAAACGTTGGGATCCAGAATCTCGACGTCGGAGTCTGCTTCGATGGAGCCAGAGAGAACAACACCGGCTGCATCAGCACGCAGGTAGAGGGCCTTGGGGCCTTCGCCGTTGAGCTTGAACGGGATCTGCTTGAGGTTCAGGATGATGTCGGTCGCGTCTTCTACAACGCCGGCGATCGATTGGAACTCGTGCAGTACGCCTTCGATCTTGACTGCGGTAACAGCAGCGCCTTCAATGGACGAAAGCAGCGTGCGACGCAGTGCGTTGCCGATGGTGGTACCGAAACCGCGCTCAAAAGGCTGCGCGGAAAACTTGCCAAAGGTGGGGGTCAGTGTTTCCTGATCGACGGCGAGACGCTTGGGCTTTTGAAAACCTCTCCAAAGCATGGGTGATCCTTTCTTCGTCGCACACGCGAAGCATTTTGCGTGGCTGACGGTG
>Ga0302314_10019507_pt1 | contig 11258 bp, 10 predicted proteins | sample III_Palsa_N2_3_FD_200533 | JGI IMG/M metagenome (GOLD analysis project Ga0302314, IMG submission 200533) | Peat permafrost microbial communities from Stordalen Mire near Abisko, Sweden - III_Palsa_N2_3 | ecosystem: Environmental > Terrestrial > Soil > Palsa > Peat permafrost | place: Sweden... | reverse complement strand
GGCGGCCGCAGGCGCAGCGACCGCAGCCATCGCCATGGTCGGAGCCGCCGCCGGATCGGGAGCCGGAGCCGCCGCCGCGGCCCGAGCAGGCACCGCCGCAGCCCGAGCAGACGCCGCCGCAGGCCGAGCAGCCGCCGCCACCGCCTGAGCCGGAGCACGAGTCGGAACGAGGGGCCGCGGGGAGGGCGCGGCGGGACTCGGCGCTACGAGTGGGGACCCGCCCGCCGGACCGCCAGGGCCGCCGGTCGGCATCGCTGGCGTACCCGCGAGCCCGAGTCGCTCATTGGACCGGGGGGACATCGTCAGCTCGCCAAACGCCCGCCCGGCAAACTCGAGCAACAGCCAGACAAACAAGACCGCGGTCACTAAACACACCAGAACCAGGATCACCAGCACTCAACCTCCGCGGAGTTTGATCAGCGGTCTCCCCCTCCTTACGGGGGATTGTAGGTCACTAGCGGGTTATGGCTACCCCAATACGGCTGATTTCACCTTGCGACGCCGAACATTCACAGGGAGCAAACACGCCAGGAAGCGCCCCGTGTGTGACTCGGGGACCGCCGCCACCTGTTCGGGCGTTCCGGTTGCGATCACCCTCCCCCCCTCATCTCCGCCCTCGGGTCCGAGGTCGATAACGCGGTCGGCGACTTTGATCACGTCGAGGTTGTGCTCGATAACCACGACCGAGTTGCCTCCGGCCACGAGCCGCTGCAGGACGATCAGCAGTCGTTGGATATCGGCGAAGTGGAGCCCTGTCGTGGGCTCGTCGAGGATGTAGAGCGTCCGTCCCGTCGCGACCTTCGAGAGCTCGGCGGCAAGTTTGACGCGCTGCGCCTCGCCGCCGGACAGCGTCGTCGCCGGCTGCCCAAGCCGCATGTAGCCGAGCCCGACATCGTTGAGGGCCTCGACGCGGCGGCGGATCTTCGGGATGTGCGCGAAGAACTCGAGCGCCTCTTCGATCGGCATCTCGAGTACATCGGCAATCGTCTTGCCCTTGAAGCGGACTTCCAGGGTCTCGCGGTTATAGCGCTTGCCATGACACTGCTCGCACGGCACGTAGACGTCGGGAAGGAAGTGCATCTCGATCTTGATCTGGCCGTCCCCGCGGCACACCTCGCAGCGCCCGCCCTTGACGTTGAACGAGAACCGCCCCGGCTTGTATCCCCGCGCCCGAGCCTCCTGGGTCTTCGAGAACAGCTCGCGGATCTGGTCGAAGAGCCCGATATAGGTGGCGGGATTCGACCGCGGCGTGCGTCCGATCGGCGACTGGTCGACCGAGATGATCTTGTCCAGCTGCTCGAGTCCGGTGACCCGCCGGTGGGCGCCGGGGCGCTGGCGGGCGCGGTGCAGGCGGTTGGCGACCGCCTTATAGAGGATGTCGTTGACCAGCGTGGACTTGCCCGATCCCGAGACGCCGGTGACACAACAGAAGACGCCGAGTGGCACTTTGACATTGACGTCGCGGAGGTTGTGCTCCGTTGCCCCTTCGATCGTGACGTAGCCCGATGGCCGCCGGCGGCGCTTCGGGATCTCAATCACCCGCGTGCCGGCGAGGAACTGCCCGGTCAGGGACTCGGGCATCTGCTCTACCTCGGCGGCCGTCCCCTGCGCGACCACGTAGCCGCCATGCTCGCCCGCTCCCGGACCCATGTCCACGAGATGGTCGGCGGCGCGCATCGTCCCCTCGTCGTGCTCGACCACGATCACCGTGTTACCGAGGTCGCGCATCCGCTCGAGCGTGGCGATCAACTTCTCGTTGTCACGCTGGTGAAGACCGATCGACGGCTCGTCGAGGATGTACAGCACGCCCACGAGCGAGGATCCGATCTGGGTCGCCAGACGGATTCGCTGGGCCTCCCCACCCGACAGCGTCGCCGCCGCCCGGTCAATCGAGAGGTAGCCGACGCCGACGTTCTCCAGGAACCGCAGCCGCTCCTCGATCTCTCGCAGCACGAGCCGCACGATCCGGCGGTCGTGATCGGAGATCTCGAGCTGCAAGATCCACTCGAGCGCCCGCCGGGCCGGGAGCGCGGTGAACTCGTGGATCGCGCAGCCGCCCACCAGCACCGCCCGCGACTCGGGCCGCAGGCGAGCGCCGTGACAGTCGGGGCACGGCCGCAACGTCATGAACTCCTCGATCTTCTCCCGCGACAGCTCAGAGTCGGTCTCGAGGTAACGGCGCTCGAGGCTCCGCACGATCCCCTCGAAGCTCGTCGCGTACGTGCGCTTACGGCCGAACCGGTTGCGGTAGGACACCTGGACTCGATCGCCATTGGTTCCGTAGAGGAAGGAGTCGCGCGATTCCTGTGGCAGCTCACGCCACGGCGTCTCCAGGTCGACGCCGTAGCGCTCAGCGATCGCCTGTGCCAGCTGGTCGTAGTAGTTCGATGCGCTTACCGACCACGGCGCAATCGCGCCCTCGCCGATCGATAGCCCCGGGTCCGGGACCACGAGGTCGGGGTCGATCTCCATCTGGGATCCCAGTCCCGTGCATCGCGGACAGGCGCCGTGGGGTGAGTTGAACGAGAACACGCGCGGCTCGAGCTCGACCAGGCTCGGCCCGTGGACGGGACACGCGAACTTCTCGGAGAAGGTCAGGATCTCGGACCGCTGATGCCGGGACGTTCCCAATGCCGGCGAAGCCGGCACGAGCTCGATCTCGACCAGCCCGTCGGCGAGCGCGACCGCCGTCTCGATCGAGTCCGCCAGCCGCTTACGGAGGTCGGGCTTCATCACCAGCCGATCGACCACCACGGCGACATCGTGCTTGAACTTCTTGTCGAGCACGATCTCCTCGTCCAGTCGCCGCAGCTCGCCGTCGACCTTGACCCTGCTGAAGCCCTCGGCCTGCAGCTCCTCGAGCCGCTTTCCGAACTCTCCCTTGCGTCCTCGGACGATCGGCGCGAGCACCATGAAGCGCGACCCCTCCGCCAGCTCCATCACCTGGTCGATGATCTGCTCCGCCGACTGCCCGACGATCGGACGGCCGCAGATGTGGCAATGCGGCTGGCCGATCCGCGCCCACAGCAGCCGCAGATAGTCGTAGACCTCGGTGACCGTCCCCACCGTCGATCGAGGATTGCGCGACGTCGTCTTCTGATCGATCGAGATCGCCGGCGAGAGCCCTTCGATCGAATCCACGTCGGGCTTGTCCATCTGCCCGAGGAACTGGCGCGCGTAGGCGGACAGCGACTCGACATACCGCCGCTGTCCCTCGGCATAGATCGTGTCGAAGGCCAGCGACGACTTGCCCGACCCCGACAAGCCGGTGATGACCGTCAGCGCCCCCCGAGGGATGGCAACCGTGATGTCCTTGAGGTTGTGCTCCCGAGCGCCGGAGATGACGAGCTGATCCACCAGCTCGATTTTAGGATACCGAACAGACGTTCGATACACCGAAAGCCCGCATAGTGCGACCGGAGCCGCCCCCCATGGTGCGACCGGAGCCGCCCGAGCCGCCGAGCGCGATCGGCCCTGAGCCGTTAGCCGTTAGCCGTTCGCTGCGCAGCCCGGGCGCCGTCTCCGGGCTACTTGCGTCCGAACCCTCCACCCCCGCTCGAGCCTGCCACCCTCCCAAGGACGCGCGTAGCCCGGAACGGCGGGCGGCAAAGCTAAGCCCGGAATGGGAACCGGGCAAAGCTACCCTTCGACCGACGCGTACACCTCATCCAGCAGCCCCCGGCGGTCCGGGAGATTGAAGTTCTCGGCCAGGTAGCGGTCGGTCTCCTCGCGCGGCGTCCCGTTGAGCGCCATGTTGAGGGCGATCAGCCGCGCGCCTTCGGTGTCGTCGGTTCCGTCGCCGACCGCCGGCTCGGTCTCGATCACGACTATCTCCTCGACGACCTCGACGGTTGCAGGATCCGCCGCCGCGGGGATTCCCAGCTCCTCGGCGGCCGCTTCCGCCTCGAGCTCCAGCTCCTCCTCGATCGCCTCCTCGTAGGCGGCCGTGAGCGCCGGCTCGGCCGCAGCCACCGGCTGGTCCGGGTAGGGCTCGGGCTCGAACCGTGGCCGGGTCGTAGCCGCGTCGGTGAGGTCGGTGAGGTTGCCCTCGAGCAGTTGGACGTCCGCGTTCAGCCGGTTGGAGCCGGTCTTCAGCGACTCGATCAGCGCCCCCAGCTCGCTCTCCATCGCGTCGAGCCGCTGGAGCATCACCGCGGTGGACTCGGAAACCTTGGCCACGTACTCGCGCGCCTGCTCAGCGGCCTGGTCTCGTGTGCGCTGGGCTTCGGACGTCGCCTCGGTGCGGATCTCGCGCGCGTCCTCCTCGGCCTGACGCTGGATGTCGCTGGCGCTCGTCTCCGCCGCCTCGACGATCGCCCGCACCTGCTCGCTCGCGGCCGAGGCGAGCGTCTCGCTGCGCCGGCGAGCCGATCGCTTGAGCTCGTCCACCTCGTCGGCAAGGCTTGCCAAGTGAACGTCGACCGCCTCCGGGTCGTAGCCACGGCGGCCGATTGGGAAGTCTTTTTTCTCGATGCTCTGACGGTCAAGGGCCACGCTAGCGTTCCTCCATATCAAGATGGCAGCCCGCGCAGGGTACCTGACGCTGGCCGGTGGAGCGCGCCTCAGGCAGCGGGCGCGCGTCCTTCCGCGACGGCCAGGTCGAGGGCGTGCTTGAGATCGCGGATCTCATCCCGCAGCTTTGCGGCGTACTCGAACCGAAGCTCCTCGGCCGCCACCAACATCTCCTCCTCGAGCTCGACGATCGTGCGCTCGATCTCGGCCGGCTCCATGCCCTCGCTCTCGCGCTGGCGCCGGCGCCGCGAGCGCGGCACCTTCGACTCCGACTGGAGGAACTCGGCGATGTCGGAGATTCCCTTGACGATCGTCTCGGGGGTGATCCCGTGCTCTAGGTTGTATGCGCGCTGGATCTCCCGGCGGCGGTCGGTCTCCCCGATCGCGGCTCGCATCGCTGCGGTCTCCCGATCGGCGTACATCAGGACCTTCCCTTCGATGTTCCGCGCCGCGCGCCCGATCGTCTGGATCAGCGAGGTCTCCCCGCGCAGGAAGCCCTCCTTGTCGGCGTCGAGGATCGCCACCAGCGAGACCTCGGGTAGATCGAGTCCCTCGCGCAGCAGGTTGACGCCCACGAGGACATCGAACTCCCCGAGCCGGAGCTGACGGATGATCTGGATCCGCTCGAGCGTGTCGATCTCGGAGTGCAGGTACCGGACGCGGAAGCCCGTCTCGAGTAGGTAATCGGTCAGATCCTCGGACATCTTCTTCGTCAGCGTCGTCACCAGCGTGCGCTCATTGCGGTCGACGCGAGCGCGGATCTCGTTCATCAGGTCGTCGATCTGGTTGCGCGTCTCGCGGACCTCGATCTCCGGATCGACGATCCCCGTCGGCCTGACGATCTGCTCCACCGTTCGCTCGGCGCGGGTTCGTTCGTAGTCCCCGGGGGTGGCGGAGACGAACACGATCTGGGGCGTGATCGACAGGAACTCCTGGAAGGTCTGAGGACGGTTGTCCAAGGCCGAGGGAAGGCGGAACCCGTAGTCGACCAGCGTCTGCTTGCGCGAGCGATCGCCCTCGGACATGCCGCCGATCTGGGGCACGGTCTGATGGGACTCGTCGATGAAGCAGACGAAGTCGTCGGGGAAGTAGTCGAGCAAACAGTACGGCCGATCGCCCGGGTTGCGGCCATCGAGGATCCGGGAGTAGTTCTCGATCCCGCTGCAGAAGCCGAGCTCGCGCAGCATCTCCATGTCGTACTGCGTGCGCTGGCGCAGCCGGTGGGACTCGAGCAGCTTCCCCTCCGCCTCGAGCTCGGCGCAGCGATGGTTCAGCTCGGCGCCGATCTGCTGCACGGCGTCCTCGATCATCCCCTCGCGCACGTTGTAGTGGGTCGCCGGCCAGATCCCGACGTGCTCGAGGTCGTCCTCGATCAGCTCTCCGGTCAGGGGGTCGAAGTGCTGCAGCCGTTCGATCTCGTCGCCGAACAGCACGGCACGGAACGCCGTCTCCGCGTAGGCGGGGAACACCTCGAGCGTCTCGCCGCGGACGCGAAACGTTCCCCGTGCGAGGGCGGTGTCGTTACGCGTGTACTGAATCGAGACCAGCTTGCGCAGCAATGCGTCGCGATCGATGAACTCGCCCTTGGTGAGGGTCTGCAGGTTGGTCTCGTAGACCTCGGGCGAACCGAGGCCGTAGATGCAGGAGACGCTTGCCACGATCACCACGTCGCGCCTGGCGAACAGAGCCGCGGTGGCGGAGTGGCGCAGGCGGTCGATCTCCTGGTTGATCGCCGAGTCCTTCTCGATATACAGATCCTTGCTGGGGACGTACGCCTCGGGCTGGTAGTAGTCGTAGTACGAGACGAAGTACTCGACCGCGTTGCGCGGGAAATAGGCCCGGAACTCGTTGCAGAGCTGGGCGGCGAGCGTCTTATTGTGGGCGATCACCAGCGCCGGCTTCTGCACCGCCGCGATCGTGCCGGCCATGGTCATCGTCTTGCCGGTGCCCGTCGCTCCGAGCAGCGTCACGAACCGCTCGCCGGATTCGATCCCCTCGGCTAACGAGACGATCGCAGCCGGCTGGTCTGCAGTCGGACTATAGGCGCCATCGAGTTCAAACTTGGGCATAGAAGGACCACCTAGCGTAGCGTGGCCTGCGGACGGATCGGCGGAATGAACTCGGCGTTAGGACGATGCGCGCCACTCAGCCTGAAGCTCGTCGCAGGGAGCGGAGCGCCGCGCGGCCCTCGCTGCGCCATGACGCGCGGCGGCCGTACCGCGGAGCTGCTCGGCGCGTGCATGCAGTAGCTCGACCAACGCCACGCTCGGGTGGAATGGATCCGCGATCACCGCGTCGTTCCGGAGCGAGAGCGCGGCGCGCAGCTCGCCGTCTGACTCGGCGACGAGCGTCGGGCCCGAGGGCGTCTCGCTTGAATCGATCGCGGCAAGCCGGGCGAGCGCCGCCTCGTCGTCGGGGAAAGCGAACCGGATCGTGACCGCGACAACATCGCGCTGCGGCATCGCGCGGGGCGCGCGGCGCCGCAGTCCCAGCCAGGTCAAAGCCCCACCGCTGGGCGAGGCGTCGAGCACCCGGTGGCGCGCCGCCGCGCGCCGGAGGTCCTGCTCTCGCGCCGCGGCGAGGAGCCTACTCAGGGACGGATACACAATCACCTCGGTGATAGGAGCACAGGTAGCCGGGCAGCTCGGCGGCGCAGCGGGGATCGGCTACCGGAGCGCCGGCACGCAGGGCGAATGGCAGCACGCCGGCCCAGGTGGGGAGCGCGTAGTCCTCGGGGGCATCGACGGGTGGGCCGGTGCGCACCTTCGCGGAGGCTTCGGTCACGGCCAGCTCGACGACTTCGGTGGCCGCGAGCTCCGCCTCGCTCGGTCCGCGAACGTCATCTGCCCTCCCCGGGATGAGGTGCTCGACGACAACCCTGAGCGCTGCGCGCTTCGGCGCGTCGTCACGGATCGCGGTCGCGTGGCCGATGACCACGACCGAGCGGAAGTTGACCGGTCAGCTCCGCCTATCGTCTCCTGAGGGAGCGGGGTCTCGTCGTCGCCGAGGGCCGCCGGGGCACCCGCGTCGCGCCGCGCCCAGCCCTCAGGGTGCCGCTTCCCGTAGCTCGAAGTCTGCCGCGAGCTCCGGCGCTTTCGGTCTCCCCGGGCCTGCGCGACCTCACGGCGGGGATACCGGATCCGGCCCTACTGCCGCCTCTGCGCCCCGCGCTCGCGCGCCTGGACCCTGATCGCGACGTTCCCCTGAGCGGGCTCCACGCGGCCAACGCGCGCCTGCTCGACCTCGCGGCGGCGGCGTTCGCGGCCGACGGGGTGCCGACATCGGCGATCGCGATCGTCGGAGGCGCGTTCGACGGGATCGAGCGCGTGCTCCAGGCGCACCTGCGCCCCGGAGACCGGGTGATCGTCGAGGACCCCGCCTACCCCGCCACCCGCGACCTTCTGCTCGCGCTGGGACTTGTCGCCGGCGCTCGGGCCTGAACGTATGGGTCCCGATGAGAGAGGAGGCGCCGGTCGTGCGGGCGCTCCAGGACTCCGGGTGGCTCGTCCTCGCCGGCGAGCGCTTCCGGATCTCGTCGCCACCGGCGATCAGGGTGACGATCGCCTCGCTCAACGTCGACGAGGCACCGGTTCTCGCCGATCTGATCGCCGAGGCCGAGCACGCGCTGCACCCGCGACGCGCCTACTGACCCCGTCTCTCAGCTATCCGTACCCCAGCTCGCTGGGATATGTGCTGCGATATCTCCGCTGCGCGCTCTCCACCTTCTCGACGTATGCGCGCGTCTCCGGGAACGGGATCTCGTTCGCGGTCAGCACATGCCCGTGCGTGCGCGCGGCCGCGATCCACGCGTCGACGTTGGTCTGACCGGCGTTGTAGGCGGCCACGGCCAGCATCTCGTTGTCCCCGTAGCTGTCGAGCAGGTAGCGCAGGTAGTAGCTGCCGTAGGTGATGTTGACCTGCGGACTGGAGAGGTCCGCGACCGTGAACGAGGTCGCGCCCGAGCGTCGAGCGAGGAACTCGGCCGTGGCAGGCAGGATCTGCATGAGCCCTTCGGCGCCCGCGGACGATGTCCGTGGGTCGAACTTGGTCTCGGCGTAGATCACCGCCGCGACCAGCGCCGGATCCAGCCCCTTCTCATGCGCCTGCTGGACGATGATGTCCTCGTGGTCGAGCGGCAGCGTGAGATGGTTGTACGCGCTTTCGAACAGGGGCACGGCGAACAGGATCACGCCGAGTGCCACCGCGAAGCTGGCGAGCGTGAGCACGGCGCGGCGGACGCGGCGACGGCGGCGCGCGACGGTGCTGCGCCGCTGTTGGGCTGCGGAGCGGCGGGCCGTGACGCCAGGGGAGCTCGAGCTCATCCGCTCAGCTTGTCAAGTACCGCCGACAGAGCCGTCTCGAGCTCCTCTCGGCTGCCGTCGTTGATCACCACGTACGCGGCCCGGGCGGCTTTCTCCTCCTGGCTGAGCTGGCGAGCAGTCCGCTCTGCGACGGCCGCATGGCCGCGCCCAGCGGCGCGGTCGGCGCGCAGCGTCTCGTCCGCGGTGACCGCGATCGTGGCATCGAATGCCCTCTCCATCCCCGACTCGAACAGCAGCGGCACCTCGACGACGGCAGCCGTCGGCCGCGGGCTGCGTCGGTCGACCTCCTCGCGCCAGTCCGCCATCCGCTGCCCGACTCGCGGCCACAGGAGGGCTTCGAGCCACTGTCGGTCCGCTTCGCTGCCGAACACCTTGTCCGCCACCGCTCGACGATCGACCACCCCGCCGGGAGCCACGTCGGGCCCGAACCGGCCGACCACCGCATCTCTGACCTCGGGCACCGCGTACAGGTCGTGCACGACGCGGTCCGTCGAGAGCACCGCTGCCCCGAGGCGCTCGAGTGCGTCGAGCGCCGTCGATTTGCCGGCGCCGAGGCCGCCGGTGAGCGCGACAAACGGAGCCCGATCGGCGCTCAGACCGCCGGCTCACCCGGACCGGAGGTACTCACGCCGGCCGGTGGGTCGACCGTACCGAGCTCGGCGTCGGTCTCACCGGTTTCGGCGTCGGGCGAATCCGATTCGCCGTCATCCTCGGTGTCGGCGTCCACGGACTCATCGGCTTCGATCTCCGCAGCCTCCGGCTCCGCCACCGCCTCAGGCTCCGGCTCCGCCGCCGCTTCAGGCTCCGGATCCGCCACCGCCTCAGGCTCCGGATCCGCCGCCGCTTCAGGCTCCGGATCCGTCACCGCCTCAGGCTCGACCACCGCCTCAGGCTCCGCCACCGCCTCAGGCTCGACCACCGCCTCAGCCTCGACCGCACCCGCGGCACCCGGGAGTTCGGCGCCTATGTCAGCAGCACCGTCCGCGATCTCGACCGAACTCCCAACGGAATCGCCGCCAGGCGATTCCGCGAAGACATCCTCGGACAGGCCCAGCTCGGGGACGTCGTCGAGGTCGCCGGTGCCGGGCTCGATCGGCCTGACGGGCAGCACCTGATCCTCCACGCGCTTGACGGACAGGGACAGCCGCCGGCGCTCAGAGTCGATCTCGAGGATCTTCACCCGGACATCGTCGCCCGGCTGGATGATCTCGCGCGGGTTCTCGACGTGCTGCTGGGAGAGCTCCGAGATGTGGACGAGACCCTCGACGCCGTCGAGGATCTCGACGAAGGCGCCGAAGGTAACGACCTTGGTCACCGTTCCCTCGAGCTCGTCGCCGATGTTGTAGGTGTCGATCACGCGCTGCCAGGGATCCTCTTGCGTCTGCTTGAGGCCGAGCGAGATTCGCTGCCGCTGGCGGTCGATGTCGAGCACCTTGACGCTGACCGTGTCGCCGATGCTGAGGATTTCGCTCGGGTGATTCACGTGGGACCAGGACAGCTCGGAGATGTGGATCAGGCCGTCGATCCCGTCGAGGTCGACGAACGCGCCGAAGTCGACGATGTTCGAGATCGTGCCCTCCACGACCTGGCCGGGCTGAAGCCGATCGAGGATCCGCTCGCGATCCTCCTTGCGCTGCTCCTCGAGCACGGCGCGGCGCGAGAGGACGACGTTGTTGCGCGAGCGGTTGAGCTCGATCACCTTGCATTCGATCGTCTGATCGAGGTACTCGTCCAGATTCGGGACCCTGCGAATGTCGACGAGCGATGCGGGCAGGAAGCCTCGGACGCCGAGGTCGATGATCAGGCCGCCCTTGACCACCTCTATCACACGACCGTCGACCGGCTCGCCGGACTCGGCCGCCGCCTCGATCTTGCGCCAGGCGCGCTCGAAGCGGGCGCGCTTCTTGGACAGGATCAGCCGGCCGTCCTGGTCCTCCTTGGTGAGGACCAGCGCGTCGACCTCCTCGCCCAGCTCGACCTCGTCGTGCGGGTCGACGGACTTGCGGATCGACAGCTCGCCGGCGGGGATGACCCCTTCGGACTTGTAGCCGATATCGACGAGGACCTCGTCGTTGTCGATGCGGACGACGTTGCCGGTGACGACGTCGCCTTCCGCGAAGGGATGAATGGTTGCGTCGTAGTTGGGGACGATCTGCCCGTCGACCTCCAGCAGGAGGCCATCCGAGCCCTCGACGATCCGCGCATTGGGGATCTCGTCGAGGGGCGTCATGGTGGTTGTGGGTGACATCAGCAAAGAGGTTACAGCGCCTCGGCGGACCAGTGATTCCCGGCGCCCGGGGACATGGGCTCGCGGGATGTCCTCGCCCCTATCATCACCGGCATGCCGACACGGGCCACGAAGCGCGGGCAGGAACGCACCCGGCTGGACCGCGACTGCGATGTGCTGATCTGCGGGGCGAGCTT
>Ga0302314_10019504_pt1 | contig 11259 bp, 7 predicted proteins | sample III_Palsa_N2_3_FD_200533 | JGI IMG/M metagenome (GOLD analysis project Ga0302314, IMG submission 200533) | Peat permafrost microbial communities from Stordalen Mire near Abisko, Sweden - III_Palsa_N2_3 | ecosystem: Environmental > Terrestrial > Soil > Palsa > Peat permafrost | place: Sweden... | reverse complement strand
TCCCGACAATAAGTGGCGCGTGACGGGTTATACCGTGCGTTGATCGCCATTGCTCGGCATCAGGCGATGCCGAGCCCTTCGATACCGACCAACGACTGAGCGCCGAATCCCGCCAGCTCCGCGAAACGGCGGCCACGTTCGGCATAGTCGTGAAACTGGTCGAAGCTGGGCGCGCCCGGCGAAAGCAACACACAGCCGCCGGCCGGAGTCAGCTCACGCGCACGCTGCACGGCGGCTTCCAGCGCAGGTACTTCCACGATCTCGGCCGCCACATTGGCCTCGCGCAGTGCGGCCGCGATACGCGGCCCATTGGCGCCACTGCAAATCAGCGCGTGCGGTGGATCGTAGGCCATCGTTTCGACGAAATCGGTCCAGTCCAGCCCACGGTCGTGCCCGCCAAGCAATACCGTGATCTCCCGGCCCTGCAGACTTTCCAGCGCGGCCAGCGTGGCCTGTGGCGTGGTGCTGATCGAATCGTTGATCCAACTCAGGCCACCCTGCTCGCCCAGCGGCTGCAGTCGGTGCGGCAGCGGCTGGAAGCTGGCCAGCGCAGGCGCCGCCTTGACCGCATCGAAGCCCGCCGCCTCCAGCGCGGCGAGCGCGGCGCAAGCATTCAGCGCGTTGTGCTCGCCGGGCACAGGTAGATTCTCGATCTCAAAAATCGCCTTGCCACCTCGCCGGATCGAACCGCCATGCACATGCCAGCCCTGCGCCGTGCCGAACAGCCAGCGGTCCGGATGATCGCCGGTGCGCTCGAGCAAGCCATCCTGCTTGCCATTGACCAGCAGCCGCTGCGCCACCGCGGCCAGCTTCAGCTTGTCGGCGTGGTAACGCTCGCGCGAGCCATGCCAGTCCAGGTGTTCTTCGTACAGGCTGGTGACCACACCCAGTGCCAACGGCCCGGCCTCGGCGGTCTGGAAACTGGACAGCTCGGTCACCCACAACTCGGCCGGCTGATCCAGCAGCTCCAGCAGCGGCACGCCGATATTGCCGGCCAGCGCGGTGCGTACGCCCAGCGCGCGCGCCAAGTGTGCGATCAGGGCGCTGGTGGTGCTCTTGCCCTTGGTGCCGGTCACCGCGATCACCGGGCCGCCGGTGTTCAAGGCGTGCTCGGCAAACCACAGCGCGGTGCCGGAGGTGAAGCGGGTGCCGTTGCCCTGCGCCGCCACGATCGCCGATTTGTAGCTGGAGATGCCCGGCGACTTCAGCACCACGTCGAACTGCCCCAACGCCTGCGCGTCTGGCTCCTCGGTGACGATCGCCAACGCGGCGTCGAAATGCCGTGCCTCGTCCGCTTCGACGGCGTTGCAGAACAAGGTGAGCGACAGCTGCGGCAAACGCCGGCGCAGCGCACCGATCGCCGCGCGGCCCTCGCGCCCAAAGCCCCAGACCGCGACCCGCTGCCCCGCCAAGGCCGCGATCGCGGGCAAGGGCTGGGAGGTCGAGGCAGCCATCAGTCGAAGATCTCCAACGCCGCTTGCAGGCGGGCGGGAATGCGGTGTTCGCCCTGCGCCACCAGCCACGGCTCAATGGCCAGTTCGGCCGGATCGAGCAGCGGCAGGATCTCGCTGCGGAATCGTGCGACCAGCGCATCCTCCTGCCATTCGGGCCGCTGGCTCAGCGCATGCATCGCCGCGCGCGCCTCGGCGCCCTCGCCCACGCATTCGAACGGTTTGTGGTCCTGATATTCCAGCAAGGCATCGAATCCGGCAGCGAGGGTTTCGTCGTCGAGCAGATTGCGCCCAAAGATACCAAGCAATCGTGTCTTGGGCATGAAGGGCGCCAGTGCAAGGAACACAAAATGACACTTTGGGCATTGCCCGCACCAACGATCGACCGGTCGCGGACCGAGAATCCTGAAATTGCGATTGCAGCTGGAGAACGCCTCGAAGTACGTCGGCAACTTGGCGAAGGCGCGGGTGATCGCCAGCTCTGCGTACGGCCGCAACAGCGAGAAATAATCGAGATCGGCGGCGACATGGCCGTGCACCCAGTCGTTCAACAGAATTTCGAAGGCGAAGCCCTTGCTCCACTGGTGGTTCACCAGCTGGCCTTCGTATTCCAGCGTGGCCGCCGAGGCGGAGCGCTCGTTGGCGAACGCGATCGAGTCGTAGCCGTACAGGATTGCCGCGACGGCGAGGATCGCCGAATTCACCGCCGTCACCGGGATATGTCCGTTCCAGGCGCCGAGCCGGTTCAGTTCGAATAGCTTCGGCGACAGCTCGCGCTGGATGTTGAGCATCGGCAGGCCCGTGCGCGCGGCGCAGGCGGCGATCAGGTCGGAACCGCCCACCCACACCGCAGTCGCTTCGCCGCCGGCATGCTTGATCGCTTCGACCGCCACCAGCGAGTCCTTGCCACCACCGATCGGCACGAGGGTGCGTTGCGGCAGGCCAAGCGGCGCCGCCGGCGGCAAGGCCGTGCCGCCGCGCGGGAAAGCGATGCGCCCGCGCAGGTCAAGCTTGTTGCGGTAGGCGAACTCGGCCAAGCCATGCAGGTACAGCGCGTCGAGCAGGTCAGCGGTGGCATCGTCCAGCGGCGCGCCGGCCACTTCGATCTTCGGCGGCACGCCGGCCTTGTAGTAGCTGATGCCGGCGATCAGGTGCAGCAGTCGCAGCGCCTGATCGAACGCGGCCACGCGGCCCGGCGCCAGTGCCGGCACATCCGGGAATTGAATGCGCTCGATCAGTTCCTCACCCTGATCGAAGGCATAGATCAGTTCGGCCACGCCATCGGCATAAGCGCAGCGGACGAATTTGAAAATCTGGGTCAGTCGCGGTTGCATCGCATCGGTCACAACGGTTTCTCCGGCCACTTGGTCGAGAATGATCCCATCGAGGCTGATTCCGTCAAATAGGTTCTAATCAAGAATGATCTCTTCGGCCGGACCGCGCAGATTGTACGGCGAGGACATGACCTGACCGTAAGCGCCCGTGGTGGCGATCAGGATTACGTCATCCTCGCGGCTTTCCGGCAGGCGGCGGTCGCTGCCCAGCACGTCGCCGGATTCGCAGATCGGCCCGACCACCTGATACATCGCCGTGGTCGGCTCATCGAGCCGGCTCAGGTTGACGATTTCGTGCCAAGCGTCGTAAAGCGCCGGGCGAATCAAGTTGTGCATACCGGCGTCCACGCCGAGATAGCGCCAACTGCCCTTGCCCTTCAGCTGGGTGACCTTGGCCAGCAGCACGCCGGCCTCGGCCACCAGGTAGCGACCTGGTTCCATCCACAGCTGATAGCGCGGATACAGCCGCTTCACTTCCGCCAGCGCCGCGCCGACCGCGTCGAGATCCAGCGGCTGCTCGCCGGGGTGCGAAGGCACGCCGAGGCCGCCGCCGATATTGAGGAATTCGACCGCCGGGATGCGCTCGGCCACACTGGCCAGCTGCGCATACACCTCGGCCCAATGACCGGGCTCCAGCACGCCGGAACCCAGGTGCGCATGCAGACCGACGATGCGCGCATGCCGCGCCGCCGCCAGATGCACGAAGGCATCGAGCTGCTCCAGCGGCAGACCGAACTTGCTGGTGCTGCCGCCGGTACGCACCTTGTCGTGATGACCGAGCCCGCGTCCGAGATCGATGCGCAGGCTGATGTCTTGCCCGTCGAATGTCTCTACCCACTGCTCCAGTGGATGCAGCGCATCGATGGTCAGCAGCACGCCGGCTTCCAGCGCATCGCGGTAGTCGCTGCGCGGTGCGAAGTTGGGCGTGAACAGGCGCGGCGTCGATGCCGGCACGGTCTCCGCGACGCGCGCCAGTTCGCCGGGCGACACGCATTCCAGGCCGAAGCCTTCCTCGGCCAATGCACGCAAAATCGCCGGATGCGAATTGGCCTTGATCGCGTAGAGGAATCGATCCACCGGCAGCTTCGCCTTGAGCGCGCGCGCGCGTTCGCGCACGGTGTCGAGGTGATAGACGTAACGCGGACTGCGCTCTTGCGCGAGTTGCAGCAGCCGCGCTCGTGCATCGAGCCACCAGGCGTGGGTGTGCTCAGCGTGCGCAGCACCGTATAGGCGCTCCCAGGTTGGGCCGAACAGTTCGACATCGTCCGTGCGCATTGCGCCGGCGCGCACCAGCTGTTCGTGCAGTTGCGGCAGCAGGCCGTCGACCACGTTCTCGTCGACGACGAAGGTGAGGTTGAGATTGTTCGACGACTGCGAGATCAAGTGCACGCGATGCTGACCGAACTCCGCCATCACCGAGTTCAGCCGATGCAGCATCGAGCGCATACCGCGACCGACCATGGTCACCGCGGCGCACGGCGCGATCACCTTGACTCGGCACACCTTGGCCAGATCGGTCGCCAGCGCAGCGAGCACGTCGGAGTCGAGCAGGTTCTCGGTGGGGTCGAGCGACACGGTGACGTTGGTTTCGGCCGAGCCAATCAGATCCACCGACAGGCCATGCTGCTTGAACTGGTTGAACACATCAGCCAGAAAGCCCACCTGCTGCCACATGCCGACCGATTCCATCGACACCAGGGTGATGCCCTTACGCGTGCTGATCGCCTTGACGCTGGGCGCTTCCTCGCGCAGCTCCGGGCCGATCCGTGTGCCGCTCAGCTCCGGTCGGTTGGTGTCCTTGATCAGCAGCGGCACGCGCGGCAGGCGCAGCGGCGACAGGCAGCGCGGATGCAGCACTTTGGCGCCGGTGGTGGCGATTTCCTGGGCCTCTTCGTAATCCAGCCGTTGCAACAGGCGCGCGCCCGGCACCTGGCGCGGATTGGCGGTGAACATGCCGGCGACGTCGGTCCAGATTTCCACCCGCAGCGCCTTCAGCAGCGCGCCGAAATACGAGGCCGAGGTATCCGAGCCGCCACGGCCGAGCAGCACGGTGCGCCCGCCGACCTGGCCCGCCGGCGGATTGCCTTCGCGGGCGATGAAGCCCTGCGTGATGAACACCTCGCCGCGAGCCGCAAGCCGCGCGGACAAGGCCGCATCGGGCTGCGCATCGACCATCGCCGAGAGCAGCCGGGTGCGTTCGTTCTGATTGGGCAGCGCCACCGCCGTCAGGCACTCGCGCGCATCCACCCATTCGGTGGCAAGGCCCTGCGAAGTAAGAAAGGCCGCACCCAGCGCACTGGAAAGCAGCTCGCCATGCGCCTGCACTTGCGCCTGCCAGGCGAGATCGGCCACGTCGTGCCGGGCCAGTCGGACCAAGTCACCCAGGCGTTCCGCAAGTGCGGCGGGCATCTCCAGTTGCATGTCCGCCAGCAGATCATGGTGCCGCTGCGCGATCGCCTGCGCCGAAGCAACACGTACGCTCGCATCTGGCTGCGCGCATAGCTGCTTCAGCGCATCGGTGATGCCGGTAAGCGCCGAGACGACTACCAGCACGCGCGCACCCTCGGCGCGACGGCTGCGCATCAGCTCGAGAATGTTCTGCCATCGCGGCAGCGTGGCGACGCTGGTGCCGCCGAATTTCATCACGATCCACGGGGCGTGGGGATCGAGCGGGGCGAGTTCGTTCGGCGCAGTATGAATAGCAGTCACGGGCGTGGGCTGTCGGGCGAGGAATGAGGTGGCATTCGTCCAGTGTTGCGCTGCCGCACGACGATTGCAATGGTTCCCGAGAACTCGCCCGCAAAACCGCCGTAGCCAGGCATGATTTGGACGTCTAGACTTTTAGATGTCCAATGCCGTAGCTCAGGCTACCACCACCGGGATGCCGCCGATGCGCGCCTGCCCGATGCGTGCGCGCCACTCCTCCGGTCCGGTCTGGTGCACCGAGGTGCCGGCCGAATCGACCGCAACAGTCACCGGCATGTCTTCCACCGTGAACTCGTAGATCGCCTCCATGCCGAGGTCGGCGAAACCGACCACACGTGCGGCCTTGATTGCCTTGGAGACGAGGTAGGCCGCGCCACCCACCGCCATCAGGTAGACCGAGCGATGTTTCTTGATCGCCTCGATCGCCGCTGGGCCGCGCTCGGCCTTGCCGACCATGCCAAGCAGGCCGGTCTGCGCCAATACCTGCTCGGTGAACTTGTCCATCCGCGTCGCGGTGGTCGGGCCGGCTGGACCGACCACCTCGTCGCGCACCGGATCGACCGGGCCGACGTAATAGATGAAGCGGCCCTTGAAATCTACCGGCAGCGGCTCGCCCTTGTCGAGCATCTCGACCATACGTTTGTGCGCAGCATCGCGGCCGGTCAGCAGCTTGCCGTTGAGCAGCAGCACTTCGCCCGGCTTCCAGCTGGCGACTTCGTCGCGCGTCACCGTGTCGAGATTCACACGCCGACCCTTGTTAGCATCGTAGGTGAGCTGCGGCCAGTCTTTCAGCGACGGCGGATCGAGCATCACCGGGCCGGAGCCGTCCAGCACGAAGTGCGCATGCCGGGTGGCGGCGCAATTCGGGATCAGCGCGACCGGCAGATTGGCCGCGTGGGTCGGGTAATCCTTCACCTTGATGTCGAGCACGGTGGTGAGGCCACCGAGACCCTGCGCGCCGATGCCGAGCGCGTTGACCTTGTCGTACAGCTCCAGGCGCAGTTCTTCCGCGCGATTGGCCGGACCGCGTGCGATCAAATCTTGGATGTCGATCGGTTCCATCAAGGCTTCCTTCGCCAGCAACATCGCCTTTTCGGCGGTGCCGCCGATGCCGATGCCCAGCATGCCCGGCGGACACCAGCCGGCGCCCATCGTCGGCACAGTTTTGAGCACCCAGTCGACGATCGAGTCGGACGGGTTGAGCATGGCGAATTTCGATTTCGCCTCCGAGCCGCCGCCCTTCGCCGCAACGATCACATCCAACTTGTCGCCTGGCACCACGCTGACGTTGATCACCGCCGGCGTATTGTCCTTCGTATTGCTGCGCTTGCCCGCGGGATCGGCCAGCACGCTGGCGCGCAGCTTGTTGTCGGGATCGTTGTAGGCGCGGCGCACGCCCTCATTGACCATGTCCTCCACGCTCATGCTCGCGTCCCACTGCACATTCATGCCGATCTTGAGGAACACGGTGACGATGCCGGTGTCCTGGCACAGTGGACGGTGGCCCTCGGCGGCCATCCGCGAATTGATCAGGATCTGCGCCATCGCATCCTTCGCCGCCGGCGACTCCTCACGCTCATAAGCGGCGGCGAGGTTGGTGATGTAGTCGACCGGGTGGTAGTAGCTGATGTACTGCAGGGCGTCGGCAACGGACTGGATCAGATCGTCTTGCTTGATTGTGGTCATGGCGACTGCTTTGACGGAGGGGACATCGCTGCGCCGGCAGGCGGCGCGCGAAACCCGCCCATTGTGCCGCAGTGGCTCGCGGCGGACAAAGCCCGAGCCGTACGAAGTGCGCCGCAGCTTTGGTTCGGAACCGTCCGGTAGTCGAGCTTACGAAGGATCAGAAACGGTATTCGGCGGACACCGAGTACAGCGCGATATTGGTGCTGTCGGCGATGGCGATGTTACTGCTGCTGTTCGTACGCGCGTGATAATTGTCGTAGCTCAGGCCGACACTGAGATTTGGCAGGATGTTGTAGCCTGCGCCGAGGCCAAGGTATTCGCCCGTGCCGGTGGAGGATATCGAGTAGTGGAAAAAACCTGGTAGAAGGGGCGCATTGCTACCCTGAGCTTCCACTTCGTTCCTCGAACGGAACCAGCCGCCGCGCGCAGACACATACCATTTATCGGCGATGTTGTACTTCAGGTTGCCGCCCACTAACCAGCCTCGGGTCTTCTGATCTTCCTTTCTGTCGTAGTCGGTGCCGTAAGGAGAGTAGGTTTTTGTCTTGGTCTGACCCAGATCGACATAACCGGCTTCGACACCGTAGTCCACCACGCTGTGCCAGCGGTAGCCAAAACGCAGCGCACCGGCGGTATCTTTCTTGTCCACGCTGTCGTGATAGGAACCATAAAAGAAATCGTAGGTGCTTGACGAGGCGACACGGTAGTGCGCCTGCCCGACATCGCCGTTGACGAAGAAATTGCCGTCGTCGGCAAAAGAGGTTGTCGAAGCAATACTCAGCATCGCGACCATACCCACGATCAGTAATTTTCTCATGGCGAGTCTCATGGATTCAGTTCATGGGGAGATACATGCGGAATCTAGTCCTGCAACGAGCGGGCGGCGGAACAGTTGACGCACGCGCATCCGCGAACGATCTCCATGCATGCAATTCAGCTGTTGTGTCACAACCGACAAGGGCGAACAAGACAACGGCCGCACGCGGCGGCCGTTGTCGTCGTGCTGTACCGATCTAGACTCAGAAGCGATAGGTCGCGGCACCCGAGATCACGCCGACATCGCTGTCATAGCGAATACCGTCTTGGCGCACCTTGGCGTAGTAACCGTCGTACTCCAGGCCGAGGCTGAAATGCTCGTTGTAGTCGTAGCCCACGCCAATGCCTGCGTAGCCGCCATCGGCGTGCAGGTTGCCCGAGCCACGGTAACTCTCGCCATCCAGGTCGGTCCTCGAGGTCGAGTGCAACTGGGCATGCATGTAACCTGCACGGGCGTTGAGATACCACCGGTCGCGGAACCTGTAACGGAACGTGCCGCCCAGGGTGGGGCCGGTGGTTTTCAGGCTGGCATTGGCAATCGCATAGCCTTCGAACTGGCCGTTCTTGTACAACTCACCGGCTACCTTTCCATGCGCCTTGCCTAGATCCGCGTAGCCCAGCTCGACGCCGAAGCCGAACCGGTCGTCCAGAAACTCGTCGGTCCGCCACTCGTAACCCGCACGCAAGGTGCTGGCGATATCGCTACGGTCATCAAGGCCGTGATCGTGATAGTAAGACGCCCCTACATTGCCGCCGATAAAAAATCCCCCCTGCACCTGGGCATTCGCAGCTGTCGCGAAAGCCGCCAGTACGATGGCCGCCATGGCCATCCGAATTCGCCTATCCATAGTTCCCCTTTCACTGGTTTATTGACTTGCCCTATCCATGCGCAGATGCACGTGGACCGCGCGCATTCTCGGGGCTGGCTGCATACATCGCAATACCCACAAAATTCTGTGCGATCGCAGCCAACCGAGGCCGGAGCCGAAGGGCTCAGGTCGTTTTGTTCGATCAGGGTCATGAAAGCAATAAGACCCAGCCTGTCACGAACGCATGGAATCTGCGCCTTGTACCGCAGGGGTTAGCGCAGGCAAAGCGACGGCCGCCAGAGCGTCCGTCGCAATTGCCAGGGTCAGTCCGTTTCCAGACCTGCTGTCTATCAGAAACGGTATTCGGCGGAAACCGAGTAGAGGGCGATATTCAAGCCGGAGTCACTCTCACTGGAGCGGTTCAGCCGCGCGTGGTAGTTGTCGTAGCTCAGGCCGACGCTGAGATTCGGCAAAATGTTGTATCCCGCGCCAAGGCCCAGGTATTCACCGGTGCCCGTATTGCTTGAATGCGAACGAAAATTAGGCTGGTCACCTGCAAGAGGCTGGACAAAAAATACACCTCTTGCATCCACTTCGTTCCTGGAACGGAACCAGCCACCGCGCGCAGAAACGTACCACTTCTCGGCAATGTTGTACTTCAGATTGCCGCCCACCAGCCACCCGCGAGTCTTCTGGTCCGTCTTGAGGTTGGTATAAGGCCCATTGAATTTCGTCTCGGCTTGGCCTAGATCGACATAGCCCGCCTCGACGCCATAATCCACTAGGCTATGCCAGCGATAACCGAAGCGCAGAGCGCCAGCCACATCCTGCTTGTCAGCGCTGTAACGATACCCACCGTCAAATATGGAGGGCGCGACGGTATAGGAGGAGGCGATACGGTAATGCGATTGCCCAAGATCGCCGTTGACGAAGAAGTTGCCGTCATCGGCGAGGGCGGCGGCCGATGCGGCGCCAAGAGTCGTGGCCACGACGGCCACAAGTAGCTTATTCATTAGCTTGCTCCATGTTTTTGGTTTTGATTTCGCCGCCCTTGAGGGGATGGGCGCGCGAAGTGGGTAGCGTAAATATTCCGTTATGAATCCAACGTAACGAGTCAGCCACATCCATTGGAAGTGACGCATAACGCGTCCCGCAAAAACTTTCGATACAGCCACATCCCTTTTCTTTGGTCCCTGCATTAACGTTAGCGAGTCGGCGCGCACAGGGAACACGGGCGCACGGGGGCCGGCTTTTCGATTGCCTTGCTTTACGGTTCAGCCGGGTAGCTCCGCGACAGCGCAAAACGTTGCCGCCGGATCATCGCCTTGGCCAGCCGTTTCTTGCCACTTCTTGGGGACTCATATGCTAAGGAATCTACACCGCAGGACTCTGTCGACATCTCTGGCGCTGGCCTTTGCCGGCCTGAGTACGACCGTGGCGGCGGCCCATCTACAGACGAACGTCGACATGGGCACTGTCGCCAACAGCCAGCCCAGCAACGTCACTCTGGTGCTCAAGCTGCACAACCAGGCTGCCCTGGAGCAATACATCCAGGACACCATCTCGCCCGGCAGCACTCACTTCCAGCAGTTCCTCAGCACCAGCGAGTTCGCCAGCCGGTTCGGCGCGACGAATGCCGAGATCGCCCAGGTACAGGCCTTTCTGAAACAGCAGGGTCTGACCAGCCAGGTGCTGGACAGCCATCTGGCAATCCGCGCCACGGGCACCCTCGCCCAGCTTGGCGCGGCGTTCAAGACCTCCATCCACAGCTATGTCTCGCCGGCATCCGGCCAGCAGTTCCATCGCCCGACCACGCCGCTGGCGATGCCGTCAGCGATCGCCAATTTGGTGGTGGCGACCAGCGGCCTCAGCAACGAAAAGAAATACCTGTCCCACCGGATCAAGGCGCCCGTCGCCGCGAGCGTGCCGAGCCTGGCGAAGACCATGGGCAAGGACGCGGCCGCGAAGACCACCACGGCCGGCGGCAATCCCACCGCTACCGGCGAACCGGGCAACTACACGGTCGGCGATGTCGCGAATTTCTACAATATCAACCCGCTCTACAAGAACGGCATCACCGGCAAGGGCAGCACGCTGGCGATCGTCACCCTGTCCGATTTCTACCCGGCTGACGCCACCGCCTACTGGGACGGCATCGGCCTGACCACCAAGCCGAACCGCATCACCCAGATCCATGTGGACGGCGGCGGCGCGCTCGACAACGGCAGCGGCGAAACCTCGATCGACGTCGAACAGGCCGGCGGCATCGCGCCTTACGCGGACATCCTGGTTTACGACGCGCCGAATGCTGGCAGCGGCTACATCGATGCGTTTGCCCAGGCGGTGTCGGACAACAAGGCGGACAGCATCTCGACCAGCTGGGGTTCGCCGGAAATCTTCAACTTCGCCGCACTGAACGTCGATGGTGCCAGCGACACCGACACCACCGACGTCGGC
>Ga0302314_10019503_pt1 | contig 11259 bp, 7 predicted proteins | sample III_Palsa_N2_3_FD_200533 | JGI IMG/M metagenome (GOLD analysis project Ga0302314, IMG submission 200533) | Peat permafrost microbial communities from Stordalen Mire near Abisko, Sweden - III_Palsa_N2_3 | ecosystem: Environmental > Terrestrial > Soil > Palsa > Peat permafrost | place: Sweden... | reverse complement strand
GGTGCATCCGACGGCGATTCCGGGCGAAGACAAGCTGCGGCTGATGTCGGAGTCGGCGCGTGGTGAGGGCGGGCGTGTGTGGGTGCCGCGCGATAAGAACGACAAGCGTGTGGCGAAGTCGATCCCTGAAGGTGAGCGGTGGTACTTCCTTGAGGAGTGGTATCCGAAGTATGGCAACCTTGTGCCGCGCGACGTAGCGACGCGGGCGATTCACAAGGTTGTGTATGAGCATGGCATGGGCATCGATGGTCAGCCGATGGTCTACCTCGACCTGACCCATATCGACCGCGAGACACTGAACCGGAAGCTTGAGGGCATCCTCGAGATCTACGAGAAGTTCGTCGGCGACGATCCGCGTGAGGTGCCGATGAAGATCTTCCCCGGCATGCACTACACGATGGGCGGCCTGTGGGTGGACTTCAACCAGATGACGAATATTCCGGGCGTCTATGCGGCGGGCGAGGCGGACTACTCGATCCATGGCGCGAACCGGCTGGGGGCCAATTCCCTGCTCTCATGCATCTATGGCGGGTTCGTTGCGGGGCCGCATGCCATGGCGTATGCGAAGGCTCTGCCGAAGCAGGTCGGCGATGGTGGGCATGCGGCGGAACTCGCTCGGCAGAAGATGCTGAACGATGGGTTGATGCGATCGTCGGGCTCGGAGAATCCGTTCAAGCTGTGGCGCGAGCTGGGCGATACGATGACGCGGCACGCGACGATCATTCGCTATAACGAGGGCCTGGCAGAGGCCGATGCGAAGATCGTCGAGTTGATGAGCCGGTATAAGAACATCAATCTTTCGGACAAGAGCCAGTGGGCGAATACGAGCTTCGCGTTTGCGCGGCAGCTTTGGAACATGCTCGAGCTCTCGCGGGTGGTGGTGCAGGGTGCGGCGTTGCGGGATGAATCGCGGGGTGCGCATTACAAGCCGGACTTTCCGGAGCGGAATGATGAGAAGTTTTTGAAGACGACCAAGGCTGCGTTTGTCGATGGCAGGCCGAAGTTTGAGTTTGAGGATGTGGACACCAGCCACATCACGCCGCGTCCGCGGCGGTATGACGCGACGGCATGACGACGCAGAAGCGACCACCGTATTGTTGCGAGATGATGCGGTCGACGTTTGAATTCGGAGAAACTGGGCTTGTTTCTTCGACGAACTATCAAGAATTCGGGATTCGTGTTGAGGATGGCGGGGACAGTTTCATTCAACTGAACTTCTGTCCATGGTGCGGCAATAAGCTTCCGCCAAGCAGGCGGGAAGAGTACTTCAAGCAGCTGGAATTGATGGAGCATAGGCATGGCGGAAACAGCGGGCACGAAGACGATCAAGGTTGAGATCAAGCGGCAGAGCGGGCCGGACGGCAAGGCGGTCGTCGAGAAGTTTGAGATTCCCTATCGGCGGAATATGAACATCACCTCGCTGCTGGGCGAGATCGCGTGCAACCCGGTGACGACGCAGGGTAAAGAGACGACGCCGATCACGTATGACTCGAACTGCCTGGAGGAGATCTGCGGCTCGTGCGCGATGCTGATCAACGGCAAGGCGATGATGGCCTGCTCCGCGCTCGTCGATAAGCTCTCGCAGCCGATCTCGCTCGCGCCCCTGTCGAAGTTCCCTGTGGTCCGGGATCTTGCGGTCGACCGTAGTGTATTGTTCGAAAATTTGAAGGCGGTGAAGGCGTGGGTGCCGATCGATGGGACCTACGATCTTGGCCCTGGACCGAAGCAGTTCCCGCAGTTGCAGGAGACGCTGTATCCGCTGTCGAACTGCATCTCGTGCACGATCTGCATGGAGGTCTGTCCACAGTTCAACGACTCGACCAGCTTCGTCGGAGCGGCCACCATCGCGCAGGTAAAGCTGTTCAATAACAACCCGACCGGGAAGGTGCTGAAGGAAGAGCGGTTGCGTGCGCTCGCCGGCGATGGCGGCGTGCAGGAGTGCGGCTTCGCGCAGAACTGCGTCGAGGCTTGCCCGAAGCAGTTGCCGCTGACCGAGGCAATCTCCGACGTGAGCCGCGACGTGATGCTGCAGCAGGTGAAGGATTTCTTTGTCCGGTAAATCCTAGTGTGCGCGGCCCCGGTTTCAAGAAAGTTGTGCGTCTTGAGACCGGATCAGCGGCAAGATCGTATTCCCACAAGGGCCCGTTTTGTTTGAAGCGAGATCGAACAGCGAGGTGATGCGATGGGATCTGCACTGTGGGCTAAAAGCAGGCGCAACTTGTCTCTTGCAAGCTTAGGTCTGATCATAGCCTGTCTATTGATGGGATCGTGCGGTGGGCGAGCATGGGCCCAGAAGATGATCCAGTCATTTCCCAGGGAGGTCTTTTCCGCGAAGACCGTGGCCATCGTGAACAACACGCACAATGACGCCGTGAGCCAGGGCGCGATTGAGGCGTTGAAGCGATGGGGTCATTTCACCCTGACCGACGACTCGGATCTTGCCGACATCACGCTGATCTTTGGCAAGAAAGCCAATCACGCGGGAACGAGCACGCAGACGACCGGCGACGATGGCAAGACGAACTCCAACTACAGCATGTCGTTCTCGTCCTCGGTCGATATGTCCGCGACCGTGAAGGGTACGGACAAACCTTTCTATACGACGTCCACCGATGAATCAAAGAAGAAGGCTGGCAACGAATGTGTGCGCAATCTGCAAAGCGCGTTCGATAGTGCGCGCTAGCTGCGTTATCCAAAGAACAGAAGTAACGACAAAACCCCACCTCTACGGTGGGGCTTTGTCGTTTTGCACCTACTTATTCGCAATCGATCTTTTGAGACGACGCGACGGAGTTGAATTACTTCGAGAAGATGGTGGAACCGGGAATCTTCTCTTCGTCAGCATGGATGCGGTTGGTCGAACGCTTCGCGGACTCCATCGCAACCTGATCGAGGCGGCGCTGAGCGCCCTCGCCTACCTGGGTTGCCGGAGCCTCGGACTCGATGGCTTCGTGAGACGGGCGCGCTGCGGTCTTGCTGGAATCGATACCTTGTGCCATGGTTGCACCTCTGCTTGTAGAGATGGCGATTGGGTGGGGTTGGTTGCCGGGATGGCTGTATTCCGCGAGTTTGGATGCTGTGACCAAAAAAACTGCTTGATCAGAGACAACTTGTCGATCGCGCTATCGATTGCCAGATTGACCGCTCGACCGGCTTGACGCAAGGCACGCGGTAGAGGAGGCTTATCTTCACCAAACATTCGAACTGACAGAGGAGAAGCCTATGGGTTCTATCGCGAGTTCCACCGGGTCTTCCGTTGCGCCTTCGATGGAACAGATCAAGCAGGCGATGCGTGCGACGTGGATGGCGGGCGACTTTGGGGTTGTTGCCAGGACGATCTCCGGCGGGGCGGAGGAGTTTGCGACGAGACTTCAGCTTCCGCATGGGACGAAGGCGCTGGATGTGGCGTGTGGGACGGGCAATGTGACGATTCCGCTGGCCCGGCTCGGAGCCCTGGTAACGGGTGTCGATATTGCACCCAACCTGTTGGCGCAGGCAAGGGAGCGCGCAGCGGCGGAAGGCGTATCGGCGACCTTCGACGAGGGCGATGCGGAACAGATGCCGTATGAAGACGGCGCGTTTGATGCAGTGGTGACGATGTTTGGAGCGATGTTCGCGCCGAGGCCGGAGTTGGTTGCGGCCGAGCTGGCACGGGTGTTGAAACCGGGTGGGCAGCTTGCGATGGCGAACTGGAATCCGGCGAGCTTTACCGGGAAGATGTTCAAGGTTGGCGCGAGCCATGCACCGCCTCCGCCGGGGCTGGCGCCGCCGGTACTTTGGGGCGATGAGGAGACGGTGCGGCAGCGGTTGGCACCGTATTTTGCGGAGATCAGGACAACGCTGATTCCAGTCGAGTTCGACATGCCGACGAATGCAGCGGGTGCGGTGACCTTCTTCCGCACCTACTTCGGGCCGACGCAGCATGCGTTTGCGCGGCTCGACGAGGCAGGGCAGGCGGCGCTGGCGGCGGACCTCGAGGCGCTTTGGGCGGGAGCGAATACAGCACCCGACCCGGAAAATCACCTACTCATCCACAACGAATATCTCGAAGTGCGGGCGACGCGCGTCTAAGCCCTGTCGCAGTGTCGATTCGCTGGGCACTTTGCCTCAGGGGCAGGGCTGCGATAGCCTGTTCCTTGGGACTTCCTGCGTGGAAGCGCCCGAACGAGCGGAAGACGAGGTTGGATGTTGACGAGAAATGCGATGTTTCGTTCGATGATGATCCTGGCTGTGACGGCGACGGCTGGGTCGATGAGCCACGCGATGGCGCAGGCCGCTCCGGCAAGCCAGACGGCGGCACCAGCGGCTCAGACTCCCCAGACGACAGCTCCTGCGACGAGCGATCTGCCGGATGCGCCGAGTACATCGGCAAATGTGAAGGCTCCGGCGGTGCCGACCGGGCCGGTCGCGGTGATCGATACGTCGATGGGGCGGATCACCTGCCAGCTCTTCGACAAACTCGCGCCGATCGCCGCGGCGAACTTCGTCGGGCTGGCTGACGGCAGCAAGGACTGGATCGACGCCACCACGCAGAAGAAGATTCACGGGCAACCGTTTTATAACGGCACGACGTTTCACCGCGTGATCCCCGGCTTCATGATCCAGGGCGGCGACCGCCTGGGCACGGGCATGGGCGACGCCGGCTACTACTTCAACAATGAGACGGATCCTTCGCTGACGTTCGATGTTCCTGGCCGTCTGGCGATGGCAAACGCCGGTGCGGGGCCAGGCGGCACCGGCACAAATGGGTCGCAGTTTTTCGTTACGGAGGCCCCGCAGCCTTCGCTCGATGGCGGGTATACGATCTTTGGGCAGTGCGATGAACACAGTGTGCTGATCGTCGCGTCGATCGCGCGGGTCGATCGCGATTCGAACGATAAGCCGAACACGCCGGTGACGATCAACAAGATCTACATCCTGCGCAATGGCGAGGCTCCGCCTGCAGCTCCTGCATCGCCTGAGACGGATCATTTGGTGATTCATCCGGGTCAAACGCCGCCGCCAAGCCAATAAGTTTTCGTTGGTGCCTCCTGCACGTCAAGCGGGAGTGCGCTTCCCCACTCTCGGACGTTGCCGTACGTCACAACCCGCATCAAACGCTGTAAGGAGAAGAATCAAATGCCAAGCAAACCAGGCACCTACGCCACATTCAAGACCTCGGAAGGAACGGTCGTCTGCGAACTGTTCGAGCAGGACGCACCGGAGACGGTTGCCAACTTCATCGGCCTCGCCGAGGGCACCAAGGAGTGGACGAGCCGCAGCAAGAAGGGCGACAAGCTCTATGACGGAAGCATCTTCCATCGCGTGATTCCGCAGTTCATGATCCAGGGCGGCGACCCCGAAGGCACAGGCATGGGCGGACCGGGCTACAAGTTTGCGGATGAGACCAAGGGCTCGAAGCACGGCTTCCAGAAGTCCAGCAAGCTGGCCATGGCGAATGCCGGGCCGAACACAAACGGCTCGCAGTTCTTCATCACGGTTGCCGACACGAGCTGGCTGACGGGTAAGCACACGATCTTCGGTGAAGTGGTCGAAGGCTACGATGTCGTCGAGAAGATCTCGAAGGTTTCGAAGGATGGCATGGATCGTCCGAAGACGCCGGTAGTGCTTGAGTCGGTGACGATCGAGCGGATCGCTTAAGAAGCTGTAAGACGCCCTGCGCGGGCGGCGGTCACTTCGTGACGTGTATTGGGCTTCGCGCGGTCCTCCCGTTGGTCGATACAAGATACTATTTGCGACCATCGGGAGCACCAACGCGAAGCGGATCACACACCACGAAGTGGTCGCCGCTCGCGTAGGGCGTTTTTGTCTATCTATCGCAGAAAAAAAGCTGGAGCGACGTCACTCGACCGCTCCAGCTGCGCAAACTTTTTAGATCGAGAACTACGCGACGGCGCGGCGGCTTTCCGATTGCCCGCTGCGATTTCCCTTACCAAGATTCACGCTGACGATCTTCGAGACGCCCGGCTCCTGCATGGTGACGCCGTAGATCACATCCGCCTCAGACATCGTCCGCTTGCTGTGCGTGATGACGACGAACTGCGTCGTGGCACTCATCTCGGCGATCAGCTTGGCGAAGCGGCCCACGTTGGTCTCATCGAGCGGCGCGTCGACCTCATCCAGCACGCAGAACGGTGCGGGCTGGAACTGGAAGATGCCGACCAGCAACGAGAGCGCGGTGAGCGCCTTCTCACCTCCCGAAAGCAGCAGGACGTTCTGCAGCTTCTTCCCCGGGGGCGACGCGACGATGTCGATGCCGGACTCGTTGCTGTTCTCAGCGTCAGTCAGGCGCATAAACGCCTGGCCGCCGCCGAAGAGCTTGGTGAAGGTGATCGAGAAGTTGTCGTTGATGATCTTGAACGCCTCGTCGAACTTGATGCGTGAGACGTCGTCGATCTCCTTGATCGACGCAATGGTATTCTCGATCGAGTCGAGCAGATCCTTGCGCTGGCTCTCCATGAAGGCGTGCCGCTCAGAGGTCTCGTTGTACTCCTCAAGCGCCATCATGTTGACCGGCCCCATGGCCTCAAGCTTCTGCTTGAGGGAACGCGACTCCTCTTCCTGCGCGGTGAGCGCTTCGCCTTCGATGCGGACGATGGTCTCGTCCTCGCGCAGTGTGCCGGCCTCGGCACCGAGATCGTTGATGCAGGTCGCCTCGATGTGTTCGGTGTCGGAGGCGAGCCTGGCAGCGCGCGCGGTGAGCGTGGCGCGCTGCTCGCGCAGGGTCTCGGTCTCGTGACGCAGGGTGCGGAGCTTCTGGTCGAGCTCCGTGATGCGCGCACGCAGCGTCGTTGCTTCACCGGTGAGGCGAGCGCCGTCGGCTACGGCTGTGGCTCGGGTCTCGGCAAGCTCTTCGTTCTGTATGGCAAGCTGCGCGGTCTCCTCTTCACGACGCTGACGCTCCGTAACAGCGCTGGCGAGCTGCTGCTCGAGCTGCTGGATGCGTTGCTGCTGCGTGTTGTAGAGGCGAGCGGTCTGCTCGAGGTTTGCGGCGGCGTTACGGCGGCGTTCCTCTAACCCCGCCAATGCTGCGGAAGCCGATGCGGCGGCCTGCTGCAGCTCCTCACGCTGACCACGCAGATCGCCAAGCTGCTGTTGCAGCTCTGCGAGCGAGGCTTCGAGCGCGGAGCGTTCGGCATCAAGCGCCTCGGCTTCATCCTGGCGCTTCGAGATCAGGTCGGCCTTCTGGGTGCGCGCGTCGCGGTTGCGTTCGGTCGAGAGCTGCCAGTCCTGCAGGCGGCGCTCGATGCGCTGAGCCTCGGCATCCATCTGGCGCAGCGCAGCGCCGGAGTTTGCGGCCTCGCGTTCGAGATCGCGGCGCTCGTGCGCCTTGCTCTCGAGGGTCGCGGAGAGAGCGGCCATGGTGTGTTGCAGCTCGGCCGTACGCATATCGGTCGCGGCGAGTTCGGCGGCGACGGCATTCACCTTCTGCTGCACCTCGTTCAACTCGCGCTTGAGAGCCATCGGCCCTTGGGCACGCGTGCGGCCACCGGTTACCGTTACGTTCTGGAAGGTCTCACCAGAGGGCGAAAGGAAGAAGGCGCGGGGATATTCGATGGCGAGGCGGCGAGCGGTCTCGCTGTCCGGCGCGATGAAGCCGTCGCGCAGCTTGGGCAGGATCACCTCAAGCGAGCGGCCGAAGCCGTTGCGCACGGCGATGCAGTCGCGCAGGGCAACGAGGCCTTCAGCCTGCGGCGCGTCGGAGCTGCTCATCCCTTCGCCATAGGAGTGGTCTTCCTTGTGGATAAGGAAGGTCGCTCGGCCGGTCACGTCTTTCTGGAGCAGACGCAAGCCCTCGTCGGAGGCGTCCCAGTTCTTGACGACGACGAAGTTGAGCTCGTCGCGGAGGAACTCGTCGACGATGCTCTCATACTTGCCGTCGACCTCGAGGAAGTCGGCGAGCGTACCGACAGGCGAGAGGTTGTCGGGGCCGCCCGTGGACTTGATGCGGTTGGCGTCGGCCTTGAAGAGGTTCTTGACCGTGTCGGTCGAGTAGCTGTGCTCGCGGATGAGCTGGTCGAGCGAGTTGCGGCGGCCCGTCAACGAAGCTTGCTCGCCGCGTAGCTGGTCGCCACGGCGCTTGGACTGCGCCTCTTCGCTGCGGCTTGCCTCGATCTCGCTGCGCATCGCGGCAACTTCGCCTTCGAGGCGCTTGAGCTGCTCAGTGACGCCTTCAAACGAGAGCTTGACCTGGCCACGCTGGAGGCCGAGATCGGTAAGCTCCTGGCGTGCAACCTCGCTCTCGGAGAGCAGGCGCTCGGCCTCGCGATCGAGTCCGGCCAGCGCTGCGGCGGCCTGCGCCTCTTCGTTACGCGTCTGCCCGGCGCGTTGGAGCAACTGCATGGACTGGCGACGGTTCTGCTCAACCTGCTGCTCGGCCTGAGCCAGAGCGCGAATCGCGTTCTGCGCCTGTGCCTGCTGGGCCTGCGCCTCTTCGCGCGAGTTCGACGACTCGGACGTCGCGCGCTCGAGGAAGCTGCGGTGTTCCTGCTGCTCCCCGGCAAGCTGCGCAAGCTGAGCGCGTGAGGCTTCGAGCTCTTCCCCGCCGCTGGCGATGCGATTCGCGAGTTCAGCGATGCGGTCGGTGTTCGATGCCGTGCGGGCCGTAATGCGTTCGAGTTCGACGGCAGACTGGTTGGCGCGCGCTCCAGCCTCGCGAATCTGCTGATCGAGCGCGTAGCCGGTGCTCACGCCTTCGGTGTGCTCGGCATCCATCGTCTCGAGGCTGGCTGCCTGCAGGTCGATGAGACCGGCGAGCCGAGCTATCTCGGCAGCGGCGCTCGCGGACTCCGTATCGAGCTGGTGCATGCGGCTGGCGAGCACGACGCGCAAGCGTGTGCGCAGATCGTCGCGCAGCGAGCCGTAGCGCTCGGCCTTAGCGGCCTGGCGCTTCAGCGTGACCATCTGCTTGGTCACTTCTTCGAAGATGTCGTTGACGCGGGAGAGATTCTGCCGCGCGGACTCAAGCCGAAGCTCTGCAAGCCGCTTCTTGGTCTTGAAGCGCGTGATGCCCGCGGCCTCTTCGATGATGGAGCGGCGGTCGAGCGGCTTCGAGCTGAGCAACTGCCCGATGCGCTCCTGCCCGATGATCGCGTAGGACTCGCCGCCGAGACCGGTGCCCATGAAGATGTCCTGGATATCGCGCAGGCGGCAGATCTTCCCATTCAGCAGGTATTCGGAGTCGCCGGTGCGGAAGAGGCGGCGCGTGATGGTCAGCTCACCGGCACGGATAGGAGCGCGGCCAAATTTGCGGCGGCGGATCTTGAGCACAACGTTGTTCGGCGTCCCGGCTTCAGCAGCTTCGGCGTCTGCCTCGGCCCGGGCCTCGATGGCGGCCGCGACCTCAGTCCCAGCCGCAGGGGCTTCGCCTTCGATCACCGTGCCGGGCTGCGCCTCGGCGACGGCCTCTTCGGTCTCGGCGGCGCGCTGCTGACGCAGCGAGGTCTCGTCCCAGTCGCCGGGCGTGGTGTCGATCGGAATCACATCAGACTCATCGGGCAGACCGGCGCCGTCGTAGATCTCCGGGTCAACCAGCGTCAGCGAGACCTCGGCCATGCCGGTCGGTTTGCGGTCGCGCGTCCCGGCGAAGATGACGTCTTCCATCTTGATGCCGCGCAGGCTCTTGGCCGACTGCTCGCCGAGCACCCAGGTGATGGCGTCGGAGATGTTCGACTTGCCGCAGCCGTTCGGGCCGACGATCGCCGCGATGCCTTCACCGGTCAACTGCACTTCGGTGCGATCGCAGAACGACTTGAAGCCGAGGATCTGAACTTTTTTAAGCTTGAGCACGCATTCCTCACGCGGGGCTGGAGCCCCTGACGACCCGGCCTTCGCGCCTGCCTCTGAGCCTTGAACGACGGCCAAAGGGAGGCGGCAAGAGCGTGCCGTCCTCTTTACTCTAGCGGGCGCTTTGGGCGGGAATCAACATCCGAACGCTACATATTGTGGATAAAGCGGACATAACCCCACAAATGGGTCCCGGGCACACAGAAAAGAGGAATGCCGCGCTCAGAACAACTGTCAGGTACAGTGGAACTGCGGCAAACTCATGCTCTATCGCTCTGTATACCCCGTTGGACTCTCACAATCTCAGACTCGCACAAGCTTCAACCGATGGCGCAGCGTCAACGTTCGCTCGTATGAGGAACGTCTTCTCCTCTTCCTGCGGCTCAAGCGGGACGCATCATAATCCGGGTAAATCGTCTCATTACCAGCGAAACTTGCAAGAGTGCAACGTGGTTTCTATAATCCGCATCATCCACCTAAGAGCAGAGTTGGCTTAGGGATACGGCACCTACTGACCCGCACTATCCCGTGGCGCGCAGTTCACCTATTGAATTTGAGGAGTTTTGAATGAAGAAGGCAGTTGTTGCGTCTCTCCTGATGGTTGCAAGCTTTGCGCCACAAGCTTTGGGCAGTGCGTATGGTCAGGCCGCGTCAAGCGCCGCAGGAGCTCCTGCCGGCCAGGTGCAGATGTCCGCCCCCGAATACGCCGCGTATAACAGCGCGATCACGCAGACCACCCCGCAGGCCAAGGCGACCGCCATTGAGTCCTACCTGACGGCCTATCCGCAGTCTGCCGTGAAAGAGGACATGCTGCAGCAGCTCATGCTGGCCTACAGCGCGTTCGATCCAACGAAGACCATCGATGCTGCGGATCGTCTGCTGCAGGTGAACCCGAACAACGTGCGCGCGTTGACCTTCGAGGTCTACTTCCGTGGCCAGAGCGCGGACTCCCTGACCGATCCCGCCGCTAAGCAGGCTGCGCTCGATGCGGCTGCCGGTTTTGCAACCAAGGGTCTCGCAGCCACCAAGCCCGCGAGCATGAGCGACGACGACTTCAAGACCGTCATGGCCAGCGCCACCCCGATCTTCTACAGCGCCATCGGCAAAGCCGCGCTGAACAAGAAGGACACCGCGACCGCGATCACCAACTTCAAGGCTGAGCTCGCCTTCGTTCCCGTCGATCAGACCACCAAGCCTGGCCCGATCCTGCAGGACACCTACTTCCTCGGCCTCGCCTACCTGCAGTCGACTCCTCCGGACCTGGTCAACTGCGCGTTCTACGTAGCGCGCTTCGTGGCCTATGCTCCTGAGCCGTACAAGTCGCAGATGGCGCCGACCGCGCAGTACTGCTACAAGAAGTTCCATGGCAATGCCGATGGCTACGACCAGGTGACGGCTGCCGCCCAGGCCAACCTGAACCCGCCCAGCACGCTGAACATCACCCCAGCGCCGAAGCCTTCGGATATCGTCGCT
>Ga0302314_10019502_pt1 | contig 11259 bp, 11 predicted proteins | sample III_Palsa_N2_3_FD_200533 | JGI IMG/M metagenome (GOLD analysis project Ga0302314, IMG submission 200533) | Peat permafrost microbial communities from Stordalen Mire near Abisko, Sweden - III_Palsa_N2_3 | ecosystem: Environmental > Terrestrial > Soil > Palsa > Peat permafrost | place: Sweden... | reverse complement strand
ATCACGCGCGCCACGTATTCGCGGGTTTCCTTGTACGGGATGGTGGCAACGAAGACGTCCGGCGCCAGCGTGCCACGCGCCGCCAGCCACTGGTCGACCTTGTTCGGGCCGGCATTGTAGGCGGCGCTGCCAAGCCACGGTGCGCCGTTGTAGCGGCTGGCCACCTGGGCCAGATAGCGCGTGCCCAGGGTGATATTGACTGTCGGGTCGTACAGGCTGTCGCCGCCGTTCCAGTTCAGCCCGTTGTTGCGCGCCACGATGGCGGCGGTGGGGGGGAGCAGCTGCATCAGGCCGCGCGCATCGGCGCCCGAGCGCGCGTCGCTCATCCATGCGCTTTCCGAACGCAGAATGCCGTAGGCCCAGGCCGGTTCGATGCCGGCCTGTTCGGCTTGCGGCACCACGCCGTCCTGGCTGGCCAGCGGAAAGCGCAGGTCGTACAGCCGCAGCGCGTCGCCGCTGCTCAGGGTAAATACGGCGCGGTCATACCAGCCGCGCTGGTTGGCTAGATCGGCAGCGAGTCGCTGCGTGGTCTGATCGTCGCCCTGCAGCGCGCGAGTCCACTCGCGCCGGGCCAGCTTGGGCAGGCCGACGGCGTAGAGCTCGAAGGCGCGCAGCAGTCCGGGTCGCGCCAGCAGCGCCTGCTCGCGCTGCGGATCACCCGCAAGCTGCAGCGGACAGATGGTGTAAGGCTGGTTCAGTTTGTCAGCCGCCATGAAGCCGAAGAAGGTCGGCTCCTTCGACAGCGTCGCGAACACGGTTTGCGCTTCGTCGCCGCGGTTCAGCGCGGCCAGCGCGCGCGCGCGAAAATAGCGCCACTCGCCGTCGAGCTTCTGGGTATCGCTCATCGCGGCGATGGCAGCCAGTACCGCGTTCCAGTCCTGCTCGGCCAGCGCGATACGCGCCCGCCATTCGCGCGTACTGTCGCTCTGTGCGGCGGCGGGCAGATCGATCAGGCGAGTCAGCGCGTTTTCGTCGAAGTCGGTGGCGTGAAACAGCGCCAGCGTGCGCAGGATCTGATCCCGCTGCGATTCGCCGAAGCTGAAATGCGTTTGCAAGTTCTGCCATGCGGTATCGGCGCTGGCGGACTGGCGTCGTGCCAGCCGGGTGAGTGCCAGGGTTGCCGCCTCGCGACTACGCGTAGTGTCCGGCCAGGATGCCGCGGCGCGAACGGCGGATGCCGGGTCGCGCAGGGCCAGTGTCAGCTGCTGCGCCGTGGTCTTGTCTTCCGGCGCCAGCCAGCCGGCGAGTTTGCCGATGGTGCCGCCTTGTCCCGCATCGGCGGCGCGATCAATGCGCGACCACAGTCGCGTGCTGGTCAGCAGGCCCTGGTCATGCGCCGCGTTGAATACCGGATCGCAGGCATCGGGCAGGCTGGGCTTGCTCCACAGGTCGGCCAGGTCGCGATCGAAGTCGAGCGTGGCGCTGCGCGATAGTTTTGCCTGTAGTGCATCGCAGGTCAGCGCGTCGCCGAGGTTGGCTTGATAGAGCGTCAGGAAATCGTTCCAGTCCTGCCTGCGCGCCAATTCCAGCAAAAAATCGCGGCGCAGATCGGCGGCGGGAATCCAGTCCGGGTATTGCTTGAGATACCCCTGCACGGTGGCGAGGTCGGTCTGCTTGAGATCGTGCTCCAGCGCGGCGGCCTGCAGGTAGGGATACAGTGGATAGTCGCGCAGGCCACTTGCCAGCTGGCGCCAGTCATCGCCGCCCTGCTGCTGTGCGCTGGCGTAGGCCTGCTTGAACGCGGCGCGCTGCGCGTCCGATGGTTCGCCGGCGTGCGCCGACGAAACAGCAAACAGCATGGTGAGAATAAGCAACAAACCTGGAATCGAAACGCGCCGCGGCGCAGTAGCGACGAACATGGGAACTCCTGCGGTTGTTCGGCCATCAGTGTAGTGGATGGCCCGGCGACGCATGACGACGCGGTTCATGATCACAGGCAACGCAAGATCGTGAGGTCAACGAAGCTGTCTGCCGGCGCCTGCTAAACTGCCGTGCCCATTGCTTATACAGAGATAGACTCCGCATGCCTTCAGCGCCCTTGCCAACGCATCGCCGGCATGGATTGACGTGGCTGCTGCTGGTGGTTGCAGCCGTGGCAGGTGCTTGGTGGTGGTGGTCGATCGGGCGGCCGGTTGATCTGCCGGATGCGCCATCGTCGCGCATCGCTTGCGTGTCGTACGGACCTTTCCGCCGCGCCGGCGAGTCGCCGCTCGATCCGCATGCCTTCATCAGCCCGGAACGCATCGACGCCGACATGCGCATGCTGTCGCAGCGTTTTGACTGCGTGCGCACCTACTCCCAGGGGCAGGGTCTGAGCGCGGTGCCGGAAATCGCCGGTCGCCACGGCATGAAGGTGCTGATGGGTATCTGGCTCAGCCGCAATCCGCAATTGAACGATGAGCAGGTCCGGCTCGGTATCGCGGCGGCGAAGGCGAATCCGCAGGCGATACGCGGCATCATCGTCGGCAACGAAGTGCTTTTGCGTGGCGAGTTGTCGTCGGCGCAAATAGCCGGCTATTTGCGCGAGGTGAAGGCGGCCGTCAGCGTTCCGGTGACCTATGCGGACGTGTGGGAATTCTGGCTGCGCCACCCCGAGCTGGCCTCGTCGGTGGATTACATCACGATCCACATTTTGCCCTACTGGGAAGACAAGCCGGTGCCGTCGCAGCTTGCCGTACAGCACGTGGAGGACGTTTCCGCTCGAGTCGAGCGCGCCTTTCCCGGGCGTCAAATAATGATTGGAGAGACCGGCTGGCCCAGCGAGGGACGTCCGCGACAGGGCGTCAAGGCAAGCGTGGTCGACGAGGCACGTTACCTGCGCGAGTTCATGCGTTACGCGACGACGGCCCGCATGCCATACAACGTATTCGCCGCATTCGACCAGCCGTGGCAACGTGTGCTTGAAGGCACGGTGGGTGGCTATTGGGGCATCTTCGACGTCAATGCCAAACCTAAATTTCCGATGCAGGGTCCGGTAACCGAAGAGCCGCATTGGGCCTATGGCTGGTTGGCGGGTGCGGTCGGGGCGGGGTTTTTTTTGCTGGTGGGCAGCTGGCGCCGACGGTGTAAGAGCAAGCCCGGTTGGCTTGCCTTGCTGCTGCTGGGATTTTCCAGCGGTTGCGCGCTGGCCTGGCAATCGCGGCAGATGTGGTTTGCCTGCAGCAATGGGGTGGAGTGGGCGCTGTCGATCGCTGCTTGCGTCGTGGCTCTGGCCACCGCGCTGCAGCTGTCGCGATGGATCGCGGCGCGTCTGGCAGGCTTCACGCCGCCGACGAGGCCGTCGGAATGGCTGCGGTTTGGATGGCTATTCCTGGCGACGTACTTCGGCTTGCTGCAGGTGTTCGACGGGCGCTATCGCGATTTTCCGCTGGGCCTGTTCGCGCTGCCGTGTGTCGGCTATGCCCTGGTGGCGCTGCTGTCGGATCGGCATGAGGCGAGGATGCCGATGATCGAAGAGCGCTTTCTCGCGGCGTGCCTGCCAATACTTGCCGCTGTGGTGGTGCTGCAGGAGGCTGGCGTGATGCCGGTGGCGTGGTTTTGGCTGCTCTTGAACTCGGTGATTGCCGCGCCGGTGCTAGTCGGCTGGCGACAGGTGCGGCAGCAGCTGCGCCTGAATCCGCAGCAGGCGTAGGCAGCCGATCAGCAGCGCGAGCGCGCCCGCTTCGAAGCAGTACATTTCCAGCGCAAATGCGCCGAACGCGGCGGCCAGCCATGCCGCCCAAGGCTGCTTCCATAGCAGCGACAGCGCCGCGGCAATCAGCGCGGCAATGCCGAAACCGTTGTTCAGAAAGCCCACCACGATCGCCTGGCGCGTGCTGCACCACCACGGACCGTGGCCGCTTTCGCACAGCTGCACGACGGCGCTGGGCTCGACTAGGCCGTAACGAAGTGCCGCCGAGATTACGCCGACGATAAGCAGCAGCAGCCAGGGCAGCGCCTTCAGCGACCAGCGTGCGGGATTCGATACGGTAGTCATGCATTCGTGCCCGTGCGGGTGATCGTGCGAATGTTTCCGACTGAAAGGCTGCTCATCGGCGGCGCCCGCGCATCACGCTGCCGACATGGCCAGGCAGTCGAATCTCCGCGGCAAGCGGCAGATGATCGGAAAAGGCTTGCGGCAGCGTCCACGTCTTGTCGAGCTGGATCGCCGCCGTGGTGAGTATGTGATCCAGCGCCCGCCGCGGTTTCCAGCTGGGAAACGTCGGCATCGACTGCGCTGGCGGCTGCAGGCCGCATTTGGAAAACAGGTAGTGCATTTCCGCGCTGTGCGGCTCGGTATTGAGATCGCCCATCAGCACGGCATGCGGAAAATCCTGCAGCAGTTCGGCGATGAATCCGAGCTGCTTCGCGCGCGCCGGCGCGCTGAGCGAAAGATGCGCCACCATCACCGCCAGCGCGCTGTCACCTTCGCCGAATTGCGCCAGCAGCGCTCCGCGGCCGGGGATGCGGCTGGGCAGCGGGTAGTCCAGCACGGAGCTCGGTTCCATTCGACTGATCAGGCCGTTGGCCGAATGCGCCAGCCGCGCCATCGGACGGTTCGGCTGGTGACTCCAGAACGGCATGCCGGACGTTTCGGCAAGGTAACGGGTCTGGTTGAGGAACCCGGATCGGAGGCTGCCGGCGTCGGCTTCCTGCAGCCCGATCACATCGAACTGCGGCAGCACCTCGGCCAGCCGGTCGAGGTTGTCCATCTTGCTGCGGCCGGGCAGTACCGCGGTGAGGCTGCGCGTCACGTATTCGCTGTAGCGCTGCACGCTGGCGCCGGCCAGGATATTGCAGCTCAGCAGGCGCAGGCGGCGCTCGACAGGTGCAGATTGAGGACTGGCGGCGCGATTCATTGCAACACACTACACGGGGAAGGAAGGCGGCTGATCGCGGCGAATGGAAAAGAATATCGAACCGCAGCGCATCGAGCCGCAAGCCAGTCGCTGTGGAAAGCATGAAGTATCCGACGTGAACATCGTGCCAGCCGACTCGTCGGCGCCGATGATCGAATCATCAGGATCCTACTTGCCGCTCAGCTCGCGCTTGGCCAGCCATAGCGCCACCGCGGCGAGTTCATCCTGATCCTTCGCACCGGTCACGCGATATTTGCCATTGATGACGAGAGTCGGCGTGCCGTCGACTTGCCACTTCTGAATCAGCGCAAGATCGCTTTTCAGCTTTTCCGTCACTTCATCAGAGGTGGCAATGCGCATGAACTCGGCGCGATTGACACCCTGCTTGGCATAGAAATCAGCCAGCTCTTCGATCGTGTTGATCGGATAGTGATCGTCAAACTTCGCGGTGAATAGCGCGAGGTGCGTACGGTCAACCACACCCAGCTGTTTGGCCGCGTAGAAGGCCCGCGCAAACGGCAACCACTCTTCGCTGAACGGTGCCGGCACCAGCTTGAAGACCACGCCCGGCGGCAGCTCCTTGCGCAGTTTTTCGGCGATCGGCGCGAAATGGGCGCAGTGAATGCAGCCGTAGGAAAACACCTCGACCACCTCGACCTTGCCCTCGGCGCTGTAACGCTGGTTCGGGGTAGGCAGCGTCACATATTCGCTGCCTTCGGTGTACGGCGCTGCGGCCGTCGAGCTGGACTGCGCGCCACAGGCGCTGGTCAGCAGCAGGCCGCCAAGCAGGGTGAGTAGACGTAGACTGGCAAATCGCTTCAGCATGGCGTTTCTCTCTTGCGTGGCGGGCGGCCACCGTGATTCAGATTCAGTCGATGAAACCGGGCAGCGTCAGCGATTACTTGCCGGCCGTTTCCTTGGAGACCAGCCACTGCACCAGTTCGATGGTCTGTGGAAGGCCGCCGGCGTCTTTCGGCGTCAGCCGATATTTGCCGTTCACCACGATGGTTGGCGTGCTGTCGACGCCGAGCGCCTTGAGCTGGTCATCGGCGCGCTTCATTTGCGTATTGATGCTGAAGGAGTTGGCGACGCCGACGAACTGCTTCGGGTCCACGCCGTATTTGGCGTAGAACTTGGTCACGTCGTCGATGGTCGGCCACGCCTCGTGCGGCTTGGGCTTGCCGGCCTGCAGATCGTAGGTCGCCAGTTCGCCGGTCTTCCAGGAGGCATCGAACATCGCGTCGTAGGTCTTGTCGGCGACGCCCAGCGCCTGCGCCGCGTAAAACGCGCGCTGGAACAGGGGCCAATTTTCATCGGGTCGAAACGATGCCGGCAGATAAACCACCACGGCATTCGACGGCAGGCTCTTGACCAGCTGATCCATGGTGGTATGGAAGGAATTGCAGGCCGGGCAGGCGTAGGAAAACACCTCGGTCACCTCGACTTTGCCCGGATGACTGGTTGGCTGCGACGGATCGACGAGGTAGTAATTTTTGCCTTCGACCCACTTGCCGTCATCGACGAAAGGCGCTGCAGGCTTGGCCGGTTTGGCATCGGAAGTTTCGGGCGACGAAGCACTGGCGGCCGGCGCGGCACTGGCTGCAGCGACGGGCGCCGTGCTGGCGGGCGCGGGAGTCGTGGCTGCGACGGCGGCCGCCGTAGTCGACGCGGCAGGCGCCGATGTCGCGGCGCTGTTGTCACCATCGTGACTGCAGGCGGCAAGCGCCAGCAGGGCGACGCACAGGAACGATAGACGCTTCAGCATGGGAACCTCGAAACGGAAGGGGAGCGAAGCCGAATGCGGCCGTACACCAGAGGGATCGTGAACCAGATGGAGCTCAGACCGCCAGCGCCGACGCGAGTTCGGCGCGTGGTCAACGCCGTCATCAATCAGGGCGAAGCGGGTGCTGCGGTGGCCGCCGCGCTGTGCAGGCCTTCGACGTAGCTGGCCAGGGCGGCGATATCGTTGGCGTCGAGCTTCTGTGCGATCGCCGGCATGATCTGCGAGTGCGCATCGTCGCCCCAGCTGGCGCCGTCATGCCATGCCTTCAGCTTGGCCTGAATGTACTGCGCGTGCTGCGCGGTGAGCTGCGGATACATCGCGCCCGGATTGCCGCGGCCGTCGATGCTGTGGCAAGCCATGCAGGCAGGAATGCCGCGCGTGGCGTCGCCTTCGCGAAACAGCGTCTGGCCGTGATCGACCAGCGCCTGGTCAGCCACTCCGGGCAGCGAGACCTTGCTGGCGAAATACGCGCCGATGTCCTGCATGTCCTGCGGCGACAGCGGCGTGGCCATGCCCAGCATGATCGGATTCTGCCGCTTGCCGGCCTTGAAGCTGGCCAGCTGATGAGCGATGTACGCCTCGCTCTGGCCGGCCAGTTTCGGATACTGCGGATCGCTGGAATTGCCGTCGAGCCCATGGCATGCGCCGCACACGGCAGCCTTGCCCTGGCCGACAGTCGCGTCACCTGGCTTGACCGCAACCGCGACGGTGGGAGCCGCCTCGTTGCTGGTGGAAGGCGGTGTGGTGGCAGCGGTCGACGCAGCGCTGGATGCGGCAGCCGGTTCAGCCGCTGTGCTGGCCGCTGCGGGTTTGGCGGCCGAGGCAGCAGCGGCCGGTTTCGATGGAGCGGCTTGCGCCATCACCACACTCGCGGACAGGGCAAATGCAAGAGCGGTCGCGGAGCCGAAAACAGCGCTGCGAAAACCGGCGGACCGAAAACTCATACACTGGACTCCCGAGAAACTTGCGAACACCGCCGCGACTTGCCGCCATTCGGCTTGCAACAGGCGGTAACCCGAGAATTATCCCTGTGCCACCGTCCCTTGGTCAAACCATTCTCATGTCCAATCCCTTACAAGGCGCGCAGTTCGTGCTCGCTGCTCATCGCATCAGTCAATTGCCCGCTGATCAGGGCGCCGAAGTGGCGTTCGCGGGCCGTTCCAACGCGGGCAAATCCAGCGCGCTGAATGCACTGACCAACCACAAGGGGCTGGCACGCACCTCCAAGACGCCTGGCCGCACCCAGCAGATGGTCGCTTTCAGCCTACCGCCCCCGACCCAGACTCACGGCCAGCCGCCGCTGGATATCCGGCTGATCGATCTGCCCGGCTACGGCTACGCCAAGGTGCCGCTGGAGATGCGCGAGCACTGGAAGCTGGAGATCGATGCCTATCTGCATCAGCGCCAGAGCCTGCGCGGCCTGGTACTCATCGTCGATATCCGCCACCCGCTGAAGGAGTTCGATCGGCAGATGCTGGAGTTCTGCCTGGCTACCCAGCTGTCGTGTCACCTGCTGCTGACCAAGGCCGACAAGCTGTCGCGCAATCAGGCCACGCAGGCGCTGGTGGCATTGCGCAAGCAGTTTGTCGCCGAGGGCCTGCAGGCGACGGCGCAGATCTTCTCTTCGTCAGCCGGTACCGGTGTGGACGAAGCGCGCGAAGCGGTGATGACCTTGCTACGCACGCCGCGCATTCTCGGCGCGCGCTGATGTCGGACCGCAGTCGATCTTCCAGCGGCGTGCGGCCGCCACCCAACTCCGTTCACCCTGAGCGTAGTCACATCGTGGCGGAGTCGAAGGGCAATCTGTTGATCAGTTTCCAACCGATGCCATAAACGCTGCGCACAGCGCTTCCATGCCGACGCGGTCTTCATCGTCGAAGCGGTCGATCACCGGGCTGTCCACATCCCAGACGCCGAGCAGCGTGCCGTCGGACTTGACCAGCGGCACCACGATTTCGGACTGCGAAGCGGCATCGCAGGCGATATGCCCCTCGAACGCATGCACATCACGCACCAGCTGGGTCTGCCGATCCTGCGCCGCCACGCCGCACACGCCGCGTCCGAGCGCGATGCGGATGCAAGCCGGCTTGCCCTGAAACGGCCCAACGACCAGCTCGCTGCCATCGAACAGATAAAAGCCCGCCCAGTTCACCTGCGGCAGGCTGTTGAAAATCAGCGCGCTGAAGTTGGCCGCATTGGCGACCATGTTGGATTCGTCCAGCATCAGGCCGCGGGCCTGAAGCACCAGATCGTCGTAGTGTTCGCGCTTGTTGGCGTAGGTGGCTGTGCTGGTTTCGAACATGGCGGGTATCTGCGCGCGAAAGATACGTATTATGCCCGCTGCCACCCACGGAGTAGCGGCGATGAGCTTTACCGAGCAGCGCGAGGGCATCGAAGCGGGCCGGCTGGACGCCTTCGTTGATGGTGCGTTCGCTTTTACGCTGACCCTGCTGGCGATCGGCGGTGCATCGATACCCGACAACAGCGCGAAGCTGCTGCATCTGCTGCGCGATATTCCCGCGTCGGCGCTGTGCTTCGCGCAGATTGCGCTGATGTGGCACGCCCACGTGCGCTGGCGTCAGATGTGTCACGCCAACACGCGGCGCGGGCTGGTGCTGTCACTGGTACTGGTGTTTTTTGCGCTGATCTTTGTCTACCCGGTGCACATGGTCTACGCCAGCATGTGCAACGCGCTGAGCCACGGGCGGCTGTCGCCGGATTTCGTCATGCGCACGCCGACCGACGTGCGTGCCGTGTTTGCCTGTTACGGCCTTGCGTATGCCTGCATGTCCGGCACACTGGTTTTGCTGTTTCGACACGCGTCGGCGCAGGCACCCGCGGCGAGTCACGATGCGCTCAAGCCGCGCATGGAAGCGGTGACCTGGAGCATGCCCGCGGTGATCGGACTGATTTCGGCCATCGTCGCGACCAGCCTGCCCGACAACACGCCAGGCTGGCTGTGGGCACTGCCGGGTTACTTGTATTTCCTGCTGATGCTGACCGGCCCGGTGCTGCGCGTAGCCAGGCGACGTTACGAGACGGGAGCCACCGGATGAGCCACGCCGCCGTTTTCATCGCCGGTACCGATACGGGTATCGGCAAGACGCATTCCGCTTGCGCACTGATTCATGCACTGCGCGATGCGGGCTACATCACCTGCGGCATGAAGCCGGTGGCCAGCGGCTGCGCAACTACGCCGCAGGGTTTGCGCAACGACGACGCGCTGGCGCTGCAGGTCGCGAGCAGCGCCGCCGTCGATTACGAGCTGATCAATCCGATCTCCCTCATCGAGCCGATGGCGCCGCACCTGGCGGCGTTACATGAAGGCGTGGAAATTTCAACGCCGCCGCTGCGCCGCGCCTTTGACCAGTTGCTCAGCAGCCACCAGCGCGTGGTCGTCGAAGGCGTCGGCGGCTGGCTGGTGCCGCTGGCGCCTGGGCTTTCGGCGGCGGATATCGCCATCGAGTGGAAGCTGCCGGTGATTCTGGTCGTTGGCCTGCGCCTGGGTTGCATCAATCACGCCTTGCTGAGCGCGCGGACCATCGAAGCCGATGGCTGTCAGCTGCTTGGCTGGATCGGCAACGTAATCGATCCCGAGATGCTGGCCCTGGACGAGAATCTGGCCACACTGCGCGAGCTGATGCCGGCACCATGCCTGGGCGTACTGCCGAATAACGTGGCGCCCCAGCGGGCCGCGAGGCATCTGCGAGCCGCCGTTGATGCCTTGGGCTGAGCTTCACATGCCGCGTGCTTCGATGGTGCGCTGGCTCCTCAGTACTGTCCATCTCAACCGCATGTCACGCCGGAGGCACCATGGCCCGCAGTCATTATTACCTTTCGATCGCCGATCTCGCCAAGGCACGCGGCAGCGATCCGCAGTTTTCCTTCAGCGGTGCCGGCCCAGACGATTTCGCCACGGCGCTGCAGCAGGCGCTGCGCGATGCCGACCTGTTCAACCGCTGGCGCGCCGCGCAGCCGGATCCCGATGCGGTGGACGACCATCTGGCGGCAACCGACCCACAGGCCGAAGTGAATGCGAAAGTCAGCGATCTGCATATCGAGGTGGACTTGCTAACCACGCTGCCGATGAGCATCGTGCGGCAGCGCCTGAACCTGCTTGTCGGCAGCGCGTGGCAGCTGCGCGATATGCGCTCGGCCTGAGCGGCGGCGGATTTATCGTCAAGCGGATTTGCGTTGAACACGTGCACCATGTGACGGGATCACTTGGTTATGCCCTTGCTGGCAGCGCGCCCCTGACTTTCGGCCCTTGGAAGAAGCGGGCGAAAATGGGTAGAGTCGACGGCTGTTTACGATCCAACCGTCGTTCGAACGCGTTATCTTGCACAACTCCTGGGGAAACTCGATGCTCCGTCTTCGCATGATCGCTATCGCCACATCCATTGCCCTGGGCGCCTGTTCGCAGCCGTCCGATGACACCGCCAAGCAGCCGGCCACGGCCGCGACTGTGGCGCACGCCAGCACCGCCGCGCCGGCACCCGCCGCCAGTGCGAGCAACCCGCTTTTCAACGCGAGTACGCTGCCGTTCCAGGCGCCGCCGTTCGACAAGATCACCGAAGCTGACTATCAGCCGGCGATCGAGGAGGGCATGAAGCAGCATCTGGCGGAGATCGAAAAGAT
>Ga0302314_10019501_pt1 | contig 11260 bp, 8 predicted proteins | sample III_Palsa_N2_3_FD_200533 | JGI IMG/M metagenome (GOLD analysis project Ga0302314, IMG submission 200533) | Peat permafrost microbial communities from Stordalen Mire near Abisko, Sweden - III_Palsa_N2_3 | ecosystem: Environmental > Terrestrial > Soil > Palsa > Peat permafrost | place: Sweden... | reverse complement strand
CAGTCTCGCCCGCGGCAAGCAGCGACACCTGCCACAGAATGGAGCCTGTATTGGCATCGAAGGCATAGACGGAGTCGTTCTCGGTGGCCGCGAACACCACGCTGTGCATCGCCCCCGACACGCTGAGCTGCGAAATGTACAGCGGCTGTGCATCGACTTTGCCGTCGACGGGAAGAACGCGCAGCAGGCCGAAGCTCGAAGTGGTCACGTTGGCCAGGGTGAGGGTCGATTCCGTGAGATTCTGGCCGCTGCGGCTCAGATCGTTCTTGTACGTGAGCACATCGGTGGGCACCGAGACGGAGGAAGTAGGCGGCGGAGGTGGCGCGGTGGGCGCCGTGGGGGTCGTGGCCGCGCCATTGCCGCCGCAGGCGGTCAGCGCCACGGATGCCGCCAAGCCGAGAACAAGGACGATTTTCCGGTGCATGACGTCTACACTCCTACATATCGCCGAAGCGGACCTGCAGCCAAACCAGCGCCGCGATGGCAGCAGTTTCCGTACGTAGTATGCGCGGTCCCAAGCCCACGGGAGAAAATTGCGCCACACGAAACGCCTCGAGTTCATCGGGTGCGAAACCGCCCTCCGGTCCAATCGCGATTTCCGCATCGACGACCTCGAGTCCGGAGGCGCCGACCGTGCCGTTCGCAGCGGCGGGGGCCAGAGGTGCGAGGGTGAGCGGTGCAAGGGCGAGAGGCGCAGACTCCGGTTCCAACACCAGCCGAAGCCGGGCGCCGGGCGCCGATTCGCCGAGATAGTTGAGCAAGGGCCGCGCGGCGTCGATGACCGGCAGCCGGTTGCGCCCGCACTGCTCGCAGGCGCTTACCGCCACGGCGCGCCAATGAACTGCCTTCGACTCCGCCTGGGCCTTGTCGAGCCGAACGACGCTGCGTTGGCTCAACACCGGCACGATGCGCGCAACGCCGAGCTCCGTCGCCTTCTGCACGATGAAATCCATGCGGTCGCCGCGCGGCACGCACTGAACCAGAGTAACGGAGAGGGGAGACTCCCTATCCATCTGGCGGCTGTCGCCGACGGAAGCAGCCACCCGCGAACCGCGCACGGCTTCTATTGCGCCGCTGTACTCCCGACCGTCGCCGTTGAACAAAATCAGCTCATCGCCGGCGCGCGCCCGCAGCACTTTTGCAAGATGGGACGCGGTCTCGGGGGGCAGGTCGATGCTGCTGCCTGCAGTCAACTCGGCTTCGACATACACGCGGGTCAATCGCACGTTGCGAGCTCGATTCCTTCCGCCGCCACACGCACCATCAAGTCCATTTCGGCTTCACCGACGATGTAGGGTGGCATGAAGTAGACGACATTGCCGATGGGCCGCAGCAGCACCCCGTTTTGCAGCGAGTGCCGGTAGACGCGCAGCCCGCGTCTTTCGGTCCAGGGATACGGCTCGCGGCTGACCTTGTCCTTGACGAATTCGATCGCGGTGATCATCCCGCACTGCCGGACCTCACTCACGTGCGGGTGACTCTCCAGTTCGCGGGCGCGCTGCCCCAGATAGGCCGCCTTCGCCCGGTTGTTCTCGATGATGCGGTCGGCGGCAAATATGTCGAGCGTCGCGAGGGCCGCGGCGCAGGCGAGCGCATTGCCGGTGTAGCTGTGCGAATGCAGGAAGGCCGTCAGGTTCGTGTAATCATCGTAGAAGGCGGCGTAGATGTCCTCGCCGGTCAGGACTGTCGAGAGCGGCAAGTATCCCCCGGTGAGGCCCTTCGACAAACAAAGAAAGTCCGGCGATATGGCCGCCTGTTCGCAGGCAAACATCGTTCCGGTGCGCCCGAAACCGACGGCGATTTCGTCGGCGATCAGATGCACGCCGTAGCGCGTGCAGGCCTCGCGCAGGCGGGTCAAATAGACCGGGTGATACATGCGCATGCCGCCGGCGCATTGCACCAGGGGCTCGACGATGACTGCGGCGAGCTCGGCGGCATGTTCGGCGAGCAGACGCTCCATGTGCGCGAACTGCCGCAGAGAATAAGCCTCCCAGGACTCGCCGGAATCGCGGTTATAGCAATCGGGCGAAGGCGCCGTCAGGACGTCCATCAATAATGGTTTGTATAGGGTCTTGTAGAGCTCGACGTTGCCGACGGCCAGGGCGCCGAGCGTCTCGCCGTGGTAGCTGTTCTGCAGCGTCATGAACCGGGTCTTTTGCAGCCGGCCCCGGTTGCGCCAGTAGTGGAAGCTCATCTTGATCGCGACTTCAACGGCGGCGGAGCCATTGTCCGCGAAGAAGCAACGGGTCAGGCCCGAGGGGGCCAGCGCGACCAGCCGCTCGGCCAGCCGAACTGCCGGTTCGTGGGTGAATCCGGCGAAAATAACGTGCTCGAGCTCGCCCGCCTGCGCGGCCAGCGCCGCGTTGATGCGCGGATTGGCATGCCCGAAGAGGTTGACCCACCAAGAGCTGACCGCGTCGAGATAGCGCCTGCCGTCGAAGTCCTCGAGCCAGGCCCCAGAACCGCGCCGAACCGCGATCATGGGCAGGGTTTCGTGGTCTTTCATCTGGGTGCAGGGATGCCATACGACGCGCAGGTCACGCGCCGCGAGCGAGGCGCAGTCGGTCCGATTTTCGGGGGTAGGGTGCATATACCAGGAATTGTCGCATATGCTAATGCCGATGACGGCAGCCTGAGGGTATGGATTTGGAGGTCGATCTTGATAGCGGGCTGATGCGCGGCGCGAGACAGATCGCGTCCCCCAACCATGACTCACGGCCGGCGGGGGTGGAGGCGGATCTGATCGTCGTGCATGGCATCAGCCTGCCGCCCGGGGAATACGGCGGCCCGTGGATAGACCGGCTGTTCACCAATACCCTGCCGGCGGATCTGCATCCTTATTTCGCCGAAATAGGCGCGCTGCGCGTCTCCTCGCACTTGGCGGTGATGCGCGACGGCGCGGTTACACAGTATGTGAGGTTCACCGATCGCGCCTGGCATGCGGGAAAGTCCAATTTCGAGGGCCGCGAAGCCTGCAACGATTACTCGGTGGGCGTGGAACTCGAAGGGACCGATACGCAGCCGTACACGGCCGCGCAATACGACAGGCTGGCGGAAGTCGTGGCCGCATTATGTGCCGCCTACCCTCGGCTTTCCCCGGCTCGCCTCGTCGGTCACAGCGATATTGCGCCCGGCCGCAAGACCGATCCCGGACCGGCATTCGATTGGCCGCGCGCGCGCCGCCTGATCGCCGCCGCAGTGTCCGCGTGGGGCAAACCCTTAACCCGTTAGGGGCGCGAACCTCGAAGCTTGGGCAGACGTGAACTTTGTCACATTCTGCGGTGACATATTTCGGCGTCAATTCCAGCAAATTCATTTGATAGCGCCGACAATTCACCGGATCTGGTAAGAACGGTACTGACCCGGAGGGCTATTGATTCGTTGGTTCGCGGACCTTCCCATCGAGCGGAAGCTACGCGCGGTCGCCGTGGTGCCCGCGATCGCCGTCTTCGCCGTGGCGATGATCGCGTACGTTGCGATGAATCTGCTGCATTTGCGCAACGACTTGCAGTGGAGCGGGGCGCGCGTCGCGCGGGTCAACGGGGCGGCCGCGATCGCAGCGCTGCGTGTCGGCGACAATGCCGGCGCCCTCAAAGCCATGAACGGTCTGCGCGATGAGTGGCTGGTAAGCGAGGCCGAGATTCTGGCGCCGAACGGCCAGACGCTCGGCACGTACAGCCGTGCTCAGAGCATCGCGCGCGTGGAACCGGCCGCCGACGAGAATTCGGTGGCATTGCCGCATTCCGAACAGTCCGTCGATTTGCAGCACCCGCGGATCTACCTGCAGGACCGGCGGCTTCACATCATTGCCGCCGTCGTGCACAAAGATCAGGTATTGGGGTCGATCCGCATCCTCGTGCCGCTCGAAGTGATGTATCCGGATTGGCCCAGCTACATCCTCATCACGCTGGCGGCGAGCGTGGCCGCGGTGTTGACTGCATACTGGCTGGCCGCGCGCCTGCAACAGCAGATCTCGGGGCCCATCGTCAACCTGGCGCATACCATGCAGCGGGTGTCTTCCGAAGAAGACTACAGCTTGCGCGTCGAGCGCAATTCTCAGGACGAAGTCGGCTCGCTCATCGACGGCTTCAATCAAATGCTCGCTCAGATCCGGCATCGCGACTCGCGGCTGGAGAAATACCGGCAATTTCTCGAGCAGCAGGTTGAAGAGCGCACGATAAATCTGGGTAATGCCAACCTCGAGCTCAAGCTCGCCATCGGCGAGGCGACTCGCGCCAAAGAAGCGGCGGAGCGGGCCAGCAGCGCCAAGAGCGAGTTCCTTGCGCGCATGAGCCATGAAATTCGCACGCCCATGAACGGCGTCCTGGGCATGTCGGAACTTCTGCAGGCGACCGGACTGACGCCGCGGCAGCGCCATCTGTCGGAAACGATCTCGCGCTCGGCCGAGGCGCTGCTGCAGATCATCAACGACATACTGGATTTCTCGAAAGTCGAGGCCGGTAAGCTCGAACTCGAGCGGGTGGATTTCCGCCTGCGTGAGGCCGTCGAGGAGACCCTCGAGATCTTCGCCGCGCGCGCACACGCGAAGGGTTTGGAACTGGTGTGCGACATCGAAGCGGGTGTGCCCAATACGGTCCATTCCGATCCGATGCGGCTCAGACAAGTCTTGATCAACTTCGTCGGCAACGCGATCAAGTTCACGGATTCCGGCTTGGTCGTCGTGCGGGTCCGCAGCGTCGGCAAGGACGGCTTGCTGCGCTTCGAGGTCGTCGATACCGGCATCGGCATATCCGTGGAAGCGCAAGCGCATATATTCAATGCTTTCAGCCAGGCCGACTCGTTCACGACGCGCAAGTACGGCGGCACGGGCTTGGGTCTCGCCATTTGCCGGCAGCTGGCCACGTTGATGGGCGGCGAAATCGGTGTCCATAGCGAAGTCAATCGCGGCTCCACATTCTGGTTCGAAGTGGACTTGGCGCCCGTCACCGGCGTGGCGGCGACTCCGGCGCGCCTGAGGCAGCCGCAGGCTGTAGTGGAAGGGCCGCCGCCGGGATCCGCTGCGCCTGCAGCGCCGGCGGCCATGTTACCCTCGGGCGCGCACGCGGCCGGACCGAGAATTCTTCTGGTGGAAGACAACGCGGTGAACCGGGAGGTCGCCGTCGGCATGCTCGAGAGTCTGGGGTGTGCGGCCATTTCCGTGGAGAACGGCCGGCTCGCGATCGAGGCGGCGGATACTGCGGCCTACGACGCCGTACTGATGGACTGCCAGATGCCCGTGATGGACGGTTTGACCGCCACCGCGCAAATACGCCGGCGCGAACAGCAATCCGGTGCCGCGCGGGTGCCCATCATCGCCTTGACGGCGAACGCCATGGAGGGAGACCGCGAGCGCTGTCTGGCGGCCGGCATGGATGATTTCCTCAGCAAACCATTTACACAGCAGCAGTTGGCGACTTTGCTCAGGCGCTGGCTCGCCCTGCGGGCGCTGCCCGAAACGGAGCGTCGCGACCTGTCCCGCGTGCCGTTGATCGATGCCAGCGTATTGCGCAACATTGCCGCGCTCGCGAAGCCGACGCTGCTCAACTCGATGATCGATTTGTATTTGCGTCATTCGCCGGATTTGATCGAAGCGATCGAGACGGCGGCGGCCAATATGCAGGCCGATGAGCTTTCGCAGGCTGTACACACGCTCAAGTCCAGCACCTCCAATCTGGGGGGCACGCGTTTGGCGATGGTCGCCAAGGAATGCGAGGTTCTGGCGCGCGAGGGCGGAGTCGCGCAGGCCGGGCAGATCGTGCCGCGAATCCGCAAAGAGTATCAAGAGTTCTGTGCCGCTTTGATGCGCGAGCGGTCATCCAATGCGGCTTAGTGCCGCTTATTTGCCAAAGGAAACGACAATGCCGGACAATCAAGCCACCATTTCCGCCACCGTGCTGGTCGTCGACGACGATCCCGGCGCAAGGCTGCTGGTGGGGACTGCCCTGGAAATGGCCGGCTTTCGCGTCTTCGCCGCGGCCGATGGCGAGGCCGCGCTCAATCTGTTTCGCGAACATCGTGCGGATTGCGTGGTGCTCGACGTGGTCATGCCGGGCATGAGCGGCTTCGATGTATGCAGTGCGCTGCGTGCGCTGCCGGAGTGCCGCCATGTGCCGATTCTGATGCAGACCAGTCTCGACGACATGGAATCGGTCAACCGCGCATATAACGCGGGAGCCACCGATTTTTCCTCCAAGGGCATCAATCCGATGCTGCTCGCGCAGCGCGTCAAATTCCTCGTGCGATCCAAACAGACCCAGGATCAGCTGCGCGAGAGTGAAGCCCGTGTGCGCTATCTCGCTTATTACGATCCTCTCACCGCGCTGCCGAACCGCCAACGCCTGCTGCAGATACTGGGGCAGCAGATCGCGTGGGCCCTGCCGCGGCAACGCGGCTTGGCCGTGCTGATGCTCGACGTCGACAATTTCTCCCGCATCAACGACACGCAGGGCCAGGAGGTGGGCGATCTGCTGCTGAAGGAGGTTGCGCATCGTCTGAAAAACTGCCTGCGCGATTCTCAGAGCGTGCTGAATCCGGCGGACGACGAGTTCGAAAAGAAGCACATCAATGATTGCCTGGCTCGCACGGGCGGTGATGAATTTGCGCTGGCGCTGCCGGGGGCATCCACGGCCGATGCCGCGCAGGCCGTGGCGCGGCGCGTGCAGCTGGCATTGGCGCGGCCGTTCGTGTTCGCGCAGCAGGAGATTCCCCTGTCGGCCACCATGGGCATCAGCTTGTTTCCGGGCGATGGGGCCAGTCCCGAAGCCCTCATCAAGAATGCCGACGCGGCCATGCATCATGGCAAGAAGACGGGCCAAGGAGGTCTCGAGTTCTTCAACAAATCGATCAGCACGCGGGCGGCCAAGTACCTGTCCATGGAGGCCGATTTGAACAAGGCGCTCGACCGGGGCGAGTTTTCCTTGTACTACCAGCCGCGCCTCTCGCTCAAAGATTTACGGGTCGAGGCAGTCGAAGCGCTGCTGCGGTGGCGTCATCCGCAGCGCGGATTCGTGGCACCCGATGAGTTCATTCCGCTTGCCGAGAAGAACGGCTCGATTGTCGAAATCGGCGACTGGGTGCTGCGGGAAGCATGCGCACAAGCGCGCCGCTGGCGCGACGCCGGAGGACCCGGCTGGCAGGTAGCGGTGAATGTGTCGGGAGTGCAATTTCGCGACGGCACCCTGGCGGCCCGGGTGTCGCACGCCATCGAGGCTGCGCGAATCGAATCGCGCATGATCGAGCTGGAGTTCACCGAAGGAGCGTTGATCGAGTATTCGGCCGCGGTACGCAAGGCAGTACAGGCACTCAAGGAGCTCGGTGTGGCCACCGCGCTGGACGATTTCGGTACCGGCTACAGTTCACTGTCCTACCTGCGGCACTTCCCGATCGACACTCTCAAGATCGATCGCTCATTCGTGCGCGACATCGCTTCGAAGACCGAGGGCAACGCGCCGCTGGTCGACGCCATCATCGCCATGGCGAAAAGCTTGGGGTTGGCGGCGGTGGCGGAAGGCGTCGAAACGGAAGCGCAGTGGCAATATCTCAAAACCCGCGATGTCAATCAGGTTCAGGGCTTCTTGTTCTGCCGGCCGCTCGCAATCGCGGAGTTGGAGCGCTGGCACGCGGATTGGCTGCATGCGCACCACCTGAACGTCGCAAGCGTCGCCTGAGGGGGATGCATGAGAGATATTTCACTCGCGGTAATAAAACATCATGTCGACATCACGCAAGGGTCGCCGCTGCATCTGTATAGTTCCCTCCGCGCCATGAGGCCATCGGCCTCAATACTGCGCGTCTAGGAGTTAGCTTATGATTAGTCTCGTGGCCCGAATTGGGCACAATGTTTTGTTGTTTGGGCTTGCGTTCGTAACCATCTTGGTGTGTCGGATGTTTGTCGGTTAGACGGGGTCGGCAGAACGTGCCTTCTCATATCGATTAGGTCCTGCTGTACAACTTCTCGCATTCCGCTATTTCTTGGTGCGCCGCCACACCACCTCGCTGCCCGATTCGGCTCGCGCCAGCACCCGCGCCAGTACGAACAGCAGATCGGACAGGCGATTCAAGTATTTGAGGGACTCGGGCGAGACGCTCTCGGTGCGCGCCAGCGACCAGCAGCGGCGCTCCGCGCGCCGGCAGACGGTGCGGGCGACGTGGCAGGCCGCCGCCGCGGGGCCACCGCCGGGCAGAATGAACTCCTTCAGCGGCGGCAACGCCTCGTTGAATGCGTCCAATTCCGTCTCCAGCCGTTCGATATGCGCGGCCTCGATCATGTGATGACCGGGAATGCACAACTCACCTCCGAGATCGAACAGGTCGTGCTGCACCTCGGTGAGGCAGCGCGCTATCTGCGGCGGCAGCGTCGCCACGCTGAGCACCACGCCGATGGCGCTGTTGGCCTCATCGACGGTGCCGTAGGCTTCGACCCGCGGGCTGTCTTTCGGCACGCGTGATCCATCTCCCAGGCCGGTGCTGCCGTCATCGCCGGTGCGCGTATAAATCTTGCTAAGCCGGTTGCCCATCGCTCCAAACTCCTCACCCTGGGTGCGACGGTAGCACAAGGTTTGCTATGGTGCCGAACATGAAACCAACCCCCGAACTACAGGCCGCCCTCGACGCGGCGGAGCAGGCCGCCGCCATCGCACGCGCCATGTACCAGCACAATATCGAAGTGCGCATCAAGGCTGACAAGTCGCCGGTGACCGAGGCCGATGTGCGCTGTGAAATGGCGATACGCGAAATTCTCGAGGCGCGTTTCCCATCTTATGGATTCTACGGCGAGGAAACCGGGTCGCGCGACGCGAATGCCGAGAGCCTGTGGCTGGTGGATCCCATCGACGGCACGAAGGCGTTCGTGCGTGAATATCCGATGTTTTCCACGCAAATCGCCTTGATGCGCGGCGGGGAGATCGTGCTTGGCGTATCGAGCGCCCCGGTGTACGGTGAATTGAGCTATGCCGAGCGCGGCCGCGGCGCATATCTGAACGGCAAGCCCATGGCCGTCAGTCAGGTCGCAACACTCGAGTCGGCCGCACTTTCCTCAGGCAATATCAAAACTCTGGCGACGGGCGGCCAATGGATGCGATACGGCGCGCTCGTGGCGCAGGTCAATCGAATTCGTGGTTACGGGGATTTCCTACATTATCATTTGCTGGCCGCCGGCAAAATCGATGCAGTGATCGAAAGCGATGTGAATATTCTCGACATCGCCGCCTGTGTAGCCATCGTGTCTGAGGCCGGAGGCCGTTTCACTGACTTGAGCGGAGCGCCGATCACTTTGCAGTCAACGTCGGTGCTGGCGACCAACGGACATCTGCACGACTCTGTGCTCGCCGCTCTGGATTGAATCGAACGGTCCATTGTTCGTCGGTATCAGCGCCTGAAACGGGGTAGGTAGTCAGCGAGTATGCTGTGGCCAGCGTATTTCCAACGCAGTGGCGGGGCCGATGACCACTTCATCCAGACTCATCGCTTGTTCCCACTTATTCGGCGCTAGCATGCGCCTGCCGGCCATCAACTCGGCCGCCACTTGCGGATATAGGGGCCTTTGCACAGGGTCGCCGTAGCCGTCGGGGAAGCGCGGCGCGTCGTTGGTGAAGTTATATTTGTCGGTGGCGCCCACCGTGTGCAGCAATTCGTGGGCAATCACCACATCGTTCGCGCCGTCCATGTCGGGCGTCGCAAATGCGTACACCACGCCGATCAGTCCTTTGGTGAGGCCCAAGGAATGCGGTACGGTGGGGGTCAGCGCAGGGTCGTGATACAGGACGAACATCCGAATATCCTCGGGTTCATACGCATGCCTGGTGACCCGCCAGGCCCAATAGCGCAGCCGCAGACTCCACAGGGCAGTCGCCAAAAGTCCGGCGTCGGCCGCGCGCTGCGGTGGGCGATCCTGCAATTCGGGCTGTAGACGGGTTCTGAACGGTTCGTGCGTGTCCAGATGGTACCGTAGCGCCTCACGGGCGAAAAACCGATCGATGGGTTTGAAGTTCTCAGCGTCGAGAGCCGCCAGATAGGCTCTCGTCACGGGGCTGTCGTCCGCCGCGATCGGGTAGACGGCGACGTACAGCGGCTCGTGCCAGCGGGTACTGAGGTAACGTTCCTGCCAGGTCGTCAGCACCACCAGCAGCAGCACCAGCAGCAAAATTAGTATGCGCAGCATCTTCAATCCGCTGCGCCGCGCGGCGGCATCGAGAGATGCCGCGACACCGCGGGGAGACAAGTCGCGCCTTGGAGGCGAGCCGCGGCCGTCTTGGCCCTGCAGAAGATTCATCGCATTCTCAACATAATGGCGGTTCAGCCAATAGTACCTGGGTGCGGGCGTTTCGGGGCCGGCGGCCGAGGCGCAGGGACCTTGGGTGCCCCCGGGGCGAGTATACTTAACCGCTGGCTTATGGGGCATCAACGAGGAATCATGGAGCCGACCGATACTTCCAGACCTGATTATTTCCATCGGGTGGTAGATTGCCAGTGGGCCTGTCCCGCGCACACCGATGTTCCCGAATACATCCGACTGATCGCCCAGGGCGAGTTCACCGCCGCGTACATGGTGAATCGAGAGTCCAACGTCTTTCCGGGCATTCTGGGCCGAGTTTGCGATCGACCCTGCGAGCCTGCCTGCCGCCGCGGCCGAATTGAGGAAAAGCCGGTTGCCATTTGCAGACTAAAGCGCGTCGCGTCGGATCATCGTGACGACGTCACAGCACTGCTGCCGAAGGCGCCGCGCGAGAAAAACGGCAAGCGGATCGCCTGCATCGGCGCAGGGCCGGCATCGCTCACCGTCGCCAATGACCTGCTGCCGCTGGGCTATGAGGTCACGATATTCGAGCAGTACGCTGTGCCGGGCGGCTTGATGCGCACCAATATTCCGGCATTCCGGCTCCCCGCCAATGTCCTGGACGAGGAGATCGGCTATATCGTGGACATGGGCGCGGACTTGCGCCTGAATTCTCCGGTCAAGAGCATGCGCCGGCTGCTCGAATCGGAGGAATTCGATGCCGTCTTCGTGGGGTCGGGGGCGCCCAAGGGCAAGGAACTCGATCTGCCGGGCCGTCATGACACGGATCGCGTCCATATCGGCATTACCTGGCTGGAGTCGGTGGCTTTCGGCCATATCGAACGCGTGGGCGAGCGGGTCCTGATCATCGGCGTCGGCAATACGGCGATGGATTGCTGCCGGTCTTCGCGCAGGCTGGGCGGAAAAGATATCAAGGTTATGGCGCGCCGTCCCCGCGGGTTCTTTAAGGCATCGCCCTGGGAGCTT
>Ga0302314_10019499_pt1 | contig 11260 bp, 8 predicted proteins | sample III_Palsa_N2_3_FD_200533 | JGI IMG/M metagenome (GOLD analysis project Ga0302314, IMG submission 200533) | Peat permafrost microbial communities from Stordalen Mire near Abisko, Sweden - III_Palsa_N2_3 | ecosystem: Environmental > Terrestrial > Soil > Palsa > Peat permafrost | place: Sweden... | reverse complement strand
ACGGGGCAGGCGCGTGATCAATTGGTTTTCGATCGGGGGCAAGAATTTCTCCGGTTGGGAAAGGGCCCGGAGAGATGCCAGCGGGTTTGGGGTGAGGCCGACCGTCAATCAGGCAATCAGGCGTTTAGGGTGCCTAAGCCTTTAGGGAACGGCGATGCTACTCTCTATTTTGGGCTGAGATCCGGAAAGACAAGCCGCGGAGCCTTGATACGCAGCTCGAGTGCTGCGCCCAAGTCTTAAGGTGCTCTTTGTCTCAGGCTACGCCGAAAACGCGACGGTTCGAGGTGACTTCCTCGATCAGGGCATGGACCTGCTGACCAAACCGTTCGCGCCGGACGCTTTGGGAGCCGAAGTGCACGGCATGATGAAACGCTAGGTGCGGACCACTTTCCCCGTAACGGCCGGGACCGCGCCCAGCCGCGCCGCTCGAAGGCGGCCGGACGCGATCGCGTTAATCGCCGACGCGGATCACGAGCACATCGACGTCGGCCTTGCGCAGGACCGTGCGCAACCGGTTGAGCTGATCCAGGTCCGAGATCGGGCCTATGCGGATGCGGTGCCAGGTGTCGTTGTCGACGGAGACCTTCTGCACCTTCGACTCGACGCCTTGCAAGGCCAGCTTGGCGCGCACCCGATCGGCATCGGCGAAATTCTTGTATGACCCCGCCTGCAGCACGTACGTGCCGCGGCGGGTTTCGGGAACCGCGCGGATGTCCGGCCGCACGTCCTTCTCCTTCTCCGGCACGACTACCTCGAACTTGGGAAGGCTCGAGTAGAAGTCATAGGAAGTGCCCGAGTCATCCGCCGGCGCCGCATCGGCGCCGTCCGGATCGGGCGGCTGCTCGCTGTTGTGCGATCTCTTTTTGTTGTCGGCCTTCGCGAATTGGGCGGCCGGAGTCGAGGGCTTATGGTCTTTGACGTACACCCAAGCCGCGACCGCGAGCCCTGCGCCCAAGCCGAGCACGACGCCGAGCCAGCCGGAGAACGCGCCCTTCGGCTTGCGCCGCGGTTTGTAGTCGCGGGCCATCCAGATCTACATGCTGTCGGGCGCAGAGACGCCCAACAGATGTAAGCCGTTGCGGATCACGACTTGGGTCGCGAACGCGAGGCTCACGCGCGCGTCGCGCAGCGCCGCGTCGTCGACGAGGAACTGATGCGCGCTGTAGTACGTGTGGAAGTCGTTCGCCAGGTCGCGGAGGTACCCGACCAGCGTATGCGGCGCACGGTTTACGGCGCAGTGCTCGATGGTCTCCGGAAAGGCGCAGATGCGTTTGATCAGCTTCTGCTCCTGCGGCTCCATTGCCAAACCAAGTGAGCCAAGGCCTCGCGCCGGATCGTGCACGATGCCGCGCTCCTCCATTTGACGGCGCACGCTCGAGACGCGCGCGTGGGCGTACTGGATGTAGTACACCGGATTGTCGTTGGAACGCGCCTTGGCGAGCTCCAGGTCGAAGTCGAGGTGCTGGTCGTTCGAGCGCATGACGTAGAAGAGGCGGGCGGCATCGTTGCCGACCTCTTCGCGCAAGGCGCGCAGCGTCACGAACTCGCCCGAGCGGGTCGACATCTGCGCCTTCTGCCCGCCGCGGAACAGCGTGACGAATTGCACCAGGCGGATCTCGAGGCTCTCGGGCGGGCCGCCCAATGCGAGGAGGCCCGCGCGCAGGCGCGCCATGTAACCGTGGTGATCCGCGCCCCACACATAAATCAGATGCTCGAAGCCGCGTGCGAGCTTGTTGAGCACGAAGGCGATGTCGGGTGCGAAGTAGGTCTTGATGCCGTTCTCGCGGACGATCACGCGGTCCTTCTCGTCTCCGAAAGTCGTGGTCCTGAACCAGCGCGCTCCGTCTTTCACATAGACATGACCGGCCGCCTCGAGCGCGCCGATGGCGCGGTCGATCTCGCCGGAGTCGTCCAAGGAACGCTCGCTGAACCAGGAATCGAAGGTGACGCCGAACTCCTCGAGGTCTTCGCGGATGTCGCCGAGGATCGATCCGAGCACCACGTCGAGCACGCGCCGGAAATCTTCCGTGCCGAGGAGTGATCGCGCGCGCGCGATGACCGCGTCGATGTAGATGTCCTTGTCCCCGCCTTGAGGCTCATCGAGCGGCAAATCCGCGAACACGGCTGCGGCCGGCCGCGCGAGCGATGCGCCGTATTTCGTGTCGAGCTCGGCAGCGACGGCGAGCAGGTAGTCCCCGCGGTAGCCATTGGCCGGAAAGGTGAACTGCTCGCCGCGGCGCTCGAGATACCGCAGCCAGGTGCTCGCCGCGAGAATGTCCATTTGCCGGCCGGCATCGTTGACGTAGTACTCGCGGCACACCTTGAAGCCTGCCGCCGCGAGGAGGTTCGCGAGGCTCGCCCCATAGGCCGCGTGCCGGCCGTGGCCGACGTGCAGCGGACCGGTGGGATTGGCCGACACGAATTCGACCACCACGCGACGGCCTGCGCCCATTGCCGATGTGCCGTAGGCTGCATCGCGCGCGAGCACGCGCCCGATCTCGGCGTGATAGGCATCGTCCCTGAGAAAGAAATTGATGAAGCCTGCGCCGGCGATTTGCACCTTGGCGATCGCGGGGTCGGAGGGCAGCGCGGCCACGAGCGCCTCGGCCAGCTTGCGCGGGTTCTGACGCGTCACCTTGGCGAGCCGCATGGCGAGATTGGTGGCGAGGTCGCCGTGCTGCGCGTCCTTCGTACGCTCGACTTCGATCGCGACGCCGCGCTCCGCGGGAGGCAGCAAAGATTCGGGCAACGCGTCGAGCGCTCGGCGCAATAAGGTTTCGATGAGGGTCTTCAAGTCGGTCTCTGGGCGTCTTATCGAAGGGTCGGCAGTTTATCCTAAACCCCCGGGGACTTAAGGCGCCTAGTCCAGCTCCAGCGGATCGACGTCGATCGACCAGCGCAGTCCCGAAGGCCCGGGGAGCTCCTCGACGATCGGCAGCCAACGGCCGAGAAAGCGCTGCAGCGGTCCGCGCGACGGACTCTCGAGCAGCAGATGGGCGCGGAAGTGATCGGCGCGGCGGGCGATCATCGCCGTCGCCGGGCCGAGCACGCTCACCTGATCGGCAAGCGGCCGAGCAGCGGCGGCCGCGTCCTCGAGAAAGCGGTTGAGCCTCACGGTGTCCTTCGCTTCGGCGCGCAGCAGCGCGAGACGCGAGTACGGCGGCCAGTGCGCGGCGCGCCGCTCCTCGAGCGCGGTCGCGGCGAAGGCGGGGTAGCCGGCGGCGATCAAGCGCGTCAGCAACGGGTGCTCGGGAAAGGAGGTCTGCACCATCACTTCGCCGAGGCGCGCGGATCGGCCCGCGCGGCCGGCAACCTGGGTGATGGTTTGCGCGAGACGCTCGGTGGCGCGAAAGTCGCTTGCGAAGAGGCCCTGGTCCGCGTCCAAGACCACCACCAGACTCACGTCGGGGAAGTGATGTCCCTTGGTAAGCATCTGCGTGCCGATCAGGATCCGCGCCGCACCGCTGTGGACGCGCTCGAGAACCGCTTGCATGGCGCCATGCGCACCCGCCGTGTCGCGGTCGAGCCGGGCGAGCGGCGCATCCGGGAAGACACGCACCAGGGTCTCCTCGATGCGCTCGGTGCCTTGGCCCACCGCCAGCACCGGCCGGCCGCACTTGCCGCAGACCGCGGGCACGGCACCTCGCGCGCCGCAGTGATGACAGCGCAGTTCGCCGGCGCGCTGGTGCAAAGTCATGCGGGCATCGCAGTGCGTGCATTGCGCGGCCCAGCCGCAGCTCGAGCAGAAAAGGCTCGGCGCATAGCCTCTACGATTCAGGAACATGATCACCTGTCCACCGTCTTGCAGGTGCCGGCCGATGGCGTGCAGCGCAGGCTGCGAGATCCCTTGCTCGCTCGGGTGTTTGCGCAGATCGATCAAGTTCATGCGCGGGGGGCGCGCGGCGCCGGGACGCTGCGGCAGCTCGAGCTCGCCATAGCGTCCGGACGCGACGTTCTCCAGGGTCTCGAGCGAGGGCGTGGCGGAGCCTAGGACAATGGGCACACCCGCACGCTGCGCGCGCAGTACGGCGAGGTCGCGGGCGGAGTAGCGAAATCCCTCCTGCTGTTTGTAAGACGCGTCGTGCTCCTCGTCCACCACGATGAGGCGCAGCGCCGGGAGTGAGGTGAAAACCGCCGAGCGCGTGCCGATGACGATGCGCGCCTGACCGCTGTGAGCGGCGCGCCAGGCTGCGCGGCGCTGGCCGGCGGCGAGCCCCGAATGCAGCACGACGATGCCGGCGCCGAAGCGCCGCTCGAAACGCTCGACGAGTTGCGGCGTAAGCGCGATCTCGGGGACCAGCACCAATGCCTGTCCGGGTGCGCCGCTCGACTCATCCAGTGCAAGCGCCGCCGCGATGGCCTGCAGATACACCTCGGTCTTGCCGCTGCCCGTGACTCCATAGAGCAGATGGGCCGCGAACCTTCCGAGTGATGCGCGAATCGCCTGCAGCACCCGCACCTGCGCGTCGTTGAGCACCACCTCGCTCGGCCGGGGCTCGATGCGCGCCGGACCCGCGGTCAACCGCTCGGCCTCGGCCCAGCCGCGTTCCGCAAGGGCCCGAAGCTGCGCTCCCGCGCCGGGGCCTAGGTCCGCTGCCGCGGCGGGGGCTTGCGCCAACCGGGCGAGCAGGGCCTGCCGCCGAGGTGCACGCCGCGCGCCCTCGCGCTCGAGCGCAAGGCGGCCCGCGGCGGTCAGGCTCCAGCGCTCGACGGCGTCCGCCGCCGCGGGCTCACCCTCGCGCAAGCTCGCCGGCAGGGCTGCCGCCAGCACCTCGCCGATGGGATGGTGGTAGTAATCCGCCGCCCAGCGCAGCAACTCGAACGTCACCGGGTCGAAGATCGGCTGCGCGTCGAGCAGCTCGAGCGCACGCTTCAGTTTTGCGGGATCCAGCGCCGATTCAGCCCCGATCTCGACGAGAACGCCGACGATCTGGCGGCGACCGAACGGAACGCGAACGCGCACGCCGGGGTGCAGGCGTGCGGGCAGGGCCTGGACAGGCGGTAGGTAGTCGAAAACGCGTCGCAGCGGCGTATCGAGAGCGATTCGGAGGATCACAGCCTTGTCCACAAAATCTGTGGATAAGTCTGTTGAGAAAGCGGGATCATGCGACTTAAGTGCCCGTTATATTTCGAGACATATTCAAATTGGCCAAAAACTGCGCTAATTCGGAAACTATCCAGTCAAATCAACTGGTTGTGTCATCCTCTAGATGCGCCGCATGACCCCGATTGCAAATTTTGCAGCAACCGTCACATGCCATGTGCGTAAGTCGCTGATCCGGCGCAGGCACCGTCAACCACCGGCGCTGCTCGACGTTGTACCCATAGCGCAGGCAATTTGCCGAAAGCGCGAGAGGACGAGCCATGCCGGGCTTTGGTACGCTCACCGCAGATTGGATGGTAGCGGATAGTTCCGCGCCAGCGACCAGGGGAGTGGTTCTGGAGCAGACGCGCGCACTTGATAAGTTCCTGGCTGAGGTCGAGCGTCGCGCCTTCCGCATGGCCCAAATGGCGCTTCGCGATCCCGACGACGCGATGGACGTAGTGCAGGACACCATGCTGAAGCTTGCGCGCAACTACGCTACGCGTCCGAGCGAGGAATGGCGGCCGTTGTTCTATCGCATCCTCGAGAACGGCGTGCGCGATTTGCAGCGGCGGCGTACCGTGCGCAAACGGTTCATGACCTGGCTGCCGGGCCCGAAAGAGGACCCCGACCATGAGGCGCAGGACCCGCTTGAAAGCGTCGCCGACAACGGGCCCGCAGTGCCTGACATCTTGATGCAGGATCAGGCGATGCAAAAGCTCGAAGCGTCGCTCCGTGAACTGCCGGCGCGGCAGCGCGAGGCGTTCATGCTGAGAAATTTCGAGGGTATGGACGTCGCCGAGACCGCGACGGCGATGGGCTGCTCGCAGGGCAGCGTCAAGACACACTACTCACGCGCAGTGCACACGCTGCGCGAGCAACTGGGCGAGGTCTGGTGATGAGCGAGGAAAACTTGGGGCTTGAGCCGACTGCCCTGGAAGAGCGCAGCCGGGCTCTGTTTCTGGACAGCGTGGAGCGCATCGACATGCGTACGCGCTCGCGCCTCACACGAGCACGTCATGCAGCTCTCGAAGCTGCCGAGCGTACGCGGCCGCGCGCCTGGTTCATGCGGATGCCGGTGATGACCTCGGCGGCCGGAGTGGCGGCCGCGGCGGTGCTCGGCGTGTCGCTGTGGATGCACGCGCCTGCCGTCCATCACGGCCCGCCACCCGCCGACGCCGCCAACTTCGAGGATCTGGATATCGTCGCCGCGAGCGACAATTCCCAGGACAACGTCGAGATGCTGCAGGACGATCTGGATTTCTACGCCTGGGCAGAAAAGACCCAGGGCGGGGAACCTGCTGCGTAGGATGAATGGACATTGAGGGAGACCCGCTACCCGCTGGTTCTCGGAGCGCTGCTGTGGGCGGCCGCGGTCCGGGCGCAACCGCCTGCCCAGGCGCCGGCACCGCCGCCGGCCGCGCCCGCAGGACACCCGCAAGCCGCGCCGCCGCCGGCGTCGCAGGACGAGCCGGACGCGGAGTTCATCGAATTCTTGGGCGAGGACGATCACGGAGATACCGCTTGGTCGGAGTTCTTAAAAAGGGCGCAGCACGGGGCGCAAAACCCCTCGCCGCCGCAAGGTACGAAGCAGTCATGAGAGCGCTGCTCCTCGCCGTGGCTTTGCTGGTTGCCGGGATCCCCGCCTTCGCGCAGGAGCCCAGCGGGCCGGCGGTGCCGCGCTCGTGGCAATCGCTGTCGCCTCAGCAGCAACAGCTCCTGCACAACTTTCAAGGCAACTGGGACGGCCTGCCCGCCGATAAGCAGCAGGCTCTGGCGCGCGGCAGCGATCGCTGGATTCACATGACGCCGGACGAGCGGTCCGGCGCACAGGAGCGCTTCAAGACGTGGCGCGCACTGCCGCCCGAGCAACGTCAGCAGCTACGCGACCGGTGGCGCCAGTTCAAGGCGCTGCCCCCGGAAAGACAGCAGCAGATTCGCCAGCAGTTCAACACCTTCCGGCAAATGTCCCCGGAGCGGCAGCAGGCGCTGCGTAACCAGTGGCGCAACATGTCGCCCGAGCAGCGGCGCGGCGCGTTGCAGCGGAGCGAGGGCGCCATGCAGCGGGGTCCCGTCGGCCACCCCGGCCCGCACGGGGCCCCTCGACCGCCGCCGCGCCACGGGCCTCGCTGAGGCGACACGGGCGCCCGCCGGCGCCGCGGGCTCAGACAGCGCAGAGCGAGGAGCGGATGAGGAAGCGCCTGTTGAGCGGCGCCTCCAGCGAGAAACTCGCGCCCCGGCCCGGCACCACATCGACCAACCACTGGGTGTGCGCCCACAGCTTGAATTGTTCACGCGCCATCCAGAACTCGCAGCCCGCGATCTCGCCGACTTTCTCGTCGACGCCGCCCAGCCTGAACTCGCCCACCGGGAAGCACATGGGCGCGCTGCCATCGCAGCACCCGCCCGACAGATGGAACATGATCGGCCCGTGCTGCGCCTTCAGCTGCTCGATGAGCTCGCGTGCCGCATCCGACACCCCGACCCTGTTCATCAGAAAAAGCCCAGCGCCTTCGTGCCGTAGCTCACCAGCACGTTCTTGGTCTGCTGGTAGTGATCGAGCATCATCTTGTGCGTCTCGCGTCCGATGCCGGACTTCTTGTAGCCGCCGAATGCCGCGTGCGCGGGATAGGCGTGATAGCAATTGGTCCACACGCGTCCGGCCTTGATGCCCCGGCCGAAGCGGTAGGCGCGGTTGATGTCGCGGGTCCAAATGCCGGCACCGAGCCCGTAGAGCGTATCGTTGGCGATCTCGAGGGCCTCGTCGGGTGTGTCGAAAGTCGTCACCGACACCACGGGTCCGAAGATTTCCTCCTGGAAGATGCGCATCTTGTTGTGGCCCTCGAACACCGTCGGCTTGATGTAGAAGCCGCCCGACAGATCCCCGGACAGCTTGTTGGCCACGCCGCCGGCGAGCACCTTCGCGCCCTCTTTTTTGCCGATGTCGATGTAGGAAAGGATCTTTTCGTATTGATCGTTCGAGGCTTGTGCGCCGATCTGCGTCGTCATCTCGTAGGGATCGGCCTGGCGAATCTTCTCGACGCGCTTGATGGCGCGCTCCATGAAACGCTCGTAAATGGACTTCTGCACCAGCGCGCGCGAGGGGCAAGTACACACCTCGCCTTGGTTGAGCGCGAACATCGCAAATCCCTCGAGCGCCTTGTCGACGAAATCATCGTCCTCGCGCATCACGTCGTCGAAGAATATGTTGGGCGACTTGCCGCCGAGCTCGAGCGTGACCGGAATGATGTTCTCGGAGGCGTATTGCATGATCAGCCGCCCCGTGGTGGTCTCGCCCGTGAACGCGATCTTGGCGATGCGCGGACTCGATGCGAGCGGCTTGCCCGCCTCGACGCCGAAGCCGTTGACGATGTTCATCACGCCGGGCGGCAAAATGTCCTGAACGAGCTCGGCGAGCACCAGGAGCGACAACGGCGTCTGCTCCGCCGGCTTGATCACCACGCAATTGCCGGCGGCGATCGCGGGCGCGAGCTTCCAGGCCGCCATCAGGATCGGAAAATTCCAGGGAATGATCTGTCCTACGACGCCGAGCGGCTCGTGGTAGTGATACGCGACGGTGTCTTCGTCGAGCTCGCCGAGCGAGCCCTCTTGAGCGCGCACGCAGCTCGCGAAGTAGCGGAAGTGATCGACGGCGAGCGGCAAGTCAGCGAGATTGGTCTCGCGGATGGGCTTGCCGTTGTCGTAAGTCTCGACGGCCGCGAGGAAGGGCAGATATTCCTGGATGCGATCCGCCACGGCGTTCAGCACGCGGGCGCGCTCGGCGACCGCCGTGCGGCCCCACTTCGGCGCCGCCGCGTGCGCGGCCTCGATGGCGCGGTCGACGTCCTCGGCCTGGGAGCGGGGAATCTGGCAGATCACCTGGCCCGTGGTCGGCGAGATATTGTCGAAATAGCCGCCTTTCGCGGGGGCGACCCATTCGCCGCCGATGAAATTGCCGTAGCGCGCATGGAGCGGAATTTTCTTTTCCAGCGTCTTCATGTGCGCCGCAAAGGAGCCACTTTCGTGGATGGGAGCGCCGTTCGGCTTGGAAGAGGGGCGGATTTGAGCGGACATCGTATGTCTCCTGGTATTCGGCCTGGGTCATCAGAGGGAGCAAGCGCCGTGCCAGCCGAATCGGGCGCCGCGGCGGCCCGGGCCGGGAACTTGGGCGCGGGCGCGTGTCATATCCGTGACAGATGTCATCGGACACTTGACACCATACTCGCGCCGCGGTGTAACGGTGCCTAAGGCGGGGGGTAGTTTCATGGCGAATCATCATGCCGATCGCGTACTGCGCGTCGCGGGCTCGGAATCCATGGCGGCCGCGGTGCTGCTGTCGCCGGAAATCGACGTTTCCTGGCGGCGCTGCCTCAACGAGTTCAAGCTCGATCCGGCGCGCGATTACGAGCCGACCGTGGTCGATCCCGGACATTTGCGCGAGCTGCAGGAGGAGCACGAGGATCTCGTGCAAATCGCGCGCGCGGAGATGGATTCGCTCTACGAGCAGATAGCCGGCTCGGGCTATGCGCTGCTGCTCGCGGATACGGCGGGGGTCATCCTGTGCGAGAAGGTCGATCCCGCGCTGCGAGGCATGTTCGTGCGCGCTGGATTGATCGCGGGCGCCGAGTGGAGCGAGCGGCGCGAGGGCACCAACGGCATCGGCACCTGCGCGCGCGAAGCGCATCCCATCACCATCCATCAGACCGATCACTTTCGCAGCCGTCACGTGGGCCTGTCGTGCTCGGCGGCGCCGATACGCGATTCCGCCGGGCGCGTGATCGCCGTGCTCGACGCCTCGTGCGTGAATGCGCACGGCGACCGCGATTCCCAGATGCACACGATCGCGCTCGTGCAGAACTCCGCGCGCGTGATCGAGAAGTGCCTGTTCTTGAGGCGTCATAGTGCCGACTCGATGCTGCGGTTCCATCATCGGCCGGAATTCGTCGATCTGCTGCATGACGGCGCCATCGCGGTGGCATCCGACGGGACGATCGTCGCGAGCGACATGACCTCAATGAAATTGCTCGGCGCGACTGACCGCAGCGAGCTGGTCGGTCGATCGATCGACGACATCTTCGACGCGAGCTACGACGAACTGCTCGCCGCGGCGCCGCAGGGACGGCGCTCGATGTGGGAGCTGCGCGACCATCTGCACGGGCGGCGCTACTTCGCGAGCCTGGTGCAGACGGACAGGCCGCGGGCGCCGACCCACGCCGCCGCCGCGACGCACTGCGTCGTGCACGTGAGGTCGCAGGATCCCGCCCGCGCCATGACGCTGCAGGATCTCGCCGGCGAGGACGCGCAGATGCTGCGATGCGCGCGCAGCGCGGCGCGCATCGCGGACAGCTCGATCTCGGTGCTCATCCTCGGTCCCTCGGGCTCGGGCAAGGAAGTGTTCGCAAGAGCAATGCACCTCTCGAGCAAGCGGGCACGCCGGCCCTTCGTGGCGATCAACTGCGCGGCCATTCCGGAGACGCTGATCGAGAGCGAGCTGTTCGGTCACGTGCCGGGCGCCTTCACGGGCGCACGCCGCGAGGGACTGCGCGGTCGCATCACCCAGTCCTCCGGCGGGAGCCTGTTTCTCGACGAGATCGGGGACATGCCGCTGCTCATGCAGACGCGGCTCCTGCGTGTGCTGGAAGAGCAGGAGGTCACCCCGCTCGGCAGCGAGACGGCGATCAAGGTCGACCTGCGTGTGATCTGCGCCTCGCACCGGAACCTGCGCGAGATGGCGGGGCGCGGCGAGTTTCGCGAGGATCTGTACTATCGATTGAACGGCATCACCCTCGAGTTGCCGCCCCTGCGCGGCCGCAGCGACCGCGAAGCGCTCGTGCGCCAGTGCATCGCGCGCGAATCCTCGGGCGTGGAGAGCGCCTCGATCGAGCGCACCGCGCTCGATCGGCTGCTCGCCTATGCGTGGCCCGGCAACATCCGCGAGCTCCGGAACACGATTCGCACCGCGCTCGCGCTATGCACGGATCGGGTAATTCGGCTGGGCGATCTGCCCGATGAGATCCGGCGGTGCGGGCCGGATCCAGGGGCGGGCGTTGCGGACCCGGCGGGCGGTACCGGACATGCGGGCGATGCCGGATTGCTCGAGAGCGCCGAGCGCCAGGCGCTGCTCAGTGTCATGCAGGCGCAGGGCTGGAACATGAGCCGGGTCGCCGAGCAGCTCGG
>Ga0302314_10019497_pt1 | contig 11262 bp, 8 predicted proteins | sample III_Palsa_N2_3_FD_200533 | JGI IMG/M metagenome (GOLD analysis project Ga0302314, IMG submission 200533) | Peat permafrost microbial communities from Stordalen Mire near Abisko, Sweden - III_Palsa_N2_3 | ecosystem: Environmental > Terrestrial > Soil > Palsa > Peat permafrost | place: Sweden... | reverse complement strand
CAACAACCATGAGACCAGCCTGATTGCTAGTGGCACGGTCATCCGGGGCGATCTGCGCTTCAGCGGCGCGCTACATCTGGATGGACGCATCGAGGGCACCGTGATCGCCGAAGGCGAAGGCTCGGTATTCACATTGAGCGAGCAAGGCCAAGTACAGGGCGAGATCCGCGTAACGCATGCCGTGATCAATGGCCAAGTACAGGGCGACATCCACGTCAGCGACCGGCTGGAACTGGCAGCGCAGGCCAGGGTCACCGGCGACGTGCATTACCGCACCCTGGAAATGGCCGCCGGAGCTCAGGTAAACGGCCGAATCAGCCATCGCAACGACGACGCCATCACCCGAGAACTACCGTCACCGTCACTCAGCGACGCCGTAACGGCCTGAACGCGCTATCCTTGAGGTCGCCTCGCTGCAGCCGCATATCCGCGTTATGGAAACCATTCTCTCGATTCCCGACTACCGCACCAGTGGCGCGCCCCTGGTGTTCACCGAAGCGGCCGCACGTAAAGTGCATGAGCTGATCGTGGAGGAAGGCAACCCCGAGCTGAAGTTGCGCGTGTATATCAGCGGCGGCGGTTGCTCCGGCTTCCAATACGGCTTCACCTTCGACGAAGCACAAGCCGAGGACGACCTGGCGCTGGAGCGCGAAGGCGTCACGCTGTTGGTTGATCCCCTCTCGCTGCAATACCTTACCGGCGCCGAGATCGACTACGCCGAAAACCTCAGTGGCTCGCAGTTCGTGATACGCAATCCGAACGCGAAGACCACTTGTGGCTGCGGCTCCTCGTTCTCCGCCTGATCGCCGCATGGGCACGCCGCGACCGACCAATACCTTTGCCGGACTCAGCCTGATCCTCGACCGCGTTGCCGAACGGCGGGACGAAGGTGATTGGGTGCAGGCGCAAGCCAACTCGGCTGACGCGCGCTACCTGCTGCTCGATTCGAATGATCACGCCTTTCTGCAGCGCGATGACGAAACGCTACGCTGGCTCGACGCCGGCGAACACCAGCGCCTGCTCAGCGACATGCCGACCAGCCTGCTCGGCATCGCCAACGGCCATCCGCATTTCTTGATCTCGCTAGACGACGATGTGCGTGCCAGCACGCTGGAAGCATCGCTCAATGCGCGTCGCATGGGTCTGCGCGAAGCCGGCTTGCGTCTGCCCGCCAGCGAAGCAGGGCTTTTCGCTTACGCCAAAGGGCTTGCGCATTGGCAACGCGAAACGCGTCATTGCGCACGTTGCGGCGCGCCGTTGCGCATCGTTTCCTCCGGCCATCGCATGCAATGCACGAATACTGCCTGCGGCCGCCTGCACTTTCCACGCACCGACGCAGCCATCATCGTGATCGTCGAGCATGACGGTGCCTGCCTGCTCGGCCGTCAGGCCGGCTGGCCACCGGGCCGTTATTCCACCCTGGCCGGTTTCATCGAGCCGGGTGAAGCGCTGGAAGACGCCGTTCGTCGTGAAGTCGCCGAAGAATCCGGCGTGATCGTGGGCGATGTGCATTACCACTCCTCGCAGCCGTGGCCACTACCAGCCTCGCTGATGGTGGGCTTCACCGCCACGGCGCGTTCGCGCGAGATCCACTTGCGCGATAACGAGCTGGAAGATGCCCGCTGGTTCACACCACAGCAGATCGTTGACGGCCTCGCCGATGGCAGCTTCGCACCGCCGACGCCGCTATCGGTGTCCTATCGCCTGTTGGCGCACTGGCTGCAAGAGCGCGCTGGACTTGATCTAGACACCCTGGTCGCTCAGGCGACACGCCACGCGCCTGCCTAAGAGCACTGCTCAAGGTCGATCAGAGCACCACGCGCTCGCATACGCATACAATGTGAACATCCATCAGAGTTCGCATTCATGGCCATCCGCCTACTCGCCGCCCTCATTGCCCTCGGCCTGCTTCACCTGCAGCCGCGACTCGCACATTGGCGTGGTGATGGCGGCTTCCGTCGCTGGGTAGCCCAACTTGCCGACACCAGTGGCGTTGGCCGAGTATTACTCGCGGTGCTCGTACCTGCAGCACTGTGCTCACTGGCCATCTGGTTGCTCAGCCTGCTGCCCCTAGCCGACCTGCTGCAATTCATCTTCGCACTGCTCCTGCTGCTGTTCTGCTTTGGCCCGCATGCGTTCGAAGCTGACTTGGAGGCGATCCTCAAAGCGCCCGATGGCGCCAGCCGCGAGACCGCTGCGCAGGCGCTGGGTGAAGACGATGAGCCAGTCGCATGGAATGCTCCGGAGCTCGGCGAGGCGACGGCCTACGCCGCACTACGTCGACGCTTCGGCGTGCTGTTCTGGTTCTTCGTACTCGGCCCAGTTGGCGCACTGCTGTATCGACTGGCACGCGCACTGGGACGCGATAGCTCGCTGCGTCTCGACAGCGCCAGCCTCACACCTGCACGCTATCTCGCCAACGCGCTGGACTGGCTGCCAGCGCAGTTGCTCGTGTTCACGCTGGCGCTGGTCGGACATTGGGAAGCCGTCATCGGCGCATGGCAACGCTGGCATCAGCAGGCCGCGCCGACCAGTTGGTATCGCGAAGGCCCGGGCTTCCTTGGCGACGCCGCGCACGCCGACATCCTCACTGACATCGTGGCCGGCGACGGCTACGCCGAAGAGCGTTGCGATCCATTGGTTGAGCTCCGCCGACTGCGCAACGCATTACTGCGCGCCTTGCTGGCGTGGTTGAGCGTGGTCGCGTTGATCGTACTCGCCGGATGGATGGCGTAATCCCCAGCGTTGCCGGGAAACTCATCCCCTTGTTGCTTACGCAAGATCGCCGCGCAACGTGCGCACCCGCGATTCAAGTGCATCCATGCGCACATCGGCTGCAGCCACTGGCTCTGCGACCACCAACTCCACACGGGCCCTAAAGCGCCTGGGAAGGCGTGAGCGGCCCATCATGGTGTCGCGCCGACTCCACACACTGCCCCACAAACCACGTAACGCCATCGGCACGACCGGTACCGGGCGATGCTCGAGAATGCGCGCCACACCCGGACGAAATGGCGCAATCTCGCCGTCCTTCGTCAGGCCACCCTCGGGGAAGATGCACACCAATTCACCGGCGGCTAGCGCCGCATCCACTGCGTCGTACGCCTTCTGTAGCACCACGGGATCTTCCTTCTGCCCTGCAATCGGAATGGCCTTGGCGGTGCGGAACACGAAGCGAAGTAGCGGGATGTTGAAGATCTTGTAATACATCACGAAGCGCGCCGGCCGGCGCAGATTCGCCATCAGCAACAATGGGTCCATGAAGCTGACGTGGTTGCATACGAGCAGCGCCGGCCCTTCCTCCGGCACATGCTGCATACCATCCACACGCACGCGATACAACGTATTCACCAGCACCCAGGTGATGAACCGCATCAAGAACTCGGGCACCAGCGTGAAGATGTACACCGCCACCAGCACGTTGAGTAGCGCGGCAGCGAGGAAGATCTGCGACGCATTGAAACCCAGCGCGCCCATGCCAAGCCCAAAACCAGCGGCCAGCACGATCAGCAACGCGTTGATGATGTTGTTGCCGGCAATGATCCGCGACAGCTTCTCGCGCGGCGCACGTGCCTGCACAAATGCGAAGAGCGGTACCACGTAGAAGCCAGCGAACACGCCGATAAGGGTAAGGTCGAGCGCGATACGCCAGCTGCCTGACGTATGCAAGAACGCCGACCAATCCAGCCCACGCATGGCAGCCATGCCATGCCGCGCAAAATACAGATCCACACCGAACGCGGTCAGTCCGAACGCGCCCAGCGGCACCAGTCCAATCTCCACCCGCTTGCCGGACATCCGCTCGCATAGCAATGCGCCTACGCCGGTGCCGATCGAGAAAAGCGTCAGTACCAGCGTGTTCACCGAACCATCGCCGCCCAAGGTTTCGCGCGTGTAGTTCGGCAACTGCGCAATCAGCACGGTGCCGAAAAACCAAAACCACGAGATGCCCAGCACCGCGTTGAACACCACGCGATCAGCGTGCGTAATGCCAAGCACACGCACCGTCTCGCTGAAAGGATTCCAGTTGAACTTCAAGTCCGGTGCAGTGGCTGGCGCGGGTGGAATCTGTCGGCTGATGAAGTAACCGATGACCGCCACCGCAATCGTCACCGCCGACGCAGCCACCGGTCCAAACCCCGCAATCAACATCAACGCGTTACCGGCAATCATGCCGATCAGCATCGCCAACTGCGTGCCCATTTCCACCAGGCCATTACCGCCCACCAGCTCGGTGCGCTCCAACGCTTGCGGCAGGATCGCGTACTTGATCGGCCCGAACACCGTCGAATGCACGCCCATCAGGAACAGCACCAGCAACAGCAACGTGAGGTGATGCGTGTAGAAGCCAACCGCTGCGATCGCCATCGCGGTGATCTCAAATAACTTCACCCAACGAATGATGCGCGTCTTCTCGAACTTCTCCGCCAACTGCCCAGCCGTCGCCGAAAAAAGAAAGAACGGCAGGATAAACAGCGCTGGCGCAAGGTTGGTATAGAGCGACACCGTGTGATCGCTCAGCCCCATCTGGAACGCCACCAGCATTAGCATCGCATTGCGAAACGCATTGTCGTTGAACGCGCCCAATGCCTGCGTCCAGAAGAACGGCGCAAAGCGGCGACGGCCCAACAGCGAAAACTGGCTCATGCGATGTCCTATCGGATGGATCGTCACAGCCTAGCTGAAGGTGCCTCCGGCATGCATATCGGCCATCGTCATTGTCGGAACTACCCGATGCACGCAGACTGCACCGATGGACTGGCTGAGAGGTAGTCACGATGAGCGGACATCCAGCGAATGAAGCATCCCCTCGGCGGCTTACCGGTGGATGCCTCTGCGGCGCAGTGCGATACGTACTGACGGGCGAGCCCACTAACGTGCGGATCTGCCATTGCCTCATTTGTCAGAAATCGACCGGCTCAGCCTTTTTCGCCAGGGCTCTGTTCCCGAAATCAGCGGTGAGCATTGAGGGGGAAACGGCCGAGATACGCTCATCCACCGATCTCGTACGGCGGTTCTGCCCGCAATGTGGCACTCCGATCTTCGCCGAACGGGATAGCAAACCCGGCTTCTTGGCCATCACGCTGGGCACGTTAGACGAGTCAGGCAGTCTTGCCCCTACCGAACATATCTGGACCTCGCGAAAGGTGGCGTGGCTGGTCCTCGCCGATGGCTTGCCGCAATACCCAGAGATGCCCAACGCGTAGCGTCAATCAGCCTCGGTGCAACGCCCGATGCGCGATATCGCGGCGACAAAATCCACCGTCATAGTGAATCTTTGCCACCGTGGCATAGGCATGTTCGCGTGCAGCAGCGATGTCCTTGCCCAGTGCACAGACGGTAAGCACGCGGCCACCAGCGGTGACGGCGCGACCTTGGGCGTCAAGCTTGGTGCCCGCATGAAACACTTTCGCATCGCTACCGAAATCCGCATCGAGCCCGCCGATCACATCGCCGCTTTTCACCTTGCCCGGATAGCCGCCGGCCGCCATCACCACGCCGAGCGACGGACGCGGATCCCATTTGATCGGCGTGTGCTCAAGCTGGCCGTCGAGCGCGGCTTCGATCAGTTCGACCAGATCGGACTTCAATCGCATCATGATCGGCTGCGTTTCTGGATCGCCAAAACGCACGTTGAACTCGATCACCTTGGGGTTGCCCTGCTTGTCGATCATCAGGCCGGCGTAGAGAAAGCCGATGAACGGCGCACCTTCGATCGCCATGCCGTGCAGGGTCGGTTGAATCACTTGCTTGAGGATGCGCTGCTCGACTTCCGGCGTAACCACCGGTGCCGGCGAATACGCACCCATGCCGCCGGTGTTGGGGCCTAGATCACCCTCGTCACGACGCTTGTGATCCTGGCTGCTTGCCATGGGCAACGCATGACTGCCATCGCTCATTACGATGTAGCTGGCCTCCTCACCATCGAGGAATTCCTCGATCACTACCCGCGCGGAAGCATCGCCGAAGCTATGCGCGCCGAGCATGTCATGCAGTGCCAGCTCCGCATCCGGGAGCGTCAACGCCACCACCACACCCTTGCCGGCGGCGAGACCATCGGCTTTGATCACGATGGGTGCACCGTGCTGGCGCACATAGGCGAGCGCAGGATTGAGTTCGGTGAACACCGCGTAGCGTGCGGTGGGAATGTTATGGCGAAGCAAGAAATCCTTGGCGAACGCCTTGGAGCCTTCCAACTGCGCGGCAATCGCGCGCGGCCCGAAGATACGTAGCCCTGCGGCGCGGAAACGATCCACCACACCGGCCACCAGCGGCACTTCGGGACCGACCACGGTCAGCTCGATATGCTCGTCCTTGGCCAGCTTCAACAGACCATCCAGATCGGTCACGGCAACATCCGCGTTGCGCACGCCGCGCTCATGCGCCGTACCCGCGTTGCCCGGCGCCACGATGACCTCGCTGACCCGTGGCGACTGCATAAGCTTCCACGCCAGTGCATGCTCGCGACCGCCGTTGCCGATAACCAGAACTTTCATGCCGAACTCCGAAACTCAAAGCGCCCGCAGCGCAGGTGCGCATTGTAGCGGCAAGCCCTGTCTTGCCAGCGAGGGCACGCGGGACAATTCAGCCGTGGTGCGCGAGCAACGCCAGCAAGGCCGCACGTGGCAGCTTGCCGGTCTCATTGCGCGGCAGCGAATCCACCAGGCGCAACGGACGCGGCAGAAATACCGGGTCGATCGCACGGCGCAGCGCGTCGAGGATGGTGTGCTCATCCAACGCCGGCGCCACCGCCAGTGCCGCAATACGGCGCACACCGATCGCGTCGGCCTCGTCGAGCTGAAACACCACGCCATCCTCTACGCCGGGGATGGCCAACAGGCGACGGGTGAGATCACCCAGCGAAGCGCGCTTGCCGGCGATCTCGAGCATGTCGGCATGCCGACCGCATAGACGGAAACGACGACCGCCATCGTGCAGGCTGACGATATCAGCCAACGTCATCGGTGCGTCCAGCTGTGGCGCCTCTACCTGCGTGCCATCCGGCTGCGGGTGCAAATACACGTTGTCGTACAGTTGCCAATCCGCGTCTACAGCAAGGCGGCGACTGGCGAAGGCGCAGGTCTCCGTGGAGCCAAACACCTCGAGCAACGGGGCAGCAAAGCGCTGTTCCGCTGCGTGCGCCAGCTCAAGCGACAGCGGCGCGGTCGCCGATAGCATGGCTGCCAACGGCGGCAGCGTCACACCCGACTCGACCAGGGCACGCAGATGTACCGGTGTCGTCACCAGCACGCGCGGTGCCGGCATGTCGGCCAGCACCGCAGCCACATCGGCGGGAAAGAACGGCCGCTCGGCATGCACGGTGACCTCGCCAAGCAATGGCAGCAGCACCGACATCTCGATGCCATAGGTGTGCTGCGGAGGTACCGTAGCCACCACATTGAAACGTTCGCCCACGGCCGCACGCAGCATGCGCAGGTTGCCCGCCGTACTGGCGTGGTAGTTACGCCATGTCTTGTTGGCCTTGGGTGTGCCCGTCGAGCCGGAGGTATATCCGATAGCGACCACCTGCTCGGCAGGTATCAGTGGCCATTCGAGTGCCGGTGGTCGCGGCGCCGCCACCATCTCCAACACGGGCAACTGGCGATAACCGCCCGGAGCCGGATCAAGTGGCTGGTCGCCCAGTGCATAGCTGCCCGGATGCGTCGCCATCACTTCATCGACGGCTTGTGGTGCACGCGACGACGGCAGCAGATTAGTTTGCCCGCGCATGGCGATGGCGCAGAACGCGACCAGGAAAGCGTATCGGTCTTCGCACAGGTTCACCGCTGCTGTAGCCACGGGCAGCTGCGCGGCCACCTGTTCGACATGCGTAACGAACTGCGCGGCACTGATCGGTTGGCCATCGCGCCAAGCCAATGTGCGTTGCGATTCACCAGCAACCAGCAACGGCAATGACTGGATCGCCAGATCGCGCTGGTAGATGTCTTGGACAGTGGCCAAAGAGCTCTCCTGATCGTTGCCGTCACGCCGGCAGTCAACCGCACTGCCAGCTCGCAGAGAGCCGACCGACATCGGATCGTTTGGTATCTCCCGCGAGGCACCCCCATCCTCGCGACCTCGGCTGAATCCCCCCCCACCGGCGACGATATGCGTACCGCACCGATGCCCGAGGTCAGGCGCGAATAATAGCGCCGGTCAATGCGTCGCGGATCGTCGTGGGCTGAGCTGCATCACCCAGTGGCGCGTCCAACACACCATCGAGCGCGTCACCGAAATAGCCCGCCACGGCTTGCGCCGAGCGGGCTGGCGGCTGACCGTGCGGGTTGGCGCTGGTCGATACCAATGCCCCGCCGAACGCGCGGCACAGTGCTGCCACCGGCGCATGCGCGGTCACTCGTAGTGCAATACCGGCATGCGTACCGGCCACCCATGCCGGTACGTCCGCTGAACGCGGGAAAATCCAGGTATGCGGTCCTGGCCAACTCGCACGTACTTGCGCCAGCACCGCGGCCGGCACCAGGGCAAGATTTATATAGCGCTCGACCTGGGCGAATTCGGCGGCGATCAGCAGTACGCCCTGTGTGGACGGACGCTGTTTGAGCTCAAACACTCGCTCGAGCGCGGCACGGTTATGCGGATCACAACCGAGGCCATAAACCGCCTCGGTCGGGTAGGCGAGCACGCCACCATCGCGTAACAGCGTGGCAGCGGCGTCAGCATCATCCTGGGTGAAGCGCCGGAGCACTACTCAGGCTCCGGCCTTCTTTGCCGCCACCTTTTTCGTTGCGGCTTTCTTGGTGGCCGTCTTCTTGGTCGCGGTTTTCTTACTGGCCGTTTTCTTTGTTGCAGCCTTCTTGGTCGCGGCCTTCTTAACGGCTGTCTTCTTCGCTGCCGGCTCTTTCTTGGCCGCTGTTTTCTTGGCGGCCGTCTTCTTACCGAAACGGCCTTTCTTCACCGGCGCCGCAGCGAGCAGCTCGATACATTGCGCTTCGGTCAGCTCCTTCGGCTCTTGATCCTTAGGGATGCGCGCGTTTTTCTCACCGTCGGTGATGTACGGGCCGTAGCGACCGTTGAGCACCTGCACGCCATTGCCGAAGTCGAGAATGGTCCTGTTGGCCAGCATTTCCAGCTTTTCCTGCACGATCTGCAGCGCGCGCGGCAGCTCGATCGTGTACGGATCATCCTCGGGCTTGAGCGAGGCGTAGGTGCTGCCCTGCTTCACAAACGGACCAAAGCGGCCCACGCCCACGCTAACCTCGTCGCCATTCTCAGCCTGCCCCAGCATGCGCGGCAGCTTGAATAGCTCCAACGCCTCCGGCAGCGTGAGGGTGTGCATGCTCTGGCCGGGACGCAGCGAGGCGAATTGCAGCTTCTCGTCCTCGTCCTTGTTGCCGATCTGCGCGTACGGCCCGTAACGACCCAGCCGCACAGAAATCGGCTTACCGCTTTTCGGGTCGCTGCCCAACTCGCGCGCACCGGTAGCTTCGTTGCGATCGACTGACTCGGTCTTCTCGTCCACCTGCTGTTTGAACGGTACCCAGAAGCGCTGCATCAGCGGTACCCAAGCCTCTTCACCACGACTCACCGCGTCGAGCTCATCCTCGAGCTTGGCGGTGAAGTCGTAATCGACATACTGGGTAAAGTGCTGGGTCAGGAATTTGCTCACCGCGCGGCCGACATCGGTCGGCTTGAAGCGGCGCGCGTCGAGCAGTACGTACTCACGATTGAGCAGCACCTGGATGATGCTGGCATAGGTCGAGGGACGACCGATGCCGTGTTCTTCAAGCGCCTTGACCAGGCTGGCTTCGGAATAGCGCGGCGGCGGCTCGGTGAAATGCTGATCCGCGGCGATGTCGTTCAGTGGCACCTGTTCGCCAGCGACCAATCGCGGCAGTCGCCGGCCTTCGTCTTCGTCTTCGGCACTCTTCTGGTCGCGACCTTCCTCGTACACAGCGAGAAAACCCGGATCGACCACCGTGGTACCGGTCGAACGGAACGACGCATCGCCACCGGCAACGTGTGGCAGAGCGAACTCTACCGACACGGTATTGAGCGTGGCATGGATCATCTGGCAGGCGACGGTGCGCTTCCAGATCAACTCGTACAGCTTGCGCTGCTCCTCGTTCAAGAACGCAGCTACCGAGCGCGGGGTGTGCATCGCTGAGGTCGGGCGCACGGCCTCATGCGCTTCCTGTGCGTTCTTCGACTTGGTGCGGTAGACCTGCGGCCCATCCGGCAACGCTTTGTCGCCAAAATCGCGGGCAATCAGCTGACGCAACTCGGTCACGGCATCATCGGACAGCGCGGTGGAGTCGGTACGCATGTAGGTGATCAGACCGACGTTGCCCTCGTCGCCCAGCGATACGCCCTCGTACAAGCCCTGCGCGATCTTCATGGTGCGGCTGGTGGAGAAACCGAGCTTACGCGCGGCCTCCTGCTGCAGCGTGGAGGTGGTGAACGGCGGCGCGGGACGGCGCTTACGCTCCTTGGAGCCAACCTCGCTGACGGTCAGGCGACCATGAGCAGCCTCCTTCAACGCGGCACGGGCAGCCATCGCATCGGTTTCGTTAGTGAGGTCGAACTGCTCGAATTTCTTGCCGTTGAGCTTGGTGAGGCGTGCACTGAAGTCGCCATCGGCGTGCTTGAGCTGGGCCTCGATGCTCCAGTACTCGCGGGCGATAAAGGCTTCGATCTCCTCTTCGCGCTCGGCAATCATGCGCAGTGCTGGCGACTGCACGCGGCCGGCGGACAACCCGCGCTGCACCTTGCGCCACAACACCGGCGACAGGTTGAAACCCACCAGATAGTCCAGCGCGCGACGCGCCTGCTGCGCATCGACCATGTCATGCGAAAGCTGACGCGGCTCGGCCACGGCGGCCTTGATCGCCTTCGGGGTGATTTCGGAGAACACCACGCGATGCATGCGCTTGCCTTCGGTCAGGCCGCGCTCCCGCAAAATCTCGCTGATATGCCAACTGATCGCCTCACCCTCGCGATCCAAGTCGGTCGCGAGATAGATGTCATCGGCCAGCTTGGCTGCCTTGGCGATGGCATCGACGTGTTTCTCGTTGCGCTCGATCACCTCGTAGTTCATCGCGAAATCGTGCTCGGTATCAACCGCGCCCTCCTTCGGCTTCAAGTCCCGCACATGGCCGTAAGAGGCTAGGACCTGAAAGTCCTTGCCGAGGTATTTGTTGATCGTCTTGGCCTTGGCCGGTGATTCGACGATGAGCAGGTTTTTTGCCATGAAGCTCTGTTTTCCGAAGCGGAACCGCGTCGCCGGGGCGACGAACATATATC
>Ga0302314_10019496_pt1 | contig 11262 bp, 10 predicted proteins | sample III_Palsa_N2_3_FD_200533 | JGI IMG/M metagenome (GOLD analysis project Ga0302314, IMG submission 200533) | Peat permafrost microbial communities from Stordalen Mire near Abisko, Sweden - III_Palsa_N2_3 | ecosystem: Environmental > Terrestrial > Soil > Palsa > Peat permafrost | place: Sweden... | reverse complement strand
TGCAGGACACCATCGACACGGGCGTCGGCAACCTGGTGAACGCCAACCTGGCCAAGGAAAGCGCCCAGCTCCAGGCCCTGCAAACCAAGCAGCAGCTCGGCATCCAGGCCCTGTCGATCGCCAACTCCTCCAGCTCATCGCTTTTGAGCCTCTTCCGCTAGTCGCGAGCCCACTTGGGGGCGGGCCATCCGGTCCGCCTCGCCTGACTGGAGGCGCCGCCTCAACCGCGGTGTAGGGAGACATGAGCAACAGCATTTCGGTAGGCGGCGCGGTTCCGTACGGAGAGTCCGGCTATGGCGGAAACGGCCATTCCCAGCCGGATCCCGGCGCGGGCCAAGCTGGTCCGGCCAAGTCCGAGCCCGGCGAGTCCCCGGACCCGGCTGACCTTCGGCTAGTGATCGAGGACGACGCGGCTGGTGGCTCGCCCATCTACAGAATCGTCGACCGCCGCACCGGCAAGGTCGTCCAGGAATTGCCGCGCGAACAGATCCTCGCGCTGCGAGAGGCGCCCGACTACACGGCGGGCGCCGTGATCAAGGCCAAGGTCTAGCGGCCCTCCGGCCGGCTTAAATCGCGGCGCTCTCATAGGGGCCGCCGCAAAGCGTCAAGCCGCCACCCCAACGGGGTGCGCGGCCGCTCGCGCGTGGGCGTTAACCTTTCAATCACCATGTCTGCTTAGCGTGGTTAATGAAGAACGAATCTTCAAAAGCGCGAGCAGGGGTGGGGACGGCCTCACTGCCCGTTTCTGGCGGCCCGGAGAGACCAAATGTCGCTAAGCATCAATTCCAATCAGAATGCTCTGATTGCGTTGCAGAATTTGAACGCCACCGAGAGCCAGCTCTCCACCACCCAGAACGATATCAGCACCGGGCTGGCGGTTAACGACGCCCAGGACAACGCCTCGGTCTGGTCGATCGCCCAGGGACAAAGGGCTGACATCAGCGCGCTGGACGCCGTGACGCAGAGCCTCAACCGTGCCACCTCGATCGCCGACGTCGCCTCCACCGCCGGCCAGTCGGTCTCCGATCTCTTGACGCAGTTGAAGGCCAAGGTGGTCTCGGCGCTCGACACCTCGCTGAACTCCACCTCGCGCACGGCGCTCAATGCCGATTTCCAATCGCTGCTCAGCCAGATCAGCGATGTGGTGAACAACGCCAGCTTCGATGGCGCCAACATCCTCAACGGCTCGTTGAGCAATGGCCTGCAGTTCCTGGCCAACGCCGACGGCACCTCAACCTTGACCCTGTCGAATGAAAACCTGTCGTTCGGCGGCTCGCTGATCACCTTCGCCTCGACCGCCTCCATCAGCACCGCGACCCTCGCCCAGGCTCTGCTGACCCAGGTCAACGTTTCGCTCTCGAACGTCGACCAGGCGCTGGGCGACCTCGGCTCGCAAAGCAACGAAATCGCCGCCCACACCACCTTTATCGGCAAGCTGCAGGATGTGCTGCAGACCGGGGTCGGCAATCTGGTGGACGCCAACATGGCCACCGAAAGCGCCAAGCTGCAGGCCCTGCAGGTGCAGCAGCAGTTGGGCGTCCAGGCTCTGTCGATCGCCAACCAGGCGCCCGACGCGATCCTGAGCCTGTTCAAATAATTCAGAGCAGGTTCCGGTTGGCGGCGGCGCGGGTTCATGATCCTGTGCCGATGGCTCTGTAGGCTTTTCCATGATCGAGCTCCGCGACCTCACCGACGAAGACTGCGAACGGCTGTTCCTCTGGCGCCAGGAGCCGGAGGTCGACCGCTGGATGGGCGAGTTGCCGCCGAGGTCGATCGAGGAGCATCGGCGCTGGTTCGAAGGCTTTCTCACCGATGGCGATCTCGCCGGTCAGATCATTTGCGAGAATGGCCAGCCGGCCGGCTTCCTCAGTCTCAACGGCCTCAAGAGCCGGCACCGGCGCGGCGGCTGGGGCTGGTACATCGGCGAGGCCGCCGCGCGCGGTCGTGGCGCCGGCCGGGCGGCCCAGGCTCTGGGTCTGGACCTGGCCTTCGGCAAGCTCGGTCTGGAAAAGGTGTTCGCCGAGGTGCTAGCCGAGAATGGCGCGGCGCTGAAGGCCCAGGCCGCGGCGGGATTCCGCCGCGAAGGCTATCTGCGCGACCATGTGATCAAGGACGGGCGCCGGCGCGATGTGGTGCTGCTGGCCATGCTGGCGTCGGAGTGGGCCGAACGGCGCGGCGTTGTGCGCAAATCCCTGGTCACCTCGGGTCTGATCGCGGCCTGATCCTGAAAAATATTAACGCCGCTTCAGCCTTTACGGTTGAAAATGCAGGCGGCGGAGCTGTATCCGCAAAGAGCGCGACGTCTTGATCTCGATCAATTCCAGCATTCTGAGCAACTACTACCTCGCCAAGGAAGGGATCCTGTCGAGCAGCACAAGCTCGACCAGCGCTTCGGCCAGCAGCACCTCCAGCGCCTCCACCGCCTCGACCGTATCGCCGCCCTGGGATGCGGCCGTCCCGAAAACGCAGACCGTCAGCGCCGCCAGCGCTCTGGCGACCAAGGTGCTGAACGGCCAGAACATCATCGACCCAAGCACCACCCTGACCAGCGTCAAGGGCGCCAGCACCCAGTACGACAACCTGTTCACCCTCTATCAGGGCCTGAACGCGCTGGAGGGCATGACGGAGCAGATGCTGTCCTCGTCGGCCACGACATCCAGCAACGCCACCATCGCCACGGCGTTCGACAGCGGCCTCAGCCAGGTACAGAGCTATGTGAACACCCTGGATCTGCCGAACCTGCGGGTCAGCACCGGCTCGGTGGCCTCGAACGACACCTCGACCATCGGCCCGGCGACCGAGCAGGACAACTACAATACGCCGACGATCTTCATCGGCTCGCAGACGACGGCGGTGCCGGCCTTCCAGGGTACGGTGCAGTTCAACATCAACATCGCCGGCGTGAACGGCAACACCACCACCGTTCCCATCGATCTCAGCGGCATGGGAACCACGTCCCGCACGATGCCGAACGTGACGAACTACATTAACACCCAGCTGCAAGCCGCTGGCGTACAAACACGGTTCGCCGACAATGAGACGCCGGGAACGCCGCAGACCATCCAGGTCGACGGCAGCGCGGTCACCCTGCCGGCGGGCCCGGATCAGTGGGGCTGGACCATCCAGGGCGTATCCACCGAACAGGTGTCCTTCTCCGCGCCATCGACCGCGGCGGCCGTCTATGTGGCGCAGACCTCCGGCAACGTCGCCGGCTATGCGGCCCAGGAAGCATCGGACGCGTCTTCGGCCAGCCTTCAGGCCGCGGAGGGACTCACCACCTCTTCGAGCAGCAGCACCTCGACCACTGACACCGACACCATCACCCAGCCGTTTCAGCAGCTGCTGACGTTCCAGAACAGCACCTCCTCGACCACGGCCACGGCGCCGGCCGCCGCGACGTCGCTGCCCGGCGCCACCAACGCCATCGCCGGCGAGATTTCCGCCCAGGCGCTGGATACCAGCATCACCTCGGTCCAGGCGACGGCCACAGGCGCGGACGGCTCGCTCTATGTGCTGGGGGACGTCAACGCGACCACCGACAACCAGACCATCCAGGGCTCCCAGGATGTCGTGCTGCAGAAGTTCGATTCGGCCGGCAACCTAGTCTACAGCCAGACCCTCGGCGCGGGGAACTCGGCCAGTGGCTATTCGCTGGCGGTCTCCGCCGACGGCCAGGTCGCGGTGGCCGGATCCTTCACCGGCTCGCTGGACGCCGACGACACCGGCAACGGCCCGACGGGAACTGACAGCTTCGTCACCCTCTACGATTCCAGCGGCGACGAGGAATGGACCCAGACCGGCCTGCAGCCCTCCAACAACCAGGTCAATTCGGTGGCCTTCGGCGCCAATGACGAGGTCTTGGTCGCTGGCCAGTCCAACATCTCCACCGCCGCCTCGCCGGCCTATGGTGCGACCCAGGGCTTCATCGCCGGCTATTCTTCCAGCGGAACCCAGCTGTTCAGCACCAACACCGGAACGGCTGACGCCAACAGCCTGGCCGTGGACGGCAACACCGTGGTGGTCGCCGGGACCTCCACCTCGGGCGACGCCGTCCTGAACAGCTACGCCCTGCAGACCACGGGCGCGCCGACCCTGACCACGACCCGTGATCTCGGCTCGCTCGGCAATGGCGCCATCGCCGGGGTGGCGATCAACAACGGCCAGGTCATCCTGGCGGGTACGACCACCAATGGCGCGCTCAGCGCCGGCACGGTCACCAGCGCCTCCGCCGGCGGTCAGGAAGCCTTCGTGGCCCAGCTGTCGGAAAATCTTACCCCGGCCTCCACCGACCAGATCGCCTATTTCGGCGGCGCGAAAGGCACCCAGACCACCGCCACCGCCCTGACGGTCGCCAACGGCCAGGTCTATATCGCCGGCTCGTCCACCACGGCCCTGGGCAGTACGACGCCGATCGGCACGCAGGACGGCTATGTCGCCAGTGTCGATGTGGGTACGGGCACGATCGGATGGGCGGAGCGATTCGAGGGCCAGGACGGCTATGCCGCGCCGGAATCCATCGCCGTCGCCTCGTCCGGCGCCAGCATCCTCAGCAAGCTCGGCCTGCCGACCCAGACGATCCAGGACACCAGTTCGCAACTGCTCACCTCCGCCACCTCGTTGCGCGCCGGCGACAGCTTCCAGGTGCGCTCCAGCCAGGGCTCGACCCCGGTCACGGTGACGATCGCGGCGACCGACACGCCCCAGACCCTGGCCAGCAAGATCGAGGCGGCGACCGGCTATACCGCCAATGTTTCCACCACGACGCTCAACGGCGAGATGCAGGTCGAGATCAAGCCCAACAACCCGTCTTCGACCATCGAACTGCTGCCCGGTCCGGCCGGCTCGAACGCGCTGACGGCGCTCGGCCTGAACGCCGGCGTGATCCAGACCGCCCCGGCGTTGTCCACCACCGGCAAGACCACCACCAACACGGCCATCGCCGCCAACACCTACGGGCTGAACATCGACGGCGGTTTCGACCTGACCACCACCGCCGGCATCCAGGCGGCGCAGAAGTCCCTGCAGACCGCGGCGGCCCTGGTCCAAACCGCCTACTACAACCTGGTGAACGGCGATAAGCCGGCCTCGACCGCAAAGGCGATCACCGGCACCGTGCCGGCCTATCTCACCGCCCAGTTGGCGAATTATCAGGCCGGTCTTGCACGACTGGAGCAATCAAGCTCGAGCAGCAGCTCATCGTCTGCTACGACGACCGAGACGCCCGGGCAGGTCGCCCTCTCGCTTTTCACCTGACTTGAAACCATCTCACACGGGGCGTAGCCAGGACGACGATGGAATGGCTCCAGGATCGTAGACTTCTGCTCACCATCGGCGGCGGCGTCCTCGCCCTGCTGATCTCGCTAGGCGTGGCGATCGGCCTGGTCGCTCGCGATCGCAAGCCGCCGGCGCCGCCGCCGGCTTCCGTGGGGGGGCTGGTTGTCCAGATGGGTCAGCCCGATAATGCCAAGCTTGATCCGGCCCAGCCTCTGCGCTGTTTCGTCGGCGGTCAGTTCGAGGGCATGGAGACCCTGGCCGACTGCGCCAAGAAGAACGGCGTCGCCACCAAGGCGCTGGACGTGGGGGTCGATCCCAACGGCGCCCTGACCGCCGCCAATGGCGTCGACGCCGATCTGGCGCCCCTGCCGCCCGCCGACGCGACCCAGGCCGAGTCTCCCACCGCGGCGGCGCCGGCCCAGTCCGCGCCTGTGCAAGGTCCCCGTGGTCCGGCCGCCGACTGCCTGCGCTACGGCGGCGGCGGCTGGCACAAGGCCGGTGACGGTCTGACCCTGAGCGCCTGCGTCCAGGCCCTCTATTCCGGCCGATGCGTCAAAAGCGGCGAGGCGGCCTACGGCCGCTGGGGAACCCAGACCCTTCGCCTGGTGCCTCATCGCGTGGAAACGTCCAACGACAACCGCAGCTTCCGCAACCTGGTCGACCAGGACGACGCCAGTTGCACCATCGGCGAATTCTAGACACCTAACGCACCACTCGCGCGAGACGAAATCCCGGTGTAGCGTTCCGGACATGAAACGCACCGCGATGACCCTGGCCGTCTTGGCCCTTGCTCTCACCGCCTGCCAGAAGGTGATCCATCCGCCCGAGGCGCCTGGCGTCTGTTTCCAGGCCGTCCCCCGTACTGATGGGACCATAACCTTCAATCCGCTGTCCTCGAACGAGAGCACGATGGAAGCCTGCGCCGGATCCCTGGAGGGGATGCGCCAAAGATTTCTTGGCCTTGGCGGAAGCGTCCACAGCATTGTGGGCGCCTACAACGGCCAATACCTTTTCCTCGACGCCAGCGGCGTCTACGAGTCGCAGACCTACAACGGCGTGCGCTTCCCCTTCCTGCTCCACACCGACGATGGACGGCTGGCGGCGCCCGGCGCGGTTCGCCAATAACCACAGTTGACAAGAACGTAACAAGAACATTAACTGATAAGCGTCCCCCGCCCGATCGGGTTGGGGTTGAATTCCACGGAAGCGAAATCGAGGAGAAGGCCCATGGCCGGCAGCGTCAATAAGGTGATCTTGGTGGGAAACCTGGGCAAGGACCCGGAGATCCGCACCCTCAATTCCGGCGACCGGGTCGCCAACCTGACCGTCGCCACGTCCGAGACCTGGCGCGACAAGGCCTCCGGCGAGCGCAAGGAAAAGACCGAGTGGCACCGGGTGGTGATCTTCAACGACAACCTCTCCAAGGTGGCCGAGAGCTATCTGAAGAAGGGCGCCAAGGTTTACATTGAGGGCTCGCTGCAGACCCGCAAATGGACCGACAATTCCGGCGTCGAGAAATACTCCACCGAGATCGTGCTCCAGAAATTCCGCGGCGAACTGACCATGCTCGACGGTCGCGGCGGCGGCGATGAGCGCGAAGAAGGCGGCTACTCCGGCGGCGGCTTCAGCGCCGCGCCCAGGGCCCAACCGTCAGGCCCGCGCGAGACCTTCTCGGCCGACCTGGACGACGAGATCCCGTTCTAGGGGTCAACCGGCCCGGGGCTGTCGCGGGCGCCAACACCCTTTAGCTCGTCGTGGCTCCGAAGAGATGGCCGATGCCGGCGGTGACAAGCATGGCCAGGGCGCCCCAGAAAACTACCCTAACCACCGCGGCGCGGATGGGGGCGCCGCCGATCTTGGCGCCAAAGCCCCCAAGCAAGCCAAGCACCACCAGAGTTGTCACGCCAATCGCCCAAATGGCGTAATGCTGCGGAACCAGAACCGCCACGGCGAGCGGCGCCGCCGCGCCAACGGCGAAGGAGGCCGCCGACGCCACGGCCGCTTGCACCGGGCGGGCCGCGGTGGCGTCGGACAATCCCAGCTCGTCGCGCGCATGGGCTTTCAAGGCGTCTTTCGCCATCAGCTGCTCAGCGACCTGGCCGGCCAGCGCCCGGTCGAGGCCACGCTTCACATAGATTTCGGTAAGCTCGTCCTGCTCGCCCTTGGGGTCTTCCCTGAGCTCAACCGTCTCCCGGGCCAGATCGGCCTGCTCGGAATCATGCTGCGAGCTGACCGAGACATACTCGCCCGCGGCCATTGACATGGCCCCGGCGATCATTCCGGCGACGCCAGCGATCAGAACGGCGGAGTGAGCGGTCGGCGCCGACGCCACGCCGATGATCAGGCTGCCGGTAGAGAGCAGGCCGTCGTTTGCGCCCAATACAGCGGCTCGCAGCCAGCCGAGGCGACCGACCTTATGGTGTTCCGTCCGTTGTCGCGCCATCGCGGTCTTTCCCATCAGCCTATGGCGGCGAACCAGCCAAACTGCTCGATGGCGCCGAGCCCTTTGGCTCGAATACGCTCGTAGCAAAAGGCCTGTTTTAGAGTGCCGCCGTTCTCCGGTGACTTTTCGCAGGTATGCACGGTCTGCGTCAGCCGCGCCGCCACCTGCTCGTCAATCTGACCGAACGCGCGACCCGCAAACGCGATGCAGGATTGGACGCGATTGCACTAACGCGCGCCGCATCCCAGCTCACCGGAAACAGTCAACCACCGCCTTCAGCCAGGCCCGGACATTGTCCTTCATCGCCTCGGACTTGCCGTGGCGCACCATCACCAGGTCCAGGTCTGGAACCACAATGGTGAACTGGCCCTCATAGCCGTTCGCCGAGAACGATCCCGGACCGGCGATATCCATCCACCAGTGGGCGCCGTAGGGCAGGTCCTCCACCCCCGACTGGCGCGGCGTCGGCGTGCGGGCGTAGTCGACCCAGCCTTCCGGCAGCAGGCGCTTGCCGTCCCACACCCCGTCCCGCAGATAGAGCAGGCCGAACCGGGCGAAATCCCGCGCCGAGCAGAAACAGTAGGACGAGCCGATAAAGGTGCCGGCGGCGTCGAACTTGGGCGTGGCGCTGGTCATGCCCAGGGGTTCGAACAGCCGGGCGCGCATGAAGGCCTCGAAGTCCGGCCCATAGGCGTCGATCGCCCGCGACAGGCAGCGGCTGACGATATTGGTCGTGCCGCTGGAATAGGCCCAGAAACTGCCCGGCGCGTGCGCCAGCGGCTTGTCGGCGGCATAGTGGGCCACGTCGTCCTGGCCTTCGCCGAACAGCATGGCGATCACGTCGGAGGGGTTGTCCGGCGAATAGTCCTCCACGAAAGCCAGGCCGCTCGACATGCGCAGCAGCAGGTCCAGGGTCAGCGCGCCGCGCGGATCGCCGGCCGCGCTCCATTCAGGCACATCGGCCGGCGCGTGAATATCCAGCTTGCCGTCCAACACCAGCATCCCGGCCAGCGCCTGGGTCATGCTCTTGGCCATCGACCAGGACGGATAGGTCGCGTCGGGCCCGTAGCCGTCCGCATAGCGCTCCAGGATCAGCTTGCCGCCCTGGACAATGACCAGGGCGTGAGTCTCGCCCAAGGCTTCCGACGATGGCTCAAGGAAGGCGTCGGCCAACAGTTTGGCCAGCGGCGGCTTCGCCATACCGGCCGGCAGGTCGCCAACTGGCCATGCCGACGTGGGCCATGCGGTCGCGGCCGGTTGGGAGGGCAGGGGCGGCAGGGCTGGTTCGGTCAATAGCAGTTCGTATTGCCCTGGCCGGAAATGTCGCTGTACTTGCCGCAGCTCGACGGCCGGTGCTCGTCCAGGACTTCCCGGCGCCCCTTCAAGGTCTTCTGCACCTCGGCGTCGGTGGAGTCATAGAGCGCGTCGGCCTGCGCCTTGCCGATCGTGCCCACGTCGAACATGGCGGCGATCTGCTCGTCGCGGGTCGCCGCGGCGGAATAGAGATCCATATTCACCGGGTCATGCGACTTCTCGTAAGCCAGCTCGGCCCGATCGCTGCATTGCCAAAGCTGGGTGGCGGTCATGCCGCCCGCCGCGTATTGCGATTTGCAGGCCGCGACCGCGGCTTCCGTCGCTGCTTGGCTCGGTCCGGCATTAGCCGCCCCGGCAATGGCCAGACCGCCGAGCGCCAATGCCGCTACAATGAGATGCCGCTTCATGGTTTGCTCTCCCGTGTCGGGTTTTCGATCTACAAGCCAACCCTCAGGTTGTCGAGCCCATCCCGTCAGTGGCCCCGCCGTGCAAACCGGGCGCCCGCCTCCTTCTCCTTTGCACCGGCGCGCTAGAAAATGTTAAGAATGCTCATGACCTCCGCGCCCGATTCCCGCGTCTGAAAATCCCTTGAGCGAAGACAAAAAATCCGAGCCCCCAGAGGGCCGTCGCGGCAACGTCACGCCGATCGACATCGAGTATGAGCTGAAGAAGTCCTACCTCGATTACGCCATGAGCGTGATCGTCTCCCGCGCGTTGCCGGACGCCCGCGACGGGCTGAAGCCGGTGCACCGGCGCATACTGTTTTCCATGAACGAACAGGGCCATACGCCGGACCGGTCCTATGTGAAGTCGGCCCGCGTGGTCGGCGACGTCATGGGCAAATACCACCCGCACGGCGACCAGGCGATCTACGACAGTCTGGTGCGCATGGCCCAGCCGTTCTCGATGAACCTGATGCTCATCGACGGCCAGGGCAATTTCGGCTCGGTGGACAACGATCCCCCGGCGCAGATGCGCTACACCGAATGCCGCCTGGCCAAGCCGGCCATGTCGATGCTGGGCGACATCGATTCCGATACCGTCGACTTCAAGGACAACTACGACGGCAAGGAGCGCGAACCCGCCGTCCTGCCCGCGCGTATTCCGAACCTGCTGGTCAACGGCTCGGGCGGCATCGCCGTCGGCATGGCCACCAATGTGCCGCCGCATAATCTCGGCGAAATCATCGACGCCTGCCTGGCGATGATCGACAACCCCGAGATCGGCCTGGATGAATTGCTCGACATCGTGCCGGGACCGGACTTCCCGACCGGCGCCGAGATCGTTGGTCGCACCGGCGCCCGCCAGGCGCTGATGACCGGCCGCGGTTCGGTGATCATGCGGTCAAGCGCGACGATCGAGGAGATCCGCAAGGACCGCGAAGCCATCATCTTCCACGCCATCCCCTACCAGGTGAACAAGGCCGCCCTGGTTGGTCATATCGGCGAGCTGGTGCGCGAAAAGCGGATCGAGGGCATCTCCGACCTGCGCGACGAGAGCGACCGCCAGGGTATGCGGATCGTCATCGAGCTGAAGCGCGACGCCCAGGCCGATGTGGTGCTGAACCAGCTCTACCGCTTCACCGCCCTGCAGAGTTCTTTCGGCGTCAACATGCTGGCGCTCAACCTCGGCCGCCCCGAGCAGATGGGCCTGCACAAGCTGCTCGACTGCTTCATCCGCTTCCGCGAGGAGGTGGTGGTTCGCCGCAACAAGTTCGAGCTGAACAAGGCGCGCGATCGTGGCCACGTCTTGGTCGGCCTGGCCATTGCCGTGGTCAACATCGACGAAGTCATCCACATCATCCGCTCGTCCAAGGACCCGGCCGAAGCGCGCGAGCGCCTGGTGGCCAAGGCCTGGCCGGCCGGAGACATGACCCCGCTGATCGCCCTGATCGCCGACCCGCGCACCCGGGTCGAGCATGGCGATCAGGTCTGGCTGACGGACGAGCAGACCCGCGCCATCCTGGCCCTGACCCTGTCGCGCCTCACCGGCCTCGGCCGCGAAGAGATCATGGATGAGGCGAAGGAACTCGCCGCCAAGATCCAGGCCATCCTCGACATCCTCGGCTCGCGCGAGCGGATCATGGAGATCGTCCGCGAGGAGTTGGTCGAGGTGCGGGACCTGTTCGCCGTTCCCCGCCGCTCCCTGATCGTCGACGGCGACGCCGACGTCGAGGACGAGGACCTCATTGCCCGCGAGGACATGGTCATAACCGTCACCCACGGCGGCTA
>Ga0302314_10019495_pt1 | contig 11262 bp, 12 predicted proteins | sample III_Palsa_N2_3_FD_200533 | JGI IMG/M metagenome (GOLD analysis project Ga0302314, IMG submission 200533) | Peat permafrost microbial communities from Stordalen Mire near Abisko, Sweden - III_Palsa_N2_3 | ecosystem: Environmental > Terrestrial > Soil > Palsa > Peat permafrost | place: Sweden... | reverse complement strand
GCTCGCCTGGGCGGCGCAGGGCGCCCGGGTCGGGCTCCTGGATGCGGACATTTACGGACCCAGCCAACCGCTCATGATGGGCATCGCCGGCCAAAAGCCCGAGAGCCCGGACGGCAAGCATATCAATCCGTTGCGCGCTCATGGCATCGAGGTGATATCGATCGGATTCATGATCGACGCCGAGCAGCCCATGGCCTGGCGCGGGCCCATGGTCACCCAGGCATTGACCCAACTCCTCGGCGACACGAACTGGGGTGCGCTCGACTACCTGGTGGTGGACATGCCCCCGGGTACGGGCGACATTCAGTTGACGCTCGCCCAGCGTGTGCCGGTGAGCGGCGCGATCATCGTCACCACGCCCCAGGACATCGCGCTCTTGGACGCGCGCAAGGGACTCAAGATGTTCGAGAAGGTGGAGGTTCGGGTGCTCGGAGTCGTCGAAAACATGAGCGTGCACGTGTGCAGCAATTGCGGGCATGCCGAGCACATCTTCGGCAGCGGCGGCGGAGCGCGCATGGCGGAGCAGTACGGGGTTCAGCTCTTGGGCGAGCTGCCGCTCGACATCCGCATTCGCGAAGAGGCCGACGGCGGAGCGCCGACCGTCGTCGCCGCTCCCAACAGCGCACGCGCACAGGCTTATTTCAAGACGGCGCGGCGCGCAGCCGCGCGGCTGGCGACATTGAACAAGGACTACACCTCGGTGTTTCCCAAGATCACGGTCGAAGCGACGTGAGCATCAAGGCGGACCGTTGGATTCGGCGCATGGCCGCCGAACACGGCATGATCGAGCCGTTCTCCCCGGAGCAGGTGCGTGTGGCGGACGGCCACAAGATCATCTCCTACGGCACTTCGAGCTACGGCTACGACGTGCGCTGCGCGGAAGACTTCAAGATCTTCACCAACATCAACTCCACCATCGTCGATCCCAAGAGCTTCGATGAGAAGTCGTTCGTCGATTTCAGAGGGCCGGTGTGCATCATTCCGCCCAACTCGTTTGCGCTTGCGAGCACGGTGGAGTACTTCAGGATTCCGCGGTCGGTTTTGACCGTTTGTTTGGGCAAGTGTGTCACGGGCGATACGCGCGTCGTCGACGCCGATACCGGCGCCTATGTGCCGATCACCGAGATGCGCTGGGGCAAAAGCACCTTGGCCTGGAACGGCTGTCGTTTGCGGCCGGCCAAGGTTTCGGCATTTATTCCGCAGGGCAAGCGGGAGATCTTTGAGTTGAGGACCCGGACCGGGCTGCGGATTCGAGCGACGGCGAATCACCCGTTTCGAACGCTTAAGCAGTGGGTGGCCCTGAGCGATTTGCGGGTCGGCGATCGTATCGCGGTTGCCCGCGAGATTCCCGTGTTCGGGAAGACGCCCATCCCTGAATGGGAGGCCACTCTTCTTGGCTTAATGATCTCAGAGGGACAGTGCAGTACGCCCGGTCACAGCCCGACCTACACCACAGCGGATCCGGCGATGGTCGCTCTGCTCGAATCCACGATGGCAGCCTCCGGCCTAGGGGAAGTCACTTACAACGGTCGCTACGGCTATCGATTGGTCAATCGTAAGGGGAGAGGCGGAATCGCGGAACGGAATCGTGCCGACGACTGGCTGCGAAATCTCGGGCTCAATGTCGGAGCGGCCGACAAGTTCGTGCCGCAAATTATTTTCACAGCGCCCGAAACCACCGTTCGCCTATTTCTGCAGTCGCTCCTCAGCGGCGACGGTGGCGTTTATCACTCGGACGCAGATATCTTTCTCGAGTACTACTCGAACTCACGGCGCCTCATCGAGGACGTGCACCACCTTCTGCTGCGATTCGGAGTCTTCTCCCTGATTCGCGAAAAGACAACCGCGATAGGGACTCGGGCGTGCAAGATACAGATCACTGATAAGGATCAGATCTTGCATTTCGCCCAAAGGATTGGCTTTTCGCGCGGCTCGGTGAAACAACGAGTTCTTGAGCAAAAAGTACTTCCGATGATCGCCGCGCAACCGAGGCGCAAGAGTAACTTCGACACGCTGCCCAGAGAGGCGTGGGCGGTTGCCGTCACGGCGGCGCGAGTTGGCGGCGTTAGCTTGAGAGCGCTCGACATTCGTACGCAGCCAGATCAGTCCATGCCTATGTCCGCAGCGTCGCGTGTTGCTCTCATGACCGGCGATCTCTACATGAGTCCGCCCGTCGATGGAGCTGTATGGGACACCGTCGAGCAAATCGAACCCGCGGGGTTCGAAGAAGTGTTCGACATCACCGTTCCGACATTGCATAATTTCATCGCGAACGATTTCATCGTTCACAATTCGACTTATGCAAGATGCGGGATAATCGTCAACGTAACGCCTTTAGAACCCGAGTGGGAAGGCCACGTCACTCTCGAGTTCTCCAACACCACGCCGCTCCCCGCGAAGATCTACGCCAACGAAGGCGTCGCGCAGATGTTGTTCTTCGAGTCGGATGAGATCTGCGAGACCTCTTACGCCGATCGCGGGGGAAAGTACCAAGGACAGCGCGGCGTCACCCTGCCGAAAGCCTGATACGCGCGGCGCGGCGCACTGAGGCGCGGCCTGCGCTCCGTCAGGGAGGTGCGGTGAGCCGCTCACCCTCGCGCGTCAGACTCCTGATGCGCATCGCGAACTCGAGCTTGCCGCTGCTGGTGCGCTCGGCCTGCACCGGCACCCAGCCGAGGCCGGGTGCGAACCACATACGCAAGACCCGTCGATCGTTGGCGGTGTGGCGGCTCGTGACGATGACGGTGTCGTAGGTGCCGATCGCGGTCTTGAGCTTCGCAGTCCCCTCGCGCGCATACAGAAATCCCTTGATCTGGTCCTTATCGATGACGTGGAACGTCGATGGCAAGTTGTCGTTCTTCAGGTCGAGCATGACCTGGATCTGAATGGAGTTCAGATCCTGAGTGTCGGGCTCGAGGACGAGATCGATCGGCTTGCCTTCGGAGGTGCCGGTGGCATGCCCCGCGTTCCAGTCGAAATCGAAGTTGACGGAAGCGGAACCTTGTCGTCCGCGATAACGGTCCGGCTTCACGTGATCGCCCGCGATCGCGAACCAGCTCTCCTGGACGAGATCGTCGGAGTAGACCAGCCGGAAAATTCCCCGCGCGCTGGTGGTCCACTTGTATACATAGTGGCCGGGCTGCGTATCCAGCCGAAGCTCCAGATCGCTCACGCCCACCGAGATATCCTTCCACTCCGCGACGTAGTGGGACGAGAACGGCCGGATATCCGAATCGCCCGCATGGTCGGCGAGCGCATGCTGCGGCTGAGCATCGGCGGCGAGCGCCGGACCTGCGAGCATCGCCGCGAGACATCCCGTGCCCATCGCCAGTATTCGCATTTATCGATCCTCGGCGCCGCTATAGATCTCGGGACCCGCAAGCCTCACTCCATCGAGCCACGCGTGGCCTTGCGCGTAGCGCAGCCTGCCGGCGCAATACCAGCGCACGGCCATCGGGTAAATGCGATGCTCGAGCACCTGCACGCGAGCCGCCAGGCTCTGTGCATCGTCCTCGGGCTCGATGCGGACTTTCGCCTGAATCACCGCGGGCCCCGCGTCGAGTTCCGCCGTGACGAAGTGGACCGTGGCGCCGTGCTCCTGCTCGCGGGCCTCGAGCGCCCGCTGATGAGTATGCAGCCCCGGATACTTGGGCAGCAATGCCGGATGAATATTGAGTATTCGTCCTTCATAGCGCGCGACGAACTCGCGCGAGAGAATGCGCATGAACCCCGCGAGCACGATCAGCTGCGGCGCATAGGGCTCAATGGCGGCGGCGAGCTGCTCGTCGTAGCGGGCGCGGGTGATCAATGGGTCCGCGGCGACGACCTGCGCGGGCACCCCGAGGTCGCGCGCTATTGCCAGCCCCCCGGCGCCCGGCTGGTCGCAGATCACGGCGGCGACCTCGAAGCCCATCGCGGGGTCGCGGCTGCGCTCCACCAGCGCACGCATATTGCCGCCTCGGCCCGAGATCAGTACGACGATCCGCGCGGGCCGCGGGCTCGTCACGCGATGACTGCTCCGCGGGTCCCTGCGCGAATCTCGCCGATCACGCGCGCACCCTGGCCGCCTTCCCCGAGAATCTCGATCGCCCGTTGTGCGTCCTGTGCGGCGAGGTGAACGGTCATGCCGATGCCGCAGTTGAACACCCGGTACATTTCCGCATCCGGGACCCGTCCGGCGCGCTGCAGCCAATCGAACACGGGATCCCGGCCCCAGGCGTTGCGCTCGAGCACGGCCTCGAGCCCTTCGGGCAGCACCCGCGGGACGTTGTCGACCAGGCCGCCTCCCGTGATGTGCGCCAAGCCATGCACCGGTATTTGTTCGAGCAGGCGCAGGAGCGGCTTGACGTAGATCCGTGTGGGGGCCATCAGCCGATCGATGAGCGGCATGCCCTCGACGGGCGACGCGGGATCGGCGCCGCTCACCTCGAGGATCTTGCGGATGAGCGAGAAGCCGTTCGAGTGCGGACCCGAGGAGGGCAGTCCCAGCACCACATCGCCGGCGGCGGTTTTCGAGCCGTCGATGATGCGGTCCTTTTCCACGATCCCGACGCTGAAGCCCGCGAGGTCGTAATCCTTGCCGTGGTACATGCCCGGCATTTCGGCGGTTTCGCCGCCGACCAGCGCACATCCCGCCTGCACACATCCCTCGACGATACCGGCGATCACGCGCTCGCCGACCGCGACATCCAACGCTCCGGTCGCGAAATAATCCAGAAAGAACAACGGCTCCGCTCCCTGCACCACGACGTCGTTCACGCACATGGCCACAAGGTCAATACCCACGGTGTCGTGCCGGCCGGTGTCGATGGCGAGGCGCAGCTTCGTGCCGACTCCATCCGTGCCCGAGACCAGGACGGGTTTGCGGTAGCGGTCGAGAGGCACTTCCACGAGGGCGCCGAATCCGCCGATTCCGCCGAGGACCTCGCGCCGCATCGAGCGGCGCACATGCGGTTTGATCCGCTCGACCAGCTCTTCGCCCGCATCGATATTGACGCCGGCCGCGCGGTAAGTGACGGGTGCTCGATCAGTCATTCGCATCCTTAAGTAAATACGGGCCAATCCGGCAACCCGGCCAGCTGTGGTATTTTACATCAGAGAACTTAAGGACTTACGCGATTACATCATGGTGAGAAATTCCCTCCTCCGCGGGCTTGGATTACGGCTTTGGTTATGCCTATGGGCAGGCGCCGCTGTGCTCTGCTTTGCAGATGTGAGCGCGGCGCTGACCCGCGTCGAGCTCTATCAGGCGACGGCTCCGTTGACCGAGCGCTCCGAGGCCGGGCAACAAGCCGCTTTCGAGGCGGCGCTGCGCACCGTGCTGGTCAAGGTGACGGGCCGGCGCGGGGTGGACCAGGATCCCGCACTCGCTCCGCTCATCGCGAGCGCCCGCCGCTATGTGCAGCAATACCGCCCGGCAGCCGACAATCAGATCTGGGTGGCATTCGACGGGGCCGCGCTCGATCGCTGGCTCACCCAGAACAATCAACCCTTGTGGGGAGGTGAGCGTCCGACCACGTTCGTGTGGCTCGCCGTGCCGGGCGGGCAAGGGGGCACCGTGATCACGGCGGAGGACACCACCTCGCCGCTCAAAGCCGAGCTCACCGCGGCCGCGGCGCAACGCGGCATCCCCGTGCTTTGGCCGAGCGCTGCGGACCTGTCGAGAAACCACCTCGACTACGCCGCCGTGACGACGGCCACGCCCGCAACGCTTGCCGACTTGGGGCATCGACTCGGCGGCGAAGCCACCCTGATCGGGCGTGCCGCGAATTCCGCCGATGCCGCCGTGGTGCGCTGGACCTATCTATTTCAGGATCGCAACAGCGAGTTCTCCGGGCCTTCGGCCGAAGCGGTGAATCGCGCAGCCGACACTTACGCGGAGCTCTATGCCGTGACCGGCACGCTCGCGCCGCTCGACATCGAGGTGGCCGGGATCAACGACCTCAAGGATTACGCCTCGGTGCAGGGCTACCTCGAGTCGCTCGCCTTCGTCTCGCACGTGGGCGTCGACTCGTTGAGCGGCAATGCCGTGCGCTTTCGGTTGACCGCGCGCGGCGGCGCCGAATCCTTGCAGCATGCGCTCGCGCTCAACGGACGCTTGCAGCCGATCGCCGCCGGCGAGAACGGGATGCAACGTTTCCAACTCCAGCACTGATCACCGTGCTTCGCCAGATTCCAAACCTCATCACGTCTTTGAGGATCCTGCTGATCGTCCCGATCGCGGTGGCGCTGCTGCACCACGAGCTGCTCATCTCGCTCGGATTGTTCTTCCTCGCCGTCGTCTCGGACCTCCTCGACGGGTTCATCGCCAAGCGTTTCGGTTGGCAGAGTCCCCTCGGCGGCGTGCTCGATCCGGCCGCGGACAAGCTGCTCCTCGCCACCTCGTTCGTGGTGCTCGCCGTCATGCACCTCGTGCCGCTCTGGCTCATGGCCACCGCGGTGGCGCGTGATTTGATCATCGTGAGCGGCGCAATCGCCTATCGATTGTGGCTCGGTCCCGTCGAGGCGCGGCCGAGCAACTTAAGCAAACTCAACACCCTCTGTCAGGCGCTGTTCATTCTGTGCGTCATCGCGCGCCAGGAGTTCTCGGAGCCGGATGCCTGGGCCATCGTGGCGCTCGGAGCCCTCACCTTCCTGACCACCGCGGTGAGCGGCATCGATTACGTTCTGCGCTATGGCAATGCAGCCCTCGAGGAATCCAGATCTCGGCGCACACCCGAGCACGAGCTCACATGAAGCAGCTCGCGCTCGGCGTGACGCTGCGCGCCAACGCTCTGTTCGCGAATTTTTACCCGGGGCCGAACGCCGAAGTGCTCGCCGCCCTGCAGAGTCCCGGTGCCGATCCGATATGGGTTTGGGGAAGCGCGGGCAGCGGCAAGAGCCATTTGCTGCAAGCCTCGTGCGCGGCCACCGACGGTCCCGCCGCCTACATTCCTTTGGCCTCGATCGCCACGGGCGCGGCGCTTCCTCCCGACGCGTTGCGCGGATTCGCGGACTGCCGGGTGGTATGCGTGGATGACGTCGATGCCGTGGCCGGGAATCTCGATTGGGAGCAGGCGCTGTTTCGCTTGTTCAACGAGGCTCAGGACTCGCGCTCGCGGCTCGTTTTCGCGGCGCGCGCCGCACCCCGCGCGATCGAGTGGCGGCTGCATGACTGGCGCTCGCGCGCTCAAGCGAGCGTGGTCTATCAAGTCAGGGAGCTCGACGAAGCGGGCCGGGCGCGTGCGCTCGAGCTGCGCGCGGAGCAACGCGGCCTCAAGCTTCCTGCCGAGACGCTCGATTACCTGATGAAGCGCATGCCGCGCGACCTGCGCTCGCTGTTCGACATCCTCGACGAATTGGACGAGGCGTCGCTCGCGGCGCAACGCCGTCTCACCATTCCCTTCATTCGCGAAGCGCTCGAGAAGCACGCAGATACAAAACCATAGCGCAGAACCAGGCGAATAGTAGCAACAGGCTCGCCGCGCCCACCCAACGCGCGGCCGGGTTCGCCAGAATCTCGGTGATCACGAAAATCAAATAGGGGATCGCGAACAGCGTCGCCCACGCGTACGTGTAGCGCTCGCCGCGCACCAGCCCGCGGAGCGGAGCGAGCAATACGAGCACGGCGATTGCGCAGAGCGGCCACGAATAGCCGGCGAGCTTCCAGCACAGCAAGCTCGCGGCGACGGCGACCCAGAGCCAGATCGCCGCGAGCCGGGCGTTGCGCGCGGCGCTCACGGCTCGTGCTTCAGGCGCGCGGCGAGCCGCGCGACCCGGGCACCCAGCGCGCGGGCGAGATCGGCCTCATGCGCAGACAGCGTGCCGTGCCCGCTGACGCCGGCCACGTGGCTCGCGCCGTAGGGCGTGCCGCCGCTCTGCGTCGCCGTGAGCGCCTGCTCCGTATACGGTAGACCGACCAAATACATGCCGTGATGGAGCAAGGGAAGCATCATGGAGATCAGCGTCGCCTCCTGACCGCCGTGCAGGGTCTGGGTCGAGGTGAAGACCGCTGCAGGCTTGTCGGCGAGCGCACCGCTGAGCCACAGGCCGCTGGTGCCGTCGAGGAAGTGTTTGAGCGACGCCGCCATGTTGCCGAAGCGGGTCGGGCTGCCGAGGATGAGGCCGCGGCACTCGATGAGATCCTCGTGGGTGGCATAGGGCGGCCCTTCATCGGGGATGCTCGCCACCGCCCCGTTTGCGCTGATCGCGGCGACGGTGCGCAGCCGGGCTTGCATACCCGCCACAGTCTCGACGCCCCTGCACACCTGCCGGGCCAGCGCGGCGGTGCTTCCTTGGCGGGAATAATACAAGACCAGGATTTCGTGCATGGGTATGTCTCGTAGGAAATCGCGTCGCGCGCTGTCGAGTGCAGCGTCGGCGCAACGGATTATTCGTGCCCTCCTGGATATTGTCTAGTCGCCGTTGTTTGACGGCCCTGCGCGCTGTTGCTAGTGTCAGTTCAGATATGTTGAGATTTTTCGCCGTCGTCATTGGTGTTATGTCCCTGACCGGCTGTCCCAGCGGACCCCCCGTGCAAGAATTGAGCGACGCGCGCCAGGCGATCGCGGCGGCCACCACGGCCGGACTCACGCCTTCGAGCTCGCCGGATCTATATGCGGCACAGGCCGCGATCGGACGCGCCGAATCGCATCTCGAGGCGAGGGAGTACGTGCGGGCGCGCCTCGCGGCTCAAGAGGCCAAGCGCCACGCGACCGAGGCACTCGCGACCGCCTCCCATGGCGACGGTCCGACCGGCGCTGCGGCGACGGTGCCGCAATAGCGCCTGCGGGAGGGCTGTGAGCGAGGCCGCGCGCCGATTCCGTGTGATGGGAAAGGTTCAGGGCGTGTACTTTCGACACAGCACGCGCCTCGAGGCCGAGCGCCTCGCGCTGTCGGGCTACGCGCGCAACTTACCGGATGGCTCCGTCGAGGTGGCAGTCCGCGGTCCGGCAGAGGCGGTCGAGGAGCTGCACAAGTGGCTGCATCACGGCCCGAAGAGCGCGCGCGTGGCGGCGGTCCAGGAACTGGGGGTCGTACCCGGCGAGCATGCGCCCGCGAGCGCGGGCTTCGAGATCCTCTAGAAGCGCCAGAACCGCTGCCAGCGCAGCATTACCAGGGCGGGATAGGTATTGCGTCCCGCGCTGCCGTTGTAGCGCGCCAGCGCCCGCGCCCAGTTCATGTGCTCGGCACGCAGGTAAAAGCGCAGAATCTCGCAACCCATGCGGATATTCGGTGCGATCCGTACCAACTCATTCTGTACACCGAGCTGCCGGGGCCAGAACGGCATCACCTGCATGAGGCCCACCGCACCGACGGGTGACACGGCCCAATTGTCGAAGCGGCTCTCGACATCGATCATCGCAAGCACGAGGTCCGGCGGCAGCTGCAGCGAGGCATCGCGCTTGGCCTCGCAATATACGTGGTCGAGGATCTCGATCCGCTGCTCGTGAGAGGGCACGTAGCGCGTGAGCTTCGGCTCCATGGCCTTGTACCAGACCTCCGCTTCGAACTTGTCGAGAAAGCAGTCGCGGCTCGCGATGATCTTCTGCAGTAGATCTTTGAGTTCCGGCTCGCGTTGCTCATCGGCGCGGGCGGCACGCGGGGCAGCGAGACAGAGTGCCAACACACCGGGCGCGGCCAGCGCGAACACGGCGCGCGAGGACCACCGCACGCCGGGACCCTTCAGCCGCGTACTTTGCCCTCGATGTAGGCAACGACATCCGCGGCCGGGATTTCCGTCGACTCGCTGTCGCGCCGATGCCGGTATTCGAGCTTGCCGCTTTCGAGCCCGCGATCGCCGATGACCAGCCGGTGCGGGATCCCGATGAGCTCCGCGTCGGCGAATTTCACGCCGGGTCTCGCGTCGCGATCGTCGAGCAGCACATCGATCCCGGCGGCGCCGAGATCCTCGTACAGCTGGTCGGCCGCGCGGCGCACGCGCTCGGATTTCTGGTAGTTGATCGGCACGACGACGACGTTGAAGGGCGCAAGAGGCTCGGGCCAGATGATGCCGTTGGCATCGTGATTTTGCTCGATGGCGGCCGCGACGACGCGGGTCACGCCGATGCCGTAGCAGCCCATGAACATGGTGACCGCCTTGCCCTGCTCGTCGAGCACCGTCGCTTGCATGGCCTGGCTGTAGAGCTGGCCGAGCTGGAAGATGTGGCCGACCTCGATGCCGCGCGCGATCTCGAGCGTGCCGTCGCCGGTCGGGCTCGGATCGCCCGGCACGATGTTGCGGATATCCACGGAATTCGGCTCCGGCAGATCGCGTCCCCAGTTCACACCCGTGAGGTGCACGTCCTTCTCGTTGGCGCCGCAGACGTAATCGGCGAGCTGCGCCGCGGCATGGTCGACATAGATCTTGCCGCGAAAGCCCACCGGGCCGAGTGAGCCGGGGTCGCAGCCCGCGGCTGCGCGTACTCGGTCCGCAGTTGCCATGCGCAGCGGATTCGCGACGCCTGCGAGCTTTTGCGCCTTGACGGCGTTGAGCTCGTGATCGCCGCGCAGGACCATGGCGATCACGGCGCCGTCGTCGCCGTCGACCATCAGGGTCTTGACGCAGGCTTGGGGCGGCACGCCGAGCAACGCGCTGAGATCGGCGATCGTGTGCGCACCCGGCGTCGGGATTCTGCGCAGCTCCTGAGAAGCGGCGGGGCGGGCGCCGGCCGGCGGCAGGGTCGTGGCCGTTTCGAGATTCGAGGCGTAATCGCCCGCGGTGGAGTAGGCGATGGCGTCCTCTCCGGAGTCGGCCAGCACGTGAAATTCTTGCGAGACGTTGCCGCCGATGCTGCCGCCGTCGGCCTGCGCCGCCCGGAACTTCAGGCCCATGCGGGTGAAGATGCGGGTGTATGCGTCGAACATGGCGCGGTAGCCTTGAGCGAGGCTCGGCTCATCGATGTGGAAGGAGTAGGCGTCCTTCATGATGAACTCGCGCGCGCGCATCACGCCGAAGCGGGGCCGGATCTCGTCGCGGAACTTCGACTGGATCTGGTAGAAATTCACCGGCAGCTGCTTGTAGCTGCGCAGCTCCCGGCGCGCGATGTCGGTGATGACTTCCTCGTGCGTCGGCCCATAGACGAAGTCGCGCTCGTGGCGGTCCTTGAACCTCAGCAGCTCCGGGCCGTATTTGGTCCAGCGATTGGACTCCTTCCAAAGCTCCGCGGGTTGCACGGTCGGCATGACCAGCTCCAAGCCGCCCGCGCGGTCCATCTCCTCGCGCACGATGCGCTCGGCCTTTCTCAGTGTGCGCAGCCCCATCGGCAGCCACGAGTACAGGCC
>Ga0302314_10019494_pt1 | contig 11262 bp, 10 predicted proteins | sample III_Palsa_N2_3_FD_200533 | JGI IMG/M metagenome (GOLD analysis project Ga0302314, IMG submission 200533) | Peat permafrost microbial communities from Stordalen Mire near Abisko, Sweden - III_Palsa_N2_3 | ecosystem: Environmental > Terrestrial > Soil > Palsa > Peat permafrost | place: Sweden... | reverse complement strand
TGCAGGACTGGCCGCTGCCGGATACCGGCACGCTGGAAGGCGATCTCAACGCCTGGACCACGCGCATCGCCGCCAGCCTGTCGAACCCGCACGGGTCGATCTTCTTCCGGGTCTATGTCGGCACGGCGCCCTCGGCTGGTGAAGATACCTCAGGCCGCATGGCCGCGGTGATGCGCCGGCTCGAACAGATCGGCGCCATGCTCGACCGCGCCCGCGCCCGCGGCGAGAAGACCCCGCACGTGTTCGAGGTGACCGACCACCTTCTCGCCCCGCTCTACATGCGCACCCTGTTCGGCGCCCCGGTCGACGAGCAGGCGGCCAAGGGCCTGGTGACCTATCTGCTGGGCTATGTGGCCTTGCGCGAGGGGTAAGCCCCTACCCGCCCGCGGCGATCTTGCCGCCGGGGGCGGAGACCATCAGCCGGATCAGGGCTTCGGTGACCTTGGGCTCCAGACCCTCGGTGTGGCCCTTGTCCAACCGGACGAAGTCGGCCACCACCCGGCCACTGCGGCAGCCCGGATAGAGGAACTCTTGCGCCGTGCCCGGCCGCGCCTTCATCCCCCAGACGTTGTAGCCCTGGCGCGCATAGTCCCAGACATAGCCCGCCTGGCTGTCGACCAGCTTGGCCTGCTCGACGCGCGGGCCGCAGCCGAGCTTGTCGGCCCAGGCCGAGGTGGTCTGCAGGCCGGTGATCTCATGCTCGCCGGTCTCGTAGATGTGCGAGAACTCGCAGCCCGGCAGGGGCGCGCTCGACAGGGCCGAGATTGGCCGCGGATCGGGCGGCGTGCCGTCGGGCTTGGGCGGGCCGAAGCGCGGGTTCATCTGCGAACCGCCGAGCCGGCCGCCGGACAGACTGAGGAAACCGTCCACCTTGCTGGCGAAAAACGGACTACAGACGATCCGGTTGGAGGTGATCCCGCCCTGGCTGTGGCCGGCCAGCCAGAAGGCCTTGATATTGCCGCGGCCGAAGGCGTCGATCACCGCTTCGGTGATGTTCTGCAGATGGGCGTCGTCGGCGTCGGGAACCCAGACGCGCACGCCGGGCTGGCCGGGGACGCGCACCGGGCTGGTCGCCGCGGTCGGCGTCGCCACCACCAGCCGGTACTTGTCCACATAGTCGACGGCCGGGAAATAGTGGCGCTGCCAGTTGCCGATCGAGCCGGCGCCGTGGATGTTCAGTATAAAGACGATCTTCTCGCCGGGCTTCAGATCGCACGGATAGTCGAGGAAGAATTTCCGCCCGGTCTTGGGATCCGTTGCGCTGCCGAGGTTGGCCAGGGCGCCCGAGGTGTTGCACACGTCGCCGACGCAGCGCGCGTTCGGCGGGGTGTCGCAGGTCGCGCCCAGCACGTCCTTGGCCTGGGCTGCACCCGTCCAGCCCACCAGGGCGCCGGCCATCGCCAGCGCCGTCCAGATCGTCTTCATCCGCGTCCTCCCGAAGATCGTCGTGGGCTTTTCTGGCCCGTTGGCGACGACCATACCGTTTATTCATGACGACAGAAAGCGCCGCGTCGGCGCCGGTCAGAGGACGGTGCGACCGTCCCGTGTGTCCGACATCCGCTGGTCGGCGATACCGGCAAAGGCGTCGTCGAGGCGGGGCACGACATGGTGGATCCGCCCGGGAAGCTGTGCGTCCAGCGCGGTCGCCCAAAAGTGGAAATTGGCGTCCGGCGTCACGATCCAGGCAGGCCGGACGACGCCGCCAGGCTGCGGCCGTTCGGCGAACATTTCCTGCAGCGGGTTCATGTCGGAATAGCTGATGTCGCCCTGATAGTCGCTGAGGTCGACGATGCAGTAGTATTCGAACATGTCCGGACGCGCCCGGAACAGGGCGCAGGTCAGTTTGCTGAATTCGCGGCCCTTCACCATGCCGTGAAGGGCGATCATCAGCACACCGGTCTGGTCGTCGAACGTATGCTCGATCATCTTCGCTCTCACCCGCCAGCCTGAGGCCATGGCCGAGCGATCCCGCCGACTCGGCTCGCCATCGGCGGCTCGGACCCCAGCTAGCCGACGTTCTCCGATACCTGTCAACGTGAGGTTTCGGCCGAAGGTTCACCGACGTGCTTCGGGCCCGTCCGGCGGCGGCCTAAACCGCGCGCTTCATGCTGACGATCGGCACCGGCGGGCTCAGCATCTGGCCTTTCATGGCCGCCGTCTCCGCCTTGCCGTGGGTCGGCAGGGCCAGGATGGCCCGCACCACCTCCATCCCCTGCACCACCTGGCCGAAGGCGGCAAAGCCCAGGTTGTCGCCGGGCGCGCCCGGATGGGCGTCGAGGAACGGTTCGGCGCTGGCGCAGATGAAGAAGTCGCCCGTCGCCGTCCCGGGCGCGTTGCGGGCCAACGAGATGGTTCCGGCCCTGTGCCGGAGCCCGGTCATCCTGGTGCTCTCGTGCGGGATCGGCGGAAAACGCCGCGCATAGTCCGAGGGCCCGCCCTCGATCGTGCCCTGGGTGGGCGCGCCGACGTCACGCGAGGCGCGATAGATGGTCCCCCCATCATATCGGTTGGCGTCCACATAGCGCAGGAAGTTGGCCGAGGTGATCGGCGCCTTCGTCGCCTCCAGCTCCACCACGATCACGCCGCGGCCGGTCTGGATCGCCACCCTGGGCTTGGCGGACGCCGCGGCGTAGCCGGGACCGGCCAGCAGCAGCCCCGCGCCTCCGAGCAGGCTCCGACGTCCGATACTTGCGCTGTCCATGATCGCGCCTCCTCACGGCTTTGGTGGCGCATCGGGGCACGGCGCGTCAACCGGCCAATCTCTTCAGGTGGAATGCGCGTCGAGGTGAAACCGCGTCTGCGCCTCGAGCTCATCGCAGGTGGCGTTGGCGATAGGGTCGGTCTCGGTGCGGATCCCGTCACGCACCGCGGCCTTGATCGCGTCGATGTGGGCGTTCGCCAGCTTGACCGGCGCCTCGCCCCTTCCTTCCAGCAGATGGCAGAGCGAGCCGGCCACCCGGGAGATGATCGGATAGCCGAACGCCGACCCCGAACTGCGCAGCTGACGTGCGCTGCGAAGGGCCTGCGCCTGGCCGCCGTCTCCGATCGTGGCGATCGCTTTTTCCGCCCGGACGATGTCGTCGTGCAGCCACTCGCCGAACATCTCGGAGATCTTGGCGAGCGCCTGCTCCGCCCGTTTCACGAGGGCGGCGGTGAAGACGCGCGCCCTGGGGCCGATCCTGTCGGCCAGCGTATTGGGACGGACGATGAACTCGGCGCTGGCCATGCCCAAAGTGTGGCGCCGTTCGGCCGCAGCGGCAATCGGGCGGCGGCCCGACGGTCAAGCTCGCGCGGGGGTAGGTATTTTCAACGCCGTTAACCCGGCATCAGGCGTGTCCGGGCGACCATAGGGTGTTTGGGGGAGGTTCGACACCCATGTCGCTTCATCCGTTGCAATCCAAAGACGCGAGAATCGCGCTCACCTACCCGGTGCTCTCCGTCCAGCTCGGGCGAAACCTGGTCGTCCAGGTGCTCGGCGTCACCATGGTGGTGATCGTCGGCCTGACGGTGCTGCCATGGCGAAGCGTCCTGATCTGGACGCTGATGGTCGCGGCCGTGGTCGTCGCCGAGGACCGCTGTCTCCGCATCGCCGCCCATGGCGGCCGCTTCAGCGTGGCCGCCCGCCGCGCCGCGCCCTTCCTGCGCATCGCCGCCACCTCGGTCTACGCCCTCGCCGCGCTCACCCTGATCGCCCGCGGGGCCCCCGGCGACAAGCTGTTCGCCTTCGCCCTGATCAGCGCCTCGGTGGTCCATGTCCTGATGCGCTACTATCGCTCGCCCGTGGTGCTGGCGGCGAGCCTGGCGCCTTATCTGTTCATCCTCGGCCTGATCGCCTACGGCCTCGGCCGCCGCGCACTGCAGCAGGGTCACGTCGTCGGCGCCATCACGGCCAGCTTCACCATCGCCATGCTCGCCGTTCAGTTCTGGGCGGCGCGGGCCCAGCTCGCCGGGGCCTGGACCGAGCTGGTCGAAGCGCGCAGCGCCGCCGAGGAGCGCGAGCGGGCCGCCGAAGCCGCCAACCGGTCGAAGTCCCAGTTCCTCACCACCATGAGCCACGAGCTCCGCACGCCCCTGAACGGCGTGCTGGGCATGGCCCAGGCCCTGACCGGCGACCAGCTCAGCGACGTCCAGCGCGAGCGGGTCAGGATCATCCGGCGCTCGAGCGAGAGCCTGCTGGCGGTGCTCAACGACCTGCTCGACCTGTCGAAGATCGAAGCCAATGCGCTGGAGTTGGAGATCGTCGAATTCGATCTCGGCGAGCTGATCAGCGGTGTCGTGGCCGCCTTCCGGCCGGTGGCGGAACGCAAGGGTCTGTCATTCGACTTCAGGCTCGCCCCGGACGCCCTCGGCCACTACCGCGGGGACTCCGCGCGCATTCGGCGGATTCTCTACAGCCTGTGCGAAAACGCGGTGAAATTCACCGATGCCGGCTCGGTGGTGCTCCGGGTCGAGCGGTCGAGCGGCCAGATCGTCTTCCATGTGACCGACACGGGCATCGGCATTCGCGCCGACGACATCCCCCACCTGTTCGAAGGCTTCTTCCAGGCGGACGGGACCCTGACGCGCCGGCACGGCGGCGCCGGGGTCGGCCTGGCCGTTTCGCACGAGCTGACCACGCTGATGGGCGGCTCGCTCGACGTCTCGAGCGTGCTCGGCAAGGGCTCGTCCTTCACCCTGAAGCTCGCTCTCGAGCCGGTGGCGGCGGCCGCCGCGTCGGAGGCCGCCGAAGCCGCCCAGCCCCAGGCGGAGGAGCCCGGCCTCGAACTCAGGATCCTGGCCGCCGAGGACAATGCGACCAATCAGCTGGTGCTCAAGGCCCTGCTCGCCCAGGCCGGGATCGATCCGGTCGTCGTGGAGCACGGCGGCGCCGCCGTCGACGCCTGGGAGAACCGGTCCTGGGACCTCATCCTGATGGACATCCAGATGCCAGAAATGAACGGCGTCGACGCGGCGCGGGCGATCCGGCGGCGGGAGCTGGAGACGGGCCGCAGACGCACCCCGATCCTGGCGGTGACCGCCAACGCCATGACCCACCAGGTTGCCGAATACACCGCGGCGGGCATGGACGGTGTGGTGTCCAAGCCGATCGAAATCGCCAGCCTGTTCAACGCCATGGAGCTGGCCCTGGAGACGGCCGGGGCGGCCGGGGCGGCCGGTGACGTCGTCTCCGCCGCCTGAAATGTCAGCCCGACAGAACGCTATAGCCGTCCGCCTGCAGGAGCAGTCCATCCGCTCCACCGACGCCAGGGACGTGCTCGACGACCTGGAGCTTCGCGGCCTGCTGGCGGAAGGCAAGGCTCACCTGATCTCGGTCGAAGCCGTCCGTCTCGCGCTCGGCTCCCGCTGGAATGAGCGCAGACATCTGGTCTGGGAGTTGGCGGAGGCCCAGATCCACCGGCACATCGGCCCGCAGGACTTCTCCGCGCGGCTGACCGAGGACGACTTCCTGATCATCACGCCGCTGCTGACCGCGGCTGCAGCCCAGTTGCTGGCGGTCCGGGTCCTGCGGGATGTCCTGGCCCATTTCCTCGGCGAGTCGCGCCCGGCCGACATCGCCATCAAGCTGGTGTCGAGTTTCACCGAGGGTGAACTGGCCTGCCGCAACCTCACGCCCGTCGAAATCGCGGCGATCCTCAACGTCGACGCGGCGATAGACGAGCGCGGGCTGGACCCGGCGTTCGAGGCCGCCGGCGCCGGCGCCGCCACGACGTTGAGCGGGCGAAGGCTGCGCTTTTCCTCCAGTGTCGATCCGATCATCGACCTGGGCCGCTTCGCCGTCACGGGCCACAGGATCGAGCCCAAGATCCAGTTCGGCGACTCCCGCCTTGCGCTGTCCGCTTCCGAGCGGAGCCAGCTCCTGCCGCGCGACCTGCAGGCCATCGATCTCTCGACCCTGAAACACGGACTGACCCGCCTGTCCTCGGGCGAGAGCTGCGCCAGCAAGCCATCGCTCGTCATGACGATATCGTTCCTCAGCCTTTCGAACACGCGGGCCAGGACCACGCTCCTGATGGAGGCCAACAAGGCCCGGGCGCTGATGACGCAGGCGGTGATCTGGGAAATCACCGACTTCGAGGAGGGGCTTCCGGCAAGCCGGCTCGAAGAGGGTGTCGCCCTCCTCAAGCCCTTCTGCCGGTCGGTGTTCGCGCGCTGCTCGACGTCGGCGACCATGCGCAGGTCGCCCAAATCCCTTGGCCTGTCCGGACTGGTGGTGCAGGCGCCCCTGGCGTTGGGCCGCGAGGAGGACTTCGCGCTCTGGCTCCTCGGCATGTCGCGCGCCGTCGAAGGCCGGGCGCCCACCCTGCTCGCCACCAACCTGCCCTCGACCGGTCTTCTGCCGGTCGCCGCCGCCGCCGGTTTCACCCACGCCACAGTTCGGGCCTGACGATATTGAAGAGCCCGCGGCGCCCCCTGTTGACGTTTGCGGCCAGCGGCCCCTAGCTTGAGCCTGCTGCACTCGGAGGACTGACGCATGGACAGGCTCGACCTCACCCGGCGTGGATCGCTGGCCCTGGCGCTCGGCGGGGCCTGGGCGACCGCGGCCCGGTCGGCGGATACGCCCGCGCCCTGGGCGGCCGTCGACGCCGCCGCGCAGAAGCTGATCGCCGACCAGGCTTCGCCCGGCGTGTCGATCAGCGTGTCGAAGAACGGCCGGCTGGTCTATTCCAAGGGCTTCGGCTTCGCCAACCTCGAGACCGCGACGGCCGCCACGCCCAAGTCGGCCTTCAAGATCGGGTCGATCACCAAACAGTTCACCGCCGCGATCCTGATGCAGCTGGCCGAAGAGGGTAAGCTTTCGGTCGACGATCCCCTGGCGCGGTTCTATCCGGACTTCCCGCGCGCCGGCGAGATCACCCTGCGCCAGATGCTGACCCACACCTCCGGGCTCGGCAACTACACCAATACCGAAAGCCGCGACGCCTTCATCCAGGAGGCGCGGCTCGATTACGACAACGACGCCCTCTACCGGCTGATGCTGGGGACCAAACCCCTCTACGCCCACGAGCCCGGTACGGTCTGGGACTACAGCAACACCGCCTATGTGCTGCTGGGGATGGTGGCGCAGAAGGTGGGCGGCGAGCCTTATCCGGTCCTCTACAAGCGCCGGCTGTTCGACCGCGCCGGGCTGGCCGATACCGCGGTGGACAACGCCGCCGACGTGGTCGTGGGCCGGGCCTCCGGCTATACGCCCCACCCCGGCGGGGCCGGCGGGTTCGACAACACCTCCTTCATCTCCATGACCATCCCCGGCGGCGCCGGCTTCCTGCGCTCGACCAGCGAAGACCTGTGCCGCTGGCACACCGCCCTGTTCGGCGGCAAGGTGGTGAGCGCCGAGAGCCTGAAGCAGATGGCGACGCCTCACCGGCTCAAGGACGGCGCCCTGCCCAAGGCGGCGCAGCCGCCGGGCGCCAAGGACCCGGCCAGGACGGTGGAGTACGGCTTCGGCCTGCAGACCGAGACCGTCGAGGGCCGCCGCGCCGTCGGCCACGGCGGCGGCATCAACGGCTTCGCCTCCGCGCTGCAGACCTTCCCGGCCGAGGGGATCAGCTGCGCCGTGCTGATCAACTGCGACGGCGGCGCGAAACTGGGACCGGACTCCCAGGCGCTCCGCACCGCCGTGACCAAGGCGGCTCTGGCTGCCTAGAGCGCGTTCCGAAAAGTGGGAACCGGTTTCCGGATCAAACGCGCGTCAAACCAAAAGCTTAGAGCGCCGATCTGATTCCATCAGATCGGAACACGCTCTAAGCCCCCGCTGATCCCGGGGCGGTCGCCTGGAAGCAAGGATGACCGCGGAGATCGCAGAGAGAAGCGCGGAGCGCGCGGAGCCCGATCATGACGGCATCCGCCGCGCGGCCAAGAGCTCAACCCCTTCTCTGCGCGCTCCGCGCTTCTCTCTGCGACCTCTGCGGTAAGATCTTCAGGACACACGCCGATGCGAAGTCAACGGCCGGAAAAGGCCATCAAAATCAAAGGCAGTGTTCTGGCTTTTTCGTTAGATTTCGCCACCAAGAGCACCAAGTTCACGAAGAAGAATAAGACGGCCTCGACGCCCGCAGTCTGCAACAGCTTGGTGCTCTTTGTGTCTTGGTGGTGAAACGTTTTTGCGCTGACGCGCCAAATGCGATCGCCCTGCCCCGATCCGATCCGGCCGACGCGTGGCGCCGATCGCCGCAAGGCTTATGGTCTCCGCCTGACCAAGCCGTTCGATTCGGTGGAAGCAAGGCTCCCATGCCCGGTCCGATCCGACCTGCCGCCGCTGAAGGTGCGCCCAAAGACACGCCTGGGGCCGGCTGGGCCGGGCACGCGCAGCGGCTGCAGGCCGCGGTCGAGCGCTATGCCAACCGACCTGCCTATCCGCGGCTGACCGCATCCCTCGCCGCCCTGGCGGCGGCCGACTTCGCCGGCGGGATCGACCGGGCCGACGCCGCCCTGGCCATCGATCCCGGCTGCGCCCTGGCCTGGCGGCTGATCGGCCTCTGCCGCGAGGGCCAGGGCGAGGCGATCCCGGCGCTGGAGGCCTACCAGGCCGCTCATGCCCTGGCGCAGGACGATCATGACCTGCTGTCGGACCTTGGCCGGCTGGCCATGACCCTGGGCCTGCCCAAGGTCGCCGCAGAGTTCTTCGCCAAGGCGCTGACCCTCGACGCCGGCTCGGCCCACCTGGCCAGCCAGCTCTCCGCCGCCCTGCGCGACAGCCACGAGTACGACACGGCGGTCGGGGTGCTGCGCAGCGCCATCGAGGCCGATACCGGAAACCCCCTCCTGTGGAACGCCCTCGGCGCGGTCATCCTGCAGCAGGGCGATACGGACACGGCGCTGGTCTTCCTGGAGCAGGCCGCCGCCCTGGCGCCGGACTGGTCCGAGCCGGTCTACAACCGGGCCATCGCCAGACTGGAGCTCGGCGATTTCCAGGGCGCCGAGACCGACTGCAACCATGTCCTCGCCAGGGTCCGGAACGACCAGAAGCCCGGCGTGACCTTCGTCCGCGCCCAGGCCCGGCTCGCCGCGGGCGATCTCGGCGGCGGCTGGGCCGATTACGCCGCCCGCCTCGATCCCGACTTTCCCAGGTCGCCGACCTTCGCCTGCCCGGGCCGGCGGTGGCGGCCGGCGGATGATCTGCTCGGCCAGCGGCTGCTGGTGATGGGTGAACAGGGCCTCGGCGACGAGATCATGTTCGCCAACATGCTCCCGCGCGTGCTGCGGGCGCTGGGCGGCGAAGGCCGGCTCACCCTGGCCGTGGCCCCGCGGCTGGTTGCGCTGTTCGCCCGCTCGTTCCCCGGCGCCGAGGTCCACGCCTACCAGCTCGACCAGATCGGCGGACGCGCGCAGGTCGCCGCGCCGGCGATCCGGGACCCTATCGACCTCTGGGCCCCCATCGGGGCCCTGGCCGAGCGTTTCGCGCGCGACCTGCCCAGCCTCGCCGATCCCGGCGGCGGCTCCCTGACGCCCGATCCGGAACAGGTCCTGCGCTGGCGCAAACGCCTCCGCGCGGGCGACGCCCGTCCCAAGGTCGGCCTGACCTGGAAGAGCCGCAAGACCTATGGCCACCGGTTGAAGCAGTACCCGGCCTTCGAGGCCTTCGCGCCATTGCTGCGGCTGCCGGGCGTGCAGTTCGTCAACCTGCAATATGGCGACTGCGGGCTCGAGCTCACGCAGGCCCGCGGCTGGGGAACGGAGATCTGGGACGGCTCGGGCCTGGACCTGACCAATGACATCGACGGCGCGGCGGCGCTGAGCGCGGCGGTCGACCTGGTGATCGGCGTCGGCAACGCCTCGACCAACCTGGCCGCCGCCGTCGGCGTCCCCGCCTGGTTCATCGCCCCCCGCGCCGCGTCGTGGCCACGGCTGGGGACCGACCGCCACCCGTGGTTCCCGAACACCCGCGTGTTCGCCGCCGAGACCTTCAACGACTGGAGCGGGGTTTTCGAGCGGCTGGAGGATGCGCTGCGGGAAATCCAAACGGCGGCTTCCATCAGTCTTCCGAAGGATTGACCGATCGCAACTCTATTCCGCTCATCCCGGCGAATGCCGGGACGTGCGGTAGAAGAGAATTCATTGGCGGCTTGAATAGCCTTGCGCCAGCATCGCCCGGAACGCGTTCAGTATCCGCGCCACGTAGGGGGTCTTGTGCGCCAGGGGACCGTCCTCGGCTTCCGGATGCACGAGCATGGTGGCGTTGGCTTCGAACAGCAGCACGCGGCCGTCGCTGAGCAGGGTGAAATCGACGCCGCAGAAGTCGAGGTCGAGCCGTTCGCCGATGGCGCGGATCGCGTCCATGGCGGTCTTGCCCAGCGCCGCCTCGGGGTCTTCGAGGAAAGCCCGCTCCTCGTCCAGCCGCTCGGGATGATCGGCCGTGCCGGAGGTCACATAGTGGACCATCCAGTCCGGCCCGATGGCGAGGTGGTACGGATAGGGCCGGCGATCGACGAAGATGACCCGGTATTTGCGATAGAGCCCGTCGCCGGCGCGGAAGTCGTGGAAGGCGGTGACATAGTGGTCCCGGCCCGGAACCGTCGCGGCGGCGGCCTCTCGCTCGTCGGCGGCCGATCCGAACAGCATCAGGCGATGCCCGCCATGCGAGCCGATCGGGCGCAGCAGCAGCGGCGTCTGCACGCCGGCCAGCGCCGCCGCCCTCACCGGCCCCAGCCGCGCCAGGGTCTTTGCGTCGATACGGGCCACGCTGGGTATGACCACTCCCTCCACGTCGCCCAGCAGCGCCGGCGCCAGGTCCCGCCGGGTGCGGGCGATCGGTCCGGGCGGTTGAACACCGGGCGCGTGCAGGTCGCCAGGAACCGCTCCACCGGCGCGGCGGAGCGCGCCGCGGCGTCCTCGTCGGCGATCAGGTTGAACACCACGTCGTAGGCCGGCAGGGCGTCGGCCTGGCCGTCGCGGGCGTATTCGATGAACCAGTAGAGCCGGGTGTAGCGGTCGGGCGGCAGCAGGAACCGGTCGGGGACATTGCCGCTGTCGGTGGTGGTCAGCACCAGCACACGCTGGACGGCGCGCGGCGCGGCCAGGACGAACAGGTTCTGCGCCCCATAGGCCAGGTCGCGGTGGCGGCGGGCCTCGTCCTCCCGCCCTTCGCGGGCGTGGATCCCGGCCAGGTTCCGGCGCGCCAGGATCATGCCAGGGTCCAGGGCCAGGGCGCGCTCCGCATGCGCCTGCGCCGCCTCGAACCGATCCGTCCGGTAGTGCAGCGTGCTCAGCGCCGCGTGCGCCTCCTTGTCGGCGGGGTCGAGTTCGAGCGACCGCCGAAGGCTC
>Ga0302314_10019493_pt1 | contig 11263 bp, 7 predicted proteins | sample III_Palsa_N2_3_FD_200533 | JGI IMG/M metagenome (GOLD analysis project Ga0302314, IMG submission 200533) | Peat permafrost microbial communities from Stordalen Mire near Abisko, Sweden - III_Palsa_N2_3 | ecosystem: Environmental > Terrestrial > Soil > Palsa > Peat permafrost | place: Sweden... | reverse complement strand
CTGGCGTCGCTCACGGGCGCGGGCGACTCCGAGCAGGACCGCGACCACCGCGAGCGCTACAAGATGGCCAGCTACCTGTGGGCGCCCGACTCCAAGCACCTCATGTTCGACTCGAACGGCCGCCTGTGGATCTACGACCTCAAGAACGGCACCGGCGTGCAGATCGGCTTCACCGGCACCGCCTCGGGCGACGACCCCAAGTTTTCGCCCAACGGCGAGTCGCTCAGCTTTGTGCGCGACCACGGACTGGCGGTGGTGCGCCTGCGCGACGAGGGCACGCCCATGAACGTGGTGGCCGCGGCGCCTAATTCATCCACCATGAACGGCGAGGTGGACTGGGTCTACGAAGAAGAGCTCGAGGTGCGCAGCAATTACTTCTGGTCGCCCGATTCGAAGAGTCTCGCATTTCTGCAGATGAACGAAACCGACGTGCCGGAGTATCCCATCGAGGACTGGATTCCGACCCACGCACAGGTGGAGAAGCAGCGCTATCCGCAGCCCGGCGACCCCAACCCCGGCGTGCGCGTGGGCGTGGTGGGCGCGGGCGGCGGCAAGCCCACGTGGATCAAGCTGCCCATCAAGGACGGGCAGGACTACATTCCGCGCTTCGACTGGATCGACCGCAAGACACTGTGGATTGAAACCGTGACACGCGACCACAAGCATCGCGACATTTATTTTGCCGACGCGAGCAATGGCCAGGTGCATCCGGTGTTGCAAATGAGCGACGAAAAATTCATCGACGACAACTACGATGTGTGGGCCGGCGACGGCTATGTGGTGCTGACCAACTGGACCGATGGGCACAACCACATCTATCTCTACAGCTACGATCAGGCGCGGCCGGGGGTTGCGCCGCTCAAGCTGGAGCGGCAGCTGACCAAGGGCGATTTCGAGGTGGCCGCGGTGGTGCGCGTCGATCCTGCGCAGCACCTGGTTTACTACACGTCCAACGAGGGTGCGGTCCTCGATCGGCAGTTCTGGCAGGTGAGCTACGACGGGCAGCGCAAGCAGCTCACCACCAGCGCCGGCCATCATCAGCCCAATCTCTCGCCCATCGGCAGCGACTTCGTCGACGATGTGTCCACGCACATGGAGCCGCCCACGCTGAGCCTCTGCCACGCAGGCAACTGCAACATGTTCTGGCAGACGCATGCGCTGGAGCCGTGGCATCTGCGCGCACCCGAGCCGATGGAAGTGAAGGCGCACGACGGGTCAACGCTCTATGCCACGTTGCTGCTGCCCGAGGGCGCAGGCAGCGCGGCCAGCGTGCCGCTGATCGTCAATCCTTACGGCGGGCCGGGGCCGCAGACTGTGGCCAACCGCTGGGGCGATGCGCTGCTCTTCGATGAGGTGCTGGCGCAGCATGGCTTTGCGGTGCTGCATGCCGACAACCGCGGCACCGGCATGAGGGGCCGCGACTTTGCGCAGGCCGCGTATCACAACTTCGGCCCTGTGCAGCTTGAAGATCAGCTCACCGTGGTGGATGCGGCGCTGGCGAAATATCCGCAGCTCGACCCCAAACGCCTGGGATGGTGGGGATGGAGCTGGGGCGGCACCTTCACGCTCTACACGCTCACGCACTCCGATCGCTTCCGCGCGGGCGTGGCCGTGGCTCCGGTCACCGACTGGCGCGACTACGACTCCATTTATACGGAGCGCTATATGAGCGAGCCGGCCGATTTTGCATCGGGCTATCACGATTTTTCCGTTGTCAACACGGCCGCCAATCTCAAGGGGCATCTACTGATTGCTTTCGGCACCGGCGACGACAATGTGCACATCGAGAACGAAGTGCAGTTTATACAGAAGCTGATTGAGGCAGACGAGCCCTACGACCTGCAGATCTATCCGCGCAAAACGCACTCGATTGCGGGACCCGATGTGCGCACGCATCTCTTTAACCGCATCCTTGCGCAGTTTGAAACCTATCTCAAGCCGCCGGTTGCCGCTGGTGAGGCCCAGGCCGGGGCGGCCCAGTGAGCTCGGCCGCTCCGCATCCGGCAGAGCGTGCCGATACGCATGATCCGATTCGCGGACGCGTCACGCTGGGCGATTTTGAGATCACCGTGCTCACCGACGAATTTTTCTGCTCGACGGCGGAGCCATGTTCGGCGTGGTGCCCAAAGCGCTGTGGCAGCGCCGCGCACCGGCCGACGCAGAAAACCGCATCCTGCTCGGCACCAATACGCTGGTGGTGCGCGACGGCAAGCGCACCGTCGTTATCGAAACCGGAATCGGCAACAAGTTTGACGACAAGATGCGGGCCATCTACGGTGCGCAGCAATTGCTTCCGTCGGCCTTCGCCGCCGCCGGCATCGGCCTCGACGAGGTCGATGTCGTGATTAACTCGCATCTGCATTTTGACCACTGCGGATGGAACACGACACTCAACGCAGACGGCTCGCTCACGCCTACGTTTCCCAATGCGCGATACTATGCGCATCGCGGCGAGGTTGACATCGGCCGCCTGCAGCGCGAGCGCGACGCGCCCAGCTACTTCCCCGCCAACTACGAGCCGCTCATCGCCAGCGGCCAGATGACGCTGCTCGACGGCAGCGACACCATCGCGCCCGGCATCTCGGTCGAGCCGTATCCCGGCCACACCGCGCAGATGATGGCCGTCTTCATGGACTCGGGCGGGCGCCGCGGCTGCTATATCTCGGACCTGATCCCCACCAGCGCGCATCTCGACCTGACCTGGGTGATGGGCTACGACCTCGATTCGCTCACGGTCATCGAGCAGCGCAAGCGATTCTACGCGCGCGCCATTCCGGAGGAGTGGCTGGTGTTTTTCACCCACGACCACCACGCGCCCTTCGGCACCATCGTCCTGAATGACCGCGGCAAGCCGGTGCTGCGGCCCTATTCGAGCAGGAGCGAGAGCCAATCATGAACGGCAATCCATCCGACCGGGGGACGCCGGAAGTGGGATTCCGCTAGATTTCGTGGTGCTTGAAGATTTCGTCCTTTTGGCGGCAGCCGCAGTTGGAGCACGCGAGGCAGCAGCAAAGCAGCACCGCAACCCCGGCCGTAATCACCACGGCGAGGATGCCTGCGTTGGCTGCGAACCATTGAATCAAGTTATGCATGTTCATGGTACCCATAGCGCCGGACTCCAAAAAGAAACCCCGGCAACTTCTTAGATGGCAGATTTCGCCAAAAAGTGATCAGGAGCGAGCGAAGACAAGTCTATCATCGACAAAATCGATTTGGCCATGCACTTGTGTGGGAGGGAATAAAGAGCGAAACTATACACAATGGTAATAGGTCCCAATTCGGGGCGACCCACGTTTCCGGGCGCCGAGCAATCCGATTCGGCTTGGACGGACCGTGATCCTGCCGGGGCCGGGTTCGCCGGGGCAGCGCAAGACACCCATCTGAACTGGCTCTTCGTCGATCTGAACTCCTATTTTGCGTCGGTGGAGCAGCAGGACCGTCCCGAGCTGCGTGGCCGGCCGGTTGGCGTGGTGCCCATGATGGCCGACACCACGGTTTGCATCGCCGCCAGCTACGAGGCCAAGGCCTTTGGCGTGAAGACCGGCACGGTGGTGGGCGACGCCAAGAAGATGTGTCCCGGCATTGAGCTGGTGGAGGCGCGCCACGAGCTCTATGTCGATTATCATCATCGGATTGTGGAGGCGGTGGAGAGCTGCCTGCCGGTGACGGCGGTGCTCTCGATCGACGAGATGGCCTGCCGGCTGATGGGCCGCGAGCGCCCGCTGCTGGCCGCGCTGGAGCTGGGCCGGCGCGTGAAGGCGCACATCCGCGAAAGGGTGGGCGACGCGCTGCGCAGCTCCGTGGGCCTGGCCACCAACCGCTACCTGGCCAAGATCGCCAGCGACATGGAAAAGCCCGACGGCCTCATTGCGCTCCCCCTCGACCTGCTGCCGGAGGCGCTCAGCCGGCTCACCCTGCGCGACCTGCCCGGAATCGGCGCCAAGACCGAAAAGCGGCTCAACGACAAGGGCATCCATACCATGCCGGAGCTGCTTAGGCTCAACTGCGAGCAGGCCGGAGAACTGTGGGGATCGGTATGGGGCGAGCGCCTGTGGCACTGGCTGCGCGGCGAAGACTTTGACATGAGCGAGACCGACCACTTGAAGTCGATCAGCCACCAGCACGTGCTGGCGCCCGAAATGCGCACGCCGGAGAAGGCCTGGGCGGTAGCGCACAAGCTGCTGCACAAGGCGGCCATGCGGCTGCGCTCGAACGGACTGTGGGCCAGCAAAATCGGCCTGGCGGTGGGATACGGCGGGCAGCGAGACGACTCAAAGCCGATCAGCAATTTCGGGCTCCCAACGCGCGGCTGGCATGGCGAGCTCAAGCTCAGCGAGTGCCAGGACAATCAGACGCTGATAGCCGCGCTGAGCCGGCTGTGGGCATCGCGACCGGCAAGCCCCGGCTCCGATCAGCCCTACTTCATCGGCGTGCACCTGGGCGAGCTGGTGCCCGACCGGCTCCACTCGCTCAACCTCTTCGACGGCACCGAGGACGAGCAGAGCCGCGCCCGCCTGCTGGCCGCGATGGACGCGCTCAACACGAAATACGGCATGAGCACGCTGGCGCCGGCCACCATGCTTACCGCTTACAAGGCCGCGCCGACGCGCATCGCGTTCCACAGCATTCCAGACCTGTTCTGACTGGCGCGCTGAAGCCTAACTCGCCGCCGTTTGCCCATCTTTCTCGCGGAGCATTTGGCCAATCACGTCGGTATATTTGCTGCCCGATCCGGTGTTGAACAGCACCACGCGGTCGGTGGGGCTGAGCAGCCCGTGCGCAATCATGTGATCGTAGGCAGCGGTGGCCGCCGCGCCCTCCGGCGACAGCAGCATGCCTTCGTTGCGCGCCCAGTCCTTGAGCGAGGCGAAGATGGCGTCGTCGGTCAACGCCAGCGCCATGCCACCCGAGGCACGCACGATCTCCAGGATCAGCGCATCGCCGTATGGCTTGGGCACACGCAGGCCGGAGGCAAACGTCTGCGCGCCCGCCCACATCTGGCTCACGCGCTCGCCCTTGTCAAAGGCCTGCGCTACTGGCGCGCAGCCGGTTGACTGCACCGCGATCATCTTGGGCCGGCGGCCTGTCACCCATCCCAGATGTTCCATTTCTTCAAAGGCCTTCCACATGCCGATCAGCCCCACGCCGCCGCCGGTGGGATAGAAGACCGCGTCGGGATATTGCCAGTCGAGCTGCTCTACCAGCTCGTAACCCATGGTTTTCTTGCCCTCCACGCGAAAGGGCTCCTTGAGCGTGGACACATCGAACCAGCCCTCCTCGGCCTTGCGTTCGGCCACCATGCGCGCGCAGTCGGAGATCAAGCCGTTGACCAGCGTGAGCTTCGCACCGTAGGCCATGCACTCCACAAGATTGGCCAGCGGCACGTCTTTCGGCATAAAGACGTGCGCCTCGATGCCCGCTGCGGCCGCGTAAGCCGCCAGCGCCCCGCCAGCGTTGCCTGCCGAGGGCACGGCCAGCTTGCGCAATCCATAGTGCCGCGCCATGGTCACGGCCAGCGCCAGCCCGCGCGCCTTGAAGCTGCCGGTGGGGTTGGCGCCCTCATCCTTGATGCGTACGCCGGCATAGCGGCGGCTGCGCAGCATGGGCGTCCAGCCCTCGCCCAGCGTGACCGGCTCCGCATCGGGAAGCACCTGCGCATAGCGCCACATGCCTCTGGACCGCTCGTCGCCCGCGGTCATCCCCACCATGTTGCGCTGCACCACCCCGCGAGCCGCTGACAGATCGTAGCGCACGTAAAGCGGCCCCTTGCATGCCATGCAAACGGTTTGTGCAGCGGTACAATCCTGTCGCAGGAAACAACGCGAGCACTCAAGAAAAGCAATCTTCGGCATGGCCATAGGATAATTGAGAACTTGAGTTCATTGGAATCATCGACGAACCCGGAGCCGCCGCGCCGGCGCTCTTCCGCTGCGTGGCTTGCGCTCGCCATTGCGGCCATTGCGCTGTTTGCCGCGGGCCTGTCGGCGAGCCGGCTCCATGCATCCGCGGAGATTGGCGTTGCCCTGCGCTGGGCCGCGTTTGGCGTTTTCATTCCATTCGCGGTGCGCCGCCGTTCACTGCTGGTGTGGACTTTTTTTGCCATGCTGGCCGGCGCCGAATTGGGCGTGGATGCGCCCCACTTTGCCGCGCAAGCCCATTTCCTCGGCGATATTTTTCTGCGACTGATCCGCATGATTGTTGCGCCGCTCATCCTCGGCGGCATTGTCACCGGCATCGCCGGCCACGGCAACCTGGGTGGCGTGGGACGCGTCGCCGTCAAGGCGGTCATCTTCTTTGAGGTAGCCACCACGCTCGGGCTCATCCTCGGCACCATCGCCATCAACATCTCTCATGCCGGCGTGGGCGTAACGCTGCCCGCCGCTGCGCAGGCCGCCCCTGTGACCGCGCACGCCGGCTGGCAGGATGTGCTGATCAACATTTTTCCTGAAAACATTGCGCAGGCCGTGGCGCAAAATCAGATTTTGCAGGTCGCGGTCTTCGCGCTGCTCTTTGGCGCGGCGCTGGCCACGCTGCCTGAGGCCAAACGCGCGCCGCTGTTGGCGGTGCTGCAATCGCTCACTGAAACCATGTTTCGCATTACGCGCATCGTCATGTACATTGCGCCCATTGCCGCGGGCGCGGCCATGGCTTACACGGTGGGCAGCATGGGCCTGGCATCGCTTGCGCCGCTGGCCAGGCTGGTGGTGACCGCGTATGCCGCGTACATCGCGTTTGTGCTGCTGGTGCTTGCGCCTATCCTGCTCGTGGCGCGCATTCCGGTGCGGCGTTTTGCTGCCGCGATCGCCGAGCCGGCGGCGTTGGGATTCGCCACCACCAGCTCGGAGGCCGCGCTGCCACTGGCGATGGAGCGCATGGAAGAGTTCGGCGTGCCGCGCTGGATTGTGTCGTTCGTGATCCCTACCGGCTACAGCTTCAACATGACCGGCTCCAGCATCTATCTCTCGGTCGCCGCTATATTCGGCGCGCAGGCTGCGGGCATTCACCTCACGCTGGGCGAGCAGATGGTGATGGTGGCGACGCTGGCGCTCACCAGCAAAGGCGTGGCCGGCGTGCCGCGCGCCACGCTGGTAGTGTTGATGGCCACGGCTGGGTCGATGCACATTCCCATCGCGGCGGTGCTGATGCTACTCGGCATCGACACCATCATGGACATGGGCCGCACCGCGATGAATGTGATCGGCAACTGCATGGCCGCGGCGGTGGTGGCGCGCTGGGAAGGGGAACTTAACGTTCCCACGAATCCTGTCATCCTGAGCGGAGCGTAGCGGAGTCGAAGGACCTGCGACTGTTTTTCGTTCTGCATTCCGCAAAGCAGGCGATAAGACCACTTCTAGCGGCCCAAACGCCCAGGCAGGCATATCCAGATCGTCCACGCGCCGTTAAGATTGTTCCTGTACATGCCGCTGCTCGATCCCATTCCGTCACCCGTCGCGCACGCCGACTATGCCGCTCTTGAGTGGGAGCCGCTGCTGGCGCTCGTCGCCGGCTTTGCTGCTTCGCCGGTCGGCCGCCACGCAATTCTCGATCTCAAGCCTTCCACCGATGAGGCCTGGATCGGGCGCCAGCATCAGCTCACTGGCGAATTGCGCCTGATCCTCGCAGAGCAGGTCTCCGTGCCGCTCGGCGGACTGTTCGATCCTACGCAGCATGCGGCCAAGGCGCAGATTGCAGGCGCTGCCCTCGAAGCAGCCGAGTTGCAGGCCGTGGCGCGCCTGGCCAACGATGTAGCCGCGTGGCAGGCGCTGCTGAAGACGCCGCCCGCGCGGCTCGCAGGCAAGATGCCGGGCCTTACGGAGCTCTCATCGGCACTGACTACGAGCCTGCGGCCGCTGGCCGAGTCGATCGAGCGCACCATCCAGCCCGACGGGTCACTCGGCGACAACGCATCGCCTGAGCTGAGCCGCATCCGCCGCGAGCAGGAGCGCCAGCAGCGCGTGATTGAGGAGAGCCTGCGCGCCGCGCTGCGCAAGCTTTCCACGGATGGCTCGACGCAGGAAGACCTCATCACCATCCGCGGCGACCGCTTCGTAATTCCCGTGCGCAGCGAGCTCAAGCGGCGCGTGAGCGGCGTGGTGCATGGCGCCAGTTCATCGGGCCAGACCGTCTACGTGGAGCCGCTGGAAACCATCGAACAGAATAACGAGCTGGTGCGGATGATCGAAGAAGAACAGGCTGAGATCCATCGCATCTTTGTCGCGCTCACGCGCCAGGTGGGCGGCTATGCGCAGGCTCTTGTCGATGGCGCGCGGGTGCTGGCCCTCGTCGACACGCTGCAGGCACGCGCCCGTTTTGCGCGCGACTACGATTGCGTGGCGCCGTCCATCGCGCCCGATGTGCTGCGCCTCGATGCCGCGCGCCATCCGCTGCTCGAGAAGCGCCTGCGCGCGACGAATGGACGGATCGTGCCGCTAACGCTCGAACTCACCGCCGCGCATCGCCAGCTCATCATCAGCGGACCCAACACCGGCGGCAAGACGGTGACGCTCAAGACCACTGCGCTCTTGGCCATGATGGCGCAGGCCGGACTGCCTGTGCCTGCTACGGCCGCGACCTTTCCCGTCTTCACTGCGTTTCTGGCCGATATCGGCGACGCGCAATCCATCGAAGCCGCGCTGTCGACGTTCTCAGCGCACATCACCAACCTCGATCGCCTCTCGCGCCTGGCCGATGCGCACACGCTGGTGCTGCTTGACGAGCTTGGCTCTTCGACCGACCCCGAAGAAGGCTCCGCGCTCGCGGTCGCCATCGCGCGCCATTTCCTCGATGCGGGCGCGTGGTCGCTCATCTCCACGCATCACACGTCGCTCAAGGTCTACGCGGCCAACACGCCGGGAGTGCTGAATGCCGCGGCAGGCGTGGACGAAACCACGCTCGTGCCCAACTACCAGCTGCGACTGGGCGTGCCGGGCGCATCGGCGGGTATCCAGACCGCCGAGCGTCTCGGCCTGAATGCAGCCATCGTGGCCGCCGCGCGGCAGCGGCTTGGCTCACAGCAAGTGGACATTGCGCGCTTCCTCGACAAGATGCACGCGGAGCTCACCGAGCTCGAAGCCGAACGCAAGGCCACGCGCGAACAGCGGTACGCGCTTAATGTGGAGCGCGCCCGCCTGGCACGCGAGGGCGATGTGGAACTGCGCAATCGCACACGCGATCTTGAAACCAAGCTGGCATCGCTGCTCAAGGATTTTGAATTTCAGATGCGCGAGACGGTGCGCGCCATTGAAGACCGCGCCGCGCAGCAGAAGCTCTCGAAGGAAGCCGAGCGACGCATGACGCGCCTGCGCCGCGAGTTTCAGGAGAGCTTCAACCAGACGGTTGTCGCGCACCGCACCGGCGCCGACCAGGGCGATGCCAATGCGCAACCGCACGTGCTGAAGCATATTGCCGCGGGTGACCGCGTGTTGCTGAAATCCATGAACAAGATTGCCGTGGTGCAGCGCGAGATCGAGAAGGATCTTTTTGAGGTGGCGCTTGGCCCCATCAAGATGCGCGTGAAACGCGACGAGTGCTCCGCACCTTCCACTCTTGGTTCGGATTCCACTGCTCTCAGGAGAGCCGACCCATTGGCAGCGGCGCGCCAGCAGAAAGGCGTGCACGTCAAGGTGACCAGCGCCAACACGGACGACATGCGCACGGAGATCAACCTGATCGGCCGCACCGTGGACGAGGCCACCGACGAGCTCGAGAAATATCTCGATCGCGCATTTCTCGCCGGTCTGCCGCGCATCCGCATCATCCACGGCCACGGCGCCGGCATCCTGCGCCGCGGCGTGCGCGAATTCCTCAAGAGCCATCCGCACGTGGCCACGCTGGCCGAAGCGCCGCAAAACGAAGGCGGGCAAGGGGCGACGCTGGTGGAGCTACGACAGTAGCTCAGCCTTCTTTTCCAGCGCGCGCAGATATGCTTCCATCTCCTTTCTGCCTTCATGCTGGGCCCAGTCGACCGGGGTGCCCTGCCACAGCACATCCCGGATGTCGAGTCGAGCGCCGCGCTCGATGAGCAGGCGTACCACCTCTTCGTGCCCGGCCAGCGCGGCCTGGTGCAGCGGCGTGGAGTGCGAATGCGTCCCCGGCGGGTTGTAGCGGTTCGGATCTTCGCCGGCATCGAGCAGTGCCCGCACAGCATCCACGCGGCCAAACTGCGCGGCAAGAGCGAGCGCGCGGTGACGGTCTTCGGCATCTGCGCCGGGCAGCAGCCGCGTGAAATCCTCTGTGCGGCCGAGCGCAGCCGCTACAGGCAGATCGATCGCCGCGCCGCGCTCGATGAGCGCTTGCGCCGCGACCAACTCGCCATGCCCCGCGGCCGCGCGAAGAGCACCATCGGGCTCAGCGCCGTGATCGCACAGCAAGTCGATCAATGCGCGCTGCACGCCGCACTCGCGCGGGATGCGCCCAGTGGCCACCAGTCCCAGCGCTTCATTGAGCGCTGGCGGCTCCGCACCTGCCTCGATGATCACGCGCGCCACTTCCGCGATGTTGGCCGGCATCCTTCCGTGGCGAATCGGATTCTCGGCGACGATCTCAAGCAGCGATGGATTGCGAAAGTAGTTGCCGCCTTCGAAAGCGACTTGCTGCTTTACGAGTGCAGAATGCTGCCGAAGATGGCGGCACAGGCCTGCCGCATCCCCTCGATCGATGAGATCGACCGCACGGCGAAACGCCGCATCCTCGATCCGTTCGTGATGAGGCAGGGCCAAATCGTTCGCCCGCTGCGGCTTTTCGACTTGCGCCTTGAGCCTCGCCCAGCTCGGGAATCCGCGCTCCCGCGCAATGGTGAGTTGCGCCTGGCTGAGGCTCAACGCGGCGTCGAAGATCTCAGCATCAGTGGACCCGGAGAACTTCGGATGAAATTCCCTTATCCTCTGCGCAACTGCGATATCGCGCGCGGCATGGCCCTTGAGCAAGTCCTTGGCCTGGTATTTGAGATGGTCGAGATTTGGATGAAGTGGGAGGGGCTTTACGGGCATAGGAACTTCCTTTCACGAAGCCCCAGGTCCGCATCTTGAGGGGCAGAAAGGCAGTTCGCCGAATCGGTTGTGCCGTGCAGGTGGACTTCTGTCCTTTCCGCGGACCGGATGCGCCCTTGTGCGCTACGGAAAAGGGTAGCACAACTGCCAGGCGCGCCAGAATCCTAGCACCACGTCGCCAGCAGTTCTAAATGATCGTGGGAACCCAGATAGCTATTTGCCTGGGTGTGGAACTGTGCTGTGTTGAGGCATGGAGATATTGGAGTCGCTCTTGG
>Ga0302314_10019490_pt1 | contig 11264 bp, 10 predicted proteins | sample III_Palsa_N2_3_FD_200533 | JGI IMG/M metagenome (GOLD analysis project Ga0302314, IMG submission 200533) | Peat permafrost microbial communities from Stordalen Mire near Abisko, Sweden - III_Palsa_N2_3 | ecosystem: Environmental > Terrestrial > Soil > Palsa > Peat permafrost | place: Sweden... | reverse complement strand
GCGCGATCGCGCCGGCGAGCATCAGCAGCGAGCCGACGAAGGTGTAGATCACGAGCTTCAGCGTCGCGGCCACGCGGTTCGGCCCACCCCAGATGCCGAGCAGCAGGTAGAACGGGATCAGCATCAGGTCGAAGAAGGCGACGAACAGCGCCAGATCCTGGGCCAGGAAGGCGCCGAGCACCGCCGACTCCGCGAGCGCGAAGAGGAGATAGAAGACCCGCGGCGTCGGCCAGCTGCGAATGTTCGCTGCCGTGATCGCCAGCGCGAAGGCGAACGTCGTCATCGCGACGAGGAACAGGCTCAGCCCGTCCACGCCGAGTGAGTAATGGATCCCGAGCGAGCGGATCCAGACGACGTTTGTCACGTGGCTGAGCTGACCGCTGTGCCCGTTGTAGCCGGCGATCAGCGATATCGCCAGTCCCAGTGCCCCGAGTGAGCCGGCCAGCGCGAACGCGCCGGCGGCGCGCTTGTGCGGGATCAGCGTCCCGAGCAGGGCGGCCGCCGCCGGCAGCCAGATGAGGATCGAGAGCACTAGGACTGAACCAGGAAGTAGAGGCCGACGGCGGTCAGGCCGACGACGATGAAGCCGACGTAGTAACGGACGAAGCCGCTCTCGGCCGAGCGCACCGCAGCCGACCCGGCGCGCACCACGGCGGTGGTGCCGCCGATCAGCGCGCCGTTGACGAACAGCCGCTCGAAGGTCCCCTGCGCGAAGCTGCCAAACCAGGCGCTCGGGCGCACTACGAGCGCGTCGATCAGCTCGTCGAAGTACCACTTGTTCTCAAACAGGGTCGTCAGCGGGCGCAGGCGAGTGGCGATCACGGGCGCCGTGCCCGGCTTGGCCACCCAGACCACCCAGGCGATCAGGATGCCGAGCAGGCCGACCGCGGTGCCGAGCGCGAGGCCGAAGTAGATCAACGTGTTGGAGGGATGCAGGTGGACGGTCGAACTGGCGAAGGTCGGCGCGAGGAAACTGTCGAGCCAGGTCGTGGTCTTGGGGATGCCGACGATCCCGCCGAAGACCGCGAGCAGCGCCAGCAGACCCATCGCGACCTGCATCGGTCGCGCGCGCTCCGCGATCACGTGTTCGGGGCCGGGGAAGCCGACATCGGTGTCCTCGACCTCGCCGTTGGCCGGGTTGGTCGGCTGCTCGGGGTGAAACAAGTGTCCGTGATCGATCAGCTCGCGCGCCTCGGCGCAGGGCTCGCCGAGGAAAGCGCGGAAGATCATCCGGAAGGTGTAGAGCGCGGTCAGCAGCGCGCCGAGGTAGCCGGCCACGTACAGGCCCCAATACCAGCCGCCACGGCTCCCGATCTGCGCCAGGATGTCGTCCTTGGAGAAGAAGCCGCTGAACGGTGGGATGCCCGAGAGCGCGAGCCCGCCGATGATGAAGCAGACGAAGGTGAAGGGCAGCGCCCGCCGCATGCCAGACATCCGGTCGAGCGACTGGTTGCCGCCCATCGCGCCGATCACCGAGCCGGCGGCCATGAACAGCAGCGCCTTGAAGAAGGCGTGGGTCATCAGATGAAACAGGCCGGCGGCATAGGCGCCGGCTGAGACGGCCATGATCATGTAGCCGATCTGGGACATCGTCGAGTAGGCGATGACACGCTTGAGGTCGGTCGCCGCGAGGCCGATCGTGCCGGCGATCAGCAACGTCGCGGCGCCGATCACGGCGCCCACGTCGCCGGCTGCCGGCGCCAGCTGGAACAGCATGCGCGCAATCAGGTACACGCCGGCGGTCACCATCGTCGCCGCATGGATCAGCGCGCTGACCGGCGTCGGGCCTTCCATCGCGTCCGGCAACCACGTGTGCAGCGGGATCTGCGCCGACTTCGCAAAGGCCCCCACGAGCAGCAGCAGACACCCTGCGGTCACATCGCCACTGCCGCTCGCGAAGACCTTTGGCGCGACGTGGAATGTCGCAACAAGGTCGAGCGTATGCGTGTGGCGGAAGATGAAGAAGGTGCCGAGCACGAGGCCGACGTCGCCGACGACGTTGATCACGAACGCCTTGATCCCGGCCCGTGTCGCCGTCGTACGCCGGTACCAGAAGCTGATCAGCATGTAGGAGGCGGCGCCGACGAAGGCCCAGCCGACGATCAGCAGCAGGAAGTTGCCGGCCAGCACGAGCAGCAGCATCGAGAAGACGAAGAAGTTGAGGTAGACGAAGAAGCGCGAGTAGCCGCGGTCCCCGCTCATGTAGCTGACCGAGTAGAGATGGATCAAGGTCGAAACGCCGGCGACGACGCAGATCATCAGCACCGACAGCGGGTCGACCAGCAGCGACGCATTGGCATCGACGCCGGTCGTCCGCACGATGCTCCACAGGCTCGACGTCAGCTCGCGATGCGCCGGGGCCAGCTGTTGCAGCTTGACCAGCGCGACCAGTGCGAAGACGAAGGACACGGCGATCGCCGCCGTCGCGATCCAGCCGGCGCTGCGGCCTGGGAGCCGGTTGAACAGCAGCGACATGATGATCGTGCCGGCGAGTGGTGCGGCCAGCACGATCCAGGCTGCGGTCGTGGCGCTCATCCCTGGAGCTCCCGCATCGTGTCGACGTCAACGGGCAGACGGAGGCGATGCATCGCGACGATCACGCCGAGTCCGACCGTCACCTCGCAGGCAGCGACAACCATCACGATCAGCGCGAAGACCTGGCCGTCGCCGTTGCCCCACATCCGCGAGAAGCCGATCAGCGCGAGGTTTGCGGCGTTCAGCATCAGCTCCAGGCAGAGCAGGACCACAAGCGGGTTTCGACGTACCAGCACGCCGCCCGCGCCGATCGCGAAAATCAGCGCTGAAACCGCCAGATACCAGGCGATCGTCATGTCTCGCGCTCCTGGCGCTGGGCGCTGTGCTGGACCGACAACGCGTCCGCGTGGCCGAAACCCTCGGCCATCGTGCCGCTGCCGAACGGCCGCGGTCGCATGAACTCCATGACGCTGATCGTCGGCGTCCCGTCGCCGCGATCGTCGAGGCCGCCGCGACGGCGGGCGAGCGTCACGGCGCCGACAGCGGCGATCAGCAGCAGATAGGAAGCAACCTCGAACGGGATCAGGAACTTCGTCAACAGCAGCGAGCCGATCGCCTCCGGCGTGCCGAAGCCGGCAGCGTAGTGCGCACCGTCGGTGCCGATCGCGTGCAGGCCTGAGCCGAGCGCCGCGATGAACAGCACGGCGAGCGAGAGCAGGTGACCGACGAGTGCCAGCACGCAGTAGAACGGGTCCTTGAGCACGATCACGCCGATCGCCCCCGCGAGTGTGCCGGCCGCGGCGATGAAGAAGAGAACGGCGGAGATCAACTGTTCGGCTCTGTGGCTGGCATCTACTCCCCCTGCGCGCGCAGCGGCGTGGCGTCGAGCGGCTCGGCGAGGAGCATCTCTTTCGTGAAGATCAGATCGGAGCGGTTGTAGTCGGACAGCTCGTAGTCGTGGCCCATCGTGATCGCATCGAACGGGCAGGCGACCTCGCAGTAGCCGCAGAAGATGCAGCGGCTCAGGTTGATCTCGTAGACCGCGGCGTAGCGCTCCCCGGCCGACACCCGCAGCTCCGGTGTGTTCTCGGCCGCAACCACGCGAATGCAGTCCGACGGACAGGCCGCCGCGCAGAGCGAGCAACCGACGCACTTCTCCAGGCCCGACTCCTCGAAGCGATGCAGCTTGTGTCGCCCGCGAAAGCGCGGATAGACCGGCACCTTCTCCTCCGGGTACTGGATCGTGTGCACGCCCTCGACGACGCGCGCAAACGTCGTCTTCAACCCGCGCAGCGTCTCGCCGAAGGCCCGGTAGGTGCCGCCGGCGCCACCGGGCTCGGGGGCCCGTTGGACCACCACCTGGTCCTCTCCCGGTGTCCAGGCGGGGCTCACTTGTGCACCGCCACGACGATGATCGCGGTCACCAGCGTGTTGAGCGTCGCCAGCGGCAGCAGCACCTTCCAGCCGAAGCTCATCAGTTGGTCGTAGCGCAACCGGGGCAGCGTCGCGCGTATCCAGACGAAGAAGATGACGAAGATGCTCATCTTGAAGAGCACGACAAACGGATCCAGCCAGGCTGGCTGGCTGGACCAGAACGGGATCAGCCAGCCGCCCAGAAACAGCGTCACGGCGACGCCCGAGACGACCAGTACGTTGAGGTACTCGGCGAAGTAGTAGGAAGCGAAGCGGCCGCCGCCATACTCGGTGTTGTAGCCACCGACCAGCTCGGCATCGGCCTCGACCAGGTCGAACGGGGCGCGGTTGGTCTCCGCGAACGCGGCGACGAGGAAGATAAGGAAGCCGACGAACTGCGGCACGATGTACCACATGCTGCCCTGGGCCTCGACGATCCCGGTCAGCGACAGCGTCCCGGCGGTGATCAGGACACCGACCAGCGCGAGCCCCTGGGAGACCTCGTAGGAGATCAGCTGCGCCGCGGCCCGCATCGCGCCGAGGAACGAATACTTCGAGCCTGACGCCCAGCCGCCGAGCATCAGGCCGTAGAAGGCGATCGCGCTGAGGGCAAAGATGTACAGCGGCCCGATCGAGACATCGATGCCGTAGAGCCCGACGCGCGTGCCGAAGATGTGTGGGGCGTCGCCGAAGGGGATGATCGCGAACGTCGCGACGGCGGTCATGATCGAGATCATCGGCGCGAGGATGTACAGCGGGCCGACCGAGGTGTTCGGCCGCGACTGCTCCTTGCCGAGTAGCTTGACGATGTCGGCAAGCGGCTGGATAACGCCGTAAGGGCCAACCCGGTTGGGCCCGTAGCGGCCCTGGAAACGACCGAGCAGCTTGCGCTCGACGAGCAGCACGACCGGCACCAGCTGCAGCCCGATCGCAAAGATCAGGATCCCCTTGAGGATCTGGATCCACCAATACTCGGAGTAGTCGACGATCGCCAGCGTCATGCCCGCGTCAGCTCCGTCTCGCTGAGCAGCTCGGCGGCCTGGCCGTTGACGCTCGCCGCCGGACGCACCTCGACGAGCGGCCCGCGCAGCAGGTTGGCGCCGTCGCTGTCGAGGTCGCGCTCGAGGAACGCCGTGCCGATCGGCGCGCTGTCGCGGACCGCGACCCTGGCGCGCAGCTGCCCGTGCTCGTCGCTGACGATTACCTCCTGGCCGTGGAGTACCCCGAGCTGCGCGGCGTCGGCCGGTGCGAGCTCGACGCGCTGGCGCGGGGCGAGGAAGTGCAGCGCCGGCGACGCTTCGACCTCGGGACCGGACCAGATCGAGCGGTAGCTGCCCAGCACGAGGCGGCCCGGCTTGGCCTGGGCGGCGCGGCGCAGCTTCGGCTTGGCCGCTGCCCGGTCCGCTTTTTCCGTCGCCTCAGCGCGCGTCGGCCAGCGCACACCGTGCCCGGCGAGCTCCTCGAGCGTCAGTCCGCTGTAGGGGCCGACGCGCGCGAACAGCTCGGCGCTGACGTCGGCGGCGGTCGCGGCGGCGGCCCCACCACCGAGCTGACTCGCGAGCTCGCTGAGCACCCGCCATTCGGCGCGGACCTGGTCCGGATGGCCAATCGCCGGGCGCAGCCGTTGCAGGCGCCCGTCGGGGTGCGTGACCGTGCCCTCCTTCTCGGCGCTGGACTCCGCCGGGAAGATCACGGTCGCATGCTCGCGTACGCCCTCGGTCAGGAACGCGGCGTGGGCGATGACGGTGGTCGCGTGCTCGAGCGCGGCGCCCCAGGCGCCGGCGTCGGGGAAAGAGCGCAGTGGATCGACGCCAAGCAGGTACAGCGCCGACAGCTCGCCGGTGGTGAGCTTGGCGGCGATCGCCGGGGCGTCCAGCCCACCGCCCAAGCGCGGGCGGCTGAACCCCGGTCCGGCATTCGGCAGCACGCCGACCTCGCGCAGCCCACGGCCGTTGGCAGCTTGCGGAATGCCGATCAGCCCGGCGCCCTCGCGCCCGGCGATGCCCAGCGCATCGGCGAGCGCCAGCAGACCGGCGGCGTCGCCGTCGAGCAACTGCTCGCCATAGAGAATCACGATCTCCCTGCCGGCGCCGCGCAGCGCGCGCGCGAGCTCGCGCACGGCGTCGGCGCTCGTGCCGGCCGCGCCGGCCGCCTGCTCCAGCTCACCGCCGCCGCCGAGGGCCGCCGCCAGCGCCCAGGCGAGCTCGGCGCCACGACCGGGAGCGAAGCGCAGCGCCTGCGCGGCGCTCGGGTCGAGCGCGCTGGCGCGCGCCGAGGCGAGCAGCAGACGCACGCCGTTACGGCGCACGCCCTTGCGGATCCGGAGCTCGAGAATCGGCGCGTCGTCGACCGGCTCGCAGTCCAGCACGAGGACGGCGTGGGCGAACTCGAGGTCGGAGACTGACGCGGCGAGCGCGGGATCGCTGAGCGCGCGCCAATGGGCCAGGCTGACGGTGCCGCCCGGCCGCGAGTCCAGGTGCGGCGAGCCGAGTACATCGCGCAACAGTTCGCCCAGCAGAAGTCCCTCTTCGTTGGTCGCGCCGCCGCCGGCGAGCGCCGCGGTCTTCGCGCCGGCACGGCGCAGCCCGCCGGTCGCCTCGGCGAGCGCCCGCTCCCAGCTCACGCTCCGCAGCTCGCCGCCGTCGCGGATCATCGGCGCCGTGATGCGCTCATCGACGTGCACCGCCTGGTAGGCGAAGCGGCCCTTGTCGCAGAGCCAGCCATCGTCGACCTCGTGATGGTCACGCGCCAGCACCCGCAGCACGCGCTCGTCGCGGACCGTCAGCGTGACGTTGCACTGGGCGGGACAGAGCGTGCACAGCGACCCTGAGCCTTCGATGTCCCAGGGGCGCGCGCGGAAGCGGTAGGGGCGCGAGGTCAGCGCGCCGACCGGGCAGAGCTCGATGATGTTGCCCGAGAACGGCGCCACGTAGGGGTGGCCGTCGAACGTGCCGACGAACGAATGCTCGCCGCGTTCGAGCAGTACCAGCTGGTAGTCCTCGGCGACCTCCTGCGAGTAGCGCACGCAGCGGTAGCAGACAATGCAGCGCTCGCGGTCGATCGCGATCAACGGCGAGAGCTCGAGTGGCTTGCGGAAGTGCCGCTTCGGCTCGATGAAGCGCGAGTGGCCGCCGCCCCAGCCAAACGTGATGTCCTGCAGCGGGCACTCGCCACCCTTGTCGCAGACCGGGCAGTCGAGCGGGTGGTTGATCAACAGGAACTCGACGACCGCCTCCTGCGCGACGCGCGCGTGCTCCGAGCTCGTGTGCACGACCATCCCGTCCTTGACCGCCGTCGAGCATGCGGTCTGAAGCTTCGGCATGCCCTCGATCTCGACCAGGCACATCCGACAGGCCCCGACCGGCTGGCCGAGCTTGGGCTCGTAACAGAAGACCGGGATCTCGACGTCGCCGAGCTTGGCGGCGTCGGCGAGCATCATGTTCTCCGGCGCCTGGACCTCGCGGCCGTCGAGCGAGAAGGTGATCAGCTGTGATCGTGGGCGCGGCATCGGCTCAGGCGACCTTCGCGAGACGGCGCGATTCCATGTGCTCCTCGAACTCGCTGCGGAACTTGGCGATCATCGAGCCGATCGGCATCGCCATCGCGTCGCCGAGGACGCAGAGGCAGTTGCCGATGATGTGGTCCTGAACCGAGGCCATGATGTCGAGGTCCATCGGCGTCGCCTCGCCGGCGTCGATCCGCTCGAGCATCCGCACAGTCCAGTTGGTGCCCTCGCGGCACGGCGTGCACTTGCCGCAGGACTCGTGGCGGTAGAACTTCGCTGTCTTCAGCGCGACGTCCAGCACCGGCGTCTTGTCGTCGACGACGATGATCGCGCCCGATCCGAGCATCGTGCCGGCCTTCGCGAGGCTGTCGAAGTCATAGGGGATGTCGAGGTCGTCGGCTGTCAGCACCGGCGAGCTCGAGCCGCCTGGGAACCAGAGCTTGACCGCGCGTCCGGGGGGCGGCCCGCCGGCCAGGTCGAAGATGATCTCGCGCGACGGGATCCCGAGCTCGATCTCGTAGTTGCCCGGCCGCTGCACGTGACCCGAGACGGAGACGACCTTCGTGCCCGACGAGCCCGAGACGCCTAGCTTGGCGTACTTCGCGCCGCCCATCGCGATGATGTGCGGCATCGTCATCAGCGTCTCGACGTTGTTGATCAACGTCGGTCCCTGATAGAGGCCCTGGAGCGCGGGGAACGGCGGCTTGAGGCGCGGGTTGCCGCGCTTGCCTTCGAGCGAGTCCAGCAGCCCGGTCTCCTCGCCGCAGATGTAGGCACCGGCGCCGCGGTGCAGGACGAGCGAGAGCGATAGCCCCGAGCCCAGGATCCGCTCGCCGATGTAGCCGGCCGCGCGCGCCTGCGCGATCGCGGCGTCGAGGATCCGCGCCTGCTCCTCGTACTCGCCGCGGATGTAGATGAAGGCGTGATTGGCGCCGCCGGCGTGCGCGGCGATCACGATCCCCTCGATCAGCATGTGCGGCGACTTCTGCATCAGCTCGCGGTCCTTGAAGGTCCCGGGCTCGGACTCGTCGGCGTTGCAGACGAGGTACTTGTCCATGTCGCCCTTCGGCAGGAACGACGCCTTGCGCCCAGCCGGGAAGCCGGCGCCGCCACGACCGCGCAAGCCCGAGGCCTCGAGCTCGGCGATCAGCGCGTCCTGGCTCATCGCGAGCGCCTTGCGCAGCGACTTGTAGCCGCCGCGCCGCTCGTAGACCTCGATGTCAAACAGCTTCGGCTCGTCGATGTCCTTCAGCAGGATCGCGTCGGTCACTGCTTCGTCCCTTCCGGAATCTCCGACGCTGCCGTCGCGCGCAGCGCGAGCCGCAGCTCGGGCAAAGGCTCGCGCCCCTCGCGCAGCTCGCCGACCAGGCGCTTCGCGTCACTGCGCTCGAGCGGCCCGTAGTAGATCTGATCGACCGAGACCATCGGCGCGATATCGCACGCCCCGAGGCATTCGAAGTGCCGCAGCGTGATGTCCCGCTGATCGCCGACCTCGGCCTCGAGTGCGTCGTACAGCTCGTCGGCGCCACGCAGCGAGCAGGAGATGTTGGTGCATACGTAGACGACGTGCTCGCCTGCGGGCTCGAGCTCGAACATGTCATAGAAGGTTGCGACCGAGGTCAGGTAGCCCGGGGTGACGCGCATCACGCAAGCGGCTTGGAGGATCGCCTGCGGCGAGCACCAGCGGTGATGGCGTTGGGCTGCCGCGAGTGCCGGCAGCGCGGCCGAATGGCGCTCCGGGTAGCGCAGCGCGATCGGCACGTCGATCAGGGCGGGGTCGGGGATTCCCGCCGGATCCTTCTCGAGGTCGGCGGGTTCGTCCCAGCCAGGGCTGCGCGAGCCCTCCCGGCTGCGCGGAATCTCGCGCCCCGCCAGCTCCTGGCGGTATTCGAAACCCTGCCCGCTGTCGCTCGACGGACTCATCCGACGACCGCCGCAGGGAAGCAGGCCGAGGACCCTCGCTTCGCAAGGACAGGCAGCCGGCCGGAGGCCGGCACCCGCAGCCCCCTCATCGGTCGATCCCGCCGAGGATCGGATCGAGCATCGCCAGCGTCGCGATCAGATCAGCGATGTAGGAGCCGCGCGTCATCGCCGCCGTCGCCTGCAGGTTGACGAAGCTCGGGTCGCGCATGTGCACGCGCGCCGGCTTGGCCGAACCGTCGGAGCGCACGAAGCAGCCGAGCTCCCCGCGCGGCGATTCGATCGGGTAGTAGACCTCGCCCGGTGGCACGCGAAAGCCTTCGGTGACGAGCTTGAAGTGGTGGATCAGGGCCTCCATCGAGGTGGCGAGCTCGTGGCGTGGGGGCAGCGCGATCTTGCGGTCCTCGGTGATGAAGGGGCCCTCGGGTAGGCCGTCGAGGGCCTGCTCGATGATCTTCACCGACTCGTAGATCTCGGCTACACGGACCGCGTAGCGGTCGTAGTTGTCACCGACCGTGCCGACCGGGATCTTGAACGAGAAATCCTCGTAGGAGGAGTAGGGGGCGGCCTTGCGCAGATCCCACGGGTTGCCGCTGGCGCGCAGCAACGGGCCGGTCACGCCGAGCGCGAGCAGTGATTGCTCGTCCAGCGGGCAGGTTCCCCGCAGTCGCTGGAGGAGGATCTCGTTGCGCTTCAGCAGGTCGTTGTACTGGTCGACGCGCCCCGGCATGATCGCCATGAACTCGCGTAGCTTCGCCTCGAAGCCGAGCGGTATGTCCTCGATCACGCCGCCAACCTGGAAGTAGCGCGTGTGCATCCGCTGGCCCGAGGACTGCTCAAACAGGTCAAGGATCATCTCGCGCTCGCGGAAGCAGTACCAGAACATCGACATCGCTCCGAGATCGAGTGCGCTCGTACCGAGCCAGACGAGGTGGGACATGATCCGGTTCAGCTCGAGATGGATCACACGCAGATACTGCGCGCGCTTGGGCACCTCACACTCGAGCAATGTCTCAACCGCGCCGCAGAACGCCAACGCGTTGAAGTAATAGGAGAGGTAATCCATCCGCTCGATGACGGGGATCGCCTTCCAGTAGGCCTTGTCCTCCGCCGTCTTCTCGATGCCGGTATGGACATAGCCGATGATCGGCCGCAGGTCGCGGACGACTTCGCCTTCGAGCGTGACGAGCAGGCGCAGAACGCCGTGCGTGGCCGGGTGGTGCGGGCCGATGTTGAGCGTCAGCACCTCGGTCGTGCCGCCGCTGAAGTCGCGCTGCGAGGCGACCTGCTCCTCGAGCGGCGAGAGCGTGATGCTTTCCTCCAGCTTGCGGTACTCGGAGCGTGCGCTCACCTCGTCCACCCCGGGGAGCCCACCTCATTGTGGGTGAACAGGACCGGCTCGCCACCGAGCGGGAAGTCCCGCCGCTGTGGGTGGCCCTCATAGTCCTCGGGCATGAGGATCCGCCGCAGGTCCGGATGGCCGTCGAAATGGACTCCGAACATGTCGAAGACCTCGCGCTCCTGATGGTTGGCGGTCGGCCAATCGGGTGTCACGGACTCGATGTTGGGCTGATCGAGCGGCACCCGCAGCTTCACCGTCAGCCGATCCACGCGCTCCATGTCGAGCAGCTCATAGTGCACGCCAAGCCGCGGCTCGTGCGGGTAGTAGTCGACGCCGTGAACGCTCATCAGCGAGCGGTATCCGTGGCTCTGCCGCAGCGCGGCGAGCACCTGGCGCACCGTCTCGGGTGCGATCAGCAGACCGGCTTGGGCGCGAAAGAACGCCGTTTCGAGGACGCTGCCCGGAATCTCCTCGCCCAACGCCGTCGCGATCAGCTCGAGCCCTACCTGGTCAGGCACCCGCGTTCTCCGCCGTTGGGCTCGCCTCGGGGAGGAGCTCCTCGGTCCCGACGGCCCCGTAGCGCTCGCGCCAGCTGACGTCGGGATCGTC
>Ga0302314_10019489_pt1 | contig 11264 bp, 7 predicted proteins | sample III_Palsa_N2_3_FD_200533 | JGI IMG/M metagenome (GOLD analysis project Ga0302314, IMG submission 200533) | Peat permafrost microbial communities from Stordalen Mire near Abisko, Sweden - III_Palsa_N2_3 | ecosystem: Environmental > Terrestrial > Soil > Palsa > Peat permafrost | place: Sweden... | reverse complement strand
TACGATCGCCCGTGCCGAGGTGAATGCCGATTATACTCGTCGGCCCGAGCCCTCGGCCGTCTTCCCGGTCCTGGAGCAACTGGGACGCCGGCAGGTCGTCATGAAAGTCGGTTTCCGACTTGAGCATAGCGCCTGATCTGGGTTATCGACCAAAGTATTACGCTTCGGGCTTAAAGCTCCGTGTTGGTTTGCGCCGGCGCCGCCCCGATTGGTGCCCGCAATCGGCCTCGCTTCCGGGAAAGGCGGTCGCTGTCCGGCGCGACCAATCACCCCGGCGCTCAGATTGCACTTGGCAAAGCCGGTGCCGTCCGGCCATAGCTGAAGGGCGTCGGTTCTATCCGGCGCATATTGTCGAGAAGGGCCCTGCGCGACCCCGTCATGCGCCCCGTCAGATTGCTTCTCATCGCCCTTGCCGTGCTCCTGCTGCTCGGCAGCGGCGGCGGCTTCGTGGTCTATCGGCACTATGCCGCGGGCCTGCCGGATTACCAGCAGCTGGCCGATTACTACCCGCCGACGCTGTCGCGGGTCCAGGCCGGCGATGGGCGGGTCCTCGACGAATACGGCACGGAAAAGCGCGTCTTCGTGCCGATCAAGGCGATGCCGCCGCGCGTGATCCAGGCCGTGCTGGCCGCCGAGGATCGGGACTTCTACCAGCATGGCGGGATCAACCCGGTCGCGATCCTTCGCTCGCTGGTCATGGACATCGGCAAGGTCGCTTCCGGCAAGCGCGCCGGCGGGGCCTCGACGATCACCCAGCAGGTCATCAAGAACATGCTGCTCAGCGACGAATACGATATGTCGCGCAAGATCAGGGAGGCGATCCTCGCGATCCGGCTCGAACAGGCCCTGTCGAAGGACCGGATTCTCGAACTCTATCTGAACCAGTGCTTCTTTGGCGAGAACAGCTATGGCATCGCCGAGGCGGCATTGGCCTATTTCAACAAGCCGCTTGACCAGCTGAGCATCGCCGAGGCGGCATTGCTCGCGGGCGAACTCAAGGGTGCCGCGGAGTTCGATCCGGCCCGGCACTACGATACCGCCAGAGGGCGGCGTGACTACGTCATCGATGGCATGGCAACGATCGGCGCCATCACACGGGCCGAGGCGGCCGCCGCCAAGGAGGAGCCGATCCTGCTGCGCAAGCCGGATGAGAGCCAAGTCTTCGCTGCTCCCTACTTCGCCGAAGAGGTGCGGCGCGAGCTGATCCAGCGTTACGGCCAGAACATTGTCTATGAAGGCGGGCTGTCGGTGCGCACCAGCCTGTCGCCGGTGCTGCAGGCGGCCGCCGACAAGGCGATGCGCGACCGCTTCATCGAGTATGACCGCAAGCATGGCTGGCGCGGCCCGGTCCGCCATATCGACCTGCCGGCCGACGGGCAGGACTGGATCAAGGCGCTCAAGGTGCAGCCGCCGGTGCCCGGTGCTGCACCGTGGCGGCGCGCGCTGGTGCGCGAGGTCACGCGCGACGGCGCGGTGCTGGGCTTCGACGATGGCGCCGCCGGCTTCCTGCCCATGGCGGAAATGACCTGGGCGCGGCCGTGGCGCGAGGGCCAAACCGTCGGTGCGGTTCCCGTGACCGCAGACCAGGTGGTGAAGCCCGGCGATGTCGTCCTGGTCGAGCCGAGCGCCACCACCGCCAAGCCGAACGAGCCACCGAATTTCGCACTGCGCCAGATCCCCGACGTCTCGGGGGCGTTGGTCGCCCTCGACCCGCACACCGGGCGGGTGCTGGCCATGGTCGGCGGCTGGTCCTATGAGTCCAGCAAGTTCAACCGGGCGAGCCAGGCCATGCGGCAGATCGGCTCGACCTTCAAGCCTTTCGCCTTCCTGGCGGCGCTGGAAAACGGCATGACGCCGTCGACCCTGATCGAGGCCGATCCGGTGCAGATCTATCAGGGCCCGGGCCAACCGATGTGGGAACCGAGGAATTTCAGCGACGGCGAAAGCAGCGGCATCCATACGCTGCGCTTTGCCATCGAACACTCGATCAACACCATGACCGCGCGCATGGCGGCCGAGATCGGCATCGGCAAGATCAAGCCCTATATCGAGAAGCTGGGCATCATGGACGACATGCCGCCCTATTACTCGATGGTGCTTGGCGCCGGCGAGACCACGCCGCTCCGCCTCGCCGCCGCCTATGGCATGCTCGACAATGGCGGCCGCAAGATCACGCCGACCCTGATCGACCGGGTCCAGGACCGCTACGGCAAGACGCTCTTCCGGGCCGATGCGCGCGACTGTCCCCGCTGCGGCGATGCGGATTGGGCACCGCCGGGCGAGGTGCCCCGGTTGGCCGATGAGCGCGAGCAGGTCCTCGATCCTGCCACTGCCTACCAGATGGTGCATATCCTCGAAGGCGTCGTGCATGGCGAGCACGGCACGGCGCGAACAATCGTCGGCGCCAAACTCGATATGCCGCTGGCCGGCAAGACCGGTACGACCAATGGCCCGAACGATACCTGGTTTGTGGGTTTCTCGCCCGATCTGGTGGTCGGAATCTATATCGGCTTCGATCGGCCCAAGGAGTTGGGGCCGCATGAGGCGGGGGCCGAGACCGCAGCCCCGGCCTTCACCGAATTCATGACCGACGCGCTCAAGGGCAAGCCGGCGGTGGGCTTCCGCATCCCGCCCGGCATCCGCATGGTCCGGGTCGATCTCGAGACCGGCAAGCTCGCCGAGGCGGGTGCGGCCAAATTCATCTGGGAGGCCTTCAAGCCCGGTACCGAACCGTCCGACCAAATCATCGACGGCGGCGAGGACGCGCAAAACCTGCCGCCCGATGCGACGCCGCTCACCAACCCGACCGGAGATTCCGGCACCGGCCAGCCGATGCCCGGCCCGGCCGCCCCTTCCACCAGCACGAACGGCCTCTATTAGAGATCGTTCAAGCGCTTACGCCTCGGCCTTGAAGGTCCGTCCGAGGTCTTCGCCGGCCGCGACGTAATGTCGGAAGACGTAGAGCAGGGGCTGCCAGCGGGCGACATCGATATGGTTGGTACCCGGAAGCGTGATTGCCTCGTGGGCATGGACACGCACGATTTGGGTTTCGACGATGGCGAAACCCTGCAGCGCGTCCGCCTGCCAGGCGCCACCGCCGGGGGCATGGGCGGCCACGATGCGCGCCTCGAATTGCAGTGGACACTCGGCGATGCAAGGCGGTTGCACCAGTTCGGCCGGGAGCGGCGTCAGCCCAGTCGCCGCAAATTTCCGCGGCTCGTAATAATAGCCGATCGCCGCCTTGTCCTCAGGCACCGGATTGCGCCCGGTCATCCGGGCCAGCAGCTCGACCTGCGGCCAGAGGGTGGCGGACGGGATATTGATGACGCAATCGCCTTCGCGCAGCGCGTTCTCGACACCCTGGCTGGCGCCGCTCAGGCCGAGCACGATGCGGTCGCCGAGCGCCCAGGCCGAGGACAGCGGCGAAATATTGGCCTCGCCATCGGAATTGAGCGTCGTCAACAGCGCCACCGGCGTGCCGAAATAGAGCACCGACGGCTGGATCACCCGATGCGGGATAAGAGCGGCGGGGGCTGGGCTGTGATCTTGCGGCATGGCTTCGGCTCCTGCGAATAGGCGCGCAGAATGGCCGAAGCCGGCGTGGGGCGGGGCGGGAAGCGCTTCGTCGCTTTCCGAAGTGTTGCGTAGAATATCGCTGCCGTCCTTCCGGCAGCCGCGCGATGATGACGGGGACTGCATAATGAGGCAGGAGTGTCCCGTCCGCGACGCGTAGCGCGAGCTGCTGTGCCGTTCAAGCATGAGGATAAAGTCAATGACGTTGGCTCCGTCGCATCTTCCTCTGATCCCAAGATCCCATCTGTTCGGCAACCCGGCTCGAGCGCAGACCCATATCAGTCCTGACGGCCGGTTCATTTCCTGGCTGGCACCCGATGATGGCGTGCTGAATATCTGGGTCGCTCCGACCGGCGCGCTGGATCAGGCCCGCGCCGTCACCAGCGATCGCAAGCGCGGCATCCGTCTCTATTACTGGACCTATGACGGGCAACATCTCGTCTACCTGCAAGACCAGGACGGCAATGAGGATTTTCACCTTTTCGCCGTCGATCCCGAGACCCGGATCACCCGCGACCTGACGCCGTTTGACGGCGTCGCGGTTGGGATCTCCGCCGTCAGCAAGATCCGGCGCGACTCGATTCTCGTCCACATGAACCGGCGCGATCCAAAGTGGTTCGACCTGTACGATTTGCATCTTGCCACCGGCGCGCTGACACTTTTGGTCGAGAATTCTGGGTTCAGCGCCTTCGTGGCAGACGACCAATACCAGGTTCAATTCGCGTCGAAATATAGTGCGGGCGGCTCATTCCATGTCATGCGGCGCGCGGACGACGGCAGCTGGACGGATTGGGCCCAGTTCGCACCCGACGATGCGCGCAGTTCGGGCGTCAATCATGTGAACTCGGATGGCACCGCGGCGATCCTGCTCGACAGCCGCGGTCGCGATACGGCGGCTCTGGTCCGTGTCGATCTTGCGACGGGACAGGCGCGCATCTTGGGTTCCGACCCGCGCGCCGATGTCGTCGGGATGATCAGGGACCGCATCACGAAAGAGCCGCTCGCCTACATCGTCGATGCCGGGCGGCGGGAATACATCGCGATCGAGCCGCGCATCCAGCCCGACCTCGATTTCCTCGCCGCCCAGACTATCGGGGACTGGTCTCTGAACAGTGCGACGGAGGATGGCTCGCTTTGGGTCGTTGGCGGTATGTCCGATACCAGCCCCGGCACCGCCTACCTCTATGACCGACGCGCCCGGACTCTGTGCAAGCTCCACGGTGCCCGCCCGGAATTGGCCGACGCGCCGCTCGTGCCCCTGGTGCCGGTCACGATTCCCTCTCGCGACGGGCTCGATCTCGTCTGCTATTTGACGCGCCCGGCCGGCGCAGCAGGGGCGGGACCGATGGTCCTCTTCGTCCATGGCGGTCCGCATTCGCGGGACATTTTTGGATTCAATCCCTATCATCAATGGCTTGCGAACCGCGGCTACAGCGTTCTCAGCGTGAATTTCCGCGGTTCTACCGGCTTCGGCAAAGCCTTCACAAACGCCGGCGACGGCGAGTGGGGCCGCCGCATGGATGACGATCTTCTGGACGCGGTCGGCTGGGCGATCGGCCAGGGCATCGCCGAGCCGGGGCGTATCGCCATCATGGGCGGCAGTTACGGCGGTTATGCAGTCCTGGCGAGCATGACCCGCAACCCGGAGACCTATGCCTGCGGCGTGGACATTGTCGGCCCGTCCAACCTCGAAACGCTGCTCGCCACCATTCCGCCCTATTGGGAATCGATGCGTTCCCAGCTCACGAAAGCGATCGGCGATCCGGCCACCGCAGCCGGTCGCGCGCTGATGCGGGAGCGTTCTCCCGTCCATCACGCCGATCGGCTCAGAAATCCGCTGCTGATCGCTCAGGGCGCCAACGACCCGCGCGTAAAGCAGGCCGAGAGCGACCAGATGGTGGCCGCGATGCAGGCGAACGGCATTGCCGTGACATACCTTCTCTTCCCCGATGAGGGCCACGGCTTCGCCCGGCCGGCGAACAACCTCGCCTTCAATGCGGTCGCCGAGGCCTTCCTCGCCCGCCACCTCGGCGGTCGTGCCGAGCCGATCACCATTGCCGAGATCGAGGCTTCGACCATGGAGATTTTGGAGGGGGCGGAAGCTCTCGGCCTGCCTACAGCATGACCTCGATCAGCCGCGGCCCGCGCGTCCGCATCGCGGAGCTGAACTGGGCGGCGAATTCCTCGACGGTCTCGGCGCGCGAGGCTTCGACGCCCATGCCCTGGGCCAGGCTCACCCAGTTGAGCTCGGGGTTGCGCAGGTCGAACATCGACAGCGCCTTGGGCCCGGGATTCTCGGCGCCGACCCGCATCATCTCGACATTCAGGATGGCATAGGAGCGGTTGGCGAAGATCACCGTGGTGACGTCGAGCCGCTCGCGCGCCTGGGTCCAGAGCGCCTGCAGCGTGTACATGGCGCCGCCATCGCCCTGCAGACACACGACTTTCCGGTCCGGACAGGCGACCGCGGCGCCGGTGCCGACCGGCACGCCCTGGCCGATGGCGCCGCCGGTCAGCGCCAGATGGTCATGCGGTGCCGCCTGCGCGGTATGGATCGAGGCCGGCAGGCCCGAGGTCGCGGCCTCGTCGGAGATGATCGCCTGCTCGGGCAGGAAATGGCCGATGATCTGCCCGGCGCTGCCGCTGCTGAGCCGTCCGGTCGGCAAAACGGGCGGCGCGTAAGGCCCGCGCAGCGCCGTTTCCGGGGCCGCGCCGAGCGATTCGGCGAGCGCTTCGAGCGCCTGAACGCCATCCTCATGGGCATGGGAGAGATACTCGATCCGACAGCCTGGGGGCGAGGGCCAGCTCGGCTTGTCCGGATAGGCGAAGAAGGCGACCGGCGGCTTCGCGCCGACCAGGATCAGCTGCTCGACCGGTTTCAGGAAGTCGACGATCTGCTCGGCGAAATAGGGGATGCGCTCGACCGCGACCCGACCGGCGCCGCGCTGCAGGCGAGGGGCGAAGGTGTCGCAGAGCAGCCGGGCGCCGGTCTTGGCCGCGATCCGGCCGGCCGCCTCCAGCCCGCGCTGCTGCAAGACCGCGCCCCGCATCAGGATTGCCGTGCGCTTGCCGTTGCGCAGCGCCTTGGCGGCCTGATCGATCGCGCTATCGGCGACGGCGGCCGGGCCGGCAACCGGCAGCCTCGGTGCTGCGCGGTCGGCCGGGAGCCAGGCAGTATCGGCGGGCAGGATCAAGGTTGCGATCTGGCCCGGCGCCTGGCGTGCCGCCTGCACGGCGCGGGCGCCGTCGGAAGCGACGCTCAAGGCATCGGTCGAGCTGTGCAGCCAGGCCGAGACCGGGCGGGCGAAACCCGGCAGATCCGAGGCCAGCGGCGCGTCATATTGCGCATGATACGTCGCGTGATCGCCGACGATATTGACGATCGGGCTGGCCGCGCGCCGGGCATTGTGCAGATTGGCCAAGCCATTGGCCAGGCCGGGTCCCAGATGCAGCAAGGTCGCCGCCGGCTTGCCGGCCATCCTTCCATAGCCGTCGGCGGCGCCAGTCACGACCCCTTCGAACAAGGCCAGGATGGCGCGGATGCCGTCGACCTTGTCGAGGGCGGCGACAAAATGCATTTCCGAGGTGCCGGGATTGGCGAAACAGATCTCGACGCCCGAATCGACCAGCGTGCGGACCAGGCTTTCGGCGCCGTTCATGCTCTTCCTCCCGGAGGCTTTTCAGTCCGAGCACGGTAGACGGCGCTGCGGCATCGGGCAAATGCCGCCGTTCGGGGGCTGCCCGTCGCTACACAGCGGTGGCGATGATCCGGCCGACTTGCGCGAGCACGGCGTTGCGCGCTTCGCCGGTCGCCGTCGATTCCGTATAATAGGCCGCGACCAGCAGCGGTGCCCGGCCCGGCGGCCACAGAATGGCGATGTCGTTGGTGGCGCCGTGCTCGCCGGTACCGGTCTTGTCGCCGACGCGCCAATCGCCGGGTAGCCCGGCGCGCAGCCGGCGATCGCCGGTCTTGTTGGCGCAGAGCCACGCGGTCAACTGCGCCCGGCTTGAGGCTGACAGGGCGCGGCCCAGCAGGACATGCTGCATGTTCCGCACCATCGCCGCCGGCGTCGTGGTATCGCGCGGATCACCGGGCGCTGCCTCGTTGAGCTCGGTCTCGCGGCGGTCCAGGCGGGTGACGCGGTCGCCGAGCGAGCGGGCATAGGCGGTAAGGGCGGGCGGGCCGCCGAAGCTTGCCAGCAGCAGATTGCCGGCCGTATTGTCGCTGAGGGTGAGTGCTGCCTCGCAGATCTCGCCGAGGCTCATGCCGCCCGGACCGGTATGGTCTTTGGTGATCGGCGAGTAGGTGACGAGATCCGGCTCGCCGAACACGATGCGCCGATCGAGTCGCTCGCGGCCGCTATCGACGCGTGCAAGCACCAGGGCTGTGGCGAGGAATTTGAACGTGCTGCACAGAGCGAAGCGTTCATGGGCGCGGTAGAGGCGCCGGCGGCCGGTCTGCAGATCGAGCATGGCTATGCCGAGGCGGCCGCCGCTGTCGCGCTCGAGCGCCGCGAAGCCAGGCTCAGCGGCCGACGCGTCCGACCAGGCCAATACCGGTGCCGCCACTATTGCACCGAGCACGGCGGCGCGGCGAGTCATCCCCTCTTGCATCCCCAATCCCCTTGTTACGGCTGACAGATTTCCTTGCTGAACATCACGGCAAATTTGTGGCGCTTGGCGAAAACTTCGGTACCTCTATGCTGCGGCGGACAAAAGACGAGGACGACCCTTTGGCATGACGGCGAAGACCGACGCACAGCTGGCGCGCGCGATAGAGCTCCATCGGCAACAGGATCTGGAGGGGGCGGCCGCGCTCTACGAAAAGATCATCCGCCGCGATGCCCAGCATTTTTTCGCCCATCATGCCCTGGGCGCGATTCACGCCGAGGCGGGGCGCACCGAAGCGGCGCTGCCCTTGCTGATCCGGGCCGCCCGGCTCGCCCCCGACAATGCCGAGGCGCAGGCCAACCTGGGGGCCGCCCTGATCGGCCTGAACCGGCTCGACGAGGCGGAGGGGCCGATTCGCCGGGCCCTCGATCTCGCTCCCGACGCCACCGAGCCGCTCAACCATCTGGGCAAGCTGCTGACCCGCCGCTTCCGTCTTGACGACGCGCTCGAAGCCTATGGCCGCGTCCGCGACCGCGCACCGGCGGATCCGGTCGCTCATTTCAATATTGGCAATGTGCTTTTTCTGGCCGATCGGGCGCAGGAAGCCATCCCCAGCCTGCGCCGTGCGGTGCAGCTCGAACCGGGTTCGGCAACATTCCGGACAGGGCTCGGTCTGGCGCTGGCCGAGGCGGGCGATCTCGAGGCCGGCCTGGCGCAGATCCGGCGGGCGATCACCCTCGATCCGGCCGACGCGACCGCTCGCCGCGCCGAGTACGGGTATCTTCTGGCCGCTGGCAATTGGCAGGAGGGCTGGGCGAAACACGAGAGCCGACGCATGGGCGTGGACCGGTTTTTCTACCACGACCGCCTCGCGGTGCCGCAATGGGCCGGCGAGGATCTGGCCGGCAAACGCATCCTGCTCCATGCCGAGCAGGGTCTGGGCGACACGCTGCTCTTCATCCGCTATCTGTCCCTGGTCAAGGCGCGCCGTCCGGCGCAGATCATCCTCGCGGTCCAGCCCGCGTTGAAGGGCTTCTTGGCGGCCGATAGCGAGGCTGATCTGGTGACCGGCTTCGGCGAGCCGATACCGGATATCGATCTGCATTGCCCGCTGATGAGCCTGCCGCTGGCCTTCGGCACTCGGGTCGAGACGGTGGCGGCCGCACCCGGTTATCTGCGCCGGCATCTGACTCCGCGGCCGGACGCCGCCGCACTGCTGGCCGGGGTGGCCCGGCCACGGATCGGGCTCGTCTGGTCGGGCAACCTACAGGGCGGACGCTCGATGCCGCTCGAAGCCCTGGCCCCGCTGCTGGCGGTGGAGGCCGTGAATTTCGTTGCCCTGCAGCTCGAAATCTCGACCGCCGACGCTGACTTTCTCGCCAAATTGCCGCGGATTACCCGGTTCCCTCGTGGCTTTGCCGATACCGCCGCGGCGATCGATGGGCTGGATCTGGTCATCACCGTCGATACAGCACTAGCCCATCTGGCTGCCGGCCTGGGTGTGCCGTGCTGGATCCTGCTGGCGCAGCGCGCCGATTGGCGCTGGCTCCAGGATCGGACCGACACGCTCTGGTATCCGACCGCCCGGCTGTTCCGGCAAAAGGACGGCACCGGCTGGCCGCCGGTGATCGCCGCCCTGCGGCATGCCCTGATCGCATTTCTCGGCAAAGAGTGACGCCGCCTGTCCTGGTCAGGCCTGAGGGGTAATCAGCGGCGTACCGAGCGTGATGTATCGCAGCCCGGCCTTCCCGGCGAGACCGGCGGCCAGGAAGCGCCCCTGATCGAGTACCAGCGGCTGTGCCATCGCGGCGGCGATCGCGTCGGTCGTCAAGTCCCGGTAGTCGGGCCATTCCGTCAAGAGTACGGCCGCCTCGGCGCCGGCCAGCGCACCCAGCGCCGTGTCGCTGCGCGTCACCGCCCGCAGATCGGCCGGCAAGGGTTCGGCATGGGGATCATGCGCGGTGACGGCGGCGCCCGCAGCCAGCAGGACTCGGCACAGATCGATTCCCGGCGACCGGCGCAGGGAATCCGTGCCGGGCTTATAGGTCAAGCCCAGGATGCAAATGCGCCGGCCGGCCAGATCCCCGAGCCGGGTCGCAAGCTGACGGGCCGGCCAGTTCAGATGCCGCTTGTTGCTCGGCATAACGCCGCCGAGCAACGGCAAATCCAGATCATGCAGCGCGGCGAGCTGGTTCAGCGTCATGATGTCGCGCGCCAGCGTCCCGCCGGCAAAGCCGGCACCGGGCCGGATATAGGCGCGGGTGCCGATCCGCGGTTCGGAACGGAGCGCCTGTTCGACCTCGGCGGCATCGGCGCCGACCTGTTCGCACAGCGTCGCGATCTCGTTCATGAAGGTGACGGACACCGCGAGGAAGGCGTTCAAGCTGTGCTTCGCCAACTCTGCCGATTCGATCGAGACCCAGATCAGACGGTCGCAGAAGCGGCCGAGCGTCGGTTCAAGCACGGCGCGGGCGTGATCGTCGGCAGTGCCCACGACGATTCGCTCAGGGTGTTCGAAGACCTCGATCGCCTTGCCCAGGCGCAAATTCTCCGGCGAATAGGCGAACCCGACCCGTCGCCCGCCGGCGACATCGGCAAAGGCCCGCGCCAATGCCCGGGTCGTCCCGACCGGCACCTGTGCCGAAATCAAGATGACGGCGCCGTCCTTGAGTAGTGGGAACAGCTGCTCGACGGCGCTGACCACGATCGCGGCATCCGCGCGATCCTCGTCATCGACCGGTGTGTCGAAGGTGACCCAGACGAGATCGGCGTCGGCAACGGTGGCCGGATCAGTGGTGAACGCCAAAAGGCCCGCGGCCGAACCGGCCTGGATCAGGTCGTCGAGGCCAGGCTCGTACAGCGGCGCTTGGCCGCTCGACAGGCAGGCGATGATTTCGGCATCGGCATCAAGGCCTACGGTCGAGAACCCGGCCCGGGCCACGCAGGCGGCCGTGACCGAGCCCAGGTGCCAGAGGCCTTGAACGCAGATCTTCACGGCAGCCACCCGATTGGGGCGATGTGCACGGCCGTGCCGGCCGCCGGTTCAGGGAGGGACCGGCGGGAATGGGTGTGGCGCAAAA
>Ga0302314_10019487_pt1 | contig 11265 bp, 7 predicted proteins | sample III_Palsa_N2_3_FD_200533 | JGI IMG/M metagenome (GOLD analysis project Ga0302314, IMG submission 200533) | Peat permafrost microbial communities from Stordalen Mire near Abisko, Sweden - III_Palsa_N2_3 | ecosystem: Environmental > Terrestrial > Soil > Palsa > Peat permafrost | place: Sweden... | reverse complement strand
TGCCCGAGCAGCCGGTCAGCGATAGACCAATCGCGGCCAGCACCACCACCAGCCCGGAACGGAACATCGCGCCTGCACTTCTCCGCCTCCGCCACAACAGGCAGCCGCTGCCCAGTCCTACCAGCCACAGATAGCCCTGCCCGCCAAACCCTCCAAAGCCCACCACCGTGTACTGCGAGGTCGTCGTCATGTTGATCGTGACCGTCGCTGTTGTAGTTGGAGTGACCGATGTCGTGGTCAGGCCGCAACCCGATGCCACCGCCCCCGCAACATTGCACAGCAGCGAGAGCGGCGCTGCAAACCCCGCCAACGGGGTCAGCGTCGCGGTAGTACTCGTCCCGTCGCCTGCCACCACCGACCCGCTCGTCGGACTCAGACTGATCGTAAAGTCGACGCCATTGCCGCTAAGCGTTGCGCTCAAGCCGTTGTACAGCAAGCTGGTCGAATTCACTCCAACCGTGCCATTCAGCGGACCGGTCACCGTCGGAAGGAAGGTCACCTGGACCGGACAAGTCGCCCCCGCCGCTATCGTTGTGCCGCACGCGGCCGTGCTCACCGAGTACTGCCCCGTCGTCACAAATACCGGAACCGGCAAAGCCCCCGAAGCCACGTTCGTCAACGTCAACGTCTGCGCCGCTGTCGCACCCACATCCAAATTCCCAAAGCTCAGCGAAGTCCCTGAAAGCGTGTACCCCGGCGTGCCCGTTCCCGTCAGCGACGCCGTCAGCGAGTTTCCCTGGGCCACCACGGTGAGCGTGCCAGTCTCCGCTCCCAGTACCGTTGGTGTGAAGACCATCGTGATCTGGCAACTCGCGCCGCCCGCCACCGTACCACAGTTATTCGATGTAACCGCGAAGTCCCCGCTTCCCGTCGCCGATGTCACCTGCGAAGCGAAGCTGGAGTTGTTCGTCCAGATAAAGGTCTGCGGCGCACTCGGAAAAGTAACCGCCACCGACCCGAAGTTCTGGCTCAGCGGCGCCAGCGTCGGCTGTCCGCCTTCATCCGTCAACTCAAACAACATGTACTCCAGCAACTTCTCCTGCGGAGTCATGGGCGTACCAACAGCGCATTCAGCAGGGAAAGACTGACTGGCCGCCCCGGTGCCACTCTCCACGTGATACTCGTTGTAGAGAACTCGGCCGCACTGATTCCCAGTCGTCCCAGTTGGCAGAATCGGCGTATCGAAGACAAATTGCATTACCGGATTGTTGTATTGGGTATTGTTCAGAGTCAGCCACGATTGTGTCGGCGCAATCACTCCTTTGGTGTCCACCCGAAGAGTATCGAGGGCCATCTGTCCCGGACTCGTCGAAGCGCCAACCTCCTGCAGCCAGGTGGAGAGCGTCTGCCCGCCCGTGAAGGTGGTGTTCACGGTTGCATCGCCATTGGCCGGATCCCCCTGGTTGATGTCCCAATTGGCCACACCACTGAAAGGCGGGTTCTGATACATCCAGGAGTAGCTGTAATGGCTTGAGTAGACCCGCCCGCCGGAGTTCGCGAAATTGAGCATGTTCGCCAGTTCCTGCGCAGGTTTCAGATAGTTGCCGCCTTCACACGGAAGCATCAGCACGTCGTACTGATCGAGCACTGCCGAATTCCCCATCAAATAAGCCTGAGTCGGCGTGCCAGCGTCCAGCACCACGCCGGACCCCCCGGCGTTGCCCCCGGCATAAAGATTGATCCGACCCGTTCCACCTGGATCGGTAAACTCCGTCTGGGCGATTCCCATCTTCAGTAGCACGCACTCCGCCGGGTCAGCCTCTCCCGTCGCGATTGCGATATAAGGAATATCTCCCTGCGTATGATCCGACGGCATTACCGCAAAATTCGCCGGCATCGGGTTCGCCGCGCAGGCCGTCACGCTCGGAATTACCAGCTGCCGCCGCCACCGGCCCGACACAATCACCAGCGGAATGTTGCTCCCCACCGGCACATCGACCAGCGTGAAGTTGCCATTCACATCCGTCTCGGTGCCCACCAGCGGCGAGCCCGACGGAGGCGCCCCCACCACCGGGCAGCTTACTCCGGCGGTAAACGGCTGCACGACATCATTCGGAATGTACACCGTCACATTCGGCAGCGGGTCTGTGCCGTTCGGCGCATATACCGTCCCGGTTATCGACGTCGTCGCGTTCCCCGAGCAAACCTGCTGCTGGCAGGCCAGGTTAACGCACGATTGTCCAGCGGCAGCTCCGCCAAACCCGAGCAAGACAAGAAGCAGGACGATCAGGAGACCCAAGGGTAAACGCATAATGTACCAGCCCAGTGATACATGAGACCTGTTACTATTCGCAAGAGTTTACACAGCCGCGCGATATCTGCAGCATTTTCTGCAGTTGACGGGCATCGAAACCCTGCGTCCGCCTCAAGATTACCCCGCCACAGCGGTTTTCCAACCAGATTCTGCAATCTGGAGGTAAATCGTTCCGCCTCCGATGATACTCTGGCGCAGCCCGGTAATTCGCTACGATCTATGGATCGTCTATGCCAGGCAGGAGAGACGATGAACGACGGGCCAGCCCTGGGAGCGATCCTCCCTCTTCAACCGAATCAACGCTCTAGCGGATTCCCCATTCCTGCGCCATTGCGCCGCCATGCAGTCACCGCGGCCCTCCTCGCCCTCTGCCTCGCCGCATGCGCCCCGCGTCCCGCCAACGCCCAAATCCGCGAAACCGCCAGCCGCGTAGGCGACCTCCAACTCGGAGGCGGATTCGTCTTTGCCACATCCAACTACAACTTCACCCCCATTCACCTCATCGGCGGCGCTTTCTACACCACCTTCGACATGAGAACCCACTGGGGAGGCGAATTCAACCTCCGCCAGAACAGCTCCACCGCTGACTCAACCGTCTACGAAAGAACCTACGAAATCGGCCCGCGCATCTTCGTCCACCGTGGCCCTTTCAGTCCCTACGCCAAAGCCCTATACGGACGCGGCGTCTACAACTTCTCCCACAACGTCGCCAACGTAGCCTATAACATGTACACCTTCGGAGGAGGCGCCGACTTCCAGGTCCGCCCCTCCATTAACGTCCGCGCCGACTACGAGTACCAAACCTGGGCAGGATTCCCCATCCAGAACCTGCACCCCAGCGTCATCACCATCGGCGTCGCCTACCACTTCCACGAATAGCTCGCCCCCCCGAGCTCATCCAGTCGTCGTGATCGTCACCTTGTCCGGCTGCAGCCCCGCCGACGACGCAGCGATCCGTATGCCCCCCGCCTTCGCTGTCGCCTGCACCACCGCCAGACACAGCCCGTTGAACGCCTTGCGCCGGCTCCCCTTGTAGCTGTCGTGGCTCTGCGGGTCCCCGCTGTCCACACCAATCAACTTGCCCTCACCTTCCACCTCGAATGAAACCTCATTCTCCGCCACGGGTACCAGCCGCCCCTGCGCGTCGACTATCTCCACCGTAATATGCACCACGTCCCGCCGGTCCGCGCTGATCTCCGCGCGGTCCGCCGACAGTCGAATGCCAGCCGGCTCGCCCGTAGTTGAAACCTCCACCGTCACCACCACTGCTCCATCCTTGGTCCCCACCGCCTTCAGAGTTCCCGGCTCATACGGCACATCCCACGCCAGATGCAAATCCGCAGTCGTCCGCACCGTCCCCTCCCGCGCCGCCAGGTTTCCATACCGGCCCTGCATCCCATACCTCGGAAATTCGTAGCCTCGCACCCCTACCGATCTTCCATTGACGAACAGTTCCACCGTGTCGCAGTTCGTATAGCAGGTCACCGGAATAAACTGCCCTTCCCTGCCCTTCCAATTCCAGTGAGGAAACAGATGCACCATCGGCTTCGCCGTCCACTGGCTCTGGTAGAAGTAAAACCCATCTTTTTTGAACCCACACGTATCAATAGCGCCTGCAGTAGCCGCCTTCGCCGGCCATCGCGCCTCACCCAGGTAGTCGATGCCCGTCCACATGAAATCTCCCGAAACATAGTCATACGCCCCCACAAACTTCCAAAGCTGTTCTGTATCGATCGCCCTCCCGCCGCCCGGCGTCCGCGCCGAACCCGCTCCTGCTTCGCCCGCAGCCGCCGGAAACAGTCCCCGATAGTCGCCCCGAATCCCGCCCATCCCGCCGCTCTCAGTTCCAATCACCGGCCACGCAGGATGTGCATCGTGGTCGATGCTGTAATACAGTTGCGCCCGCTCCCGCCAGCGGTCCACGTAGTTGTACCCCACCACATCCAGTTGCGCCAGAAACTCCGGCCGCACCGCGGTTGGCTCCGACGCGATATGGTCGCACGCCACCGTTACCGGCCGCGTCGGATCTTCACTGTGAAACACCTGCAACAGCTTGCGCAGCGTCTCCGGACCCTCCGCGTCATTTTGGTCCGGAACCTCGTTGCCCGCGCTCCACAGCACCACCGACGGATGATTCCGGTCGCGATGAATAAAGTTCATCAGGTCGCGTTCATACCACTCGTCAAAATAAAGATGATACCCATTCTTCATCTGCCCTTTCGGCGACTTCCATTCGTCAAATGCCTCGTTCATCACCAGAAATCCCATCCGATCGCACAGGTCCACAAACTCTGCCGCATACGGATTGTGGCTGGTCCGAATCGCGTTGCACCCCATCTCCTTCAACAGTTCCAGCCGCCGCTCCCACATGCGCTCCGGCACCGCCGACCCCACGCACCCAGCCTCTTGATGCAGACACGCGCCGTTCAGCTTGATGTGCTCACCGTTGAGCAGAAAGCCGCGCTTCGCATCGAACACTGCCCCTCGAATCCCAAACGGCGTCCAATACACATCGTTTGCAGCTTGCGAGTCCTCATGCACCTCGCTACGAACCCGGTAAAGATATGGGCTCGAAGGCGACCACAGGCTAGGCTTGTCCACACGAAGCTGCTGAACGAATTCGTACTCCCCGCCGGCCGCAATGGTTTGCGAAGCGCTCGCGGCGCCTGCAGGCGTCCCATCTCTATCCCAAAGAAGCGTCGTCAGTTTGCACACAGCGCTGGTCTTCAAACCATTCGCCACCCGCGTCTTCACCTCAACAATCGCCGACTCCTTCGACACCCGCGTGCACGTAATGAACGTCCCCCAATACGCGACCCGCAGCGCATTCGTCTTCAGCAGCCAAGTATGCCGATAGATCCCCGACCCCGAATACCACCTGCAGTTCGTCTGCTTCGAGTTGTCCACCTTCACCGCAATAACATTCTCCGCATCGAACTTCAGATGCGGCGTCAACTCATAAGCAAACGGCACATATCCATACGGCCGCAACCCCAGGTAATGCCCGTTTATCCACACCTCGCTGTTCTGATACGCCCCGTCGAACTCCAGCGTCACCACTCTGCCGCGATCCCCCGCCCCCACCCGAAATCGCTTCCGGTACCACCCAATCCCCGTCGGCAAATACGCCCCATTCCCGCCACTCGCCTCGTTTTCCCCAAATGTCCCCTCAATACTCCAATCATGCGGCAGATCGACATCGCGCCATCCCGCATCCGCAAACCCCGGCATCTGCGCGCCCTCCGCATCTCCCTTCAAAAACTTCCAGCCAAAATCAAAACTATCCCGCGACCGCGTCTCGTCGCTCTGAGCGACTAAGACCTGGGCGCCCCCAACCAGGGGCGACACCGCGACCGCCGCTGCTCCCAGCGCAGCTCCCGCCAGAACATCCCGCCTCGTCATCCAACTCCCCGAATCTTCATCCCTGCGCGTCATCGGCTATCGCTCCTGTCTCGAAATACTATTGCCGACCCGCAACCTTGTCATTCTGCTCCCGGTTCACCGTGTCTCTGACGTAGCCAAAGGCCGTCATTCTGGCGTAGCCAGAATCTCCGTATTTGCCCCTGCTCTGTCCTGCGACGCATGCGCACCTGCCCAATTCAAACATCTGTTTTATACTTCTGTTTGAATATGATTGCAACTCGCCCCAAGCCCGCAGCGAAAACCCCCCGGAGCTCCCGCCGGCCTGCAACCTCAGACCCCACCCGCGACAAATTGCTCGACGTCGCCGGCCGCATCTTCGCCGACCGTGGCTTCCGCTCTGCCACCATTCGTGAAATCTGCGTCGCAGCCGGAGCCAACGTCGCCGCCGTCAACTATCACTTCGGCGACAAGCTCGGCCTCTATAACGAGGTCGTCCAGATGTCTCTGCGCGCTTCCGAACTCGAGGCCATACAGAATGCTCTCGACCAGACCGCCCCTCCGGAAACCATCCTGCGCGCAGTCATACGCGTTCGCCTGCACAGCATCTGCAGGCTTGACCGCCCCGATTGGTACTTCCGCATTCTGACGCACGAACTCGCCGAACCCACCCCAGCACTGCGCCAACTCATCAATAAGGTCGGCCGCCCCATCTTTCAGCGGTTGCTGGAACTTATCGGAACAATGATCGGCTTACCCGCTGACGACGACAAGACCCGGATGTGCGCCGTCAGCGTAATGGGCCAGATCCTTGTCTACATCTTTGCCAGGCCTCTTCTGGCCGGAGTCTGGCCCGAATTGAAGATGACGCCCGAACAGATCGATCGAACCGCAGACCACATCGCCGACTTCTCCCTTGCCTACATCCGCAACTTTCGCTCCACCTCAGCCACCTCAGCCACAAATAGAACCAGACGAGCAACAGAACCGAGGCTACGACCATGACCACATCCGCACCCCTGAGCCCGCCGCCACAAGCCGAACCCACACCCGTGAGCCTACAGCCGGACGCATCTCAGTCTGCGCCACCCGCCCCACGGAAACGCCGGCCCGTCATCATCCTTGCAGGCGCCGTGCTGCTCATCGCCGCAGCCGTTCTCGTCTGGCGAATCTTCTTCGCCACACCCGCCATCCCCGACAGCATCGTCGCGCTCAGCGGCCGCATCGAAGGAGACGACTCCGCCGTAGCCTCCAAGACCACCGGCCGCATCCTCGAGGTTCGTGTCCGCGAAGGCGACACCGTCAACGCCGGCGACATCATCGCCGTCCTCGACGACGCCCAGATCCGCGCCCGTGAAGATCAGGCTCGCTCCGCACTCGCCGAAGCCCAGGCCAAAGGCGACGCCGCGCGTGACCAGATCGCCGTCCTCCAGCAGCAATTGCTGCAGAGCCAGCTCCAGGTAGGCCAGTCCAGGCTAGATACTGAAGGCCACGTCAAGCAGGCCGAAGCCGATCTCGCCGCCGCGCAATCCGACCTCGCCCAGCAACAGGCCGCCTATCAAATCGCCGCATTCGACAAGGACGCCTACACCCGCCTCGCAAAATCCGGAGCCGTCTCCGAGCGTCAAGGCCTCCAGGCGGCCACCACCGCCGATCAGCAAGCCGCCTCAGTCGCCGCCGCCAAACGCCGCGTCGAGGCCGCGCAGGCCGAACTCACCACCGCCCAGGGAATGCTCTCGAACCCCGGCATCCACGAGTCGCAGGTCGCCCTCGTCCGCCGCCAGATCGCCGAGCAGCAAGCCGAAGCTGCCAGCGCCGCCGCCCAAACCCAGCAAGCCACCGCCGACCTCGCTGAAGCGCAGGACAATCGCAACGACCTCACCATTCGCGCCCCGTTCTCCGGCACCGTCGTCACCCGCGCAGCCGAGCCAGGCGAAGTCATCACCGCCGGAACCGCCATCATTACCCTGCTTGACCTCACCAAGGTCTACCTCCGCGGCTTCGTACCCGAAGGTCAAATCGGCGAAGTGAAAGTCGGCCAGTCCGCCCGCGTCTACCTCGACTCCGATCCGCAAAAACCCGTCGACGCCTACGTCTCCCGCATCGACCCTCAGGCTACCTTCACGCCCGAAAACACCTACTTCCGCAACGACCGTATCAACCAGGTAGTCGGCCTCAAACTCCAACTCAAAGCCGGCTTCGGATTCGCCAAGCCGGGCATGCCCTCCGATGGCGAAGTCCTCGTCAAGGGCGACACCTGGCCAAAGGGCACCCACAAGTGATCGCCGCAACTCCAGACCGCGCCCTCGATCCGCCCAACGTCGCTCCCACGCCGGCGATCGAAGCCTGCAATCTCATCAAACGCTACGGCTCCCTTGAAGCCGTCCGAGGAATCAACCTCGAAGTCCTCCCGCGCGAGATATTCGGCCTCATCGGCCCCGATGGAGCCGGCAAAACCTCTACGTTCCAAATCCTCGCCGGCGTAATGGAAGCTACCTCCGGAAGCGCTACCATCTTCGGACGTCCAGCCCGCGAGATGCGCTCGCAAACCGGCTACCTCACCCAGACCTTCAGCCTCTACCCCGACCTCACCGTCACTGAAAATATCCGCTACAGCGGCGACCTCCGCCGCATCCCGCACGACGAAATCGCCGACCGCGGCAGCCGCTACTTGCGCATGTTCGACATGGATCGTTTCTCCCACCGCCTCGCCGGCAAGCTCTCCGGAGGCATGCGCCAGAAGCTCTCGCTCATCTGCGCCCTCGTTCCCCAGCCCCGCATCCTCCTGCTTGACGAGCCCACCACCGGCGTCGATCCCGTCTCCCGCCGCGAATTCTGGGATGTCCTCGCCCATCTCGCCGCCGACGGCCTCACCATCCTCGTTGCCACTCCCTACCTCGACGAGGCCGAGCGCTGCCATCGCATCGCCTTCATGCACCAGGGCCGCTTCCTTCAAATCGGCACACCCACCCAACTCCGCGCAGCCCTGGGCGTAAAGCGCATCGAACTCCGCACCCCCGACCTGCGTAAGACGGAGACCATCCTCTCCAGCCTGACCGAATCGCACGTCGACCTTCTGGACATGCAGAGGTTCGGCGACCGGCTCGACCTGCTGTCCGAACACCCCGAACAGGTGCAGCAGGAAATCAGCATAGGCCTGCAAAATGCGGGTGTGACAGTCGACGAAATGCGCATCGACGAACCAACGCTTGAAAACGTCTTCGTGGCCAAGCTGCGCGCACTTGGCGAGGGAGCCGCCACAGCCGATTTCCCCGCGAAACACGACCACTCCAGCCTGCGCGGGCAAATCGCGATCGGCGCCAACAAACTCGTCATGCAATTCGGCGACTTCACCGCAGTCCATAACGTCAGCCTGCAAATCCGTAACGGCGAAGTCTATGGCCTGCTCGGAGCCAATGGCGCCGGCAAAACCACCACCATCCGCATGCTCTGCGGCCTGCTTGAGCCCACCAGCGGGACCATGGAACTCGCCGGCGCCTTCGGCAACCTCCGCACCGAAGCAGTGCGTAAGCGCATCGGTTACATGTCCCAGAAGTTCTCCCTCTACGACGACCTCACCATACGCGAAAACCTCGACTTCTTCGCCGGCGTCTACGGCGTCCCCGCCGAACAGCGCCAGGAAAAAATCCGCTGGGTGCTCTCCTTCTCCGGCCTCGAAGGCAAGCAGGACCAGATCACCGGCAGCCTGCCCGGCGGCTGGAAGCAGCGCGTAGCCTTCGGCGCCGCCATAATGCACGAGCCCGACATTCTCTTCCTCGACGAACCCACCTCCGGCGTCGACCCTCTCGCCCGCCGAGCCTTCTGGACCATGATCAACCGCCTCGCCGACACCGGCGCCGCCATCCTTGTCACTACCCACTACCTCGAAGAAGCCGAGCAATGCAACCGCCTCGGCATGATGGTCGCCGGCGAACTCGTCGCAGAAGGCACCCCCAGCGGCATCAAGGCCAGCCAGCCGGGACACCTCCTCCAATTCCTGGTCGACCAGCCCCAGCGCGCCGCCGACCTGCTCAAAGCCGGCACCGAAAGCTGGCGCGTCTCCCTCTTCGGCGATCGCCTGCACCTCATCACCGACGAAGCTCCCGCCATCGCCATCCAGGAGACCACGCGCCGCCTCGAAGCCGGCGGCCTCCACATCATCAGCGCCCGCGAAGACCGCTTTTCCCTCGAAGACGTCTTCATCTCCATCGTCGAAAAAGCCCGCCTCGAAGGCAAGGTGGCCATTGAATCCTAAAGAGGAACAGCGATGAGACGAATTGTTGCCCAGGCACGAAAAGAGCTTACCCAGATCGTCCGCGACTGGCGCACGCTGGCCCTCGCCCTCATCCTTCCCGTCGTCATGCTCATGCTCCTCAGCGCCGGCCTGTCTCTCACCGTCAACGACCTTCCCATCGTTGTCCAGGACTTCGATGGCTCCCCGGCGTCGGCCAACTTCATCGACGCCTTCCGCGCTTCCATCACCTTCCATGTCGTCGCCTGGCCGGTCGGCAAATCCGCCGAAGAAGCTCTCTCCTCAAACGCCGCCCGTGCCGTGCTCATCATCCCGCCTCACTTTGGCCGGGACCTCGCCCGCGGCGTCAATACGCCCGTCCAGATCATGATGGACGCCTCCGACGCCAACACCGCCAAGCTCGTCGCCGGCGACGCCACCCAGGTCGCAGCCGCCTTCAACCAGCAGATGTCCAGCGCCACCCAGGCCGCGCCCGTCCAGGCAGCCATGCGCCTCTGGTTTAACCCGGGCCTCTCGTCAAAAAAGTTCTACGGCCCCGGAGTCTTCGTCCTCGCCATCTCCATGTTCCCGCCTCTGCTCGCCGCACTTGCGATGGCCAAGGAAGGCGAGCAGAAAACCATCCTCCAGGTCTACGTCTCCAGCATCTCCGCGCACGAGTTCCTGCTCGGAAAAATCTTTGCCTTCATGGCCGTCGCCCTCGGCGAAGCCCTCGTTATGTCGTCGCTCCTCTTCACCTACTTCGGCCTCGCCCTCGCCGGTGATCCAACCCCTCTCATCATTGCCACCATCCTCTACACCTTCTGTGTCGCAACCTTTGGCACCATGATCGGCGCCACCATCCCCAATCAGGTCGCGGCCATGCAAGCCGTCGCGCTCGGCGGATTCCTCCTCGTCTTCCTGCTCTCCGGCCTCATGTTCCCCATTCAGAACATCCCCATCGGCCTCCGCTGGATCTCCAACTTCGTCTGGGGCCGCTACTATATCGAGATCGTCCGCGATGCCCTCCTGCAAGGCGGAGGCTGGCCCGCCGTCTGGTACAAAGTCATCTTCATCGGCCTCATCGGATCAACCTTCTACACCCTCGCCTGGCGCGGCATGAGAAAAATGCAGGTGAAGGCATGAAGAACATCTCGGACCTCCTTACCCGCCTCTTCAGCTATCGCATGCGCGCCCTCGTCAAGAAGGAGTTCGACCAGATCGGCCGCGATCGCCGCCTCCAGATCTCCCTCATCCTTCCCCCCGTCCTCCAGCTCACCCTCTTCGGTTTCGCCCTCAGCGCCTCCGTCTCCAACGTCCGCCTTGCCGTAGTCGACGACAGCCGCACGCCCGAGAGCCGCGAACTCATCTCCACCCTCACCGAGAGCAAAAGCTTTAAGCTCGCGGGCTACTATTCCTCGGT
>Ga0302314_10019485_pt1 | contig 11265 bp, 9 predicted proteins | sample III_Palsa_N2_3_FD_200533 | JGI IMG/M metagenome (GOLD analysis project Ga0302314, IMG submission 200533) | Peat permafrost microbial communities from Stordalen Mire near Abisko, Sweden - III_Palsa_N2_3 | ecosystem: Environmental > Terrestrial > Soil > Palsa > Peat permafrost | place: Sweden... | reverse complement strand
GACAGTGGAGCCGCGCTCAGCATGCCCTCGCCCGGCATCTGCGAGAGCCACCACGCCAGCGATACGGCCAGGCCTTCATTCATACCAGCCCCACCTTAAGTTAGCGCCTATGCGCGAAGGCGGGGACCCAGGGCAAGCGCACCGACGTTTGTTGGATCCCCCTGGATTCCCGCCTTCGCGGGAATGACGATTTAGCGGGGAAGAACCCTTTCGATCTTCCCGGCCAGCGCCTCCGGCTTGACGGTCGGGGCGTAGCGGCCGACGACGCGGCCGTCGGCGGCGATCAGGAACTTGGTGAAGTTCCATTTGATGTTGGCGGTGCCGAAGATGCCGCGCTTCTGCTTCTTGAGATAGCCATAGAGCGGATCGGCATGGGCGCCGTTGACGTCGATCTTGGCGAACAGGGGAAAGCTGACATCATAGGTCAGCGAGCAGAAATTGGCGATTTCCTCGGCATTGCCGGGCTCCTGCGCACCGAACTGGTTGCAGGGGAAGCCTAAGACCTCGAAGCCCCTGCCGCCATATCTGCGATGCAGCGCCTCCAGACCGGCATATTGCGGGGTGAAGCCGCATTTGCTGGCGGTATTGACGATCAGCAGGGCCAGGCCGCGATAATCGGATAGGGTCTTGGCCTGGCCGTCCGGCAGTTTAGGGGCGAAATCGTAGATCGAGCTCATGGTTTTCCCTTCGCGAAGCGATGCCGACTCTAAGGCGTGTAGCGCCAGGATCTCAAGGGGTGATAAAACAGGACTATCGACAGGCGATCGCACCGGAGGGGGAGGCGACGATAGAGGATCTTCTTAAGCCTATCGAGGACAGCGATATGGACTCCTTGTTCATTTTGCCCCTCGACGTCATGCCGATCCAGACACCGCTCCTGCAGTCCGCGCGAATGATCAAGAACCATCAGCTTCAGAGCGTGGTGGAGATATTCCGCGACGATCTGACCGGATCGGGGCAACTGGACATCGAGGCCCTGCCGCAGAAATTCGGCTGGCCCGAGGGCACGGTCCATCCCGACCATGCGCTGCTGCGCAAGCTGGCCTTGCTGCCCAGCTTCGACATCTATTCCCTGCGCATCGCGCTGCGCGAGCAGGGGATTCCGATCAATGACGTCAAGGCTCTGCGTCTTTCCGACGAGAAGCAGGCAGAGCTCGGGCGCTACATGGTCGCCTTCACCCGTCCGCTGGTGAAGGTTCTGTTCAGCGGTGAAGAGATCCAGATCGACAATTTCCAGGACGTGCTGCGCCTGTTCAAGGATCCCGACGTCAAGAAGGTGCGCGAACGGCTGTTCAACATGGCGAAGACCTTGAATGTCGAGGTGCAGGAGGTGCCGAAATTCCTGGAGGATTACGGCGACACCTTCCTGTCCTTGTCCTATTTCCGTAATTGTCTGGACCGTCTGGCGCCTTATTTCGATGGATGCGTCAGGTCGCTGGGCATGATCCGTTCCAGCTTTCAGCTGAAACAGAATCTCGCGCTGATGCGGACCTGCGACGTGGTGGAGCAAGCCCTGCAGTCCCTGCGCGCCGGGCTCGCCAAGCGCCTGGCCCTGATCGAGACCCGCACGCGGCAATTGTTCGAGAACATGACCCAGGAGGAGTTCCGTTCCGTCCGCACGCTGATCGAGCAGCAGCATGTGTCGATCGGCGCCATTCTCTGTGGGCTGACGGTCAAGATGGATATTTTCGCGCGCCAGTTCCCCCACGCCAATGCGGGGGGACCCGTCAAGCGGGCCGATTTCATGCAGCACGACATGATGAAGGGCATCGAGGCCATGCGCGAGATCGAGCGGCGGGTGACGCGTTGATAGGATTGCATCGCGGGCTGAGTCCCCTGACTCTGCGCGCAGCACAGGGAGGCGTCGGAAAGTGAAGGGATCGGTCCTCGCGGCGGCAGCCGTCGCCATCAGTCTGCTGGGCGCATCGTCCGCCCGCGCTCAAGATGAAGTGTTCGACAGTGGCCGCCTGCTGGCCACCGGCGGCGTGACCGAGATCGAGGGCGCGGGCGGCGGCGGCCTGGTGCCCTGGGCGCTGATCACCGGCTATGGCTCGCGCGACGGCGTCGGCGTCAACGCCCACGCCACCTATGTTCCGCTCACCGATTTCTCGCTGCTGACCGAGGGCGTCGCTGTCGGGCTGTACGATCGGCTCGAACTCTCCTACGCCCACCAGACCTTCGACACCGGCGACGCCGGCGCCCGGCTCGGTCTCGGCAAGGGCTTCAAATTCGATCAGGACATCGTCGGCGCCAAGGTCCGCCTGTTCGGCGACGCGGTCTTCGACCAGGACAGTTGGCTGCCCCAGGTCGCCGCCGGCGTTCAATATAAGATGAACGACCGCGGGACAATCATCCACGCGATCGGCGGCAGCCACGACGACGGCACGGATTATTACCTGGCGGCGACCAAGCTGTTTCTGGCGGAAAGGGTGCTGCTGAACGTAACGCTCCGCGAAACCGAGGCGAACCAGTATGGAATCCTGGGTTTCGGCGGGGATAATGGCGGCTATTCGACCCAGGTCGAAAGCTCGGCGGCTTTCCTGGCGACGCGCTGGCTGGCGCTCGGCGCGGAATATCGCACCAAGCCTGACAACCTGAAATTCGCCAAGGAAGACGACGCTTTCGATCTGTTCGTCGCCGCTTTCTTCAACAAGAATGTTTCCCTTACCCTGGCCTATGTCGATCTCGGCGACATCGCGCTGCAGGGCCGTCAAAACGGAGCTTATATGTCTTTGCAGGTTGGTATCTGATGTTGCTCGCTTGGTCTTCCTGGCCGGAAATCGACGCGCGGTTGAAGCAGTCGAAAGCGGTGGTGGTCCCAATTGGCTCGAATGAGCAGCACGGCCCGACCGGTCTGCTCGGCACGGATTGGATGTGTCCCGAAATCATCGCCCACGCCGCCTCCAAGAGCGGCGGCGACATCCTGGTCGCGCCGACCTTCAATATCGGCATGGCGCAGCATCATCTCGGCTTCCCGGGCACTATCTCGCTGCGTCCCTCGACCTTTCAGGCGGCCATTGCCGACTGGGTGTCATCGCTGTCGCGCCATGGCTTCACCAGGATCTATTTCCTCAATGGCCATGGCGGCAATATTGCGTCCATTGAGGCGGCTTTCTCCGAGATCTACGCGGAATGGTCCTTTCGCGCCGAACCCTGTCCGTTCGCTCTGAAGCTGACCAATTGGTGGGATCTGACCGGCGTGCTGCGCTTGACCCGCGAGCAATTCCCGACCGGGCACGGCTCCCACGCCACCCCGTCGGAGATCGCGGTCACCCAGGCCGCTTATCCGCACGCCATCAAGAGCGCCAATTACGCTCCGCAGATAGCCCCGACCGGGCCGATCCGCGACGCCGCCGATTACCGCGCCCGCTTCGCCGACGGCCGCATCGGCTCCGATCCAGGCCTGGCCACGCCCGAGAAGGGGCAGGAGCTGATCGATAAGGCCGCCGCCTCGCTGTTGGCCGACATCGCCGCGTTCGAGGCCGAGGAGCGGCCGGTTTGAAAAGGGCGCTGGTCGCCATAGCCTTGATGGCCAGCGCCGCCGCGGCGGAAGAGGGTAGCGTTAACCTGCCTGCGGCGACGATACCGTTCTCGGCCTATGCCAGCGCTGATGCCCGTCATTATTTCGAGACCGATCTGCGCGACGTCCATCCGGACTTCTCGAGCATCGCCGAGGCGCGCGCCTATTACGACAAATGGAACGCGGTCCAGGCCCAGCGGGCACGCGACACCTACGCGGTCGAGGTGCATGCCGAGACGATCGCCGGGGTGCAGACCGACATCATCATCCCCAAGGGCGGCGTAGCACCCCGCAACCGCAATCGCGTGCTGATCAATCTGCATGGCGGCGCCTTCGCCTGGGGCGCCCGCGACGGCGGCCAGGCGGAATCGATCCCGGTGGCGGCGCTCGGCGTCATCGAGGTGATCACGGTCGATTACCGCGAAGGGCCGGAAAATCATTTCCCCGCCGCGTCCGAGGATGTCGCCAAGGTCTACGCTGAACTGCTGAAGCGCTATCGGCCGGAAAATATCGGCATCTTCGGCTGTTCGGCGGGCGGCATCCTGACCGCCGAAGCGCTGGCCTGGTTCCAACGCCATGATCTGCCGCGCCCGGGCGCCGTCGCCATGCTGTGCAGCGGCGCCAAGGCTTTTACCGGCGACTCGGCCTATCTGGCGCCGATCCTCAATGGCGGGCCGCCCATAAAGCCGATCGACAATCCGGGCGGCCAACTCGCCTCGATGCCGTATTTCGCCGGCGCCGATCCCAAGGATCCGCTGGTATTGCCCGGCACGTCGGATGCGGTGATGGGGCGGTTTCCACCCACCGCGATCCTGACCGGCACCCGCGATTTCGCCATGAGCGCGGCGCTCGACACCGCCAACCAGCTGAACCGGCTTGGCGTCGAGGTGGATCTGCATGTGTGGGACGGCATGTCGCACGCCTTCATGATGCTGTCTCAGCTGCCCGAGGCGCGCGAAGCCAATCACTCCCTGGCCCGGTTCTTCGACCGCCATCTCGGCGTCAAGCCGATCGGCTAGTGTGGCAGGCGATCCATTTGAATCGCCTGCCACTCACGGCGCCGACTGGCGCCGCGCCGGTCGTCCGGCGGACCGCTGAGCCGGAGGCGAGGCGTCATAAAGACTCCTATACAGCCTTGCGACCCGATAGGTCGCAAGGCTGTGACATAATAAAGGCGAAACAGAGCGCCACGATTGCCCCAATTGGCGCCATATTTCAGCCATCCCCGGCGACTAGAACCTTACCCATGGACCCGCTAACGAGGGTCCGTTTGGAGTAACGATCATGTTGCGTAAAGTCGCTGGTGCCACTTTCGTCGCCGCTGCCCTGGTAGCCGCTCCGCTCGCCCAGGCTTCTGCTCGCGACTATGTTGTTCCGGCCCTTGTCGGCGGGGCCATCGTCGGCGCCGCGGTCGGAACTGCGGTCGCCGCCGGGGCCGCCCCGGTCTATGCCGCGCCGCCGGCCTATTACGGCGCTCCGGTGGCCTATGGCGCCCCGGTAGCCGTCGCGGGGCCCGGTTATTGGGGGCCGCGTTACTACGGCTATGGCTGGCACGGCCGTCCCGGTTACTGGCATGGCGGCGGGTATCGCCATCGCTAACCAAATAGCCCGCGGCAACAATTCTTTAGAAATCGCCGCATTGCCATCTTGAATCTCGTCTGTTCCGCGGCAAGCTCTTGGACACGCAGGCTCGTGTCCAAGAGCCGGAACAGGGGAGAATTCAATGGCTTACCGTACCGACTTCCTTCGCCGCACGGCTCTGGCCGGTTTCGTCGGCTTGATCGCCATCACCGCGTCCGCTCAGGAACAGCAGCCGGCCGCGCCGCAACAGCCACAGGCCCAGGCGCCGCAGCCCCTCCCGCCGGGCTCGGCGCTGGCCGGGCGCCCCGACAACCCCGAGGCCGCCAAGCTGGCGCCGGTTTCATCGCCGCCGCTGCCGACCCCGGCCGACAAGCTTCCCACCGCCAAACTGAAGGTCCCGCCGGGTTTCTCCGTCGAGGTTTACGCCGCCGGCGTCGGCAATGCGCGTTCCCTTCGCGAAGGCGCCAAGGGCACAGTGTTCGTCGGCTCGCGCACGCTCGACAAGGTTTACGCCATCACGCCGACCGACCATAAGGTCAAGGTGATCGCCTCGGGCCTGCATCGCCCGAACGGCGTGGCGTTCAAGGACGGCACCCTCTATATCGCCGAGCTGTCGCAGATCTCGAAGATCGAGAATATCGAGGACAATCTCGACAATCCGGCCAAGCCGACGGTGATCTATGACGATCTGCCGAAGGACGAGGCGCATGGCTGGAAATTCATTTCGATTGGCCCCGACAACAAGCTCTATATCCCGATCGGCCAGCCCGGCAACAACGAGCCGCGCGATCCCAAACATGCGCAGATCCGCCGCATCAATCTCGACGGGTCGGGCGCCGAAGTGGTCGCCATCGGCGTGCGCAACACGGTCGGCTTCGACTGGAGCCCGACCAGCAAGGAACTCTATTTCACCGATAACGGCCGCGACTGGATGTCCGAGGATGTGCCCGAGGACAAGCTGAACCGCCTGACCAAGGTCGGCGAGGATTTCGGCGTGCCCTATTGCTATCAGGGCAACATCTCCGACCCCGAATTCGGCTGGGGTCATTCCTGCACCGATTACACCCCGCCGGTGGCCCTGATGGGTGCCCATACCGCCACGCTCGGCATGCGCTTCTACACCGGCTCGATGTTCCCGGCCGAGTATAAGGACGCCATCTTCGTCGCCCGCCACGGTTCGTGGAACCGCAGCAAGAAGCTGGGCGGCGACGTGGTCGTGGTGAAGCTCAACAAGGACGGCTCGGTCAAGTCGGTGACGCCGTTCCTGACCGGTTTCATCGCCGACAACAATTATCTCGGGCGTCCCGTGGATGTGCAGCCGCTCAAGGACGGGTCGCTGCTGGTGTCCGACGATTGGAACGGCGCCGTCTACCGCGTCACCTACAAGGGCAAGGCTAAGTGAAAAAAGCTCTGTTGAGCCTGCTGGCCGTCTCCGCTTTGGCGGGGACGGCCTACGCCGCGGTTCCCGAGAAGGCCGAGCAATGCCCGGCCTGTCACGGCGAGAACGGCCAGTCGCAGACCGAGGAAATTCCTTCGCTGGGCGGTCAGCAGCCGGCTTATACGCTGATCCAGCTCTACATGTTCCGTGAAAAGCTGCGGACCTCCGAGAGGATGAGCCCCATCGCCCAGGATCTGACCGACGACGATCTGCACAGCCTGTCCGACTTCATCGCCACCCTGCCCAAGCCGAAGCCGCCCGCCGATGCCGGCGATCCGGCCCGCATGGCGGCAGCCAAGGGGCTGGTCGACAAGGAACATTGCAATTCATGCCACGGCGCCGATTTCTCGGGCCGCGACAACATCCCGCGCATCGCCAATCAGCGCGAGGATTACCTGCTGAAGACCCTGCGCGACTATAAGAGCAACAAGCGCGCCGGTTACGACGCCAGCATGGCCGAGGTGCTGAACTCGATCACCGATACGCAGATCGTCGAGCTGGCTTATTACGTGGCGAGAGTTCGCTAAAAACTCGCGGTCACTCCGCCGATCACCGTCAGCGGCGCGCCGGGGAAATATTCGTTCACCCCGGTGGTGGTGATGGCGGCGCGGTCCGCATAGGGCCGGTCGGTCAGGTTCATGATCTTGCCGTGCAAGGTCAGCCAATCGTTGAGCTTGGCGTTGGCGCGGAGGTTCAACAGCTCGTGGCCGCCATAGGTGTGGGTGTCGGCATTGTCGAGATAATAGGTTCCCATATGCACCCATTCCAGCTCGGCGCGGATGCCGGGCTGGAAGGTATAGCCGAGCCGCGTATTGGCCATGGTGTGCGGCGCCTCCGGCATCTCCGATCCCTTCCTGACGCTGGCGATCAGCGTGCTGTCGGCCAGGCTGAAATCATAGATATGCTCGGCATAGGAACCGGAAAAGCCGACGTCGAAGCCCCAGGCCAGCGGGGCGGACAGGCCGAGCTCGACGCCGCGGTCCGTGATCTTGCCGTCGGGCACGTTGAGTCCGTCGGAGGCGCGGTAGAAATAATGATCCTTGTTCATCCAATAGCCGGCCAGATCGAAGGTGACGCTTTCGACCGTGCCGCGCGTGCCGATCTCGGCGGATTGGACGCTCTCGGCCTTGACCTGGCCGACCTCCTGTTTGTTCTGCAGCTCGTAGAGATCGGTGACCTGAGGGGCGCGCGCGCCCTCCGACAGATTGATGTAGCCCGACCATGAGCGGGTCAGTTCCTGCACCAGGCCGAGCTTGGGCGTTACGGTGAGGAAATCGTCGCCGCGGTCGGCCGGCCGCTGGAACAGGCCGAAGATGCCGCTGCTGGCCTCGTTGGAATAATCGTAGTCGGTCTCCTCGGCGCGGATGCCGGCGGTCAGGCGGGTATGGTCGAGCAGTTGCCACTCGCTGTGGATATAGGGGGCGGCGGTCTTGGCCTGGACGTTCATGTCGTAATGCAGGCCCTGGGGATAGACGCTCTTGCCCAGGGTGAAGGTCGGCAGATACTGGTTTTCGGTGTACCAGCCGTCGGTATATTCGGTGTCGAACCCGAAGATGATCTGACTGCCGCCGGCGAAAGTCTTATACAGCATGGTCTGGGCGCCGAAGCTGTAATGGGCATTGGTCTGGATCGCCAGATCCGGCAGATAGTGCATCAGGAAGTTCATTTCGGTGTAGCGCGTGAACGGCGTGACGCTGAGCGTCAGCCCGTCGCCGAAGTCATGCTGCCAGCGAACCTGCGCGCGGATCGAATCCGCCTTGCGATAGGCGTTGGGCACCGGATTGGTCTTGGCCAGGGCATAATTCAGATAGGAATCGTTGCCCTGCAGATAGGCGCCGGTCTGCTGGTTCAGCATCTGGCCGGAGATGGTCGTGGTGACCGTGTCGGCGCCGCCGCTCCAGACGTCGCGCACCACCATCTTCTGCTCGTCGACGCGGGTGTCGTCGCGCCAGCCGTGATCATGGTCGTTCTCGACACTGATGCGCAGGCCGTTATTGTCGAAGGTGTCGCTGACCGTTCCCATCTGCTGCCAGAGACCGAATTCACCGACGGTCAGATCGACCTGCCCGGAGAAATTGGCCGAGGGTGCGCGCGGGATGATGTTGATCAGTCCCTGTTCGGCGTTCGACCCATAGAGCGCGCTGCCGGGGCCGCGCACCACTTCGACCGAGCCGGCCTGTTCGATATTGGCCTCGTAAAGCCCGTTGACGTTGCCGAAGCCGGCCGACCGCAGCGGCACTCCGTCTTCCAGATAGAGCTCCGAACCCTGGCCGGCGCCGCCATTCAGCACCGCCGAGCGGATCGCGGTGATGTGCTCCTCGCCGCTGCCGGGCTGGATATAGACGCCGGGGATCTGATTGAGGACCTCGGCCGGGCGCTGCGGCGCGGTGAATTGGATCTGGTCGGTGGAGAGCACGGCGTCGTTGCCGGCCAGATCGAGCAGCTTGGTGTCGCTGCGGGTGCCGGTGACGACAATGGTCTCGTCATCCGCCCAAGCGGGCAGAGCAGCGAAAAGGGCTGTAGCCAAAAGGAGCTGGGTGCGCATGTCGGAAACCAGTGTAAGCCGGTTTCCGACATCGCGACAGACCCTTGGACATGCACTTATGTCCAAGGACTTGCTGTTCAATACTTATAGCGGACGCGGAAAATGATCATCCGGGGATCGTCTTCGAGGACCGCCACCGACGGACCGCTCTGATAGGCCGTGCTGAACCAATGGACATCGGTCAGGTTGCGTCCTTCGAGACTGAAGGTCAGATGGGTCTCCGGCACATCATAATTGATCGAGGCGTCGTAGAGCGTGTGAGCCTTCGTGACCGCCAGAGGGTCATTGGCGACGCTGTTCTGATAGTCGCTGCTGTAATTCGCCGAGAAGTTCAGGCGCACCTGTCCGGTGATCGGCAGGACCGGCGCATAAACGGCGCCGCCCAGCGCTTTCAGCTTGGCGAGCCCGATCAGCGGGTTGTTCTGGCAATTGACCGTTACGCCCGCGGTGTTTTGGCACTTAAACTCGCTTTGATAATTGCCGTGCTGCGCGGTGAGCGTGCCGTACAGCTCGAATTCCGGCGTCGCCTGCCAGGAGGCGTCGAACTCCGCGCCGGCAATCTGGGCTTGCGGCGCGGAAAGCAGGTAGGAGGTCGAGGCGTCGTAAAGCAGGACCGGAATTTCGAGGTTTGTGTAATTGTGGATATAGCCGGCGGCGTTGAACTGCAGCGCGTTGTCGAACAGGCCCAGCTTGGAGCCGATTTCATACTGGTCGACATGCTCCGGCAGGTAGCGTTGCGGCTGCACATCGATGACATTCTCGGCAGTGTAGGTTGGCGGCAGACGGTTGTTCCAGCCGCCGGCCTTATAGCCTTTGTCATAGCTGGCATAGACCAGCAGATCGGACGTGATATGGACGTTCACGCCGACCCGGGGGGTGAAGGCTGTGCCGGTCTGGCGGTCTTCCTGCGGCGGGGTCAGGCTGCCGGGAATGGCGGACGTCTTGCCGTTGGCAAGGGTCGCCTTCTTGTTGCCGGCGAAGGACCACGAGGTGAAATCGCCTTGCTCGTCGGTGTAGCGGGCCCCCGCGACCAGCTCGACATTGTCGTTAAGCTTCGCGGTCAGGTTGGCATAGGCGGCGTAGGAATTCTTGGTCTCATGCGACCAGTTCGGCGAGCCGCCGGTCGGCGTATATTGCGTGGTGTCGCGGTGCAGATAGAACAGGCCGCCCACGCCTTGCAGCCAGCCGTTACCGGCATGCAGGCTGTCATCTTCGGTGAATTCGGTTTGGTGGGCGAAGGTTTCGGTCGATAGCGTATTGGCCGGAGTCGCGTCGTAGGACACGTAGTTCGTCGTGTTGATGTCATGGAAGGATGAGATCGATTTCAGCGCCAAAGCGTCGCTGAACCGGTAATTGCCGACGATGGAGCCGCCTTCCTGATTGGTGTTGTTGAGGTCGGGTGTTACCGCCTCGCTGGTGAAAATGTCGCGATTGGGATTCGCCGCGGCATCCTGGCCCTTGGCGAAGGGGGACAGCGACGCCAGATATTTCGGCGATGAGCGATCGTTCAGGCCGTCCGCCGACAGGGTCAGGTCGAAATCATCGCTCGGGGTGATGAGAACCTTCACCCGGCCGGCCTGATAGTCGCGGTTGTTGACCTTCTCGTTCAAGGCGGAATCCTCGACCAGCCCGTCGCGGGATCGCGAGAGGCCGGAAACCGAGATCGCCACCTTGTCTTCCACGACCGGTATGTTGACCGCGCCACGGACGTCGAACCAATTGTACGAGCCATAGGCCACGTCGCCGTCGAAGCCGAACTGCTTGGTGTTGGGCTGGCGGGTGGTGATCAGCGTCGCGCCGTCGATCGTATTGCGGCCGAACATCGTGCCCTGGGCGGTGGGCAGCAGATCGATCTGGGCGATATCGATGAAGTCGTATAGCGCGCTGTAGGGCTTGTTGTAATAGACGCCGTCGACATAGGTGGCCGAGGCGTTCTGGGTGAAATAATTGCCGGAATCCGGCACGGACTGCCGCAGGAAAAGCCGGTTGGCGAGTGGCGCGCCGGCGCCGGTCTTGGCGAGCAGGGCGGGCTCATTCTTGGACGTCTGCGAGACGTCGATGAGTTCCTGGTCCTCGGCTGACGGCGCATCCACGGTGATGAAGGGAGCGGCGGCGGTGCTGGGTTTCGTCAGGGTGATGGGGGACAGAGAGTCTTGCGGGGCTGCGGGGGCTTGAGCGAAG
>Ga0302314_10019480_pt1 | contig 11266 bp, 10 predicted proteins | sample III_Palsa_N2_3_FD_200533 | JGI IMG/M metagenome (GOLD analysis project Ga0302314, IMG submission 200533) | Peat permafrost microbial communities from Stordalen Mire near Abisko, Sweden - III_Palsa_N2_3 | ecosystem: Environmental > Terrestrial > Soil > Palsa > Peat permafrost | place: Sweden... | reverse complement strand
GCAGACTGGTCGGCATTCTGACCAACCGCGACGTGCGGTTCGCGACCGATCCGCGTCAGAAAATCTCGGAATTGATGACGCACGAAAACCTGGTGACGGTGCGCGAGGGCGTCAGCCAGGATGAGGCGAAGCGGATGCTGCACCAGCATCGCATCGAAAAGCTGTTGGTGGTCGACGATCAATATCGTTGCGTCGGGCTGATCACGGTCAAGGACATGGAAAAGGCGGTCGCGCATCCGCTCGCCTGCAAGGATGCGCAGGGCCGGCTGCGGGTCGCCGCGGCGACCACCGTCGGCGAGGGCGGCTACGAGCGCACCGAGCGGCTGATCGAGGCCGGCGTCGATATCATCGTCGTCGACACCGCGCACGGCCATTCGTCGCGCGTGCTGGAAGCGGTCAATCGCATCAAGCGGCTGTCTAACGCGGTGCAGGTGATCGCCGGCAACATCGCCACAAAGGAAGGCGCGCAGGCGCTGATCGATGCCGGCGCCGATTCCATCAAGGTCGGCATCGGTCCCGGCTCGATCTGCACCACGCGGATCGTCGCCGGCGTCGGCGTGCCGCAACTGACTGCGATCATGGATGCGGTCGAAGCCGCCAAGAAAGCCAATGTGCCCGTGATCGCCGATGGCGGCATCAAATTTTCCGGCGACCTGGCCAAGGCGCTGGCGGCCGGCGCCGACATTGCGATGGTCGGCTCCTTGCTGGCCGGCACCGACGAGACCCCGGGCGAAGTGTTCCTGTGGCAGGGCCGTTCCTACAAGGCCTATCGCGGCATGGGCTCGGTGGGCGCGATGGCGCGCGGCTCGGCCGACCGCTACTTCCAGCAGGATATCAAGGACACGCTCAAGCTGGTGCCGGAGGGCATCGAGGGCCAGGTGCCCTACAAGGGCCCGGTCGGCAACGTCATGCATCAGCTCGCCGGCGGCCTTCGCGCGGCGATGGGATATGTCGGCGCGCGGAATATCGCCGAATTCCACGAGAAGGCGCAATTCGTCCGCATCACCGGCGCGGGCTTGCGCGAGAGCCACGTTCACGACGTCACCATCACCCGCGAAGCCCCGAATTATCCGGGCGGCGGCTAGGCCTTAATTAGGCCACCAATCGGCCGGTGAAACGCGATACCGTTGGCGCGAGGCCGCGCCGGCTCCGGCGCCAACAGCGACCGGCGGGCGTTGCTGCCGTATTCCCCACGCGATTTACCGCAACACAATTCGAAAAGAGAAGTTGGTTATCATGGTCGATTGGTCGGACGAAAAGCTTGCAGCACTTGCAGACAAGGATCTGAAAACCCTGCTGGCCAATGCGGAACGAAAATCTGCTACCGATCTGGTCGCCAAATGCACGGCCGAACTCGAAAAGCGCGATGCCGCCAAGCCGCGCAAGACGGCCAAGCCGCGCACCGAACTGAAGGAGTTCGAGCATACGGTCGCCGGCGAACTGGCCGCGGTCGGCAAGGAGATGGCCGAGAAATACGACCTGTCGGAGGAGACCGCCAAGGTGAAGTCGGCCGGCATCAAGGGGTTTCGCTCGCACAAACTGCTGGACGCCCAGGGCCATGCCAAGCTCGGCGGCAGCCAGCGCGACGGCACGGTGGCGGTCGACCGCTATATTTCGTACCGCCTCGGCAACGACATCGTGACGCTGGGCGTCTGGCTGCTCAAGGACGCAGGCGTTGAGACCCGCGAATTCCATGTCAGCGGGCCGGCCGCGATCATCGAAGGCGGCAAGTCTTTTTCCGAGGCGCGACCGGGGATTTCGGAAAAGGACCTGAAGGAAACCCGGCTGATCCTCGCGTTCAACGATTTGCCGAGCGCCGCCGCCGCGTTCGACGCTGCGCTGGCAAAAATCACGGCGTGATTTCAGCGATTGTGGTACGGATTTAAGAACTCGTCATTGCGAGGAGCTCTTGCGACGAAGCAATCCAGTGTGTGCTTGTCGCCGCTGGATGGCTTCGCTACGTTCGCAATGACGAAAACAAAATCGGAGGAAACCATCATGTCCCAGGCCAAGCGTGTCGTTCTTGTTTCGCGTCCCAAGGGTGAGCCCAGGGCTTCGGATTTCCGCGTCGAAGAATATGCGCCGCCGGCGCCCGGCGACGGGCAGGTGCTGCTGCGTACCGTCTGGCTGTCGCTCGATCCCTATATGCGCGGACGCATGAGCGATGGACCTTCTTACGCAGCACCGGTGCCGATCGGCGGCGTGATGGAAGGCGGCACCGTCTCTGAGGTGATCGTTTCGAACAATCCGGGTTTTGCCAAAGGCGACATCGTTCTGTCGCGCGCCGGCTGGCAAACCCATGCGCTCTCCGACGGCGCTGGTCTGCGAAAGATCGATCCAAATCTCGCACCGGTCTCGACCGCGGTCGGCGTGCTCGGCATGCCCGGCATGACCGCCTATACCGGGCTGCTCGATATCGGCAAGCCGCAGCCCGGCGAAACGGTGGTGGTGGCGGCGGCTTCCGGCGCGGTCGGCTCGGCGGTCGGGCAAATCGCGAGGATCAAGGGCGCGCGCGCCGTGGGCATCGCCGGCGGCAAGGACAAATGCGATTACGTCACCAGGGAGCTTGGCTTCGATGCCTGCCTCGATCACCGCGATCCCGATCTGGCGCCCAAGCTGAAGGAAGCCTGCCCGAAAGGCATCGACGTCTATTTCGAAAATGTCGGCGGCGCGGTGTTCGAAGCGGTGTTTCCGCTGCTCAACGCGTTCGCGCGCGTGCCGGTCTGCGGCCTGATCGCGCATTACAACGACACCGAAGCCCACGCGCCGAAATGGGCCTCATCGATGATGCGCGCTGTGCTGACAAAACGCCTGACCATCCGCGGCTTCATCGTCAGCGACTTCGCCGCACGCCATGGCGATTTCCTGCGCGACATGTCGGGGTGGGTGCGTGAGGGCAAGGTCAAGCACAAGGAGTTCGTCACCGAAGGGCTCGACAGCGCGCCCGACGCCTTCATGGGGCTTTTGAAGGGCGCCAATTTCGGCAAGCAACTGGTGCGGGTCGGACCCGATAAGGCCTGAGCGATCGAAAACGGCGACGGCCAAGAAAAAGCCTGGTGACTTCCTCGTGATTGGCGGCCGCCCGACCTGCGTCACGTGGCAGAGTTGCGGCGGGGTAGGCCCCAGTCGCCTTTACGGGGCGCCATGTATGCCCTTATCGTTGAGCGGCTGATCGCCCGACCAAGCGGCGACGGCGGGAGCGGGAGCGAAACCATGGCCGAGGCAGTGCAGCGCGCGCCGATATCGACCGACGTCGGCGATCCCAGGCTTTATCAGGACGACAGCTGGCGACCCCGGTTCGCGCAATTGCGCCGCGACGACCCTGTGCCTTATTGCAAGGCGTCGCAGTTCGGGCCGTATTGGTCGGTGACACGGTACGACGACATCCAGACGGTCGAACTCGATCACGAGAATTATTCGTCGAGCTCGGAACTCGGCGGTATCCAGCTTGGCGATCAGCCAAAAGGACAGGAGCGCGCGAGCTTCATCCGGATGGATCCGCCGGGCCACACTGCGCGGCGGCGCACGGTCGCGCCGATCGTGGCGCCCTCGAATCTGGTCAATCTCGAACCGCTGATCCGTAAGCGGACGTCCGATGTGCTGGATGGGCTGCCGCGCAACGAGACCTTCGACTGGGTCGGCCGTGTCTCGACCGACCTCACCAACATGATGCTTGCGACATTGTTCGATTTCCCCTGGCAGGATCGCGAAAAGCTGACCTGGTGGTCCGACGTCGCGATCGCCAATGTCGATGCGCCGGACGCCGTGGTGCATTCGGAGGAAGAGCGTTTCGAGGAAATGATCAAGATGGGAGATTATTTCCGTCAATTGTGGGTGGCGCGCGCCGACGCGCCACCCACCTTCGACCTGGTTTCGATGCTGGCGCATTCCGAGGCGACCCGCGATCTGCAGCCGCGCGAATTCATCGGCACGATCGGTCTTCTGATCGTCGGGGGCAACGACACCACGCGCAACTCCATGAGCGGTGGGCTGATGGCGCTGGTGGAAAATCCGGAGCAGTTCGAACTGGTGCGCAGCCGCCGTGAGCTGATCCCGAGCCTCGTCTCCGAGATCATCCGCTACCACACGCCGGTCCTGCACATGCGCCGCACCGCGCGCAACGATGTCGAACTCGCCGGCCGCAAGATCGCCAGGGGTGACAAGGTGGTGATGTGGTACATCTCCGGCAATCGCGACGAGGACAAGATCGATCGGGCCGACCAGTTTGTCGTCGATCGGGCGAAGCCGCGGCAGCACCTGTCGTTCGGCGCCGGGATTCACCGTTGCGTCGGCGACCGGCTCGCCGAACAGCAAATTCGAATTCTCTGGGAGGAAATCTTGCAACGCGATCTACGTTTTGAAATCATGGGGCCACCGCAGCGGCTCTATTCGAATTTCATCCGCGGCATTCGCGCGCTGCCGGTACGGATTGTCTCCTGAAGAGAGTCGAATGAATAAACCTGTCGATGTCCTGATTATCGGCGCCGGTGCCTCCGGCGCGGCGGTGGCGTGGAGCCTCGCCGACACCAAGATGCACATTCTCTGTCTCGACCAGGGCGGCTGGATGAGTCAGACCGAATATCCGAGCACGGGGCGAGACTGGGAGGCGCGCTTCTACGGCGACTATTCGCCGAGCCCTAATATCCGCGCCCGGCCCGAGGATTACCCTGTTAACGACGACAATTCGCCGATCAAGGTGGTGAATTTCAACGGCGTTGGCGGTTCGACAGTGATGTACACCGCGCATTGGCCGCGCCTGCATCCGTCCGATTTTCGCGTCAAGACGCTCGACGGCGTCGCCGACGACTGGCCGATCGATTACGATACGCTGGCGCCGTTCTTTGCCGAGAACGACCGGATCATGGGCACCTCCGGGCTGTCAGGCGATCCCGCTTCGCCGTTGACCGATCCGCCGATGCCGCCGCAGCCGCTCGGCCGCTCCGGCGCGATCTTAGGCCAAGCGATGAACAAGCTCGGCTGGCACTGGTGGCCGTCGGACACCACGGTCGCCACCATGGACTACGAGGGGCGGGCCCGCTGCATCAACCTCGGCCACTGCACGCCGGCCTGCGCACAGGGCGCGAAAGCCTCTACCGATATCACCTACTGGCCGCTGGCATTGCGCGCGGGTGTCGAGCTGCGCACGCATTGCCGGGTGCGCGAGATCGTCACCAACGACGAGGGCATGGCAACAGGCGTGATCTATTACGACAAGGATGGCGTCGAGCAATTCCAGGCCGCCGAAGTCGTGGTAATCGCCTGCAACGGCATCGGCACGCCGCGACTGCTGTTGAATTCGGCCTCCAAGCATTTTCCCGACGGGTTGGCCAATTCGAGCGGACTGGTCGGCAAGAACCTGATGTTTCATCCGTACAGCCAGGTCTACGGCTTTGTCGAGCAGCCGACCGACTCCAACCGCGCGCCGCCGACATGCCTCTGGAGCAAGGAATTTTACGACACCGATTTGTCGCGCGGCTTCGTGCGCGGCTATGGCATCCAGTTCGGCCGTGGTGCCGGGCCGGTGTTTGAGGCCGTCGCCAGCGAGGCCAAGGGCATCCTGCCATGGGGCGCGGATCACCACCGCGTCTTTCGCAAGCTCAACGGCCACCGGCTCGGCGCGTCGGCGATCTGCGAGGACCTGCCGGAGGAACACAACCGCGTCACGCTCGATCCGGTGTTGAAGGACAGCCACGGCATTCCCGCGCCGCGGATCGATTATACCATCAGCGAGAACAGCAAGAAGATGATGGAGCATGGCATTGCGCGGGCGAAAGAGGTGTTGGCCGCGGCCGGCGCGACCGATATCTGCGTCAATTCTCCGATCCTCTATGGCGGCTGGCATCTGCTCGGCACCGCGCGCATGGGCAGCGACCCCAAGCGATCGGTGGTCAATGAATGGGGCAGGTCGCACGACGTGAAGAATCTGTTCATCGTCGATGGCAGCGTGTTCGTCACTTCAGGGGGCGTCAACCCGACCTCGACGATCCAGGCCATCGCGCTCTATGTCGCCGACCAGATGAAGCAGCGTCTGGCCAATTTGTTCGATTGAGGCCGTCATGTCCGTGGAAACAAATCTCACAGCGGCTCAACGCGACGATTTGCGCGCGGTCGCCGCGATGATCATTCCAGCCAGTACCGAATACAACGTGCCCGGCGCCGATGATGCGGTCATTCAGGCCGACATGCTGGCGACACTCGGCCGCGATGCACCGGCAGTCGGTGCCGCGCTCGATCACCTGGCGCGGCTTGCTGGCCAACCGCTGGCCAGTCTCGACCCGGCACGCCGTGACGCCGTGGCGAAGGAATTCCGCGCCTCCGGTGGACCTGCCGCCGCCACGCTCGTTCGCGTGGTGCTGCAATGCTATTATCGCGACGATCGCGTGTTGCGTTCGCTGGGGCTGGAGCTACGGCCGCCGTTTCCGAAGGGCTACGAGCTGGAGCAGGGCGACTGGTCGCTGCTCGATCCCGTCAAGGCGCGGCCGTCGACATTGCGTCGAACGAGCTAAGCCCGCTACACGGCTTCTCGATAGCTAATCGCGCGTCTCCTCAGGCGCGCGGCCAATCCGGAAATCGGGTGGCGCGGCACATCTCGCGACGGTCTACTCCTGCGCATCGAGATGCCAACGGAGATGATCTGATGTCACAGGATAACAAGGATATCGTAGCGCGCTGGTTCAAGGAGTTCTGGGGCAATCCCTGGAATCCGAGAATCGTCAACGAACTCGCGACGGCCGACATATTGATGCACTACCCGATGCATGAACCGCGGAAAGGGCGCGCCGACGTCGTGGATTTCATGACGGAGTTTCGCGATGCCTTCCCAGATCTGAATTTCAACGGCGTTGGCAATCTGATCGCGGAAGGCAATTACGTCGTCGGCCGCTGGGAAGGCGGCGGCACCCATACCGGTCCGGCCTTCAGTGATTTCCGCATGGGTTCGATCCCGGCTGCTTCAGGTCGAAAGATGAAGTTTTCGGGAACGTCGGTTCTTCGCCTGGAGCAGGGACGGATCGCCGAGGAATTGGGACAGGAAGACGCGCTGAGCGCCATGCTCCAGCTCGGTCTCATTCGCACGCCCGAACCGGATGCGTCGGCGGCAAGGCCCGGCGGCGTGCTGCCGCAGGGTTGGAATAATATGTAACGTCGTTGCGAAGGCGGGGCGCCGGATTGCCATGCGCCCCGGCGCGCGGCTTATCCCCGCCGCACGCTGGAGCCGCCGTCGACCGGCAAGGTCACGCCGGTGATAAAGCTAGCTTCGTCGGAGGCCAGAAACAAGGCGGCGTTGGCGACGTCCCAGCCGGTGCCCATCTTCCTGCGCAAGGGCACCTGGGCGTCGCGCTCGGCTTCGACCTCGGCGCGGGTTTTCTTGAACTCGCGCGCGCGGGTATCGACCGCCATCGGCGTGTTCATCAGGCCGGGCAGGATGACATTGGCGCGGATGCCATATGCCGCGTTCTGATAGGCGAGTTGCTCGGTGAACGACACCATCGCCGACTTGGTCGCCTTGTAGGCCACGTAAGGGTAGCTGGTGATCACCGCCATCGAGGAGATGTTGATGATGACGCCGCTCTGTTGCGCGCGCATGATCGGGATCACGTGCTTGGCGGCGAGGATACAGCTCTTGAGGTTGATCGCGATGCAGCGGTCGAGCGCGTCTTCGGTGATGTCGAGCAATTCGGCGTCGCCGCCGGCCAGGCTGACGCCGACATTGTTATGCAGGATGTCGACGCGACTCCAACGCTGCTGGGCGTCGGCCACCATCGCCTTGAGCTCGGCATTCTTGGTCACGTCGGCCTTGAAGGCGACCGCCGTGCCGCCTTTGGCCACGATCAAGTCGACGGTCTCCTGAGCCGATTCGAGATGGTGATCGACGCACAGCACCCTGGCGCCTTCGCGCGCGAACGTGAGCGCCGTGGCGCGGCCGTTACCGATGCCTTCGCCCGGCGATTGTCCGGCGCCGACGACGATGGCGACACGATCTTGCAGACGCATGTCAGTTCACTCCCGGGATCGGGTACTGTTGCAGTACCTCTTTGTAATAGGGCTCGTTGTCCATCTTCATGGTGGCGAGCACGCGGACAACCGCGCAATAGAACGCGATGGTGACGACGAGATCGGTCATCTGCTCGTCGGATAGCTGTTGCTTGATTTCGGCGAACGTCGCATCCGACATCGCGAGCTCGCGCACCATCTCGCGGGCCCCTTTCAGGATCAGTCTGGCCAGCGGTTCGAGACTGGAGGGCTTGCCCTCGGTCTCCACCATCATCGCCTCGATATCGGCGTCGGTGACACCGAATTCCCGGCCGATCTTGACGTGGTGGGTGAATTCGTACTCGGATTTTTCCATCCAGCCGACCTGGAGGATCGCGAGTTCGCGCAGGCGCGGGTCGAGCTTGCTCTTGAAACGGATATAGCTGCCCATGCCGTTGAAGGCGCGCGCCATGTCGGGCGAGTTGACCAAGAGCTTATGCAGATTGGTGTTGCGCTTGAGCATGTCGCGATATTCGGGCGCGACCTGGTCGGCCTCGAGATAGGGCAGGCGGGCCATTTTGGTGGTTCTCCGTTGGTGATCTTAATGAGGTTGCGATTCGCGTTCCGGGGCTTGTAGCGTGACGCCGCCATCGACCACCAGCACCTGGCCCGTGATGTAGCGCGCGTGGTCGGAGAGCAGGAACTTGACGGCATGGCCAACGTCCCAGCCGGTGCCCTCGGTCTTCAGCACGGACGCATTGGCGCGCTGCGTGCGCGCCGCCTCGGTCATGCCACGGGCGTAAACCATCGGCGTGTACATCGGGCCGGGGCAGATGCAGTTGACGCGAATGTTGTCGCGGCCGTGATCGACCGCCATCGCCTGGCTCAGCCCGATCACCGCGGCCTTCGAGGTCGTATAGGTGGTGAGGCCGCGCGGACGCAGCGCCGAGATCGAGGAGATGTTGACGATCGCGCCGCCGTTTGCCGTCTTGATCATGGCCGGGATGGCGTATTTCGATAGCAGGAACATGGTCTCGACATTGACCTGCATCACCCGTCGGTATTCGTCAGGCTTTTCGTCGACGACGCTGCCGCGGCTGCCGATTCCGACATTGTTGTCGAGGAAATCGAGCCGGCCGAAGCGTTCGACAGCGGCTTCGACCAGCGCCTTGCATTCGGCCTCGCTGGTGATGTCGCTGGCCATCGCCGCCGCCGTGCCGTCTTCGGCGCGGATCATCTCGGCGGTGCGTTCGGCGAGCGCAAGATCGCGGTCGGCCACCAGCACCTTGACGCCGGCCCGTGCCAGCAGGATCGCCGCGGCCCGGCCGTTGCCGATACCGTCGCCCGCGGCGCCGCCACCGCTAATGAGTGCGACCTTGCCGGCCAAGCCGGCATCGTCCTCGGGCCCCTTCATCGCGTTCCTCTTTTTGTTTTTATCTTTTTGTCGTTTTCTTTGGCTGGTCCGCGTCCGGCCTGAACCGGGAACGCGTCCGCTATGGTGGTCATAGCAGAGGTGATCATAGCAGGCTTGGCGCGGCCATGTCGTCGGGATGTTTTGGGATTGCAGACCCGAGTTCCGTGCAGGCTCAGCTTTGCGCTGCCTCGGCCATCAACTCATCCAGATCGATGTCGATCTGGCCCGGCGCCCTGACGTGACGGACTTCGAAACTGTCGGGCGCAAAACGATATTCGACCAGCCCGACTTCCTTGAGGCCGATCGCCTGCTGCCTTGCATCCGAAATGATGAAGGCGGCGGAAGGCGCCCAGATCTGGCGGATGTGGGCATAGGTAAAATCCCGCCGCTGATGGACATGGCCGCTCGCCACCAGCCTGACATCGACGGCCCGCAGCATCTCGATAAGGCGGCTGCGCGCCGGCATCGGCACATAGCGGAACGATGTCTCCGCGCGTTCGGGATCGTCAGGCGCGTTCAGAAAAAGCGGCTTGTGCAGGAACAGCGCCAGCGGCTTGCCGCCGGTTGCGGAAAGCTGTGATGCCAGCCAGTCAAACTGCTCGGCTTCGGCGGCAAGCCCGCTGTTCATGATCAGCGAATTGAGGCCGATGAAGCGCCAGCCGGCGGCCTCAAACTGCCAACGGTCTTCGCCAACGATCCGGTGATAGGCCCCCAGCTTCGCATCGGTGATTGGATGAATCAGCGGCGGCCCAACCTGGGTCGGGTTGTCACCGATGTCGTGATTGCCGGGGAGAAAGCGGCAAGCGACCGGAAGCGCCTGGTGCAGCGCGGTGGCGAATTCGAGGTCGCCCGGGCTGCTCGGTCCATCGAACGCGAGATCGCCACTGTTGATCACGAGATCGGGGCGCTTGGCGTCAATGTATTCGCTAATGCGGTGAAAATTATCGGTCAAACGGGGCAGGCGGCGGGCAAGATGGGTATCGGAAATCTGGGTCAGGCGAAATAGGGGCATGCCATGTTCCTTCCTGGGTGCATACTATCGGCGCCCGACGTCGGAAAAATGAAAAAGAAACTTCGCGGAAAGGAATGTCATGAAGATCATCGATGCCCAGGTTCATATCTGGTCGAAAACGGTGACGCCACCCACCGGCCTGCACCGCAAGGTCGAGCAGTTCACGGCCGAGCAATTGCTGACGGAAATGGATGAGGCCGGCGTCGATGCCGCGCTGATCCATCCGCCCGGCGGCTGGGATCCCGATTCCAATGCGTTCGCGGTCGAGGCCGCGCGGAAATATCCTGGGAGGTTCGCGGTGATGGGCCAGTTTGCGCTCGATGTACCGGACAACCGCGGGCTCATTCACGGCTGGCGCAACCAGCCGGGCATGCTCGGCCTGCGCTGGCCGTTCCTGCAACCGGCGCAGCGTAAATTGCTTGACGATGGCGCGGTTGAGTGGCTGTGGCCGGCGGCGGAGAAAGAGGGCCTGCCGCTCGCCATGATGGGCGGAATGTTTCTGCCGAAGTTTCGCGAGATCGCCGAACGCCATCCGAACTTGCGGCTGTTGATCGATCATTGCGGCCTCAACCGTCACGGCCAGGATGCCGAGGCCTTTATCCATCTCGACGAATTGGTAGCGCTGGCAAAATTGCCCAACGTCGCGGTCAAGGCGACCGGTGCGCCGCATTATTCGACGGAACGCTATCCATTCCGCAATATCCAGGACGGGCTGCACCGGATCTTCGACGCGTTCGGGCCGAAACGGATGTTCTGGGGCACCGACATCACCCGCATGCCATGCAGCTATCGTCAATGCGTGACACTTTTTACTGAGGAATTGTCATGGCTTAAGGGGCGCGATCTGGAAGATGTGATGGGCCGTGGGC
>Ga0302314_10019479_pt1 | contig 11267 bp, 9 predicted proteins | sample III_Palsa_N2_3_FD_200533 | JGI IMG/M metagenome (GOLD analysis project Ga0302314, IMG submission 200533) | Peat permafrost microbial communities from Stordalen Mire near Abisko, Sweden - III_Palsa_N2_3 | ecosystem: Environmental > Terrestrial > Soil > Palsa > Peat permafrost | place: Sweden... | reverse complement strand
GCGCGGGCGCGGTCGGCAGGTTCCCGGCGATGGCGGTGAAGTTGAAGGGCGTGATCGCGTAGACGAAGCCCTCCAGCGGACGGTGGTCGCTGCGGTTCCACACCCCGGCGGAGGACTGCGGCTGCTCCGCCAGGATCTGCCGGGCGAAGTGCACGTTGAAGCGCCAGAAGTCCACCAGCTCGCAGGGGCTGTCGATCTCCGCCTGCTGGGCCGTCTTGGACTGGCCGAGCATGGTCGCGGCGGCGATGGTCTCGCGCCAGGGACCGGCCAGCAGGTCGGCGGCCTTGAGGAAGATCGCGGCCCGGTCGTCGAAGGAGAGCGCCCGCCAGGCGGGGGCGGCGGCGAGTGCCGCGTCCACGGCCTCCTGCGCATCTTCGCGGGTGGCGTTGCGCATGGTGCCGAGGACGGCCGAGTGGCGGTGCGGCTGGACCACGTCGATCGGCTCGCCCCGGCCCTGGCGGCGCTCGCCGCCGACGGCCATGGTCAGCTCGACCGGCCCCTGCTCGCCGAGCCGCTTGAGCTCGGCTTCCAGCCGCACCCGCTCCGGGCTTCCGGGCGCATAGCCGTGCACCGGTTCGTTCACCGGCGTGGGGATCTGGGTCACAGCGTCCAACACGCGCGTTCTCCTCTGAATACGACGTACACGGGTGCGCGGATCTCGCGTCAGCAAGACGTTAGGGCCGAGCGCCGGTCGGCGTATCTGTCCGACCGGCTAATATCCAGCCCATACCTTCATCCGATCAGCCAAAAGCATGCCGAACCAGGGAGCCGCCGTGATTCCGGAGCCGCCGATCCCGGGGATCACCCTGCGGCAGCTGCTGATGTCCCTCGGTGAACCCCTGGCCGAGCTCCAGTCTGCCCCGAGGGGCCTGGACGTGCAGGTCGGCGGGATATCCCTGCTCGACCCCGAGGAGCCGCCCGCCGCCCGCCCCGGTGATCTGGTGCTCGCCCTCGGGGTGCGGGGCCGTGCCGCGCTCCCCGTCCTGCGCGCGGCCGGACGGGACGGCGCGACGGCGGTGGCCGTCAAGAACGAGCCGGGCGGGCCCGGACAGCAGGCCGCCGCCGCGCTGCGCGAGACCGCCGAGGAGTCCGGCGTCGCCCTGCTGTTCGTCCGCCCCGAGGGCCGCTGGGAGCAGCTGGACGCGCTGGCCCGCGCCGCCCTGGGCAGCGTCCAGCCGGTCCGCCCCGGCGAGAGCCACGGCGAGGGCGACCTGTTCGCACTGGCGCAGACCACGGCCGTGCTGACCTGCGGGATCGTCAGCATCGAGGACACCGCCAACCGCATCCTGGCGTACTCCCGCACCGCCGACGCCGACGAGGCGGACGATCTGCGGCGGCTGACCATCCTCGGTTGGCAGGGCCCCGAGCCCTATCTGGCGCAGCTGCGGGCCTGGGGCGTCTACCAGCACCTGCGGTCCTCCGACGCGGTGGTGACCATCGATCCGCGCCCCGAGCTGGGGCTGCGCCGCCGCCTGGCGGTCGGGATCCACTCCGGGAAGCGGCAGCTGGGCACCATCTGGGTGCAGGAGGGGTCCGTGCCGCTGGCCGAGCGCGCGGACCAGGCGCTGCTGGGGGCGGCTCGGGTGGCCGCGCAGCACCTGGTCCAGCGGCGGCGCGAGCTGAGCGCGGACCTGAGGCTCACCCAGACCCTGCTGGCCGGGCTGCTCGACGGCACCACCGGGCCGCAGTCCCTGGCCGCGCACGTCGACCTCGGCACCGGGCGTCCGGCGGCGGTGCTCGGCTTCTCGCTGCCGGGTTCGCTGGACCCGGCGCGCAGCGAGACCATCGGCGTGGTCTCGGTCCATGCGGCCGCCCGGCACCGCAGCGCGCTGGTCGCCCCCATCGGCGACCGGGTCTACGTCCTGCTGCCGGACCTGCCGCGCGGCATCGCCCCGGCCACGCTGCGCGGCTGGGCCCAGGAGATCGCCACGGCCGCCCGCAACCACCTGTCCGCGCCACTGCGGGCGGCGGTCGGCCGGGTGGTGCCGGCCCTGGAGGCCGCACCGGAGTCACGGCGCGAGGCCGACCGGATCCTGGACGCCATGGCCGCCGGCCGGATCACCGCCGAGGTGGCGGCCCTGTCGGAGGTCCAGGCGGAGGTGCTGCTGGGCGAGACCCTGGCGCTGCTCGCCGCCAACACCGCCGTGCGCGATCCACGGCTGACCGAACTGGCCACCGAAAACCGCCAGTTGGCGGAGTCCGTGCTCGCCTGGCTGGATGCCTTCGGGGATGTGCGGGCGGCGGCGGAGCGACTGCACGTGCACCCCAACACCCTGCGCTACCGGGTCCGCCGCGCCGAGCACCTCACCGGTCTCGACCTGGGCAGCCCGGAGCAGCGGCTGCTGGCCATGCTGCAGCTGCGGCTGCCCGAATCCGCCGGGCAGTCCTGACCCCACGCCAATTGATGCAGCGTCACCTGCATTCTGCCGCATGCTTGTTGCGCCAGCTGCGCCAGAACTCCAGCCACTGCTCCCCCGCCTCGGGGTGCACCTCCGCGCCCGGCGCCAGCTGCGCGCCCCAGGCCGCGCGCCAGGCGTGCTGGGCGTCCAGGCTGGGGACCTCGCTGTCGAAGACGGTGTAGCGGATGCTCTCCTCGACGGCGGCCTTGGCGTCCTCCGTCCCGGGGAACCAGTCGGCCTGCTCGGCGAGCCTGATCATCTGGTTGACCAGCGCGGTCACGGCCTCGTTGGCGGCGTCGCGGTCCTCCCCGGCCAGCCGCATCTGCTGGCGCACGGCGGTCTCCCAGAGCTCCCCCCGGTCCTGCCGGTCGCCGTGCACACGGCCCAGCCCGTGGCCCGAGCGGAGGTCGGCCTCGATGCGCAGCGCGTCCTGGACGGTGTACTCGATCAGCCGCCGGTGGGCGTCCAGGCCGAGTGGCGCGGGCGGTACCGGCTCCTGCACCGGCGACCTGCCGCTGCGGTGCTCGGCGATCGCGGCCAGCTGCTGCTGCCTGCCGTAGGCGTAGGGCTCCAGGTCCTCGACGGTGCGCAGCCCCACCCGCTCCGGTGCGATGCCGCGCCCGGTGATCGTGACCGCCACCGGCGGGCCGGCCAGGCCGCGCAGCGGGGAGTCGGGGCCGCCGAGAGCGATCCGCGCCGCCCACAGCCGCCCCTCGGCCCGCAGCACGCCCTGGACCGGGGTGCCGTCGACCGGGAACCAGGGTTCGGACTCGGCGGCCGGCTCGCCCCGGCCGCCCTCCTCGATCCCGGCGTGCTGGAACAGCCGGTCGCGCTCCTCCTCCACGACCTCCTCCAGCGGGTGCTCCCACCGGCCGGTGCCGGCCATCGCGGTCTGCACGGCGACATAGGGGCCCTCGGCGCTGAGCAGCGAGCCGCGCGAGAGCACGATGCTGACGAGGGCGTCGTTGCGGCGGTCCCAGGAGGCCAGCGTCGGCCGCTCGAGCCGGGGGGAGGCGGGCCCGTAGAGGGGGAAGCCGCGTCCGCCGAGGGACTGCAGGTCCGCCCGGGCGAGGCTGCGCCAGATGTCCCCCGGATCGAAACTCCCACCGTTGTCCGTGAGATGACGCACGCCGACTCCCCTCCAGGTCCTGGTTCCACCCTACGGAGCGGAGGCGGCGGGAGGCAGAGGCGCGACCGGACGGAGTACGTGGTTGGCATCAATTCCGTCAGCAGCGGACCAAGAGGGTCAACCGGTGGTCTTCCGCAGGGTCCCGGCCGTCCGCAGGAACAGCTGGAGGTTGGGGATCCGCGCCGCCGGCACCCGGAACAGGGCCAGCTTCTTTCCCTCCACATGGACGCCCAGCTGGCCGTTGGTGATGTTGATCAGCCGCACCTCCGGCCAGGCGACCTGGCCCTTGGGGGTCGCCAGCCCGCTCCCGGTGACCACGAGCTGCCCGAAGGGCACCTCCTGCCCGGCCCGCGCCGCCGCGAGCGCCCCGGCCAGCTGCTCCCGCACCACACCGGTCTGCACCGCGTCGCCGAACTGCTCGATCCGCTCGTACGCCTCATTGACCAGGCCGAGCTGCCCGTCCGCCCCGGTGAGCGTGTAGCGGGTGTGCTTGTTGGACTTGATCCCGTTGACGACCACGACCTTGATCTCCTGCAGCACCGACATGCTGTCGAAGCGGAAGCTCGCGATCGGTCCGGTGTGGTCGAACAGGACCACCCCGTGCTCATGGAGGTCCACCCGGCGGGCCCGCGACCGGGCGTTGAGGTCCGGCGACCGCAGCGTGATGATCAGGAACCACAGCGCCAGCGGGATCGTGATGACCATGGCGGTCGCAATCACGATCAGCACCCAGTTGATCATGATCTTCTTGCCGAGCCGTTTGACCGGGAAGCTGTCCTGCACCCCGCCCAGGGCCAGGGCGTCGTCAGTGGTTGTGGTAGTCATGACGGCTGTTCAGCTCTCAAATCTGCTGGAAGTAGCGGGCGAAGAGGGAGTCCGCCGGCGGGGCCGCCGGCTGCGGCAGCGGGGGCAGCGGCGGTCGGCCGGCGTCCTCCCAGCCCAGCACCGCGGTGGTCCTGGTGGTGAGGTACAGGCTGGTGCCGTCCTTCGAGAAGCTCCACGGTTCGAAGGCGATGAAGCTCCCCAGCTGCCGGAACTGCTCGAAGGCCTCGGCGTGGCGCCCTTCGAGCGTCAGGATGCGGGCGAGCCAGCTGCGCAGCGCACCCACCCGCAGCTGCCCCGGGTCGGCCGCGGCGAGGTCCGCCAGCGCCTCGTCCACGGCCCAGCGGACCTGGTCGCCCGTCCAGAACGCGGGACGCTGCTGCTGGTCGTCGGGCCGCAGTTCACTGTTCAGCAGGTCCAGCCGCAGCAGGGTGAGCAGCGAGCCGCGCGGAGCGGAGGCGATGGCCGTCTCGACGAAGTGGACCGCGTGCTCGACCGAGCCCGACCAGCGCGGACGCCAGTAGCTCAGAGCCGCGAGATGCGCCTTGACGTGGTACGGGGCACGCCTGACGACCTCGGTCCAGAGTGCGGTGAAGTCCTCGTTCGGCCACTGCAGGCCCATGGCCGTCGGCAGCATCACGATCCACGGCGTGGGGTCCTCGGGGGCGAGCGCGGATGCCTCCCGGCAGAGCGCGGGCACCTCGTTCAGCATCCGGAAGAAGCCGTCCCACTGGTCCCGGGACACATCCTGGGCCCGGTTGCTGCTGCGTATCTGCCAGGCCAGATCCACCAGCGAGCGGGCCTGGACGGTGACCGCGGCGGCGTCCTGCGGGTGCGCCTGCCGCCAGGCGCGCAGCCAGGCGTCGTCCTGCGCGGCCTGGCTCGCCAGCACGGTGGTGCAGACGTAGCGGCGCTCCCAGTCCTGGCCGACCGACCAGAACAGCTGCGCGGCCGGCTGCCAGTGGCCGGCCCTGGCCGCCGCGAGCGCGGCGGCGAGCGCGGGGTCCTCCACCGGCAGGTCCGTGCGCAGCTGCTGAACGGTCGGCAGGCCGTAGTCCTCGGCCCTGACGGTCCGCCCGTCCGGTCCGGCCGGAGCGGCGGGATCGGCCTTGCGCCGGGCCGCCGCGACAGCGGCCGCCAGCGCACCGGGATCGACCCTGGTGGGTTGGGCATGGCCCGCCAGCCGGTCCAGAATTCCTGCCATCGGGGGTGGTTCTCCCTACTGTCGGTACGTGAGCTGATACATCAGCTGACGCAGGTGCTCGGTGGAGGGCCGCAGGGCGACGACCGCGTCCAGCGCGGCGTCGAGCGGCTGGGCCGAGGTGGTGGTGCCGGTGATGTCGGTGGCGGTGGCAGGCAGCAGCCCCGCCCGGAGCTCGAACACGCTGTCCCGGCTCCAGGAGAGCGGCCATCCGCCGCAGCCCGCGTCGGCCAGGGTGACCTGGACGAGGGCGCGCAGCCGGTGGGTGAACTCGGTGCGCAGGTGCTGGACGCGCAGGAGCCCGCTGGTGCCCTTGGCCCGCTTCGGTTCCGAGAGCATGGCGGCGACCTCGTCCAGCCGCCCCTGGTCGACGAGGTCGAGCAGCAGCGGCAGTGAGGCGTTGCCGCCGCTCAGCGCGGCGGTGGCGCCGAGCAGCGGCCCGGCCGCGGCGAACGCGCGGGCCCGCCCGGCCGCGTGCATCAGCGCCGCCCAGTCCAGTTGCTGCTCCCTGGCCTGCTCCGGCTCCAAGTCGGCGCGGGCGACCGCGGCGAACAGGGGAGCCGGCTGGTGGACGAGCTGGACGGCGCTCCCGCTGTCGCGTCCGCGTCCGTCCTCGGGCAGAGCCTCGATCACGGCGACCCGCTCGGCCATCGGCGGATGCGAGTCGTAGGGGGAGGGCTTGCCGACCGGCAGTTCGCTGCGGATGGCGTCGAGCTCGGCCGAGCGGCGCGGGTCGGCCAGCAGATGGCGGAAGCCGCCGAGGTACTCGTCGGCGGTCGGCAGCAGACCGTAGGTCCGGCCGACCGCGGCGTAGTGCGTCAGGTAGAAGCCGAATCCGGCGTCCAGCGCCGGGATCTGACGGAGCGCGGAGGCGGTGTTGTCGCGCCCGGCGATCCTGGCGGCGGCCAGGTCGGCGGCGTGCTCCTGCTCGCGGCTGATCGCCTGGGTGGTCCGCAGGTAGTTCTCGGCATACGACTTGTAGATGCCGAACATGAAGCCCCCGGTGCCGCGGGTCTTCGCATACAGCCGCAGGGTGTTGGTCATCGAGGCGCGGCCGCGGTGGACCAGCCCGGCCAGCCGGGTGTCCTGGTTGGAGTAGTGGCCCAGCTCGTGCGCCAGCACGGCATCGAGCTGCGCGGGGCTGAGCCCGATCAGCAGCGGCGCCCCGATGAACATCCGCCGCTTGCCGGGGAGCAGCCCCAGCAGCCGCGAGTTCTCGTGGACGGCCGCGTTGACGTCGGCGGTTATCCGGATCTCGCGCGGCGGACGGGTGCCCATGGCCCGCGCCAGCTCCGCTGTCCGCTGCCACAGGACCGGCTGCTGGGCGGGGCCGACCGCCACACCGGGGGGCTTGCGCATACGGTTGCCGCGGGTGAAGAAGATCCCGCGGAGGATGGGGAGGGCCAGGACCGCGGTGCCCACCAGGATCCTGGCGTAGACCGAGCCGGACATCCCCAGGCGGGCGCTCACCACATCGACCGCGACCAGCAGCGCAAGTGTGCCGAAGCCCAGCAGGTAGAAGCCCACCAGCAGCGCGGCCGCGCGCACAGCCCTGCCCGACGTCCCCGCCATGTTCCCGCCCCCGCTGCCGCCGACCAGGCCGGAAGCCATGGCAAGTTCTTACCCGAAGCGGAAACTATAGCGACAAACGGAACCTCCGCTACCACCGGTCGGGGCCGGTGGCCCCGACCGACACGCCGTCAGTCCCGTCAGCCCTTCTGCGAACCGGCCTTGGAGCGGGCCTTGTAGGCGGCCTTGCGGGCCTCCTTGGCGGTGGCCTTGTCCGGGTGCAGATCACCGACGGCCTCCAGCACGGCCGTGGTGTAGGGGTGGTCCACCCGCCACAGCTCGCCGAAGAGGTCGGCGCCGGACTGGTCGGCTGTGAGCAGCTCGACCATCTCCCGGAACCGGGCCTCCTGCGTGGCCGAGTCGATCAGCAGGGCGGCGAGCGCATCGATGCGGCTCCACAGCAGGACCGGGCGGTCGAGCTGCGCCAGGTCCGACGCGCCGTGCTGCACCAGCCACCCGTGGGCGAGGCCGGCCAGCTCGGGATCGTCCAGCGCCGCGCGCGCGGCGGGCTCGGCCGGGGCGCCCAGCTGGTCGAGTGCCGCCCCGCAGAACATCCGCCGGATCGGCGCCGTCAGGTCGTTGCCCCGGGACGCGGCCAGGAGCTCTTCGGCGGCGGTCCGCGGCTCGCGCCCCTCCAGCCAGTCGCGGATCTCCTCCTCCGGCAGGACGTTCACCGAATTGCAGATCCCCAGCAGCAGCTCCTCGGCGTCGCCCTGGGCGTGGGCGCCGACCAGCGGCGCGTCGTAGCCGTCCTCCAGCAGCCACTGCCGCACGCCGTGGACGCCGAGCGGGGTCAGCCGGGCCAGGCCGAAGCGGGCGATCTGCGCCGCGTCCGGGTCGCCGGACACGACGGCCTCGTCCGCCTCGTCGGACTCCTCGAAGAGCGAGGGGTCGATCGGGCTGTACTCCAGCATCCCGATGTCGGCGAGGTCCTGCAGCATCGGGTCGAGCGCGACCATCACCGAGGTGATGTCGCCGAGCATCTCCTCGTCCGGGTCCTCGCCCTCCGGGACCACCAGCAGCGCGGCCAGCACCCCGAGCGGGATGGTCTGCTCGGCCTCGGTCGTGGCGAAGGCCCGCGTCTCGTAGAGGACCTGCAGGGCGTCGTCCAGCAGGCCCTGGGTCTCCTCCCGGTCCTCCTCCAGCTGGGCGTACTCGGCCTCGGTCTCCTCCTCGGTCGCGGCCTCCGGGTCGTCCGGGCCGCCGAGGTCGATCTCGGCCTCCACCGCGGTCCCGGCCACGATCGACGCGGCGGTCGCCCACGCCTCGAGGACGACATCGGGGTCGCCGCCCTCCAGCTCCTCCAGCGCCGAGCCGGGGCGGGCCACCTCGCCGGAGCCCACTCCCTCGCCTTCGCCCTCGACCGCGTCGCCGACCTCGATCAGCTCCAGGTCCACGGCCAGCGACCAGGCGCCGGCGACCCGCCCCACGGCGACGTCCGCGTCACCGTCCTCCGGCACCAGGTCCAGCGCCTGCGCGGCCTGCGTCTCCAACTCGGCGCCGAGCTCGCCCCACTGGTCGACCGGCCGGAAGGGCGCGACCCAGCGCGCCAAACGGATCGCCCGGTCGAGCAGCGGCACCTGGCGCGCCGCTGCGGCCAGTTCCTCGCGCGGCAGCAGCCGCACCGGCGGGACGATGATCAGTTCTTCGCTCTCCGGCTCCTCGGCCTCGGCCCCGCCCTCGCCCCTGGCGACGGCGCCGTAGAGCGTCTCCAGGTCGAAGTCGGCCGGAAGCGCTCCCGCTGCCGCCGGGTTGTCACTCTTCTTACGGCTTGAACCCGCCATGGCCGCGCTCTCCCTCAGATGTGCCGCGACGCGGCGGAACCCACCGCCGCTCTGCGCTGACGAGACTATCGGCTCGCGCCGCCCCGAACCGCCGTTGTCGGCCCTGTCGGTAACCCTGTGTCAGGAGAGGGCTACCGCTATGACGCCGACGGCGCCCGTCACTCGCCCCAGGGCTGCCAGAGCTCGGTGGAGAAGCTGAAGCCCAAGGGCTCGGGGAGGATGACCTGTTCGCCTAACTTCCATGTGGTGTGCACCCGGTACCGGCCCGTACCTTGGTCCGGCCGGTGGTACAGGATGATCCCCGGGGTGCGCGGGTCGCGCTCGACCAGGAGGTGCCAGGGCACACCGCTGAGCGCGTAGCCGCTCCACTTGGTGAGCCGCTGCTCGCGCCCCAGCACCGGCTCCCGGCAGTGCCAGGTACGGGAAGGCGCCGTCACCTCCACCGCCAGCTGGAGCTGGTACGGAAAGACATGCCGCACACGCGAGGCACGCGCCCGGGTGAGGATCTCGTGGTGGAGCACAGTCAGGTCGGGGATGTATCCGTCGCCGATCCCGGTCAGGTTCAGGTCTGCCGACTGCAACGGCCGCCATGACAAGTCCGGCGAAGCCGCCTGTGCCAGCACCAGTCCTGCCTGGATGTCGGACACGATCGCCGCATGGTCGATCGTCCGGCCTGGCGACACGATGACCTCACCCCCTACCACCTCGACGCGGGTACCGTCCTGGGGCAGGTGCAGGAATTCGGCCAGTTCATCGCGGACCCACATGGCGTGCGGCGAGTCCGGCAGTGGCATATGGACAATCGCATCCACAGACAAGGTCCACGCTCCCTTCACGGTGCCGGGATCAGCTTCACAACCTCGTGGCTGATACACCACCGCCGCGCGGATCATTCCCCGGAAAGGGTGAATCCACGCGGCGGCGGGCAGGACGGCGGCACCGGTCAGCGGCTGCGCTCAGACGTTGAAGCCCAGTGCGCGCAGCTGGTCGCGGCCGTCGGGGGTGATCTTGTCCGGGCCCCACGGCGGCATCCAGACCCAGTTGATCCGCAGGTCCTGAACCAGTCCGTCGGTGGCCGTGCGGGCCTGGTCCTCGATGACGTCGGTCAGCGGGCAGGCCGCCGAGGTGAGCGTCATGTCGATGGTGGCCACGTCCGACTCGTCGATGTGGACGCCGTAGATCAGGCCCAGGTTGACGACGTCGATGCCCAGCTCGGGGTCGACGACGTCCAGTAGGGCCTCCATCAGGTCGTCCACGGCGACGGTCCCGGCCGTCGTGCCGACGAAGTGGCTCGCGGCCTCGCCCGTTGCCTCGGCCGCGGCCTCGGTCGTGGTCTCGGTGGTGTCGCTCATGCGCTCTCCTTCACAGGGGTGTCGGCCAGCGCCTGGGCGGTGGCGTCCTTCCAGGCCATCCAGCTGAGCAGGGCGCACTTGACCCGGGCCGGGTACTTGGAGACGCCCGCGAACGCGATCGCGTCCTCCAGCAGCTCCTCGTCGCCCTCGGACTGGCCCTTGCTCTGCATCAGCTCCAGGAACGCCTCCTGGATCTTCTGCGCCTCGCCCAGCGGCTTGCCCACCAGCAGGTCGTTCAGCACCGAGGCGCTGGCCTGGCTGATCGAGCAGCCCTGCGAGTCGTAGGAGATGTCCGCGACCGTGCTGCCGTCGAGCCGCACGCGCAGGGTGATCTCGTCACCGCAGGTGGGGTTGACGTGGTGCACCTCGGCATCACCGTCGCGCAGGCCCTTGCCGTGCGGGTGCTTGTAGTGGTCCAGGATGATCTCCTGGTACATCGAGTCCATCTTCATCGCGTCGCTCCTCCCCTTTTCAGCCGAAGAAGTTCCGGACATGGTGGAGACCCTCGATCAGGGCGTCCACCTCCGCTTCGGTGGAGTACAGGTAGAACGACGCCCGCGTGGTCGCCGGAATTCCGTACCGGAGGCAGACCGGCCGCGCGCAGTGGTGGCCGACCCGGACGGCGATGCCCTGCTCGTCCAGCACCTGGCCGACGTCGTGCGGGTGGATGTCGCCCAGGGTGAAGGAGATCGCCGCGCCGCGGTCCTCCGCGGAGGCCGGGCCGATGATCTTCAGCTCGGGGACCTCCAGCAGCCGGCGCACCGCGTACTCGGTGATCCGGTGCTCGTGCGCCGCGATGTTCTCCATCCCGACGGCCGTGAGGTAGTCGATCGCCGCTCCCAGGCCGACGGCCTGCGAGATCGGCGGGGTGCCGGCCTCGAACTTGTGCGGCGCGGGAGCGTAGGTGGACGAGCTCATCGACACGGTCTCGATCATCTCGCCGCCGCCCAGGAACGGCGGCAGGTCCTCCAGCAGCTCCTGGCGGCCCCAGAGCACGCCGATGCCGGTCGG
>Ga0302314_10019478_pt1 | contig 11267 bp, 11 predicted proteins | sample III_Palsa_N2_3_FD_200533 | JGI IMG/M metagenome (GOLD analysis project Ga0302314, IMG submission 200533) | Peat permafrost microbial communities from Stordalen Mire near Abisko, Sweden - III_Palsa_N2_3 | ecosystem: Environmental > Terrestrial > Soil > Palsa > Peat permafrost | place: Sweden... | reverse complement strand
TGGAGCGCCAGCGCACCCACGTCGGCAACCTCGCCCATGCGCTGAAGACGCCGCTGACGGTGATGGCGGCCGAAGCCCAGGCGCGTCCCGGCCTGCTGGCCGAGGTGGTCTCGCGGCAGTCCGAGATCATGCGCGAGCAGGTCGACCACCACCTGCGCCGCGCCCGCGCCGCCGCCCGGCCGCAAGGCGGCGGCGAGCGCGCCGCCGTCGCCCCGGTGTTGGAGGAGCTGAGCCTGACGCTGGAGCGCATCTTTCGCGACAAGGGCGTCGAGGTGGACTGGCGCGCGCCCGACGACCTCTTCTTCCACGGCGAGCGGCAGGACCTGCTCGAGCTGGCCGGCAATGTGATGGAGAACGCCTGCAAGTGGTGCAGGGCGCGCGTCCGCGTCGACGCCCGCGTCACCGGGCCGGCCCGACTCACCCTCACCGTCGAGGACGACGGGCCGGGTCTGGCCGCGGAAGATCGGCTGGAAGTGCTGCGGCGCGGGGCGCGGCTCGACGAGACGGCGCCTGGTTCGGGTCTCGGCCTGTCGATCGTCGATGAACTGGCGCGCGCCTATGGCGGCGGGCTCGATCTGGCCGATTCGCCGCTCGGCGGACTGAAGACCACGCTGACTTTGCCGCAGGTCGACGCGTAGCAAGTCCTTGTAAGCTTGGGAAATCTTAAGGTCTGCCGCAGATGCTCACGCTCGGATGCGCCTGTGTCCGGGGCGAGACCGCATGACCCGTATGTCCGACACCAAGATGGGCCTCGTCCGCGGCTTGATCGAGCAGGCCCCGGACGCGGCGATCCAGAAGATGCTCACGGCGCTGGGCGCCGACGGCGACCACGACGAGGGCCTGACCTCGGTTCAGTACATGCTGGAGACGGAGGCGAGCGATCGCCGCGCCCGCAACGTCGCCTTCGCGCCGATCGCGCCGCTGTGCGGCGCCTCCGGACCCTTCTGCACGCTGTCGTTTCCGCCGCGCACGCTCTCATTGATCTGGAAGGCGTTGAAGGCGGAGACGCCCGATGAGATCGTCGCGGTCAAGGCCCTGGTGAACCGCTGGCGCGACGGCGAGTCGTCCGCCGACGTGTTGGACAGGCTCTGCGCCCGCGCGGCGTTCGGGCTGCGTCGCGGCGACGGCGATTTCGCGGCCGTCGCGGCGGCGGCCGACGGCGGCGATGGGAGCGAGTGGCTCGCGGCCTGCCTCGACATCGCACCCATCGTGCGCCGCGCGCTGCGGGAAATGCCAGAGTGGCTGGGCCGGATGACCAGCGAGAAGGCCGCCAAGCTGCGGCTGGCCTATCGCGACGCGGTGAATGTCGCCGACGACGCGGGCCCGCTGTTTTTCGAGATGTTGGCCGCCCACCTCGCCGAGCCGTGGCTGATCCTGCGGGTGATCTCCGGCGCCATGTACCGGCCCAACGAAGCCTATGTCGCCGGCTCCGAACTCGCCGGCTTCGGCGAGCGGGTGCTGGACGACATCGAGCGGCGTGTGGCCGAGATCGGCGCATTCGACTCCGTCGCCGGCCGCCAGGGCGCCCGCGCCGTGGCCCACACCGTCCACATCGCGACGATCGAGATCAACGAACTGGAGCAGTCGATTCATCTCGCTACGGAGGGCGCCTGGGGCCAGCGCCTGGCGCGGCAGAAGATGGCGCTCGCGACGACCATCGAGGGCCATCTGAAGGCTTGCGGCGCGGCGGTGGCCTTCGCCCTGCCCTTGCAGACGGTGCGGATAGGACCTCGAACCATTCGTGGCGTCCCGCGCCTGTCCCACGATCCCGACGCGGCTGCGGTCGAGAAGGCCTCGACCCTGCTCACCTTCATGAACGAGGTGCGCTCGAGCGCCGCGGCCGGCGGCTTCGCCTCGGCGCGCGCCAAGACGATCGAAGCGCTGGAACATCGCCTCGACACCTATGTCGAGCACGTGCTGGAGGAGATCCGCGCCGACGACGGCGTGGATCCCGACCGTGCCAAGACCTTCCTGGAGATCGCCGCCGAATTCTGCGGCCTGGTGCGGGATGAGTCCTCCGCCCAGGTGGTCCGCAGGCGCGCGGCGGCGGCTTAGTCTGGACTCCCTCCCCTTCATGGGGAGGGACAGACGATCCGAAGGATCGGCGGGGTGGGGATGTGGGACGCGTCAGCGGATAACCAGCGGGATCGAGCCTGGCTTCAGACTCCCCCACCCTGACCGCTTCGCGGTCTATCCCTCCCCATGAAGGGGAGGGAGGCCCCTCAGACCACCCGCACCCGCGCCGCGCTCTCCGGCAGGTCGCCGCCGAAGGCGCGCTGGAAGAACTCGGCCACGGTGGGCCGTTCCAGTTCGTCGCACTTGTTGAGGAAGGTCAGGCGGAAACCGAGGGCGATGTCGCCGGCGAAGATCTCGGCGTTCTGCGCCCAGGTGATCACCGTGCGCGGGCTCATGACCGTCGAGATGTCGCCGTTCATGAACGCGTTGCGGGTCATGTCGGCGACGCGGACCATGGCGGCGATGGTGCGCCGGCCCTCGGGCGTCTTGGCGTAGCTCGGCGACTTGGCCAGCACGATCTCGGCCTCCACGTCGTGGGCCAGGTAGTTCAGCGTGGTGACGATCGACCAGCGGTCCATCTGGCCTTGGTTGATCTGCTGGGTGCCGTGATAGAGCCCGGTCGTGTCGCCCAGGCCGATAGTGTTGGTGGTCGAGAACAGGCGGAAGTTCACGTTCGGCCGGATCACCCGGTTCTGGTCGAGCAGGGTTAGCTTGCCCTGCGCCTCCAGCACCCGTTGGATCACGAACATCACGTCCGGCCGGCCGGCGTCGTATTCGTCGAACACCAGCGCCATCGGCCGCTGGATGCACCAGGGCAGGATGCCTTCGCGGAATTCCGTCACCTGGCGGCCTTCGCGCAGCACGATGGCGTCCTTGCCGACGAGGTCGATCCGCGAGACGTGGCTGTCGAGGTTGACCCGGATCATCGGCCAGTTTAGCCGCGCCGCCACCTGCTCGATGTGGGTCGACTTGCCGGTGCCGTGATAGCCCTGGATCATCACCCGACGGTCGTGGGCGAAGCCGGCGCAGATCGCCAGCGTCGTCTGCGGATCGAATTGGTAGGCCTCGTCGAAATCGGGCACGTGGCTGTCGCGGGTCGAGAAGGCCGGCACCTGCATGTCGGAATCGACGCCGAATGTCTCACGCACGCCGACCATGCGATCGGGGACCAGGGTGAGCAGCGCGTCTTCGTCAGGACTGGAGATTATGGTCATGGCGCGGGTTCACTAGCGTGGAATGAAGGCGATGCAAACGGCTGTTTCGACAGGGCGCCCGGCCGCGGATCAGACCAGTTTCGCCTTCCGCAACGTCCGGAAAGCCCGGATCACCCGCTGCAGCTTGTGCTCGGTCGAGCGGTCGCCGCCGTTGGCGTCCGGGTGGGTGCGTTTCAGCAGCTCGGTGTAGCGGCGGCGGATCGTCGCGGAGTCGGCCGTGGCGTCGAGGTCGAGGTCGGTCAGCGCCGCGCGTTCCAGCTTTCCCAGTCCGCGGTCATAGGCCGCCTTCTCGGCCGCGTTGGCCTGGGCCTGGTTCTTGCCGAAGATGCCGAAGGCGTCGCGGAAGAAGCCCTTCGACGCCGCGGCCGCCGCCTCCCGCGAACCGCGCCCGGCCTTGAACGACCAGGTCGGCCGCCCGCCGGTGAACGACTCCTCGGTCTGGCGCTCGCGCACCTGGTCGTCGCTCATGCCGGCGAAGAAGTTCCAGCCGCGGTTATATTCCGCCGCGTGCGGCTGGCAGAACCAGTAGTGCTCCTCCAGCATGTCGCGCGATTTCGGCGCCCGCGCGGTGCCTGCCTGACGGCAACCGGGATGGTCGCACGGCCGCTCGCCCGGCTTCAGGCCGATGTTGTCCGACGGCTCCGCCCCGTCCGCCTTCGGGGGGCGCACGCGGATATCCACGAACCGGGGCTTGTATTGAAAGTCGGTCGTCATGGTCCGAAGTATGCGGCTGAACTTTTGCCGATCAAGAATTGACAGCCAGCGAAATGGAAGGCGAGATATATGGGCGCGGTTTCGGACAGTTTGCAGCGCAGGCTCACCATCGCCTTCGCGCCCCACCGCCTCCAGATCGACGACGACTCGGCCCGCCACGCGGGACATGCCGGATCGCACCCCGGCGGCGAGAGCCATTTCAATGTGGTGATCGAGGCCGCGGCGTTCGAGGGCGTGTCGCGGGTGCAGCGCCAGCGGATGGTCTATGCGGCGCTGGCGGAGGAGCTGGCGGGGCCGGTGCATGCGCTATCGGTGAAGGCGCTGGCGCCGGGGGAAGGCTGAGGGCGGCTCTTCCTTCCCTCCAGCCACCCAACAATATCATCCCGGCCGCAGCGAAGCGAAGAGCCCGGATCTCCTCGGCGGCCCGCGAGAATTCGCTTGACGATTCGAACAAACCATGAACACATGGCGCAACCTGAGGAGGAAGGCGCTTGCGAATGGAAGTTGCTTTACAGCGCTCTTATCGGCTTACCACCCGAGGCGGCCCTGGCCTCTCGTGCGACGACGGCGGCCTCGCCCTCGGCGGCGTAGACTTGGCGCGCTTGCGCCGGAACGCGGAAGGCGCGGCCCGCTGCGAAGTGCGCCCGCCAGCCGAGGTCGGCCAGATCCTGCAAGCGGCGTATGGGCCGCAGAGTGATGCTTCGGTCCTGCGCCTCCACCGAGGCTTGCGTCGGGCGGCTGCCTGGATCGAAGCCGGAGACCTTGGTCGCGCCGGCGTCGAGGCCGTGATGCTGGGCTTGCCGGATCTGGCGGCGGAGGCAATGGCCAAGTTGGCCGTGATCGCCGATCTCGCGAAGGACGGCGACACGGCGTGGCAGACCGAACCACGCATCCCGACCGGGCAAACAGGAGGCGGCCAATGGACCACGGGCGGCGGAACAATGGCGGCGAAACCCACCGCAAGCACTCCCCGGCCGGCCGGCCGGACGCGGCGACCCTCGCGCAAACCAACGCCGGCGCACTTGGGCCAGCCTGCTGCGGCGGCCCGTCCCCGCGCGAACATCGGGCCGATCAAGGTGCTCAATGCAGCCCTGGCCGTCGCTAACGCAGGCTTGGCTATTCCTGCCAGGACGGCGGCCGTCACCGGAACCCGTCCTGTGGCGGCTAGCGACCGGGCGCTTCCGAAGTGGGTAGGCCGCCTGATCGGAGCCGCAAGTGTGCCGGGTATGGCGGCGCTGCTAGATTCCTTGCACGACGATGCCGAGCGAGCGCAAATCACCGATGTCATAGCGCGCTTCGGACTCGATCTGCATCGACCGGCCAATGTCATGGCCGCCAAAGCCTACGTCTGGTCGAAATACAATCTGCCGCTAATTACCGACGCGCCGTACAGCGGCCCGAAACTCGATTCGGCTTCTCAAGCCGTGATGCGCTTTGTGCTCATCCACCCCGACGCGTTCGGCTCGGTGCTGCAAGGCCCGGCGCCGGACGCCCAACGCGCGTTGAGCTTGATCATAGGCGCCGCCAACCGCGGCTTGGCCGACGCGCCGGCTGAAAGCCGCGCTCGGCCGCAAGACGTTGCACCGGAACTCCAGGCAAAAAGCCGAGTCGCCCGTGCAGCCATAAGCAGTCAGCTGCAAATCGGGAAGATGCAAGCGCACCACCTTGTAGCGGCTTACAACATAGGAAAGTATAAAAACATCGCGATGATAGCTATAAAGGCGGGTTGGAGGGCAAATGACGCCAGCAATTTAATTGGCTTGCCTACCGATGCCAAGACTCAAGCCTCCCTCCTGGCGCTTGGCATGCCGTTGCCGATTCACAACGGATCGCACAACATCTATAACTACGCGACGAGCCGACTAATAGACGCGGAGGTATCAAAATACCCCACTCCGCTAAGTCCGATTGAAGCGAGGGCGATACTTGATGACGTAGCTGAAATCAATCGCGAGCGCATCATGGAAGGTCAATACGGACTTTGGATAAAGGTTTTCCAATGAATCACTTCTGGCACATACGCCAAAATGGGAAGACTTTTAGTAGACTCATGACGCTCCCAGAAGACATCGCCGGTCCACCCGACGCAGTCAGTATCGACTTTCCAAACTTCCTTGAACTGGCGGGAGCGGGATTCTACGACAAGGAGCGATCGGACCCAATCCCCGTTATCGAACTGGCGCTCACGAACGACGATTTCGACTCGGATTTCTTCGAGTGGGACGATCACTACTATGTCTCCGAGCGAATGCGAACGGCGATGGCCCTGCCCGCGTCGGCGGCTCGCTTCTTCGAGGTCGACGCCAGTCAGTCCGCGCCATTGCCGCGCTCGAAGAACTACCAGGCAATGGAAGTGCTGGAGTTCGAGGACGTGTCAGATCCCGACAAGTCGGAATACGACATTAGCGAACTGCCGCCGGGCGAGCCTCTCGGGCCGTACCAGGTTCGTAACCTCGCGTTCCGGCCAGACGCCAAACCGAAGCACGACATGTTTTATGATCGTTTCTACTGGTTCCAGCCCTTCGTCACGGATGAGCTTGCCCTGAGGGTGCTTGGCGCGGGATGCGTGGGCATGACCTTCTCGAGTCCGAATCTTTGGCAGGGCGAGAGCGTCATCCGCACGCTTCGCGGCGCTGAGAAATCGCTTGGCTGGGATGAAGTCACCAATCAGGAACTTACTGAAATCGCGCACGGCTTCGAGTGAGACGACGCGGTGTGACCTCCCGCCGCCTCCGTCGGTCGCCAGGCTCAGACGCTCCCCAGCGCCTCGCCCAGCGCCCGCGCGAGATCCCCCGCGCGGAAAGGTTTCTGCAGCACCGGCGAGCCGCGGTCGACTTCGCGCAGGCCGGCGTCGCCGTAGCCGGTGGAGAAGATCGCCGGGACGCCTTTTTCGCGCAGGGCGTCGGCCACCGGGAACACCGGCTGGCCGGCCAGGTTGACGTCCAGCAGCGCCGCGTCGAGGCCGGGTTCGCTGCGCGCCAGGGCGAGGGCGTCGGCTAGGGCGTGGACTGGACCGACCACCGAGCAGCCGAGTTCGAGCAGCATGTCCTCGACCAGCATGGCGATCATCATCTCGTCCTCGACGACGAGGATGCGGCGACCGGCAAGAACGGGTGTGTCAGCCATTAAATCCGGCTCCAAAAACGTCGAATCTACCCGCACCCCGCAATGCGATCGCACACTAGGTATGTCGCCCCGCGCAAGCAATGCGCCACCGCGGCGGTTCGGCGCGCCGCTCAGGTTTCGCGCGGCACCGGGCTGACCCTGAGCGAGGTGATCTGGTTGCGCTGGCGGCGCAGCACCTGGAATCGGTGGTCGTGGAAGATGAACGACTGGCCGACCTCGGGGATGGTCTGCGCCTCGTGGATGACCAGGCCGGCGATGGAGACGGCGTGCTCGTCGGGCAAGTTCCAGTCGAGGGCGCGGTTCAGCTCGCGCACGCCCACGTCGCCGTCGACGATCACCGAGCCGTCGGCCTGCGGGTGCACGCCCTCGATAGTGGCGTCGTGCTCGTCCTCGATCTCGCCGACGATCTCCTCGAGGATGTCCTCCAGCGTCACCAGGCCCTGCAGGGCGCCGTATTCGTCCACCACCAGGGCGAAGTGGGCGCGGCGCTTCAGGAAGGTGTTGAGCTGATCTTTCAGATTGGTGGTCTCGGGGACGAACCAGGGCGTGGTGGCGATGCGGGCGATGTCGAGCTCGTCGATGCTGTCGGCGGCGGCGATGGCGCGGGCGAGGTCCTTGGCGTGCAGCACGCCGACCACGTTCTCCTGCTCGCCGCGATACAGCGGCAGCCGCGTATAGGGGCTCTTCAGCGCCTCGGTGACGATCTCGCGCGGCGTCTGCTCGGCATCGAGCATGGCGATCTGGCGGCGGTGCACCATCACCTCGGCGACGGTGAGTTCGCCCAGGTCCAGCACGCCGCCCAGCATCCGCCGGTCGTCGCCCTCCACCAGGCCCTCGGAATGGTGGTACTCGACCGCGCCGCGGATCTCCTCATGCGCGGCCAGCACGTCGTCGCCCATCTCCAGCCGCACGCCGAAAAGGCGCAGGGTGCGCCGCACGATCCACTGGATGGCGTAGATCACCGGCCCCAGCAGCCGCACCACCAGCCGCATCGGGCCCGAGAGCGCGCGCGCCACGTCGTCGGCGCGCACGATGGCCAGGGTCTTGGGCAGCACCTCGACGAACACCACCACCAGCACGGTCATGACGCCGGTAGCGATGGCCACGCCCCAGGCGCCCGGCACCACCTGAGTGATGAACATGGTGGCCAGCGCGGAGGAGAGGATATTCAGCACGTTGTAGCCGATCAGCACCGCGCCGATCATGGTCTCCCGATCCGCGAGCAGACGATTGACGCGGCCGGCGGCGCGGTCGCCGTCGCGCTCGAGCTGGTGCATGCGGCCGCGGCTGGCGCCGGTCAGCGCCGTCTCGGCGGCCGAGAACACCGCCGAGATCACCAGCAGCACCAGGATAATCGGCCCGGCGGCCATCAGAGCGGCGACCACGCTCATCAGGTCGCGCCCTCGCCGATCAGGAACTCGCGCACCGTCTCGGCCGCGACGCCCTTGGCGACGAAGGCCTCGCCGATCGCCCGCGCCAGGATGAAGGTCAGAGCCCCGCCCTCGGCCTTCTTGTCCTGCGCCATGTGAGCCACGAGGGCGTCGGCGGCGAACGGATGGCCCGAGAGTTCGTGGAGCCGCGTCGGCAGCCCGGCGGCGGCAATGGCCCGCGCGGCGCGCTCGGCGTCCTGGCCCGAGCAAAGCCCCAGCGTGGCCGAGAAGCGGAACGCCTGGGCGCAACCGATCCCCACCGCCTCGCCGTGCTTCAGCGCCTCGCCGAAGCCGGTCTCGGCTTCCAGCGCGTGGGCGAAGGTGTGGCCGAGATTGAGCAGGGCGCGACGGCCGGTCTCGCGCTCGTCCTCGGCGACGATCTCGGCCTTCATCTCCACCGAGCGGCGGACCGCGTGGCCGATCGCCGTCTCGTCCAGGGCCAGCACCGCCGGCGCATGGGCCTCCAGCCATTCGAAGAAGGCCGCATCGCCCAGCAGGCCGTATTTGATCACCTCGGCGTAGCCGCAGATCAGCTCGCGGCGCGGCAGGCTCTCCAGCACGCCGAGATCGGCCAGCACCAGGCGCGGTTGGTGGAAGGCGCCGATCAAATTCTTGCCACGCGGGGTGTCGATGGCGGTCTTGCCGCCGACGGACGAGTCGACCTGGGCCAACAGCGTGGTCGGGATCTGGATGAAATCGACCCCGCGCTTCAGGATCGCCGCCGCGAAGCCGGCCAGGTCGCCGACCACGCCACCGCCGAAGGCCACGATCAGGTCGCCGCGGTCGAACTCCAGCGCCAGCAGGTCGTTGCAGAGCCGCTCCAGGCCGGCGAAACTTTTCTCCTGTTCGCCCGGCGGGATGACGATCTCGTGGACAGTGATCTCGGCAGACCGAAAAAAAATTGCGAGCCGATTCCACTGAGCGTCACGCACCGTTTCGTCCATCACCACAGCCACGCGCTGCTGCTTCAGCAGCGGCCTAATATGCACGCCGACTTGTTCAATCAGCCCGCGCCCGATCAGCACCTCGTAGGGCTTTCCGGCCACGGCCACGGGCACAGTGAGGGTCACGCGCCCGCCTCCGCGCGTTGCCTGAGCGCCGTCAGGATCGCCTCGACCGCGACAAGATGCGGCGTGTCGCCGGTCTCCACCTCGATGTCGGCCTCGGCGTAGACAGGGTAGCGATCGCGGGCCTGGGCCGTGAGGGTCTCCAGCGGGTCGCGGCCGGCCAGCAGCGGGCGGTTGTCCTTGCGGCTGACGCGCCGCGCCAGCACCTCGACGTCGGCTTTCAGCCACACCGAGACCGCCCGCGCCTTGATCAGCGCCCGCGTCTCCGGATGCATGAAGGCGCCGCCGCCTGTGGCCAGCACGTGCGGCGGCTCGGCCAGCAGGCGGGCGATCACCCGATGTTCACCGTCGCGAAAGGCGCCCTCGCCATACTGCTCGAAGATCTCGGCGATCGGGCGGCCGGCGGCGACTTCCACCTCGGAGTCGGCGTCGCGGAACGGCAGGCCGAGGGCGGCGGCGAGACGGCGGCCGACGCTGCTCTTGCCGACGCCCGAAAGTCCGACGAGGGCGATGGTCTTATCGAAGGGACCTGGGCTGAAAGACATGACCGTCAGCGGCTTTACACGAGCCTCGCCCGCCTCGCCAACTTCACCGCGGGCTGGCGCCTGGATCGAGGCCTTTCTGGAGATGATGGCCGCCGAGCGCGCGGCCGCCGCCAACACCTTGAAGGCCTACGGCAAGGACCTCGCGGATGCGCAAGGGTCGCTGGCGCGGCGCAACCTGGACCTCGCCGACGCGAGCGCCGAGGACATCGAGGCCTATTTCGCCGAACTGGGCGCGCGCGGCCTCTCGCCGGCGACGGCGGCGCGGCGGCGGGCCGCCGTACGTCAGTTCTACCGCTTCGTGCTGGGTGAACGTTGGCGCGCCGATGACCCTTCCCGCCGCGTCGACGCGCCCAAGAAGGGCCGGCCGCTGCCAAAGGTGCTGAGCCGGGCCGAGGTCGACGCCCTGATCGCCGCCGGTGGGGCCAAGGACGGCGCGGCCGGCCTGCGCCTCGGTTGCCTGATCGAGCTGATCTACGCGTCGGGCCTGCGCGTCTCCGAAGCCGTCTCGCTCAGCCTCGCCGCCGTCGCCCGGGACCCGGCCTATCTGATCGTGCGCGGCAAGGGCGGCAAGGAACGCCTCGCGCCGCTGAACCTGCCGGCGCGGGCCGCGATCAAGGCCTATCTGGCGGTGCGGCCCAAGTTCGTGCCGAAGGGTCCCAAGCCGAACCCGTGGCTCTTCGCCTCGCGCGGTCAGGGCGGCCGGCTGACCGCGCGGCGCTTCGCCCAGCTGCTCGACGAGGCGGCGCGCGACGCCGGCGTCGACCCGGCGAAGGTCAGTCCGCACGTACTGCGCCACGCCTTCGCCACCCACCTGCTCGAGGGCGGCGCGGATCTGCGCGTCGTCCAGACCCTGCTCGGCCACGCCGACATCGCCACCACCCAGATCTACACCCACATCGCCGAGGGCCGCCTGCGCGAGGTGGTGGAGACCAAGCATCCGCTGGCGCGGCGGGGCAGGGCTGATGATTGATCGCCGCCAACGCGTTCTCATATTGTTCTCTCGATGTTTTCGTGCCAAGGTTGCAGGTAGCTTCGTCACGAGGAACTGGGCATGGGCTTCGACATCTTCCTGATCGCCGGGCAGGGAGAGGAAAACCACTTCGATCGCGCGATCGTGGAGCGCGCGTTCGAGTCGTTCGCCAACAATAGGAGTTC
>Ga0302314_10019476_pt1 | contig 11268 bp, 6 predicted proteins | sample III_Palsa_N2_3_FD_200533 | JGI IMG/M metagenome (GOLD analysis project Ga0302314, IMG submission 200533) | Peat permafrost microbial communities from Stordalen Mire near Abisko, Sweden - III_Palsa_N2_3 | ecosystem: Environmental > Terrestrial > Soil > Palsa > Peat permafrost | place: Sweden... | reverse complement strand
CCGCCGGTGACGCGCCTGACCCCGCCGGCCCACACGCAGTCCACCAGCGCGTTGCCGGCGGAGAACACCCAGGCGTCGAGCAGCCGGTCATCGCTCAGATGCGCGTAAAGCGGGTTTTCGTCCGCCAGCGTCACCAGATCGGCCGGCGCACCGACGCGAAACCCGTGCGCGCCGCCAAGGGCCTGCGCGCCGCCCGAAGCAGCAGCCTCGAACAGGGCGCGGCCGGTGGAACCACCGCTTTCCGCCATCACGTTGCGCTCGCGATGCGCCAGCCGTTGCGCGTATTCCAGTTGCCGCAATTCCGCCGCGACGCCGATCTGCACGTTGGAATCCGAACCCACGCCGAACCGCCCGCCCGCCGCCCGGAATGTCCGCGCCGGGAACGTGCCGTCACCCAGATTGCCCTCGGTCAGCGGGCATAGCCCGGCAACCGCCCCGGTGCGCGCCAGCGCCGTGGTCTCCTGTGCCGTCATGTGCGTCGCGTGGATCAGGCACCAGCGCGCATCGACGGCAAACCGGGCCAACAGCCACTCCACCGGGCGCTGGCCGGAGAACGCCACCGAATCCTCCACCTCGCGCACTTGCTCGGCGACGTGCATGTGAACTGGCCCATCGTCCGCCAGCGCGACGACCCCGCCCAATTCCGCCTCGGTCACGGCGCGCAGGCTGTGCGGTGCCACGCCGATCCGCGCACCCGGCAGCCGCGCCACCGCCGCGCGCGACGCCGCCAGCAGCTCCGCGAACCGGGCCGGATCGTTCAGGAACCGCCGCTGGCCGTCATGCGCCGCCGCGCCGCCGAAATTGCCGTGCGCATAGAACACCGGCAGCAGCGTGAGCCCGATCCCTGTGCCGGACGCCGCCGCGACGATCCGTTCCGCCAGTTCGGCGATGTTGGTGTACGGCGTGCCATCCGGCGCGTGGTGCAAGTAGTGGAACTCGCCGACCGAGGTGAACCCGGCCTCCAGCATCTCGGCATACAGCAGCGCCGCCACCGCCTGCACCTCCTCCGGCCCGATCGACAGCGCGAACCGGTACATCGTCTCCCGCCACGTCCAGAACGTGTCGGTGGCAGGACCGCGCTGCTCGGTCAGCCCGGCCATCGCGCGCTGGAAGGCGTGGCTGTGCAGGTTGGCCATGCCGGGCACGCCGACGCCGTGCCGCTCGTCGCCGGGCGCCGGCTTCTGGCCAGGTTCCACCGCGGCGATCACCCCGCCACGGAACGACAGCCGCACGTCGCCGGCCCATCCCTCCGGCAACAGCGCCCGCCGCAAATGCACCGACGTCATGCCCGCCCCCGCTTGCGTGTCGCCCGATATGTCTATACATTATTCCCGACAAGGCAAGCCCCGGATCGCCCGCATGAGCCTCGAGCCCCCCGTGCATCGTCTGTGGCGCAACGCGCGGCTGGCGACGTTCGCGCCGCATCTGCCGGGCCTCGGCATCGTCGAGCCCGGCGCGGTCGCCTGCCGGGATGGCCGGATCGTCTATGCCGGGCCGGAGGCCGAGGTTCCCGCCACGCTGCGCGACACGGCGGAGACCATCGACTGCGATGGCCGCTGGATCACGCCCGGGCTGATCGACTGCCACACCCACCTCGTCTACGCCGGCGACCGTGCGCAGGAGTTCGAGCGCCGTCTTGCGGGCGCGAGCTACGAGGACATCGCCCGCGCCGGCGGCGGCATCGCCACCACGGTGCGCGCGACACAAGCGGCGGACGAAGCGGACCTGCTGCGCCAAAGCTTGCCGCGGCTCCAGGCACTGATGGCCGAAGGCGTCACGACCGTCGAGGTCAAGTCGGGCTACGGCCTCGATCTCGCCACCGAGGCCAAGCAGTTGCGCGTCGCCCGCCGCCTCGGGCGCGACTTGCCGGTTACGATCGTCACGACACTTTTGGGCGCGCACGCCCTGCCGCCCGGGCTCGATCCGGCGGAACGCCCGGCGTATGTCGCAAACATCTGCGACGGCCTGCTGCCGGCGATCGCCGCCGAAGGACTCGCTGATGCCGTCGATGCCTTTTGCGAAGGCATCGCCTTCTCGCCCGACGAAGTCGCAAAAGTCTTCGACGCCGCAAAGCGCGCGGGGCTGCCCGTAAAACTGCACGCCGACCAGCTTTCCAACCTTGGCGGCGCGGCGCTGGCGGCGAAGTTCGGTGCATTGTCGGCCGACCATCTGGAACACACCGACGAAGCCGGCGCCGCCGCGATGGCCCGCGCAGGTACGGTCGCGGTGCTGCTGCCCGGCGCCTTCTACTTCATCCGCGAAACCAGGGTGCCGCCGGTCGCGCTGTTCCGCGAGGCCGGCGTGCCAATCGCCGTCGCCACCGACTGCAACCCCGGCACCTCGCCGCTGACGTCGCTGCTGCTGGCAATGAACATGGCGGCGACACTGTTCCGCCTGACCGTGCCCGAATGCCTCGCCGGCGTCACCCGCGAAGCTGCCCGCGCGCTCGGCCGCCTGGATGACATCGGTACGCTGGAACCCGGCAAACGCTGCGACCTCGCCATCTGGGACATCGCGCATCCCGCCGAGCTGGTCTACCGGATCGGCTTCAACCCGCTGCACCAACGCATCTGGAACGGCCAATGACCACCATCACGCTCGTCCCCGGCGCAGTCGGGCTGGCCGACTGGCGCGCCATCTATCGCGGTGCGGCAGCTTTGCTCGACCCTGCCTGCCGGCCCGCCGTGCGCGCCGGTGCCGCAGCGGTGGACAGGATCGTCGCCAAGGGCGAGCCGGTCTATGGCATCAACACCGGCTTCGGCAAACTTGCCAGCGTGCGCATCCAGGATTCCGATCTGGCGAAGCTGCAACGCAATCTCGTGCTCTCGCACGCCGCCGGCGTCGGCGAGCCGATGCCGCGGCCGATCGCACGGCTGATGCTGGCGCTAAAATTCTCGTCGCTTGCGCAAGGTGCGTCCGGCGTCCGGCTGGAAACGCTGGACCTGCTCGCCGCGATGCTGGCCGCCGACGTCATCCCCGTCGTGCCGTCGCAAGGCTCCGTCGGCGCCTCCGGCGACCTGTCGCCGCTGGCGCACATGGCAGCGGCGATGCTCGGCGTCGGCGAGGTTTTTGCGCCGTCGGGCCGCCTGCCGGCCGCCGAGGGGCTTGCCGCCGCAGGGCTTGCGCCCGTCGTGCTCGGCCCGAAGGAAGGGCTGGCGCTGCTCAACGGCACGCAGTTCTCGACCGCGATGGCGCTGGCCGGGCTGTTCGAGGCGGAAGCCGCGTTCCAGGCAGCGCTTGTCACCGGCGCCCTCGCCACCGACGCGGCGCGCGGCTCCGACACGCCGTTCGACCCGCGCATCCACGCGCTGCGCCGCCATCCCGGCCAGATCGAAACCGCCGCGGCATTGCGCGCGCTGATGGCCGGCAGCGCCATTCGCGCCTCGCATCTGACCGGCGATACCCGCGTGCAGGACCCGTACTGCCTCCGGTGTCAGCCGCAGGTGATGGGCGCGGCTCTCGACATCCTCCGACAGGCGGCAACGACGTTGGAGACCGAGGCGAACGGCGTCTCCGACAATCCACTGATTTTCGCCGACACCGACGAGGCCCTGTCGGGCGGCAACTTCCACGCCGAGCCCGTCGCCTTCGCCGCCGACATCATCGCGCTCGCCATCTGCGAGATCGGCGCATTGGCGGAGCGGCGCATCGCCATGCTGGTCGATTCGTCTCTCTCCGGCCTGCCCGCGTTCCTGACGCCTCGGCCGGGTCTGAATTCAGGTTTCATGCTGCCGCAAGTCACCGCCGCGGCGCTCGTCGCCGAGAACAAACAACGGGCAAATCCGGCGAGCGTGGACAGCATCCCCACCTGTGCCAATCAGGAAGACCACGTCTCGATGGCCGCGCACGGCGCCGCCCGCCTGCTGCCGATGGCGGCGAATGTGTTTGCGGTCATCGGCATCGAGTTGCTGGCGGCCGCCCAGGGCTGCGATTTTCACGCGCCGCTCGCATCCTCGGCGCCGCTGGAAGCCGCGCGCGCGCTGCTGCGAACCCAGGTGCCCCATCTGGACGACGACCGCTACATCCATCCCGACCTGGCCGCCGCCAGCGCGCTGGTCCGATCGGGCGCGGTGGCGGCATCCGTCGGGATCGCGTTGCCCGGCCTTACCGATCCGACCGGAGATTTTCACGCATGACCACCCGCCTCGACAACGCGCGACACATCAGCGCCCCGCGTGGCCCGGAAAAGACCTGCCGCTCCTGGCAGACCGAGGCGGCGCTGCGCATGCTGATGAACAACCTGGATGCCGAGGTGGCCGAACGCCCGCAGGAGCTTGTCGTCTACGGCGGCATCGGCCGCGCCGCACGCAACTGGGAGGCGTTCGACCGTATCGTCGCCAGCCTGCGCACGCTCGGCGACGAAGAAACGCTGCTGGTGCAATCAGGCAAGCCGGTCGGCGTGTTCCGCACGCATGAAGACGCGCCGCGCGTGCTGATCGCCAACTCCAACCTCGTGCCGCACTGGGCGACCTGGGAAAAATTCCACGAACTCGATCGCGCCGGCCTGATGATGTACGGCCAGATGACCGCCGGCTCCTGGATCTATATCGGCAGCCAGGGCATCGTGCAGGGCACCTACGAGACGTTTTGCGAGGCCGGGCGCCGGCACTACGGCGGCACGTTGCGCGGGCGCTGGATTCTCACCGGCGGCCTTGGCGGCATGGGCGGCGCGCAGCCGTTGGCAGCAACGATGGCGGGCGCATCCATGCTGGCCGTCGAGTGTTCGCCGAGCCGTATCGACATGCGCCTGCGCACCGGCTACCTCGACCGCCACACTGCCGATCTCGACGAAGCTCTGCGCTGGATCAAGGAAGCCTGCGCCGAGGACCGCGCCATTTCCGTCGGCCTGCTCGGCAACGCTGCAGACGTATTCCCGGAACTGGTGCGCCGCGGCGAGCGCCCGGACATCGTCACCGACCAGACCTCGGCGCACGACCCGCTGAACGGCTACCTGCCGTCCGGCTGGACCCTGGCGGAGTGGGAGGCCAAACGGGAAAGCGACCCGAAAGCCGTGGAGGCGGCGGCGCGGCGCTCGATGCGGGTGCATGTGCAGGCGATGCTGGATTTCCACCGCGCCGGCGTGCCGACCGTCGACTACGGCAACAACATCCGGCAGGTGGCGCGCGACGAGGGGCTGGAGGACGCGTTCGCCTTCCCCGGCTTCGTCCCCGCCTATATCCGCCCGCTGTTCTGCCGCGGCATCGGCCCGTTCCGCTGGGCCGCATTGTCCGGCGACCCGGCCGACATCTTTGCGACTGATGCGCGGGTGAAGGAGCTGATCCCCGACGATCCGCATCTGCACCAATGGCTCGACATGGCGCGCGACCGCATCAAATTCCAAGGACTGCCGGCGCGCATCTGCTGGGTCGGCCTCGGCCAGCGGCATCGGCTCGGCTTGGCGTTCAATGCGATGGTGGCGTCGGGCGAACTCAAAGCCCCGATCGTGATCGGCCGCGACCATCTCGACAGCGGCTCGGTCGCCAGCCCGAACCGCGAGACCGAGGCGATGCGCGACGGCTCCGACGCCGTCTCCGACTGGCCGTTGCTCAACGCGCTGCTCAACACCGCGAGCGGCGCCACCTGGGTCTCGCTGCACCATGGCGGCGGCGTCGGCATCGGGTTTTCGCAGCACGCCGGCATGGTGATCGTGGCCGACGGCACGGAGGCGGCGGCGCGGCGGCTGGAACGTGTGCTGTGGAACGACCCGGCGACCGGCGTGATGCGCCACGCCGACGCCGGCTATCCCGAGGCGATCGACTGCGCGCGGCAGAACGGGCTGAACCTGCCGGGCATCCTGGGGTGACGCGGCAGCAAGCCTTGCGTGGTCGACGATCTTGCGCCGGTACCGGCGCTGCTCCAGCATCGGGATAAGGAATACCGAACCAGCAATCGGTCCGGTGCGGGGAAACGGCCATGCGAGGCTTCGGGACTCTTCTCGGTTCGCTGACGATCGCGGCCTTCGCCGTTCTCGGAACGCGCGCAGAGGCGCGCATCACCCGCATCGAGGTCGTGCGCGTCGAGCCCGTCTTTGCCGGGCAGAGTTTTGGCACGACCGGCGCCTACGAGCACGTGTTCGCCCGCGCGTACGGCGTCGTCGATCCGGCCGATCCGCGGAACGCGCTGATTCAGGATCTCAACCTTGCGCCGCGCGATGCGCACGGCATGGTCGAGTACACGACGGACGTCGAGATCCTGAAGCCCGTCGACCTCGCGCGCGGCAACCGCATGCTGTTCTTCGAGGTCAACAACCGCGGCAACAAGCTGGCGCTGGCCGACTTCAACAACGCCCCGCCGCCGATCTCCGAACGCAACGCGCTGGCCGCGCCCGGCGACGGCTATCTGATGCGCGAGGGCTACACCCTGATCTGGTGGGGCTGGGAGATGGACGTGCTGCCCGGCCTGCACCGCCTCCTGATGCCCGAAATCGTCGCGCACAATACCGACGGCTCGCCGCTCACCGGCATCGTGCGCAGCGAGATCATCACCCCGGTGCCGACGCCGAGCCTGCCGATCAGCCTGAGCCAGCAGGTGCAGTCCTATCCCTTCGACAGCTACGACGGCTACCCGACGGCGGCCACCGACAACCGCACGCCGTTCGCCGACGGCTTCCTGCCGAGCCTGACCGTGCGCGCACACGAACAGGACCCGCGCGTGCCGATCCCCAACGCCGATTGGAGCTTTGGCCGCTGCGCCGACGGGCAGGCACCGCAGGTCGACGAACGGCACCTGTGCTATCCGGCAGGTTTCGAGCCCGGCCGGCTCTACGAACTGATCTACCGGGCCAAGGACCCGCTGGTGCTGGGCCTCGGCTTCGCCGCCACGCGCGACCTCGGCGCGTTCTTCCGCGCCGCGCCGCGCGACGATGCCGGCACGCCGAACCCGGTCTATCGTCCCGGCCAGTTGGCCATCATCATGGGAACGTCGCAAAGCGGCCGGATGATCCGCAGCCTGCTGGCGCTGGGCTTCAACGAAGACGAGGCCGGCAGGCGGGTGTTCGACGGCGCCTTCCCGCATATCGGCGGCGGGCTGATGCCGCTCAATATCCGCTTCGGCCAGCCGGTGCGCGCCTGGGGCCAGCAGACCGACCACACCTATCCCGCCTACGATTTCCCTTTCACCTACGGGCGCCAGTCCGACCCGCTGACCGGGCGCTCGCAAGGATTGCTGGACCGCTGCGAGGCCACGCAGACCTGCCCGCGCATCTTCCACGTCGCGACCGTGCTGGAGATGTGGGAGGGGCGGCAATCGCTCGGCTTCACCGACCCGCTCGGCCGGCACGACGTCGCCGACCCGCCCGCCGTGCGCAGCTACATCATGGCGGGCACCCAGCACGCGCCGGCGCCCCTGCCGCTGCCGGCCAAACCACCGTTCGGCACCTGCCAGCAGCAGCCGAACCCCAATCCGCAGCTCTGGACCATGCGGGCGCTGCTGCATGACTTCACGCAATGGGTGCGCGACGACGTGGCGCCGCCGCCATCGGCCGTGCCACTGATCGCCGACGGCACGCTGGTGGCGCCCGACCGGGTGCAGTTGCCGCCGATCCCCGCGAACGCCTATGGCGGCACCGAACGCCCGGCGCTGTCCGTCGCGCGGGTGTACGACACGCTGCACGTGCTCGATTTCGGTCCGCTCTATCGCGCAGGCGACTCCAGCGGCATCATCACGCGGGAGCCGCCGGGCGCCGGCAGCGCCAGCTACGGCGTGCTGGCGCCGCAGGTCGATGCCGACGGCAACGATGTCGGCGGCATCCGCTCGGTCTTCCTGCAGGTACCGATCGGCACCTACACGGGCTGGAACCTTGGCCGCAGCGGCCGGTTCGAGAACGGGATGTGCAACCTGCAAGGCAGTTTCGTCCCGTTCGCCGCCAGCCGCGCCGAGCGCGAGGCGGCCGGCGATCCGCGGCCGTCGATCGAGGAGCGCTATCCGAGCCCGTCTGTCTATCTCGAAGCCTTCCGCGCCGCCGCGTCGCGGCTCGTCGCGCAGCGCTTTCTGCTGCCGAAGGATGCGGGCGTACTGACCGCAGACGCCGAGCGCAACGGCATCCGAACCGCACCCTGATACCGCCGAGGCCGCCGCTTCCGCATCGGCCTGAGTAGATTCCGGCCCTGTACCGATGGCGCCGCAGGCCGCTACTGTCCCTTCTCCATTGGAAGGGAGAAAGTTCCATGGGCAGCCCGAAAGAAGTGTGGAGTACCGGCCCGGCAGGGTCACTTTGCAGTGAAGCACATGGCTTCGACCTGTCCATCCGGCGGTCCACCGCCAGCGGACGCGTCCAGTTCATGGTGTTGGGGCGCTCCGGCAGCGTGGCGGAGCCGCCGCCCATCCTGGCATCCGGCAACGAGCGGTCGGCGCTCGGGGCGATGCTGGCGGCAGAGCAAGCCGCCAGCGCGATCGGGCAATGGTCGGCCGAAATGTGGGCAATCGGGATCGGCGCCACGGGCGAGTGCACCTTGTGGCCGCCTTGGCGCGTGCAGGCGCTGCATTCGTTCGGCGCGCACCGCGCGATCATCCAGGCGACCGCCCAATGATCCGCGATGGCGCGGCCAGCGGTGCCACGGGGCCGCACGCAGTCGGCGCCCCGCCGTCTCGCCGCGCCCGTCGCCGCCAATCTCGCACCCGGGACACCATCGAATGCGCCGCCACCCCAGGGCGCCCCCACTGACGCCGGACCTTGCACACCTGTCCGCCAATCTAGGCGGCAGCTACAACCTTGATCGGACGCGCTTGCTTCGCGGCTCCACGCGCTGGCACACAACCCCGGTCTGCGCCCTGTTCTCGCACCGGTGGGTGTCGACACCATGGAGCCGCTGGGCGTTCGGCTGGGACCGGGAGCTGACCTGTAGCCGGTGCGGCCAGAAACGCCGCGAATACGCGAGCCACGATAGTTGACGCTTGCCGGCCTTTACCGCCGCGAAAACAACTTCTCGATCTCCGCCCGCGACAGCTTCAGAAACGTCGGCCGTCCGTGGCTGCACGTCGCCGCACGCGGCGTCGCTTCCATCTGGCGCAGCAGCGCGTCCATCTCCGGCTGCGCCAGCCGCCGCCCGGCGCGGACGCTGCCGTGGCACGCCATGCGCGCAATCGCCGCATCGAGCCGCGCTTGCAGCGCCGTGCTCTCGCCAAGCTCGGAAAGCTCTTCCGCCAGATCGCGCAGCAGCGCCGCCGGTTCGGGCGCGCCGAGCGCCGCTGGCAGCGCCCGCACCAGCACGGCGCCGGGCCCGAACGCCTCCAGCTCCAGGCCAAGCCGCGACAGTTCCCCGGCGCGCTCCAGCAGCCGCGCCGCCTGCGCCGGCGGCAGATCCACCACGGCCGGCAGCAGCAGTTTTTGGGCCCGCACGCCGCCCGCCAGCGCCTGCTCGCGCAGCGCCTCGTGCGTCAGCCGCTCATGCGCGGCGTGCTGATCGACCAGCACGAGGCCGCCATCCGACGCGACCGCGATGATGTAGGTGTCCAGCACCTGCGCCACCGCCGCGCCCAGCGGGAATTCCGGCGCGGGCTGCGCCACGGCGGCGGTGAACGGGCCGTGGAACCGGTCCGGTGCCGCAACCGCCCGCGCGGCCGGCGGCGTCGCCAGCGGCAGCGACGCCTCGGCAAACCCGCTGGCGGCGGCGGGCGCCGGATGCACCAGCCGCAGACTCGGCCGATGGCTGGGCGGCGGGGAGAAGCGCAGCGGCGGCGTCGCATGGCCGGCGCCGACCGCGAGTGCGCGGCCGAGCGCGCCGATCAGCAGCCCGCGCACCGCGTCGGCGTCGCGGAACCGCACCTCGGCCTTGGCGGGGTGAACGTTCACGTCCACCTCCTCAGGCGGCAGGTCGAGGAACAGCGCCACGACGGCGTGCCGGCCGGCCGGGATCACGTCGCGATAGGCGACGCGCACGGCGAGGCGCAGCAGCGGGTCGGCGACCGGGCGGCCGTTCACCACCAGCGTCTGCGCCGCCGCGGTGGCGCGCGAAAAATTCGGCGCGCCGGCGAAGCCGGTCAGGCGCATGACGCCCTCGGCGCCACCGCGCTCGCCGGCCACCGAGAGCAGCGCCGCCGCCACATCGGCGCCCAGCAGTGCCGCGACGCGGGCCGCAAGCGGCTGCGGCGGCAGGTCGAAGGCAGCCTGTCCGTCGCGCTCGAAGCGGAACGCCACGTCCGGCGCCGCCAGCGCCAGTCGGCGCAGCGCCGCCTCGATCGCGTCGGCCTCGCTGCGCGGCGATTTCAGGAACTTTCTTCGGGCCGGTGTCGCGAAGAACAGATCGCGAACGACCACGCGCGTGCCCGCCGGCCCCGCCGCCGGCCGGACCTCGCCGACCGCGCCGCCCTCCACCTCGATCACCGCCGCCGCCGCCGCGCCGGGCGGCCGCGAGGTGATGGAAAGCCGCGCCGCCGCGCCGATCGACGGCAAGGCCTCGCCGCGGAAGCCGAGCGTCGAAATGCGGATCAACTGGTCGTCGGCCAGCTTGGAGGTCGCGTGCCGCTGCACGCACAGCGCCAGTTCCTCGGCCGTCATGCCGCTGCCGTCGTCCACCACCTCGATGCGCTCGACGCCGCCGCCGGAGACGCTCACCTGGATGCGGCGGGCGCCGGCATCCAGCGCATTCTCCACCAGCTCGCGGCAGGCCGCCGCCGGGCGCTCGATCACCTCGCCGGCGGCGATGCGGTTGATCACCGTCTCCGGCAGCAGCCGGATGCGCCCGGCAGACGCTGCCATCAGGCTTCGCCGCGGAGCGCGCGGATGCGGCCGATCAGTGCCTCGGTCGAGCCGTCATGGGCGCCCGGCTTGGCCCCGTGCGACAGGTCCGGGATGATGCCGCCCGCCAACACCTTGCCGAGTTCGACGCCCCACTGGTCGAAGCTGTCGATCTGCCACAGCCAGCCCTCCACCGCGACCTTGTGCTCGTACAGCGCGATCAGCCGGCCCAGCGAATAGCCGTCGAGGTGGTGGAAGACGATGGTGTTGCTCGGCCGGTCGCCGGTGAACACCCGGTGCGGCGCGACCTTGGCGATTTCCGCCTCGCTCACGCCTTTGGCGCGCATCTCGGCTTCCACTTCGGCCCGGGTCTTGCCGCGCAGCAGCGCCTCGGCCTGCGCCAGCGCGTTCGCCAGCAGGATGCGGTGCGCCTCCGGCCGGTCGTGGTCGGGCACGGCGGCGAACACGAAATCCATGGGCACCGCCTGGGTGCCCTGGTGCACGAGCTGCATGAAGCTGTGCTGCGCGTCGGTGCCGGGTTCGCCGAACAGCACCGGGCAGGTGTACCACGCCACCGGCTCGCCGTTCAGCCC
>Ga0302314_10019475_pt1 | contig 11269 bp, 7 predicted proteins | sample III_Palsa_N2_3_FD_200533 | JGI IMG/M metagenome (GOLD analysis project Ga0302314, IMG submission 200533) | Peat permafrost microbial communities from Stordalen Mire near Abisko, Sweden - III_Palsa_N2_3 | ecosystem: Environmental > Terrestrial > Soil > Palsa > Peat permafrost | place: Sweden... | reverse complement strand
CCTCCACATTCTCCACCTTCAACCCCGTCATCGACGCCGCAGTGAGGTCCTGCGCGATGACCCGGTTCATATACTCTGTCTGCTTCTTTTCTCCCTCACTCGAGAAAACCTGCCGCCTCGTCTCCGACAGATCCCCAAACCGCAGGTCTGTAACCGTCCCCTTCAACGTCCCATCTGCGCTCAGTTCAAACTTCCCCGAGCGTCGAATCGTATTCAGCGTGGGATCCATCACCGGCAGCTCGATCACCTGACTATCTTTGCCCTCGATCAACACTCCGTAGCTTCCCTGCAAGTTGTCCTCAAGCTGGCCGAACGGCGTCAGATACCACGTCGGATCGAAGATTAAGTATCGTTTGCCAGTCTTCGCGGTCACCACGCTGTGAAGCTTCGCCGATTCATATCCCTTCGGAATCTCAATCGCCGCAATCATGTGGTTACCCCAGATCGAGGGCGCATCCGGATCGATCACACCACGCTCTGAATCCACCATCAACAGCGCACTATGTATGTCCACACTCGACAACATCGCCGAGAGCAGCGTCGCCTTGTCCTTGCAATCCCCATAACGCCCGCGAAAAATATCTTCCGCAGAATGCGGCTGGTACCCGCCCACTCCCATCTCAATTACGAAGTACCGGATCTTCTGCTGCACAAAATCTCCGATTGCCTCGGCCTTGTCGTAGAAATCCGTCTTCCCGGCGGTCAGCTCCGCAGCCTTTGCCGCAATATCCGGAGTCGATGCCAGCCGATCGCGCGACAGACCTTCATACCACTCCCCAATTCCCTGCCAGGTGCCATCCTGAGGCTCCGCCAGCCCTGGCCCCGTATAGTGCACCGTCATCCGTGCTGCCAACGCGCCCTCCCCTGGCGCCATTGGCACGTGTTCCAGATCGATCGCGGGCTCGTCATTCATCTCCCAGCGGTAGGAATGGTTCTCAAGGTCGATCCCGTCCACCTTCGTGTGACGCGCCCATGTCGTGGTGTACGTATATCCCGCCGGCAGCGCCAGTGTGAAGCTTTGCTGCATGCGCGGCAGATCATCCTGAAACTCCCAGTTCGTCTCCGCCAGGTACGGCCGCTCCCGCTTCTCGTATTCGTACGCGATGATGCCTCCGGGATCGCGCCCTGGGGGGTCCGCAACCTTCTCCCTGTCATCCGAGTAAAGCTCACCACCCTCACCCGGCTGACTTACATCCAGGATCTCGCTGTCTTTCACCGTGTAGTCGTGTCCCGCGGCATCGATGCTCCACACATGCATCGACAACACCTTCGAGTCCTTGTCGTAGCTGACCGCGGGGTACCCGTAATCCCTCCCCTGTGGCCGCAGAATCTTCACTACTCGGCGCACATGCTCAACCGCCTGTCCCTTCTGGTCGACCGTATACGTGGTCTCCTCGAGCAGCACCACCGCCTTAGGATTTCCGTGGAACTCAGGCAGCTTCTGTTGCGCTGCCGTCTTCACCCAGTCGGGCACCGGCTGCGACCCAAACAGGTTGCCGGCTCGGGCCGGAATACCGCCCCCAAGCACCATCGCGCCCACCAACAAAACTGCCAGCCGACTACCCGCGCGAACGCGACCTACTGCAACTCTAGACTGCATGGCGGCAGCTCTGTGTTTCCCGCCTCGCATCTTCATGGAGACCCGCTTCGATAAGAGATTTGGTGGTTGATTTATACGTGGCTTCTCTCCACCATGCAAGTGCGCATCGAATTCCACCGACCCCGCTACGAATACCGCCCTTCGTGCTACCTTAATCAAGGAGCGAGCGGGTAGCTCAGTTGGTAGAGCATCGCCCTTTTAAGGCGTTGGTCCTGGGTTCGAGCCCCAGCCCGCTCACCAAACCATCCTTATTTTCAGCCGTTATGGCGCTAATCCATTCATGCTGGCAATAGCCACCCCCTCACGATCCCCTCTGTGCGTGCGCGGATCTCAGCGGATCGACAGCCTCTCGGCCGGAATCGCCTCCATCGACTGACCCGGCTGCTGCCAAAGCACCCTGAAGTCGTCAATGCCTTCCGCATGCGATTCTGTGATGTCCAACTGATGCAAGCCTTTCTTCAGTTCGACGGCGACCGTCACCGGCCGTGCCGCGTTACCCTCAAGCCCACACACCTGTGCGAACGGAGCTGGCCCCTTCGCCAATGCCTTGCCGTCGATCGAGATTGAGCTTGAGTCATTGGCGATGACCATAAATACATAGCCGCCGTCCTCCCTCACGTCGACGTCGGTCGAAAACTCTACGGAATAATTTGCTCTTGGCGGATGAACCTGATCGAGCGAGAGCGTCGGCACCGTGCCTGTGCGAACGGCCGTGTCCTGCGTGGTCGTCAGCCGATACGTGACACCAGGCGCACCTGCCGTCTGCGCTAGGGCAGCCGTCTGGCTGTCGCGAATCACCACCGGCACATTGACCCAGGTGTTACGACCGTTATCGCTGGAAACGTGCAGCAGCACGCGATACAGGCCAGACCCGTCGAGCAGCGTTCCCTCAGCATCGGAAAAGCGGTGCTTGACCGTGCGACCTTCCGCCGTTGTTCCATCCCCGAAGATCCAGGCGTAGTGCAACTGTGTGGAGGAACTTTCCGGTTTGGCCTCAAATCGCAACGTCTCCTGCGGACGCAACCAACCCCGCGGGCTAATCACCTGCACAACGGGTCCGGAGTCGGAGACGCTAGGCTGCACCGCACCGCCCCCGACCTCGACAGGAACATCCGCTGTTGAGCGAACGACCCTCCCCGCCAGCACTACATTATCCAGCGACACTCCAGCGATATCGCCGCTCATCACCGACGGCAGCATCGAAGGTGTTGCAAGCCCCGCGATATCCGTAAATTGAACATCGCGGACCGGCGTTGGCTGCTGCAAGAAGAAAAGAGAGTACCAGTCATCCAGCCGTATATCCTGAAAGTGGTATCCGCTCGTCGAACCACGCCCGCCTGGATCCGCCCACAGTTCCATGAACGCGAACGGAACGCCACACCCACCGATTCCCGCATGCAGAACGTCCGAGTTCTTCATACTGAAATTGCCGCCTTCGAAGTTCTTGCGCGGCCATGCAATGCGCACAATGTTCGAGATGCTCGTCGACAGCACGCTATCCTCGATCGAAATGTTCGTGACTGGCTCGCCCTGCTCCGCAAGGGCAGCAGGCCCATACCCGTCCCAACTGGATTGCAAGGCAAAGACATCGTCGGCAGCGCGAAAAAAGCTGTTGCGAACAATCGTGTCCCCGCCACCCAGCCAATCCATTCCGTCGGCATTCGCGTTACCCACGTTGGCGCCGATGACCTTGAGATTGTCGTAGACGATTTGCCTCGAGTCCTTCATCTGGATCTGCCAAGTACGGCTACGCACCACACACGTGATGTCAGAGATTGATATATCGTGCGCATGATCCATCACGATGCAGTGCCAGTTCGGCTTGTGCATCCATCCATCATCATCGTTCGGATTCTGCGGCCCGTCGTACACGATCACACCGGGACCAAAAACTGTCACATGGTCCACGTTCCAGACATTGAGCGATCCAAAGACCACAGCGCCCGGTGCGAGATAGATGCGGTCACCCGTATGAGCGTCGATATTTTCGGTATGCGCCCCCGACCCGATGTAGCGAACACCGGGCTGCCCGGCCAGCGGAGCAACCTTTTCAGGAGGGTTCGCAAAGAGATAGAGCATCTCAGCTTGCGCCAGATAGTCATTGGGCCTTGAGATCGAAACCTTCGCCGGGCCATCAAGTTTGAAAGTGATAGTCCGTCCCTCGCGGTGTGGCCGAATCCCGAGACGCCAGGGTTGCACCTCAACCCCAGAGGCCCAGAAATCATCTGTGGGCGCCGTGACGCTGATGGTCATGTGCTTGTGCGCCTCAAAATTTAGAAAGTAGAGATTGAGTGCTGCGTGCATGACCGGCGTCTGATAACCGTCGATCGTCACCACAAAATGACTGGATGCGATCTCTGGGGGCACCGGAGCCAACGCAGCATCCCTCGCCCACGCTTGCGAGCCGAGCAGACTCATCGAGGCCGCGACGACCATCAGACGACCCGCTCCCGCCAGCGAAAATGAGAGGAAACGGCGACGGTTGATGGGCATCGAAACTCCTGGGGTAGCGGACGCTCTTCGTATGATATTCGTCCTGTTCCGACGCGGCGTGGCGATACAACGACTGCAACCTGACGATGGAGGATGCAATACTACACTGGCGCTTCATGACCACCAGCAGGCACAGCGACCCGCTCGCGCGTCGCAGATCCCGACTTGCCCGCTTCCACCTTCGTTTCCGAACCCGTCACCATAGCTTCAGGCCTTCACCTACTCGCTCGCCTTCAGCTTCCTCACGATGTTCGAGGTAGAAAATCCTTCGACGGTCGGCACAATCTCCACGCGTCCCCCCGCGGCAATCACCTCTTCGTGCCCCACCACCGTCTCGATCGAATAGTCCCCGCCCTTCACCAGCACATCCGGCCTCACCGCGCGAATCAACTCCAGCGGCGTGTCTTCCTCGAACACGACCACCGCATCCACGGCCGCCAGCGCCGCCATCACCCGCGCGCGTTCGTTCTCTCCCACTACCGGCCGCGTCGGCCCCTTCAGCCGGCACACACTCGCATCCGCATTCAATCCCAGTACCAGCTTCGACCCAAATCGGTGACACTCCTCCAGCAGAGTCACATGCCCCACATGCAGCAGGTCGAAACACCCGTTCGTGAACACGATCGTCTCGCCCGCGGCCCGCCATTCCGCCACCCGCTTGGCCAGCCGCTCACCATTCAACACCTTCTCATCGCCGCGAATTCCGCTCGACGGCGTCATCGCCGCCACCAGCTCATGTCCTGCGATCGGCACCGTCCCCATCTTGCCCACAACGATGCCCGCCGCCAAATTCGCCAGCTCCACCGCAGTCTCAATCTTCAACCCGCCCGCCATCGCCGCAGCCAGAGTCGCAATCACGGTATCCCCCGCGCCGGACACATCAAACACCTCGCGAGCCCGCGCCGGCGAGTGATACGACCCGCCATCCCACAGCACGCGAATTCCCTTCTCGCTCATCGTCACCGTCAGATACCGCAGCCCATACCTTTCGCGCTGCGCTTCACCAGCCTCCAGCAACGCTGAGAGTAGATGCGAGCTCACGCCCGTCGCCACTGCCAGCTCCTGTAGGTTCGGACACACCATCGTTGCTCCCGCATACTTCCCAAAGTTCGGAGTCTTCGGATCAGCCAGCACCGGAATCCCCGCAGCCTTCGCCGCCTCAATCACCGCCGCGCACAACTCCGCCGACACCGCGCCCTTCGCATAATCCGACAACACCACCGCGTGCACCTTCCCCACCAACTGCTCCGAACGCTCCCGCAGCCGCTGCTGGTCCTCCGCACCCGGCGCGTCTTTGCTTTCGATGTCCAGCCGCAACAACTGCTGCTGCCGCCCCACAATCCTCGTCTTCGAAATCGTCGGCAGCTTCGTCGACACCACCCCCACCGTATCGATCCCCGCAGCCTCTACCAGCGCCGCCAGCTCGTCCTTATCCTTGTCTTCACCCCAGAATCCTGCCAGCACCGCCTGGCATCCCAATCCCGCCAGGTTCATCGCCACATTCGCCGCCCCGCCCGCACGCTCATAATGCTGAGCATGCCGCAGCACCGGCACCGGAGCCTCCGGCGATATCCGATCCACCTCGCCCAGGATGTACCGGTCGAGCATGAGATCCCCAACCACCAATACCTTCAGGTGTCCAAACCCACCCTCCAACAATCCCAGAACCGCATGTGTCTCCGGCAGCATCGTCGTCTCAACTCTCCCCAACCATCATCGCATCCAAAGTTCTCAGTGATCAGTTGTCAGTTGTCAGTTACGCCTTTACTGAGAACTGACAGCTGAGAACGCACCACTCCCATCACCTCATCCACCGTGATCGACAGCAAGCACTTCTTCTGCTGTTCGATACAAGTCTCCAGTCCGCACCCCCAGCACTCCACCCGGTGATACACCACCTCATGCTGCTTCCCAAATGGAAACCACTGCCTCGGAATATTCCGCGCCGCAAAGATCGCTACGACCGGCGTGCCCACCGCCGCGGCCAGATGCATCGGCCCGCTGTCATGCCCCACAAACAGCCGCGCCCGCGCAATCGCCGCAGCACTTTCCCGCGGCGTCAGCACCCCACAAAGATTCACCATCAGCCCACCACCATTCGCCCGCCAACCCTCCGCCGCAAACTCGCTCGCCTCGCTCTCTTCCTCCGCTCCCAACAGCAATAGCGCTCTCCCGGGAAACTCCGCCGCCATCCTTCCGAGCAGCGCCCGCCAGTTTTCCTTGCCCCAGTCCTTCGCCTGCACCTTCGTCCCAACACTGACGGCGATTGATTCCACCGCCAACGCCTCACTCCCAATCGCGGCCGCCGCGCGCTCCCGCTCCTCCGCACGTAGATGCAAATCCCAACTAGCCGGATCATTCAACCTCCCCGGATCGGCAATATCTCCCACTGCGCCCAGTTGCCCAATGCACCGCGCCAGTCGAGCCGCCTCCGGCTCCAGGTGTCCATCGCCCATCGCATGGTCTTTCCCGCCCGTCGCCGCGCCATAATAGTTCCGCTGCATCCCTTCCGTCAGTGGAACCCCCACGATCTGCCGCACCCCACACAGCCGAAAGAACGCCTCATCCCTCTGCGCCGCCTGCACCCCGCGCGGTGCTGCCAGGTACACCAACACCTCCGGACGCCAGCGCACAATCTGCCACCAAACCCCCAGCAGCTCCCGCACACTCCGCGTCCCCACCTCGTAGCGCATATACCCCTGCACCAACCCCGAGCCTTCCAAGATCGCCGCCGCCGCGGGAGCTTTCGAGTTCACCGGAACGTTGGTCAGCATCAGCCGTTCGGCCCCTGGAAACGCCCTTGCCACCAAGTGCAGCGCCGGCAGCGCCACCAGCATATCGCCCAGGCTTCCCAGCCGATACACCAGCACCCGCCGCGTCGTCCTCTTTCCCATGCCTCCAGTGTCGCATTTCGAACGTCACCCAGACCACAATCCACCCGGGCGGGCGGCTCTATCATCTCCGCCGCGCCTCCGCTATCCTTGGTATCACTCCCCATGCTTGTCGCCGCCCGCATCGTCGCCCTTCAAGATCAATTCACCGCGCACGGCCACGAGGCCTCGTCGCCGGCCCCAGCACCTTCAGACGACTTCGCCCAGCTCGTCCTCGACCAGCACCGCGCCAACTACGACCTCTGGCACCGCGAAGACGAAGCCCGCGACCCCGACGCCACCGACGCAACCATCGTGCGGGTCAAACACGACATCGATCGGCTCAACCAGCTCCGTAACGACCTCGCCGAGCAGATCGACATCAATCTCCTCCATCTCGCACCCGACAACCCCACTCCACCCCTCAACTCCGAATCGCCCGGCCTCATCATCGACCGCCTTTCCATCCTCGCCCTCAAGATCTTCCACACTCACGAGCAGCTTCACCGCTCCACCCCCGAGCACCAGCAACGCAACCAATCCCGCCTCGACGTGTTGAACGAACAGCGCACCGACCTCGCCGCCTGCCTCGACACCCTCTGGTCCGACGTCCTCGCCGGCCGCCGCCGCTTCAAGCTCTACCGCCAGCTTAAGATGTACAACGACCCCACCCTTAACCCCGTTCTCTACAACCGTTCCTCGCTCGACGACCCAGCCTGACGATCTATCGGGTACACTCGTGTTTGACCTAAACCCACTCAGCCTCGTATAACCCCAATTACCATCGCCGTCGTTTAATCTTCCTTAACTCCATCCATCCAACCCGAGAACATCATGGCCACAAAGCCGGCAACATCGAGCTCAGAGAACAAAGCAACCAGGACTCCCACCGCGTCCAAGGCCCCGCGTACCCTCGCTGGAAATGCGCAACACGCCAACGACGTAGCCCGCAAGTCCACCCTCACACTCTATGAGAGCGCGCTCAAGCTCATGCAGGCCGGCAAGTACGATAAGGCCCACGACGCCTTCACCAAAATGCTGGAGTCCGCGCCGCAAGACCTCGCCGACCGCATTCGCATGTACATCTCCGCCTGCGTCGCCCAGATCCACAAGGGCACCACCGACTTCCAGACCCACGAAGAGCGCTACGACTACGCCATCTCCCTGCTCAATCAGGGCAACTACGAAGACGCCCGCCAGCACCTCAAGGCGATCCTTCTTCAGGAAAAGTCGGCCGACTACGCCTTCTACGGCCTCGCCCTTCTCGCTTCGCTCACCGGCGACCACGACACCTGCATCGAGCACCTCACCGAAGCCATCCGCCTCAACGGCCAGAACCGCCTCCAGGCTCGCCTCGACTCTGACTTCGACGGCGTAGCCGAAGACCCCCGCTTTACCGAACTCCTTTACCCGGAAGTCTGATCGACCCTGCTTGTTTAGTCCTCCAGCAAAATGCAGCCAACTCCGCCAGGATGTTCGCCGTCCGACTAAACTAGTAAATGCACGAATGACCAACCCTCGCCAGCTTCGAGTCGTCGCCATCGGCGGCGGAACCGGCCTTTCCACGCTCCTTCGTGGACTCAAGGCCTTCGTTGCCGCGTCCACCGGCACCTCCCCGCTCGCCAATCCGGCCCTGCAGAATCTCCCCGCCCTCATCCGCGATCTCTCCGCCATCGTCACCGTCACCGACGACGGTGGCTCGTCTGGTCGCCTAAGAGAAGACCTCCAGATGCTTCCGCCCGGCGACATCCGCAACTGCCTCGTCGCCCTCTCCCAGGACGAAGCCCTTCTCTCCCGCCTCTTCCAATACCGCTTCTCCCACGGCGACCTCCAGGGCCACAGCTTCGGCAACCTCTTCCTCGCCGCCCTCACCGGCATCACCGGCGACTTCGCCCAGGCCGTCCAGGTCAGCTCCCAGATCCTCGCCACCCGCGGCCGCATCTACCCCTGCACCACCGCCGACGCCACCCTCTCAGCGCGCATGGACGACGGCTCCGTCGTCCACGGCGAAACCAGCATCACCGCTTCCCAGCGCTCCATCACCGAACTCATGCTCTCCCCCGCCGACGCCTCCCCGCTTCCCGAGGCCCTCGAAGCCATCGCCGCTGCCGACCTCATCACCCTCGGCCCCGGCTCGCTCTACACCTCGCTCATCACCAACCTCCTCGTCCGCGGAATCCCCGAAGCCATCGGCCGCTCCAGCGCCACCCGCGTCTACATCTGCAATCTCATGACCCAGGCCAACGAAAGCCTCGGCCTCACCGCCTCGCAGCACATCGAAAAGATTCTCGACCACGCCGGTACCCAGATCTTCGACTACGCCCTCATCAACTCCGCCCCCATCAGCGCCCAGGCCCTCGCCCGCTACGCCAGTGAAGGCCAGACCCCCATCAGCGCCGACCTCGAACGCATCCGTTCTCTCGGCGTCGAGCCCATCACCGGCAACTTCGTCCACGAAGGCGAAGTCCTCCGCCACAGCTACGACGTGCTGGCGGAAACTGTCTTGCAACTGGCCCTGCAAACTTCCTCCGTATAACATCCGATCTGTAATCGCCAGTGAGCGATCCCATCGGAGATCATGCCTAAGTCGTCCTCATCTTCACTCAACACTCTCGGCCGCATCTTCTACGCCCTCGCCATCCTCGGCTTCGGCGTCCAATACGCCCTCTACGGAACTCTCCGCCGCGGCCTCCCCCTCTGCCCCATCTGGCTGCACCCCAACACGATCCTCGCCTACGCGCTCGCCGCCCTCTGCATCGCCGCAGGTCTCGCCCTCCTCACCACCTGGCGCACCTCCGCAGTCAGCCTCATCCTCGGCCTCGTCTTTCTCACCACCGCCGTCCTCTACTTCCTGCACATCAACTACGTCATCTACGACGGCGACGGCCGCACCCTCTTCCTCGAGTGCCTCTCCCTCGCCTCCACCGCGCTCATCCTCCACGGCCTCTCGTCAGGAAGTAAGTACTCCCTCATGCCCGGCCGCCTATTCTTCGCCCTCGCCATGATCGTCTTCGGCATCCAGCACTTCCTCTACGTCCGCTACCTCGCCACGCTCGTCCCGCGCTACCTCCCCGGCCATCATCTCTGGATTCTCGCCACCGGCCTCGCCCTCATCGCCGCCGGCCTCTCCATCTCCACCACCATCGAAGACAAGTATGCCGCCTACGGCCTCTTCGTCCTCTTCTTCGGATGGCTAGCCCTGCTCCACGTCCCCCGCATCCTCCACGCCCTCCGCAACGGCGACGAGTGGTCCAGCGGCTTCGTCGTCCTCGCCTTCAGCGGAACCTCCCTCCTCCTCGCCGCCTCCTCGACCGGCACCGCCATCGGCAAGGCCTCCAAACCAGCCCCCAGGAAGGAACGCCCCTGGCGCCCCTAGCATCCAATGGCCGTAGTTCCTGGCGAGCCACCGAGTAGTCCTCAATCCGGAGACACCTCATGCGCCCAACTCTCACCCTCGCGCTCCTACTCCTCACCACCAGCCTAGCCCACGCCCAGCAATCCCCCTGGCAAGGCGAGTGGGGCGCCTTCACCGACACCTCCGCCGCCACAGGCCAGCGCCTCACCATCTCCGACTGCACCGCCGACATCTGCACCTTCTCCCTCTCTGCTCGACAATCCGGCAATCATTGCGACACCAGCACCAAGGCAAGCTTCACCCTCTTGTCCCCGACGGAAGCCACCGCCACTCTCCCCGGCGAATCGGCCACGAAAACCTGTAAGCTGCAACTTCACCGCGACCCCACCAGCATCACCGTCACCGCCACCGGCGCCACCTGCACCTCCTACTACTGCACCAGCCCCACCGTCACCTTCGCCCACACCTACCCGCAGCGCTCTTCCACGCCCTACACCGGCCCGCACGCAGACGTCTGCCTCGCGAACGCATCGCCCGCCACGGTTGCTACCTGCACCGATCCTGCGCTAGCCAAGCTCGAACAGCAGTGGCAAGACCTCTACGCCGACTACCCCCTAACCCCCAACCCTAATCCAAATCAGAACGGCTACAGCCACGCCGTCGCCGTCGACGCCACTATCCTCAAGCACTGCGACACCGCTCCCAACCCCGCGCAGTGTCTCCACGACCGCTTCACCGCCGACATCGCCCTCCTCACCGCGAACAAGCAAGCCTTCACCGCCGGCTACACCGACCGCGGCGATCCCGCCACCGCCGCGGCCCTGGCGCAAAAAATCGCCGGCAAGTATCGCCACAGCTTCGCCAACGGCGACGTCCAGGGCGACCACTACCGTTCCACCGACACCCTCACCCTCACCCCCGTCGGCAGCGCCTCCATCCACTTCGACGCGC
>Ga0302314_10019474_pt1 | contig 11269 bp, 10 predicted proteins | sample III_Palsa_N2_3_FD_200533 | JGI IMG/M metagenome (GOLD analysis project Ga0302314, IMG submission 200533) | Peat permafrost microbial communities from Stordalen Mire near Abisko, Sweden - III_Palsa_N2_3 | ecosystem: Environmental > Terrestrial > Soil > Palsa > Peat permafrost | place: Sweden... | reverse complement strand
AGTGCCTGCGCGGCCCCGTCTGAGGTAGCCGCCACCGTCCAGGACACCCGCAGGTACCCGGCGAACAGCAGCGCTGCCAGCGCCGCGCCCGCACCCCAGGCCAGACCGCGTCCGGCGGTGGTGCCGAGCAGACCGCGGCCGGCCCGGACGCGCCGCACCGGGCGGGTGCCACCGCCGCCGGCCGCGGCGCCCGGATCACCTGCGCCGGGCACCGTTGCCGGGGCCGGCCGCCGGTGCTTCCCTGGCGGCGGCCCGCTGGACGCCAGCTGCTGCGGCGCCGTGCCCCCGGCGGTGTTCCCTGTCTCGACAGTCCCCCCTGCCACGACAGCTCCCCCCGTCCCAGTCGTGTCCTGTTACCCGCGCCGCAGCCGGCGGCCGGCCCGCGGGCGGGGACCGGCCGCTACCCGGTCGTGCCGGGCAGGCTGAGGGCCTGCTTGAGAAACGCGACCTGGAACAGCAGCATGTTCTCCGCGACCGCCTCCTGCGACGTCATGTGCGTGATGCCGGACAGCGGCAGCACCGAGTGCGGGTACCCCGCGGCCAGCAGCGCGGACGACAGCCGCAGCGAGTGCGCGACGAACACGTTGTCGTCGGCGAGCCCGTGAATGATGAGTAGCGGGCGGATTACAGACTGTACCGCCCGGGCGGGGTCGTCGAGCAGCGAACTCAGCTGGTAGGCAGCCGGATTTTGCGCGGGGTCGCCGAGGTAGCGCTCGGTGTAATGGGTGTCGTAGAGCCGCCAGTCGGTCGGCGGCGCCCCGGCCACCCCGGCGTGGAACACGTCCGGCCGCCGCAGTACCGCCAGCGCCGACAGGTAGCCGCCGAACGACCAGCCGCGGATGGCGACCCGGGCGGTGTCCAGGTCGGAGAACTTCTCCGCCGCCGCGCCCAGCGCCGTGACCTGGTCCTCGAGGATGCCGGTGGCGAAGTCGCCGGCGATCGTCCGCTCCCACGACGGGCTGCGGCCGGGCGTGCCGCGGCCGTCCGCCACCACCACCGCGAAGCCCTGCTCGGCGAACCATTGCGAGGGCAGGTAGGCGCTGGCTGCCCTGACCACGCGCTGCGCCCCCGGGCCGCCGTACGGGTCCATCAGCACCGGCAGCTTGGTGCCGGGCTCGTGCCAGGACGGGAACAGCACCGCCGTCCGGATGCCGTCCGGCCCGGCATGCAGGAACCCCGGTGCCGGAACGGGCAGGTTCGGTTCTTCCGCCAGTGAGGCGATGGTGCCGACAAACGTGCCGGTGTTGGCGTGCCCGCCGGGCCGGGTGAGCCGGACGGTGACCTGGCTGCTGGCCAGGGTCCGGCTGGCGATGACAGTGGTGCCGCCGGCCATGGCGGCGGTGTGCACGCCCATCTTGGTCGCGACAGCGTAGAGCCCGTCGGGGCAGTAGCGCCAGACCTGCAGCTCGGTCGACTCGGTGCTCGCGGCGAACAGCACCTGGTCGCCGTCGACGCTGAGAACCGCCCGCAGCTGCAAGCCCGCCGGGGTCACCGGCGCGGCCGTGGCCAGGGCGGCGGCCGGGGCGATGACCAGGCCGCGGGTGTCGTCGGCGATCCCCGTCCAGACGATGTTCCCGTCCGGCAACTGGGCTGGGACCCCGTCGATGACATCGGTCCAGTCAGCGTCGGTGTCCTCGCGCAGCACGTCGCCGGTGGCCGCGTTGATAACCCGCATCGTCTTCTGGTCGCGGGTCTGCACCACGATGAGCGGGTCGTGACCCCAGGTCGCGTTGACCAGGTAAGGGAACGCGGCCCGGTCCCAGCCGGCTACCTCGGCCAGCGTCGCCGCGGCGGGCGGGACGACGGCGAGCGGGGTCTGGGCGATGTGCACCGTGTCGGCTTCGGTCGCCTGGGTCAAGGTGGCGACCAGCAGGGACACGTCCGCGTTGGCGGTGCCGGCGGCGGGGTAGCCGACCTCCACCGGGGCGCTGGCCGGATTAGCGGGGTCGGCGATGTGCCAGCGGGCCACGGCCGACTCATCCACCCGGGTGACGAGCAGCCGCCCGCCGTCGGGGGCCCACCAGTAGCCCCTGGACCGGCCCATCTCCTCGGCGGCGACGAACTCCGCGAGCCCGAATGTCACGCCTTCCTGCCATGCGACCACCTCGTCCTGGCCGGTCGACAGCTGGATGACGCGCAGCGCGCCGTCGTGGACGTAGGCGACCGCCCGGCCGTCCGGGCTGGGCCGCGGGTCGAGAGCAGGCGTCTGGGTCGGGATGCGCCGCGGAGCTACCTGGTCCGCCGTCACCGTGTCACCAAGCGGCACCGCGTACACCTGGCCGGACAGCGCGAAGACGGCCAGCGTGGCCGCGCGGTCGGTCGCGTAGGCCACGATTCCGGCGGCCGTTTCCCTGACCCGCTCACGCCGCGCCCGTTCCTCTGGCGGGAGGTTCTCCTCGTCCGCGCCGAGCGCCCGCGGGTCAGCGACGATCCGTTCCTGCCCGGTCGCGGTGTCGGCTTCCCACAGGCAGGTGACCGGGTCATCGCCCGCCAGTGACCGCAGGAAAGTAACCCGGTCACCACCGGGCGACACCTGGAATGCCCGGGGCACCCCGAGCCGGAATCCGCGCGTCCGCGCCTGCTGCCTGGGAAAGCTCTCCGTCATAGCACTCGACCCTACAGCCCGGGTAGCAGCCGCCCGATATCGTGATCACGGAAGCTCCGGCCCGTCCCCAGGGACTCTTCTTCCGTAAAGATGACCTGCGCTGAGAGGAAACCGGGGTGGAACGCAGCCTGCTGCTGGTGCACGCGCATCCGGATGACGAGTCAATCGGCACCGGAGCCACTATGGCCAAGTACGCCGCGCAGGGCGCGCGCGTCACGCTGGTCACCTGCACGCTCGGCGAGCTCGGCGAGATCATCCCGCCCGACCTGCGCCACCTGTTTCCGGATGAGCTCGGCCAGCACCGGATCGTCGAGCTGGACCGCGCCTGCCAGGCGCTCGGCGTGGAGGACCACCGCTTTCTCGGCGGCGAGGGCCGGTACCGCGACTCGGGGATGATGGGGCTGCCCGACAACGACGACCCGCGCTGTTTCTGGCAGGCCGACGTCGAGGAGGCCGCCCGGTCGCTCGCCAAGATCATCGACGAGGTCGAGGCCAGTGTGATCGTGAGCTACGACGCCAACGGTTTCTACGGGCACCCCGATCACATCCAGGCGCACCGCGTCGCGAGCCGGGCCCGTGAGCTGGCCGGCGGCACCGCCAAGCTGTACGCGACGGCGATGCCCCGCTCCGTGCTCGCCCGGGCCGTCGAGCTTCCCGCCGACTCCTGGTTCGCCCGCAACCACGACCTGTCCGTCAGTGTCCCCGACGACCAGGTCACGACGGAGGTCGACGGGTCGGCGTACTACAGCGCCAAGCGGGCCGCGATGCGCGCCCACGAGACCCAGATCACCGTCGACGGCGACTACTTCGCGCTGTCCAACGAAGTCGGCCAGCGGATCCTCGCCACCGAGTACTACATCCAGCTCGCGGGACCGCCCGGGGCGCGCGCGGCGACTGGCGCGGCGGCGGGCCGCTACGAGAGCGACCTGTTCACCCCCGGAGATCGGTAGCCTGGCGCGTTATGGGGACATCGCAAGACCCGGCGCCTGGCAGCCGACGCGGCGGACGCAGCGGGTCGCGAACCCGCACCCTGCTCGGCGGCTACCTGGTGCTGTTCCTGCTCGGCATCCTGCAGGGCGCCATCGGCAGCTTCCAGTACGGCCAGTCGCCGACGCCGCTGATCGCGATCATCCTCATCGTCGTCATCTTCGCCACCTGCCTCGCCTGCGGCTGGGGGATCGGCACCTTCGCCGCCGGGCTGATGCCCGGCATCGGCTGGCTCGTCGCGTCGTTCGTGCTCGCGATGCCAAAGGAAAACGGCAGCGTGATCATCACCGCCTCGGCGGCCGGCGAGTGGTACCTGTACGGCGGCGCGCTCGCCTGCCTCGCCGGCGCCGTGGCCGCGTTCGCTGTCCGGGTCAGCCGGTCAGCACTGCCTCGCTGAAGCGGTCCAGCCCCCAGGACAGTTCGTCCTCGGTGATGACCAGCGGAGGAGCGAGCCGGATGGTGCTGCCGTGGGTTTCCTTGGCGAGCACCCCGCGCGCCGCCAGCCGCTCGGTGACGGCCCGCCCGTCCAGGTCGGCGAAGGTGACCCCGGCCCACAGTCCCCGTCCGGTGACCGATGACACCACCGAGCCCGGCAGCGACCCGAGCGCGGCGTGCAGCACCGCGCCGAGGGCGGCCGAGCGCGCCTGGTACTCCCCGGTCCGCAGCATCGCGATCACCTCGCGGCCGACCGCGCACGCCAGCGGGTTACCGCCAAAGGTCGACCCGTGCTGTCCGGGCTTGAGCACGCCGAGCACCGACCGCGACGACACCATCGCCGAGACCGGCACGATGCCGCCGCCAAGGGCCTTGCCCAGCAGGTAGGCGTCGGGTACGACGCCCTCGGCCGCGCAGGCGAAGGTGGTCCCGACCCGGCCAAGCCCGGACTGGATCTCGTCGGCGATCATCAGTGCCCCGGCTGACGTGCACAGCTCCCGCACCCCGGCCAGGAAGCCAGGCGGCGGCACGACCACACCCGCCTCGCCCTGGATCGGCTCGATCAGCACCGCGACGACCCGCTCGCCGTAGGCGCCGAAGGCCGCCGACAGCGCCGCCAGGTCGCCGTACGGCACCGACACGAAGCCCGGCGTGTACGGGCCGAAGTCATCGCGTGCGTCCGGGTCGGACGAGAACGAGACGATGGTGGTGGTCCGGCCGTGGAAGTTCCCGTCGAACACGATGATGACGGCTTCGCCGGCCGGCACCCCGCGGGTCTCGTACCCCCACTTGCGCGCCACCTTGATCCCGGTCTCGACCGCCTCCGCGCCGGTGTTCATCGGCAGCACCATGTCCATGGCGCACAGCTCGGCCAGCTCGGCGCAGAACGGCCCGAACTGGTCATGGTCGAACGCCCGCGACACCAGCGTCGCCCGGCCGAGCTGGCGGGTGGCCGCCGCCACCAGCCGGGGGTGCAGGTGGCCGAAGTTAAGCGCTGAGTACCCGGCCAGCATGTCCAGGTACCGCCGGCCGTCCACGCCGGTCACCCAGCAGCCCTCGGCGGTCGACACGACGACGGGCAGCGGGTGGTAGTTGTGCGCGCTGTAACGCTCGGTGAGCCCGGACAGGTCGTGCTGGGCCGTCAGGTCAGGCAGGGTATCGGTCATCGTGAAAGACCTCGCAGTTCCAGTGTGCAGCACTTGGCGCCGCCGCCCGCTTTGAGCAGCTCGGACATGTCGACCGGGACGGGGGTAAAGCCCCGCGCGGCCAGTGACCGGGCCAGCCCGGCCGCCTGCTGCGCGAGCACCACGCGCTGGCCGTCGGACACCGCATTCAGGCCGAGCACTTCGGCGTCCTCGTCCTTGGCCTCGATCAGCTCGTCGAAGACGGTCGCCAGGGTCGCCCGGCCAGCGTCGTCGAAGGCGGCCGGGTAGTACATGGCGGTCGTCGCGTCGAGCACGCACAGCGCCGTGTCGAGGTGGTAGAACCGCGGGTCCACCAGCCGCAGCGACACGACCGGGCGGCCGAAGACGTCCGCCAGCTCGCCCGCCGCCGCTTCATCGGAACGGAATCCGTACCCGGCGAGCACCGTGTCCCCGGCGACCAGGATGTCGCCCTCGCCCTCGTTCACGTGCACCGCCTCGTGCACCTGGGTGTAGCCGTGCGACCGGAACCAGGACAGGTAGGCGGCGGCCTCGCCGGCCCGCTCGGGGTACCTGAACCGCACGCCGAGCACGGCCCGGTCGATCACCGTCGCGCCGTTGGCGGCGAACACCATGTCCGGCAGCCCGGCCACCGGCTCGATGACCGACACCGAGTGCCCGAGCGAGGCGTAAGCGGCCCGCAGCTGCGACCACTGCCGCATGGCCAGGCCGGCGTCAACCGGGAGGTCGGGCCGCATCCACGGGTTGATCGCATAGTCGACGGCGAAGAATTCCGGCGGGCACATCAGGTAAGACCGGGGCGTAGCCACCCGGTGCGTCACGTCGTTGGTCATGGCAGCAGCGTACGGAGCGCGGCCACGTAAGTAACAGAGCGTAATCATGCGCGCAGGCGGCGATCCGTTGCGTATTCGGCTGGGAAACTAGCGGTTCATTGCGTGCAGCCGCGTGCCGGCGGCGGATACCCGCTCATCGGTCGCGGTAAGCGCGACGCGGATGTAATTGTTCCCGGCGGGCCCGTACATGGACCCAGGGCCGACGAGGATGCCGCACTCGGCCGCGAGCAGCTCGCAGGCGGCCCAGCAGTCGAGGCCCGGCCGGGTGGCCCACAGGTACAGGCCCGCCTCCGAGTGCTCGATGCGGAACCCGGCCCCGGTCAGCGCGTCCGCGAGGACCCGGCGGCGGGACGCGTACCTGTCCTTCTGCTCGATCGCGTGCGCGTCGTCGGACAGCGCGGCGATCATCGCCGCCTGGACCGGCGCGGGCACGATCATCCCCGCCTGCCGGCCGACCAGCAGCAGTTCCTTCATCAGGGCGGGGTCACCGATCACGAAGCCCGCCCGGTACCCGGCCAGGTTGGACCGCTTGGACAGGGAGAACACGGCCAGCAGGCCGTCCAGCGAGTCACCGCGGACCGACTGGTGCAGCACCGACACCGGGGCGGTGTCCCAGCCGAGCTCGATATAGCACTCGTCGGAGGCGAGCACGGCGCCCCGGGACCGCGCCCAGCTGACGGCAGCGCGCAGCGCGCCGGGCGGCAGCACGCGCCCGGTCGGGTTGGACGGCGAGTTCACCCACAGCAGCCGGGAGCTGGCGGGCGCCCCGGCCAGGTCGTCGCCTGCCACGTCGACCGCGGCCGAGCTGGCCGCGCACAGCCGGGCCCCGATGTCATAGGTGGGGTAGGCGAGCGCCGGGTAGAGCACGGTGTCGCCCGGGCCGAGTCCGAGCACGGTCGGCAGCCAGGCGATGAATTCCTTCGTGCCGATCACCGGCAGCACCGAGACCGGGTCGACGTGCACGTCAAGTGACCGGGCAAGCCACCCGGCGGCCGCCGCCCGCAGCTGCGGCGTGCCCGCGGTCAGCGGGTAGCCGGGTGCGTTGGCGGCCGCGACGAGTGCGTCCTGGATGACCGTCGGCACCGGGTCGACCGGGGTGCCGACGGACAGGTCAACCACGCCCCCGGGAAACGCGCGAGCCTTCTCCGCGATCGGCGCCAGCTCGTCCCAGGGATACTGCGGGAGCCGGGCGGCGAGGGTCACTCCTCGGCGGCCTGCGGCGGCAGCGCCGCGACGAACGGGACGTCCTTGCCGACCTTGCCGATCTTGGATGCGCCGCCGGGGGAGCCAAGCTCCTCGAAGAAGTCAGCGTTGAGCTTCGTGTAGTCCTTCCACTGCTCGGGCACGTCGTCCTCGTAGTAGATGGCCTCAACCGGGCACACGGGCTCGCAGGCACCGCAGTCCACGCACTCGTCCGGGTGGATGTAGAGCATGCGCTCGCCCTCGTAGATGCAGTCCACCGGGCACTCTTCGATGCAGGCCTTGTCGAGCACATCGACGCATGTCTGCGCGATGGTGTAGGTCACGTGAGCTCCTCATTTAACGCGATAACCCAAGTCAGGTACCCAACAGTATGGTGGCTCACCGCCTAGCTGGCGACAATACCCCCCGCTGGCGCGCCCGGGTCGGACTGCCAGCTCGATTCGCTCAGCCGCGCCGTCCACTGGTATCCGGCATAGCTGACCTGCGTGATTCCGTAGGAAGTGGCATTGGCGACGAGCCAGTTCGCCACCGTCCAGCCGCGCCCGGCGGCGGCGCCGAGCGTGATCGACTGGCCCGAACGAGCGGTGGTGACCCTGGTCACCACCGCGTCCCGCCCGGGCGAGCCGAAGGTGTCGTCGAGCGACTTGACCGCGCCCGGCAGGTTCAGCTTGGTGGAAACGTTCTCGCTGGCCGCTTGCGCGCTCGGGCTGTACCAGCAGGTGACCGCGTGCGGCGCGGTGGTGTAGTCGGCCGCCATCAGCGCGCCCGACTGCGCGTACTGCTGGTAGGCGTAACCGTCGTCGCTGTGCTGGACGTCCTGGGCGGCCTCGTAGACCGGCAGCTTCGTGTAGTCCGGCACCTTGACCAGCGCGCCGAAGAACGCGCGGGTCGCGTAGGCGGGGTCTTCCAGCTCGGCGGTACTGCCCCAGCCTTCCGAGGGGCGCTGCTGGAAGATGCCGACCGAGTCCCGGTCGCCGTAGGTCAGGTTCTCCAGCTTGGACTCTTGGAACGCGGTCGCGTAGGCGATGGTCAGCGCCTGGGCCGGCAGGCCCTCGCGGGCGGCGACGCCCGCGATGTCGGCCGCGTCGGCCGTCTGCCCGAAGTCGTGCGCGATCGCGTTCTGCCCGGTGCCAGCCTGGCAGCCGGGCACCGTCAGCAGCTGGACGACGTACTTCTGGTACGCCTGGTAGCCCGCGTACGCGGCCACGGCGAGTACCACCGCGATCACGAGGAGCACGATCAACGGACGGCGCCGCCGGGGGCGCTGGTATCGGTAGGCTGCCGTGCGCCCGCTGGAGGTCATCCGCACGCTGACAAATTACCCGCCTTTCGGCGGGCGGGTGGGCGACCCCCCGAACCCCCCGCGCATGGAGGGGCTTTGCCCCCCCATGTCCCCCCACGGGGGTCCCCGCAAGACCACGGAGACCCCGCGCTGCGGCTTGAGTTCGGTAGGCTCGACGCTCATGAGTGAGCTGAAGTCTCCGCTGCCCGTCGCCGTCGACGAACTGTGGGAGCGGCGCGCCGCGCTGAGCCCGGACGATTCCGCCGCCCGGGCCGAGATCGTGGCGGCCGTGGACCAGATCGACTCAGGGGAAGCCCGGGTCGCGTTCGTGGACCAGGAAACCGATGAGGTCGTGGTGGACGAGCGGGCCAAGCGGGCGATCCTGCTCGCCTTCAAGGTCCTGCCGATGGGCCAGTCGCAGGTCGGGGACTTCCGCTACCACGACCGGGTGCCGCTGAAATCCCGGCTCGACGGGGTGCGCGTGGTGCCGGGCGCGATCGCCCGCTGGGGTGCCTACATCGCTCCCGGCACGGTGCTGATGCCCTCGTTCACCAACGTCGGCGCGTACGTGGACGCGGGAACGATGGTGGACACCTGGGCCACGGTCGGCTCGTGCGCCCAGATCGGCAAGAACGTGCACCTGTCCGGCGGCGTCGGCATCGGCGGCGTACTCGAGCCGGCCAACGCGGTCCCCGTCGTCGTCGAGGACGAGTGCTTCATCGGCTCGCGGTCGATCGTCGCCGAGGGGGCCAGGGTCCGTACCGGGGCGGTCCTCGGATCGGGCACCAACATCACCAGGTCCACCCACGTGATCGACGTGGAGACCGGCGAGGAACTGCCGCCCGGCGAGGTGCCCGCCTGGTCGGTGGCGGTCAACGGCACCCGGCTCCGCCGGTTCCCCGGTGGCGAGTTCGGCCTGCCCGCCGTGCTCATCCTGAAGCGGCTCACGGCGGGCGAGCGGCACGACAAGTCCAAACTTAACGACATCCTCCTCGAACACGGCGTCGACGGATAATTTGTCTTGCCCGTCCCCTTTCCGGCTGGGTCCGAACGCCATTGTCAATTCGCGAGGCGTTCTTCTGTCCGCCGCGTGTTTGAAGTCGGAGCACTGGCTTTCGGTGGATACCGTGGATAGGACTATGAGTGGAGCTAATTCGCGTCGGGTCCGTCGCCAGGGACCCGTGACGCTGCGCGACAAGCAGATTCCGGCGACCACGACTGACCAGCGCCTGCTTGACCGGCGCGGTCCGTCGGACTGGGTGCACACCGACCCGTGGCGGGTGATGCGCATCCAGGCCGAGTTCGTGGAGGGGTTCGGCCTGCTGGCCGAGCTTGGGGTGGCGGTGTCGATATTCGGCTCGGCCCGGACAAAGCGGGACACGGACGAGTACCAGCAGGCCGAAAAGATCGCCTCCGGGCTGGTCGAAGCGGGCTACACGATCATCACCGGCGGCGGTCCGGGAATCATGGAGGCGGCCAACAAGGGCGCCGCCGAGGCGGGCGGGGTCTCCGTTGGCCTCGGCATCGAGCTGCCGCTCGAGTCCGGCCTCAACGACTACGTGAACCTCGGGGTGGAGTTCCGCTACTTCTTCGTCAGGAAGACGGTCTTCATCAAGTACTCGCAGGCCTTCGTGGTCCTGCCGGGCGGCTTCGGCACCATGGATGAGCTGTTCGAGGCGCTCACCCTGGTCGCGACCGGGAAGATCACCCGGTTCCCCATCGTGCTCGTCGGCAGCGCCTACTGGTCCGGCCTGCTCGACTGGCTGAAGACGACGATGCTGGCCGAAGGGAACATCGGGCCGGAAGAGCTGTCGCTGCTGCGCATCGCGGACAACCCGGACGAGGTTGTCAAGATCATCCAGGACGCGCACGCCGGCCTCACCTTCAGCCGGTAGCGGCTGCCTCCGCTTCAGCCGGTAGCGGCTGCCTCGGCGCGACGGCCCAGACAGGCGCCTTGCTTACCACTAACCCGGCTGTTCGTGGCACGATTGCCGTGTGCCTGTTGTGATGTGGATCGCCATTATCGCCATTGTCGTCGTCGTGGTCTTCGTGGCCCGGGGGCGCGGTGGCGGACTGTCCACCGAGCGCGGCGATTACGTCCCGCTCGACCTGGGGCCGGTGTCGGCCACGGACGTCGTGCTGTTGCGCCCGCCGACGGCGATCTGGGGCTACGACGTCCGGGCGACCGACGAGGCGATGGATCAGATCGCCGAGTCGATCAGGGAGCGGGACGTCCGGATCGTCGCGCTCGAGCAGCTTGTCACCGACCTGAGCCGCGACCACGCCGCACCGGTGCCGCTCGCCAGCCCGTATACCGGGGCGCGGCACCGCCGGGAACCCGCGGACGCAACGGACACAGCTGGAACGGACTCAGCCGGAACGGGCACAGCCGGGATGAGCACGGCCGCGATGAGCGCAGGCTGGATGGAGCGGGGCACGGCGGATCCGGCCGGCCCGGATCCGGCGGCGTTCGACCAGGCCGCGTTCGACCAGGCGCCGTTCGCGCCAGCGTCGTCCGAAACCAGGCCATCCGACCGGTGGCCACCGGACCCGTGGCCGTCCGACCCATGGCCGTCCGACCCATGGCCGTCCGACACTGCGGCGTCCGAGACTGAGGCGTCCGGTGGTGAGACGTCAGAGCCGTGGCCGTCCGACACCTGGCCGTCCGAGACAGCGGAGTCCGACACCTGGCCGTCCGCCACTGAGGCGTCCGATACCGAGGCACCCGCCTCCTGGTCGTCCTCCACTGAGACGTCCGCTA
>Ga0302314_10019473_pt1 | contig 11269 bp, 7 predicted proteins | sample III_Palsa_N2_3_FD_200533 | JGI IMG/M metagenome (GOLD analysis project Ga0302314, IMG submission 200533) | Peat permafrost microbial communities from Stordalen Mire near Abisko, Sweden - III_Palsa_N2_3 | ecosystem: Environmental > Terrestrial > Soil > Palsa > Peat permafrost | place: Sweden... | reverse complement strand
CGGACAGCGGGGAGGAGTTCGTGCCGAGCGTCATCGAGATGGCCGGCTCGTCCACGGTGATCAGCGGGAGCGGGCGCGGGTCGTTCAGGTCGGCCAGGGTGTCGCCGATCATGATGTCGGGGATGCCGGCGATCGCCGCGATGTCGCCCGGGCCCGCCTCGTCGGCGACCACGCGCTCGAGCGCCTCGGTCAGGTAGAGCTCGGTGATCTTGACCCGCTCGACCGAGCCGTCGTGCTTGCACCAGGCCACCTGCTGGCCGCGCTTCATCGTGCCGTTGTAGATGCGGCACAGGGCGATGCGGCCGAGGTAGGAGCTGGCGTCCAGGTTGGTCACGTGGGCCTGGAGCGGGGCGTTCGGGTCGTAGACGGGGGCGGGGACCGTCTCCCGGATGGCGTCGAACAGCGGCTCGAGGTTCTCGCTGTCGGGCATGCCGCCGTCCGCGGGGCGGTTGCGGCTCGCCCGGCCCGCTCGCGCGGACGCGTACACGATCGGGAACTCGATCTGCTGCTCGGTGGCGTCCAGGTCGATGAACAGCTCGTAGCAGGCGTCGATGACCTCGGCGATGCGGGCGTCGGGGCGGTCCACCTTGTTGATGACCAGGATGACGGGAAGGTTCGCCTCCAGGGTCTTGCGGAGCACGAACCTGGTCTGCGGCAGCGGGCCCTCGGAGGCGTCGACCAGCAGCACCACGCCGTCCACCATGGACAGGCCGCGCTCGACCTCGCCGCCGAAGTCCGCGTGGCCGGGCGTGTCGATGATGTTGATCGTCAGCCCGCCGTGCTGCACCGCGGTGTTCTTCGCGAGGATCGTGATCCCCTTTTCGCGCTCCAGGTCGTTGGAGTCCATCGCCCGCTCGTTGACATGGGCGTGCGCGCCGAACGCGTTGGACTGCCAGAGCATGGCGTCGACCAGCGTGGTCTTGCCGTGGTCGACGTGCGCCACGATGGCGACGTTGCGGAGGTCGTCGCGGGTAGCCAGCTCCGTGGCGCTGGTCATGGTGATCTCCTGCTGTTGCGGTACGGGCATGCGTGAGTTCTCGCTCATCCGGCTTCGGGACTGCGCCACGTCGACTGGCCGTCGTGCTGACTGGCCGCTTGCGCAGCTCGTCCGCGGCGGGGCCGCAGGAAGCGCGGCAACCACCAGTCTATTGCTGCTTCGCAAGCATCTTGACGCACAGGCCGCAGGCCGGGCCCCCGAGCTCGCCGCACGGGGCGGCGGCCGGTGCGCGCGACGGGCGGCGCGGGCCGCCCCCGCGCCGCCCGCTAGGCCCGCCACCAGGGACTTCCCCGCGCTCGGACGGGTGTCTTAGGCGCACCGGGGCGGCTTAGCCCGGCCTAGGCCGCCAGGCCAGCGGAAGATACGGCGAACGACCGATAGCGGGACCGGGGGGCCTTAGACCGAACCTGTAAATACGCCGGAGACCAGAGTGGTCCCGGACACTCAGGGGAGACTTCATGAACGGGAACCTCATGTACGAGGTGGCCAGGCAGCAGATCGCGGAGCGGCAGCGGGCCGCGCGGCAGGCAGGTCAGGCGCGCGAGCAGCGGGCCGCCGCCCGCGGCAGGCACGCCAAGAACGAGAAGCGGGAGCTCGCCGCCGTGCCGGCGATCCCCGACTTCGCCGACGAGATGTTCCACGACGCGGAGCGGGGCGCGGTTCCCGCGCCGCGGGCGGAGGCCGGGCGCGGCCGGCACGCGCGCACGCAGCGACGGTAGCGCGGCGGCGAAATGTCCGGCGGCAGGGACGGTCAGGCAACCGGCGGTAGGGACGGTCAGGCAACGGGGGCGGGCTCCGGCCCGGCCCCGTTCGGACCGGCTGGAATGTCAGACGCTCGTGCGATGCTTGACAGTGTGATGAGCAGACGCGGTGGCAGCCCGGTCCTGGTCGGACGGGCAGCCGAGATGGCCGCCCTGGATGCCGCGCTGGAGGCGGTACGCCAGGGTGAGCCTGCCGCTGTGCTCATCGGCGGTGAGGCCGGGATGGGCAAGACCCGGCTGATCAGCGAGTTCACTGTGGCTGTGCGCGGTGCCGGGGTCCGGGTGCTAACCGGGGCGTGCCTGGAACTCGGTGCCGACGGCCTGCCGTTCAGCCCGTTCACCGCGATGCTCCGCGAGCTGGTCCGGGAGACAAGCCCGGATGAGATCGCCGCACTGCTGTCGGGCAGCGGGCGGGCCGCGGGGGAACTCGGACGGCTGCTGCCCGAACTAGCCGTCGACCGCTCGCCGCAGTCCGACCCGGCACAGCGGGCCGAGCGCGAGCCGGAGGCGTTCGGCGCGCACGCCTGGGCGGGCGAAGGCACGGGCGTCATGGGGGCCGGGGAGGCCCGGGCGCACCTGTTCGAGGGCTTCCTGAGCCTGCTCGAGCACCTCGCCAGCGAGCGGCCGCTCGTCCTGATCATCGAGGACGCGCACTGGGCTGACCGGTCAAGCCGGGACCTGCTCGCCTTCCTCATCGGCTACCAGCGGGCCGTACGCAACCTGCTGATCGTCGTGACATTCCGCTCCGACGAGCTGCACCGCACCCATCCGCTGCGGCCGCTGCTGGCCGAACTGTCGCGGATCGACTGGGTGGACAGGACCGAGCTGCCCCGGCTGACGCGCGGGCAGGCCGAGGAACTAGGCGCCGTCGTCCGCGGCCGGCCGCTCGACCGCGGCGACGCCGACGCCATCTACGAACGCGCCCAGGGCAATCCGCTGTTCACCGAGGAGCTGCTCGCCTGCTCTGACGGTTGCGACCTGGTACCCGACTCACTGGCCGACCTGCTGCTGCAGGCGGTGCGCAAGCTGCCGGACGACACCCAGGAGGTGCTGCGCGTCGCCAGCGCGGGCACCGGCGTGACCAGCGACGCGCTGCTCACGCAGGTCACCGGGCTCGACGCGGCCCGGCTGGTCGCCGCGATCCGGCCCGCCGTCGCGGCGAACGTGCTGGTGACGAGCGGGGACGGGTACTCTTTCCGGCACGCGCTGATCCAGGAATCGGTGCACGCCGACCTGCTTCCCGGCGAGCACTCCGCCGTGCACACCCGGTTCGCCCGCGCGATCGACGCCGACCCCGGCCTGGTCTCGCCGGGCCGGTCGGAGGTCGAGAAGGCGCACCACTGGTACTCGGCGCACAACACGACCGGCGCGCTGACCGGGTCGTGGCGGGCGGCCGTGCAGGCCTCGAACACGGTCGCGCACGCGGAGCGGCTGGTGCTCCTCGACCGCGTCCTGGAACTGTGGGAGCAGGTGCCGGACGCCGCGGCGCAGATCGGGGCCGATCACGTCCGGGTCCTGGAAGAGGCGGCCGCCGCCGCGAGGGACGCCGGCGGGCTGCAGCGCGGCCTCTCGCTGGTGGAGCTCGCGCTGACCGAGCTCGACGAGGCCACCGAGCCGATCCGGGTCGCGCTGCTGCTCCGGCAGCGGTACTTGTTCCAGAAGGATCTCGGCGCGAATCAGTCCGAGGCCGACCTGCGGCGCGCGCTTGAGCTAGTGCCAGAGTCCCTCTCGGCGGCGGCCAGGACCCAGCTGCTGCTTGTCGGGTCACACTGCGGCATCAGTCCCCAGAACCGCGGCCGGGCGATGGATGCGCTGCGGCTCGCGCGCGAGCTCGGCAACCGCGACGCCGAGGTGGAGGCGCTGGCCCACCTGGCGAAGGTGGAAGCCGGGCTGCCCCAGCTCGCCGCGGTTGACAGCGAGCCCTTCCGGCTGCTGACGCAGGCACGGCAGATCGCGCAGCAGGCGAAGGCCTATAACCCCACGCTTCAGGTGGTAATCCTCGAGACGCACCTGCTGTGCGGCGCGGGCGAGTTCGAGCGGGCCGCACAGGCCGCGCGGCGCGGCATCGCCGACGCCGAACGGCACGGGCTGGCCCGGACCGGCGGCGCCTTCCTGTCGATCAACCTGGCCGAGCCGCTGTGGTACCTCGGGCAGTGGGATGAGGCGGTCGAGGTGGCCGGGCGCGCCCTGGACCTGGCCCCGCCGCCGCGCACCCGGGTCGGACTGTGGCTGGTGGAGGGTGCGATCGCACTCGCCCAGGGCGACCTTTCCACGGCGGCCAGGCGGGCGGGGGCCTGCCGGGCGGTCCTCGCCGCGGGCGGGTACGACGAGCAGCATCACCTGCCGCTCGGCGTGCTCGACATCGACGCGGCCCTGGCGGCCGAGGGGCCGGCGGCCGCCGTCACCGTCGCCGCCGAGGCGCTCGCCCGGTTCGAAGTGTCCACCGCCAGCCCCCGGTACGCCTGGCCGCTGCTGGTGAGCGCGGCCACGGCCGCCGGCCAGACGAGCGGCGAGGACGCCGTCGCGCTGCTCGACCGGCTGCGGGCGCTAGCAGAGAAGACGGACGCCCGCGGACCGGTGCAGCGGGCCTGGCAGCTCTCGTTCGAGACGCTTGTCCCCCGTGCCCCGCTCGGGCCGGAGACAGACGGGACCGGCCACCGGCTCGCCGCCGCGGACGCGGCCGTGGCCGCGTGGGAAGCCGTCGGGCAGCCCTACCAGGCCGCCGTCGCACTGGTCCACGCGGCCAGGATCGCGCTGGCGGAGCGGTCCCCGGACCAGGCGGCGGCGCGGCTGCGGCGCGCGGCGCCGATCGCCCGGCGGCTCGGCGCCGAGCCCCTCGCCGCCCAGGTCGCCGATCTCACCCGGCGCGCGGAGACGGGCGGCCACGCGGGCGACGGCGGGCTCACCGGCCGGGAACTCGAGGTGCTCACGCTGGTCGCGGCCGGGCAGTCGAACCGGGAGGTCGCCGCCGCCCTGTTCATCTCGCCCAAGACGGCCAGCGTCCACGTGTCCAACATCCTGGCCAAGCTGGGGGCCGCGACCAGGACCGAGGCCGCCGTGAAGGCCCACGAACTCGGCCTGCTCGGCAGCCTCGCGCAGTAGCCGGGCCCCCGCGGCGGGCCCGGCTGACCGCTGTCCTCAGCCGTTGACGGACTGGATCTCGCGCACGGTCACCGTGGCCGGTTGCGAGGTGGTCGGGGCCAGGTCAGTCGCGCCCGGCACCGCCTTGCAGCCGGCCGGCGGTCCGGCCTGCGAGACCAGGCCGGGGGCCCAGCACGCCTTCCAGGCGATGCTCACGGTGAGCTGGTAGGTACCGGGGGCGGTGTAGGTCACGCCGCAGTCGGCCTTCCCGCCGGCCCCGACCTCGGCCATCTGCGCCGCGGTGTAGACCGACCCGAGCTCATCGAGCAGGCCGTCCGCGTCCTCGTGCACGACGGAGCACTCCGGGAGGTCGTTGACCGTCGCGTCGGCCGCGTCGCTGGCCCCGGAGTTGATCGTCAGTTTCGTCATCTCGGCGTAGACCGTCGCGGCGCGGCCGTTCTCGGTCTCGGCGGTCGCGTAGACGAACGGGTCATCGCCGGTGGTCTCCGCGAGCGTGCCGCGGGCCGGCGCCTGCAACTTGACATCGACAAAGGTCGGCAGGTTGGTGTCGCTCGTCTGCACCGGGTTGAGCGCGGGCTCGCTGAGCCCGGCGGTAGTGAGCTGGTTGAAGGCCAGGTCGGCCAGTGTCTCCAGCGGAATGTTCAGTCCGTACTTCTTCAGCACGTCGCTGCCGCCTGCTACCCAGAGGTACGGCGGCAGGGTCAGGCACCGGGCCGAGGACGCCGCCGTGGCCGCCGGGTCCTGGGTGATCTGGTACCACTCGCCGGCCGGCGGCGGGCTGGTGGCGAGTATCTGCTCGGCCTGGTCGAGGACCCCCTGCTCGGTGGAGGTCAGTCCCGACGGGTCGGCGGTCAGCGACGTCGTGCTGATGTCGGCGTCAAGCGACGCGTAAAGGACGCTGGGACTCGCCGAGGCGCCGCTCACCGTCAGTGCGTCGTCGCTGGCCGTGGGCGAGACGCCGCTGGCCGTGGGCGAAGCGTCGCTGGCCGTGGGCGAGACGCCGCCCGAGGCGCTCGGGGAGGCCGAGGCGGGGGTCGGCGAGGCCGAGACGGCGGTCGGCGAGGCCGACGGCGTCGGGGAGGACGTCGACGGGGGCGTGTAGTTCGGGTCGTAGGCGTTGATGATCTTCGTGCTACCGACGGTCGCGTCGCCGATGGCCACCCCGATGCACGGCGGCGGCGGGACGTATACCCCGTTATCGCCGCCGGTGCTGCCGGTAAAGGTGACGCCCGAGCTCAGGAAGACCAGGCAGCTGGAGTCGCTGACGCAGTCGGCCGGCCCGGAACCGTCCGCGGCGCTGGCCGGGGCCGCGGCCAGCATGAGAGAGCTCGCCGCGGCGGCGAGAACCGCCGCGACTGTTGTCACGCGGTGTCTCATGATCTGCTCCCGCAGTTCTTCCCGGCTCTTGCTGCACTCATAGCTCTTGCTGCACTCACGGCTGTCCCTGAGGTGATGGCGGGCGATAGGTTCACGGCTTGCACTGGGCCGCCTGCGGGTAGGAGACGGACGGAAGACCGGAGACGACCTGCCACTGCCCGGATTCATCCCTCAACTCGTTCGTGACCAGGACGTAGTCCGAGTCCGAGGAGGACGTAGCCGGGATGACCTTGCCCGTCGCGGCGTTGGTGTTCGACGCGCCCGCGTTGTCGAAGCAGGTCGACACGTCCAGGTCGCCCTTGACCAGCGGGTCGGGGATCACGCTCATGTCGAAGTACTTGACCGTGCCGGTAAACGACTCGGTGGTGACGTCCGACGCCTGCAGCGTGGCCTGGACCTCCGTCTGCATCACCGAGCCGACGTAGTTTTCCCAGCTGTTGTCCTGCCCGCTGCGGTACTCCGCGTAGAGAAAGGCCAGCTCGTAGTCTTTGTCGACGCTCACCGCGGCCGCCTGGGCGGCGTTGCCGGGCAGCCAGGACGTCATCTCGATCTTCACGTTCTGGCCGAACGGAGGCATGACGTAGCCGCCCCCGGCGGAGGTGGCGGCGTCCGACGCCGGTCCGGCCGCGGCGGCCGACCCGGTCACGCCGGGCGTGAACGTCCCCGCCGACTGCGCCGAACAGGCTCCGGCCGCGAGCAGCGTGACCACGGCCAGCGCGGCCGCACCGGCGGCCGCGGGCCCGCCGCGCAGCGGCCGGGCCATTGACCTTCCCTTCATCGTCCCGTCCTCACCGTTGTAATGTCGCGTTCTAGGCCGCGGACGAGCGCCACGACGGGAACAGCTCGTCGATGAGCGCCTCCGTCTCCGGTGCCATCCGCGGCATGACCTCATCGAGTGCCACCCGGGCCGAGATCTCGTCGACCACGGCCCGCAGCGCTGGTTCATGCCCGGTGGCGTGCGCGCCGCGCAGCAGGTCACGCCAGAGCATCTCGTCGTCGAAGGCCAGCCGGAGCCCGGCCCGGGCCGCGTCCATCGCCCCGGCCGCGTCCCCCCAGGCCAGCCGGAGCGCGGAAAGGCTGTGCGCGGTGTCCGCGATCAGCGCCGTGACCTCGTAGCAGAAGTCATCGGTGGCCAGCCAGGCGTACCGGCCGGGATCGCGCCCGTCGAGCAGCTGCCCGCGCACCAGGCTCAGCGCCTGGTCCAGGGAGGCGGCGGCGGTGAGCGCGTCCGTGGCCTGGTTCGCCTGGGCGACGAGCCCGCGGAACACCCGCCAGTCGATCCCCACGTCGGTACCGAGCCGGAGCCGCCCGTCGGGGTCGGTGACCAGGTTGGGCTGGCCGGCCTGGTCCGTGCCCAGCCACCGGCGCACCCGCGCCACGGCCGCGTCCCGCACCTCGTCCGCCACCCCGCGCGGCCACAGCGCTCCGGTCAGCACGTTCGGGTGGACGCCGCCCGGATGCGCGGCCAGGTACACCACGAGTTCGGTCGCCAGTGCGAGCCGCTCGGCCTCGACCGGCCCCGGCGCGCTGACGATGGCCGCCCCCAGGAGGCCGACCTCGACGGTGACCTGTGCCCCCGGCCGCAGGTGGGCCGCGGGCACGTCGCTGACCACCGGCGGCGTCAGCGGCGCGTCGCCGCCGCTGTCGCGGAACAGCGACACCACGGCCGCGTACTGCGCCGCGGGCAGCAGCTGGGCCGCGACGTCGAAGCCGAGCACCCCCGCCTGCAGCCGTCCCTCGCCGGTGAGATCCCAGGTCCAGCTGGCGCCGGGCACGTCGCCCGCCACCAGGAAGCCGAGGGCGGTCCGGTGCCGCGACCGGGCCACCGCGAGCAGCCGCTGAGCCTGCTCCGGGGTCGGCGGCACGCCCATGATCAGGTAGTGCGGCGCCCACGCGTCCGCGTTGGGCAGTACCGCGCGCCCGGTGAGCACCGAGTCGATGTTCCACGCGGACAGCTGGCCCTCTAGGTCCGCGCCGCGCCGCTCCAGCTCGGGCAGTGCCTCCTCCAGGCTGCGGGCCACCGTGACCCGGTCCGGGGCGACGAGTTCGAGGCCGTCACCGAAGCCGACCAGCGTGACCCGCATCCGGTCCGACCACCGGTTGGTGATGAGCTCGACCGACAGCGCGGCGAGGGCGGACCGGACCGTGTCCGCGGGCCCGCGGACCGCGATCAGCCCGTGCGCCACCTCCAGGTCCACCATGATCCGGCCGGTTTCGTTCGTGCCCAGGGTCACCAGGCCCGGGTAGGGGGCGAGCGCCCCGGCCCCGTCGAGCGACGCCGCCGCCGCGACCGGCAGCCGCCATACCTGGCCGTTGTCGACCGGCAGCCACGGGGCCGGCGGTTCCGGGTCGGCCGGCGCCACCCACAGGTCCAGGTGCTCCTCGTCCAGGTGCGCGGCGAAGACGGTCGGCGGCTGCTTGCCCTGCTCGCCGAGCGCGGCGGACAGCTGGCGCAGGCTGACGTCGAGCAGCTGCACGGCGGGGTCGTCCGCGCCCAGCCGCAGTGCCTCCTCCGCCACCGCGGCGTCCCCGACCGGCGCCGCCAGCCGCCGCCCGAAGGCGCGCTGCCACAGCCGCTGCCGGCGGTTGCGGCCCAGCGCGGACAGCACGCCCGCCGCGAGCAGGCTGGCCGCGGCGAGTTCGTTGGGCCAGACCGACCGGGACTGCTGCTCGCTGACCGCGGCCTTGCTGTTGCCGCCGGCCAGCGAACCCGATGCCTCCACCGGGGACTGCGCACGGTTGCTGGTTACTCCCTGGCCGTCCTGCTGCACCTGGTGCTGCGCGACCGTGGTGATGCCGGGCCCGAAGGCGTCCGCGGGCATCCGCAGCACCCAGCCGGGCCGGATGAGGCTGGCGATCGTCAGCTTCGACCCGTCCGGCTGGATCCGGTCCTTGTTGAGCTCGTAGATCTGCTTGTACAGGCGGCCGTCGCCCAGGTGCTGCTGGGCGATCTCCCACAGCGACTCGTGGTAGCGGCCCTGCGGCGGCGTCACCACGTAGAGCTTGGTCGCCTGCGTTTCCGGCTGCGCGGCCGGCGTGGCGTCGGCGTGCAGGCTGGCGGCCCCCATCCCGTTTTCCGCGCCCGAGGCCTGCGCGGAGACGGTGTACGCGGGGCGCGGCGGCGCGGCGTGGGTGAGGGCCGGGGAGAGCGCCGCGGCCACGCTGAACAGCAGCAGCGCGGCGGTCACGAGCCGGTGGGCGACGGACTGGGTGCCCCCGGACAGCGGCACCCGGCCGGGCACGCCCACGTTGCGGACGGCCGCCTGGATCTCGACGATCACGCACCAGACGAGCTGCAGCCAGGCGAGCCACACGACGACCGACAAGATCTTCAGGATCGTCATCACGCTGAGCTGCCCGGTGAGCGCGGACGACGACGGCAGCGACTTCGGCACCGGCAGCCCGAAGACGAGGACGAGGGCGGCGGGAACGCCGACGGTGAGCGCGGCCAGCGCGAGCACCGCCAGCACGCCGATCGCGATATCGGCCGGGGTGCGGCCCCGCCGCACGGCGGGTGCCCGCAGTCCGGGAATGGGTGGTGCCATCAGCATGCCTCCCGTTGGTTCAGGCTGCCGCAGGCGAGGTACGCCGTCTCCTCGGCAGTCGCGCTGATCGTGTCGAATGGCGGCACCGGGAAAGCGGGCCGCACAGTGAGCCGCACGGTCGCGGTGACCGCCAGCGTGGGACCCCCGTCGACCTCGGTGACCGACGGCGTGCAGCCGGTCAGCACCGCGGTCGCCCCCGGCACGCCCAGCGCGTAGTCGGCGACCAGCACGGCGGCCGGCCCGTTGTCGTTCGGATTCAGGTCGCAGGCGCCGTTGCCGAGCACGAAGTTTCCCGTGCGCAGCTGGTTCACGTCGACGTCGTTGGCCGCCGCCCGGGCCGCCTGCTCGGCGATGTCCCCCGCGCGCGACTTGGCGTTCATGGACTGGCCGCCGTCGACGACGAGGACGAGCAGCGCCACCGCGGCCAAGGTGAAGATGACCACCCAGATCGAGACCGAGCCGCGGTCGCCCCGGTCGCGACGGCCCAGCTCGCGTTTGACTTCACCCCAGCGCATCAGCCGCCCGTCCTTTCCGAGAACGGGTCGAGCGGCGCGGCGGCGGTATCGGTGAAGGTCTGGCTGGCCGGGATGCCGATCATCGAGAACACCCGGAGGCTGACGTTGCAGCTGACCGTGACCTCCAGCACCTGGGCCTGCTCCCAGTAGGCGGGGAAGACCGGTGTCTTGTCCAGAATCAACGTCACGCTCGCCTGCGCGTCCGGGCACAGGCCGGCCAGGTCGCCCTGGGCCACGGTGGTGGCCGTCGGCGTCACGTCGTTCCAGTCGACCTCGAGGGTGGCCTGGCGCGCCGCGTCGCGGGCGGCCGAGCCGACCTCGCTGGTCGCGTTCACCCACTCCCCGCCCAGGCCCACGAGGAGCAGCAGCGCCACCAGGGCGGGCATGGCGACGACGAACTCGACCGCCATCGAGCCGCGGTCCCGTGACCCCCGGGCGCGTCCGGGGCGATAACCGGTCATCCGCAGTCCGTTCCCTCGCTCTGGGCCGTCCGGAAGCACTCCACCGGGCCGCTGGCGGTCTCGGTGATCGTCAACGGGAAGATGCCGCTGAGCTGGCCGCTGACCGTGACCGACACGGTGTTGGCGGCGGGGTCGAAGGTGGTCTTGGGCACCGACACCTGGGCCAGCACGCTGGTGTCGAGGCCGCGGTAGTAGCTCAGCGCCACCTGCGACGCGGTCTGCCCCCAGGTGGCCTGGCTGGTGGACTCCAGCTCCGCCGCCGTCCGCTCGCCCTCCTGAGCCGCCGCGAGCGCCGCGTGCGTCCCGTTCAGCCAGATCGCGAACTGGACGATCAGCATGCTGACAAAGATCAGCCCCGGGGCCAGGATCGCCAGCTCGACGGCGCTGGCGCCGCGGTCATCTCCCAGCCTCAGCCGCCGCAGGCGGCCCGCCCTTCGTTTCTCCTGTCCCCGGGTGTCCTCCCGCCCCCGCGCGGCGGGCCCATCCGCCGCGCGGCCAGGCCCGCGGCAGG
>Ga0302314_10019472_pt1 | contig 11269 bp, 12 predicted proteins | sample III_Palsa_N2_3_FD_200533 | JGI IMG/M metagenome (GOLD analysis project Ga0302314, IMG submission 200533) | Peat permafrost microbial communities from Stordalen Mire near Abisko, Sweden - III_Palsa_N2_3 | ecosystem: Environmental > Terrestrial > Soil > Palsa > Peat permafrost | place: Sweden... | reverse complement strand
GTCGTGGGTGGCCGGGTGGGGGAGCGGGACGGTACAGACTTCAAACGGACCCACTACCAAAAAACCTTTGCTCTTTTGGCGCTATCCATTGGCTGCATATCCAAGATGCAGCATTTCGCCTGGGATGTGCTACCAACAATGGGCGCGTCCCAATTCCTAATTGACAAAGTTTTTTTGCTTCTTTTTGTTCACAAAAAGAAGATTCTTCCAACCTACAATAGCCGGGGCGATGCGATCGCGCCCTCGCCGATCCGTTTCCAATAGATCATGGTACCGGTCAGACCTCCGTGTGGTTTGAGCGCATACTCCGGGATCACTCCCGCCAGGGTGTACCCCAGCCCCTCGTACAGCCCCGAAGCTCCGCCCTCGACCGCGGTATCCAGCACCAGCAGCGTGCGTCCTCTTTCAACCGCGAGCGTCTCGGCCGCGCGCATAAGCGCTGCCGCGATCCCTCGTCCGCGTTGGCTTGGGCGGGTCATCAGCTTGGCGATTTCGGCGCGATGCGGCTGGTTCTGTGGGCAATCGAGCAGCAGGGTCACCGTTCCGGCGAGCATCTCGCGGTCCCATGCCCCCAGTATCACACGTTCGCCCCGGGCCGCCGCCGACAGCGCACCGTGCCAGAACGTGGCTGCCCGGTCCGGCGCCAGTGGGTGCATGAAGCTGACCGATCCTCCGTTCGCCACGGTCTCGATCAGGATTTCGCTCAATGCCTCTCGTATATCCGGGGAGTCGCTCAAGGCTTTGATTTCGAACATAGCGGTCTGTTCCCTCTGGCAAGCACGGCCTGAGCACGACGGCAGTATTTTCGTCACAGATTCCCGGCCTTTCCAAGAGGGCAGGCGCGGCGCCACGGCGGTTCAGTGCCTATTCACGCTGTTCGCCCCCTTGTTTCTTTCACGACTTCATCCTAACTCCCGCCACCATGAGCACCGAACCTGAACAATCCCCGGAAACCCCGGACGCGCTGATGCAGGCCGCAGCGGCTCGCATCGCCGAACTCGAAGCCAAGCGCGCCGAAATCGAGGCCGAACGCGACGATTTCCGCGATCGCTGGATGCGGTCCGAAGCCGAGATCGCCAACGTGCGGACCCGTGCCAAGCGCGAAGTCGAGGAAACCCGCCAGTACGCCGTGCAGAAATTCGCCCGCGACGTGGTCGAAGCCGCCGAAAATTTGCGCCGCGGTCTCGACAGCCTGCCACCCGCTAAGGATGGCGAATCCAACATCGTTACCAAGCTGCGTGAAGGCTTCGAAGGCATTGAGCGCAGCTTCGTAGGTCTGCTCGAGCGTAACGGCATCGCCAAGTCCGACCCCACCGGCAGCGTATTCGATCCCAATCTGCACCAGGCAATGGCGGAACAACCGAGCGCGGAACACCCTGCCGGCACTGTGCTCCAAGCCTGGAGTCAGGCTTGGACGCTCAACGGACGGCTGCTCAAACCCGCCATGGTAGTGGTTGCGAAGGCGCCCGACGTGGCAGCGGCGAAGCCCCCGGAAGCAGCTCCGGCGCACGCCACTGCCGAGCCGCACCCGCCCCATTCCACACTCGACACGACAGCGTGACGAAAATTTCGCGGGCGTCGGCCCTTGTTCAACCCACCTGGACTAAATACATCTCAACCATTCCACCCATAGGGGAACGCTGCGGTGCTTCGGGCCGGGCGTACCCGCTAACAAGGAGCTAAATATGAGCAAGGTCATTGGTATAGACCTCGGTACCACCAATTCCTGCGTCGCGATCATGGAGGGCAAGGACGTCCGCGTGATCGAAAACAGCGAAGGCGCACGCACCACTCCATCGATGGTGGCGTTTTCCGACAGTGGCGAGCGCCTCGTCGGGCAATCCGCCAAGCGCCAGGCCGTCACCAACCCGACCAACACCTTCTATGCGGTGAAGCGCCTGATCGGCCGCCGCTACGAAGACCCGACCGTCGCCAAGGACAAGGCGATGGTGCCATTCGGCATCGTCAAGGGCGAGAACGGCGACGCCTGGGTCGAGGCCAAGGGCCAGAAATACTCGCCCTCGCAGATCAGCGCCTTCATCCTCGGCAAGATGAAAGAGACCGCCGAAGCCTATCTGGGCGAGACCGTGACGCAGGCCGTGATCACCGTCCCGGCGTACTTCAACGACGCCCAGCGCCAGGCCACCAAGGACGCCGGCCGCATCGCCGGCCTCGAAGTCCTGCGCATCATCAACGAGCCCACCGCGGCAGCGCTCGCCTACGGCATGGACAAGAAGCACGCCGGCACCATCGCGGTCTACGACCTCGGCGGCGGCACCTTCGACGTGTCGGTGCTGGAAATCGGCGACGGCGTGTTCGAGGTGAAATCCACCAACGGCGACACTTTCCTCGGCGGCGAGGACTTCGACCTCCGCGTGATCGACTACCTGGCCGCGGAATTCCAGCGCGATCAGGGCATCGACCTCCGCCGCGACAAGCTCGCCCTCCAGCGCCTGAAAGAAGCCGCGGAAAAGGCCAAGATCGAGCTGTCGTCCTCCAAGGAAACCGAGATCAACCTCCCGTTCATCACCGCCGACGCCTCCGGGCCGAAGCACATGGTGCTGAAGCTCACCCGCGCCAAGCTCGAAGCCCTGGTCGACGATCTGATCGCTCGCACCTTGGAGCCCTGCAAGGCCGCGTTGAAAGACGCCGGCGTGAAGGCCAGCGAGATCCAGGAAGTCATCCTGGTCGGCGGCATGACCCGTATGCCCAAGGTGATCGAGGCGGTGAAGCAGTTCTTCGGCCGCGAGCCCGCCCGCAACGTGAACCCCGACGAAGTGGTGGCGATCGGGGCGGCGATCCAGGGCGCGGTGCTGAAGGGCGACGTGAAAGACGTGCTGCTGCTCGACGTAACCCCGCTATCCTTGGGCATCGAAACCCTCGGCGGCGTGTTCACCAGGCTGATCGACCGCAACACCACGATCCCGACCAAGAAGAGCCAGACCTTCTCCACCGCCGACGACAACCAGCAGGCGGTGACCATCAAGGTCTCGCAAGGCGAACGCGAGATGGCGGCCGATAACAAGACCCTGGGTCAGTTCGACCTGATGGGCATCGCCCCCGCACCGCGTGGCGTGCCGCAGATCGAGGTCACCTTCGACATCGACGCCAACGGCATTGTTTCGGTCTCGGCCAAGGACAAAGCCACCGGCAAGGAGCAGCAGATCCGCATCCAGGCCAGCGGCGGACTTTCTGATGCCGACATCCAGCGCATGGTCAAGGAAGCCGAGGCCAACGCCGAAGCCGACAAGAAGAAGCGTGCGGTGGTGGAAGCCCGCAACCACGCCGAAGGGCTGATCCATCAAGTGCAAGGCCAGCTCAAGGAACATGGCGAGAAGCTCGGCGCCGAACAGAAGTCCGAGTGCGAAAGTGCGATCGCCGCACTTCAGGCAGTGATCGACGGCGGCGATCTGGAGGCGATCAAAGCCGCCACCGAGCGCCTGTCGCAGACCGCGATGAAAATTGGCGAGACTATCTATAAGGCGCAGGCTGCCTCGCCCGGTGCGGGCCCGAGCAGCACCGGCGCGGGTCCGGCCACGGACGACGTCGTCGATGCCGAGTTCGAAGATGTGGACGCCAACAAGAAGAAGCCTTCATAATCGAACGCTGACCGGGATCGCGGCCGGGGCAATGACTACGCCCCGGCCGCCCTTCCGGTAACCCGACTGTTGGCTTTCGTCTTGGGATCGATATGGCAAAGCAGGATTATTATGCGACGCTGGGCGTCGCCAAGGGCGCGAGTGCGGACGAGCTGAAAAAGGCCTATCGCAAGCTCGCGATGCAACATCACCCGGATCGCAACCCTGGCGATGCAGCCGCCGAAGCCAAATTCAAGGAAGCCGGCGAAGCCTACGAAGTCCTCAAGGACGAGCAAAAACGCGCCGCCTACGATCGTTTCGGCCACGCCGCCTTCGAGCAAGGCGGCGGCCCGGGCGGCTTCAATCGCGGCGGCTTCGATTTCAACGACGCCGGCAACCTCGGCGACATCTTCGACCAGATGTTCGGCGACGCGATGGGTGGCCGGCGCGGCGGCGGTCGCACCCGCACCGGCGCCGATCTGCGCGCCCAAGTAGACATCACGCTGGTGGAAGCCTTCACCGGCACAGACCGCACCCTCCGAGTCCCCAGCCGCGTACAATGCGAGGTCTGTGCCGGCACCGGTTCGGAAACCCGCGATCGCAGCAGCCAGGAAAACTGCCCGCAATGCGGCGGCGCCGGCAAGGTTCGCGCCCAGCAAGGCTTCTTCGTGGTCGAACGCACCTGCCCGACCTGCGGCGGCATGGGCCGCGTCATCAAGAACCCCTGCCGCGTCTGCCACGGCCAAGGCACCGTGCAGCGTGACAAATCCCTAAAAGTATCAGTCCCCGCCGGCATCGAAGACGGCACCCGGATCCGTGTCCCAGGCGAAGGCGAAGCCGGAGCCCAAGGTGCACCGGCCGGCGACCTGTACGTCCAAGTGGCGATCCGCGCCCACGACCTGTTCCAACGTGACGGCGCCAACATCTTCCTGCGCGTGCCGTTGCGCATGAGCATGGCAGCCCTGGGCGGGGAAATCGAAGTGCCGTCGATCGATGGCACCATCGGCCGCGTCAAAGTCCCGCCCGGCACCCAAACCGGCGCCCAGTTCCGCCTGCGTAACAAAGGCTTCTCGGTGCTGCGCTCACCGGCGCGCGGAGATATGTACATCCAGGTCGCAGTGGAAACTCCGCAGAACCTCACCAAGAAACAACGTGAGCTGATGGAGGAATTCGAGGCCGAAGGGAAACATGCCAGTAAAGGTAGCCCGGAAGCGGAAGGTTTCTTTGCGCGAGTCAAAGAGTTCTTCGATCACAGATAGAAGAAGTCTTCTTTTTGTGAACAAAGAGAAGCAAAAAAACTTTGCGGGTTAGGGGCAGCCGAGGATGCGTATCGGAATCGCGGGGATCGCGGGACGAATGGGCCAATTGCTCGCGGACGAAGTTACCAGGACCGGCGCGACTCTAACCGGCGGCACGATCCAACCCGGCATCGATCAAACCCCCACAAATCTCACCATCTTCGACGACATCGACGCCCTCGCAGCAGCTTGCGACCTGGTGATCGACTTCACCCACGCCTCCGCCGTCTCCCGCCACGCCGCGGCGCTCGCCAGAAGCCGCGCCGCCTGGGTGCTCGGAACCACCGGCTACTCAGCCGCGGATGCCGCCGAGATCGCAACCGCCGCCCAATCCATCCCCGTGATCGCCGCCCCCAATTACTCGCCCGGCGTCAACCTGGTGCTGGCGCTGGCTGAACGGATCGCAGCAGTGCTGCCGCCAAGCCAATACGACGCCGAGATCCTGGAAATACACCACCGCCAAAAAATCGACGCGCCGTCTGGCACCGCGCTCGCCATCGGGCGCGCCGTGGCGAGGGGACGCAACCAGGAATTCGACCAAGTCGCCGCGACCAGCCGCGACGGCCCGCGCGCCGAAGGCTCCATCGGCTTCGCTTCGCTGCGCGCTGGCCAGGTAGTGGGCGATCATTCGCTGATTTTCGCCTCCGCCAGCGAGCACATCACGCTTCGCCACGAAGCCTTGGACCGACGTGTTTTCGCCAACGGTGCCGTCCGGGCCGCGCTGTGGCTCCAAGGAAAACCGCCTGGTCTCTACACGATGCGCGACGTATTGGGGCTATAGACAAAGGACTTAAGAAGCTTCTTTTTGTGAACAAAGAGAAGCAAAAAAAACTTTGTCACTTAAGTTCAGTGCAGAATTCCCGTAGTACAGTGCACCGGCCTAATCGGGCAAAAGTTTTTTGGTTCTTTTTTTCAAAAAAGAACACTTCTTTTTTCTTCTCGCCTTCACTTCTTATTGACGATCGCTGCAAGCAAGACCGCCGCCGCGGTGGCAACATTCAAGCTTTGGATATTCCCGGCCCCCTGAACATGCACTTGGCGCCGGCAGGCCTTCAGCACCGCCTCCGAGATCCCGGTCTCCTCATGTCCGAGCACCAGCGCTATCGGGCGATCCAGCGGCAAGTCTTGGATCGGCTTACTCTCCTTATCCGTGGATGCCGCCACCGACCGATAAACCGGCGTCAGCTCGCTCAGCGTCAGCGCCAAATCCCTGGTCCGAAACAGCTGCAAAAACTCGAACCCACCCTCCGCCACCCGGTATGCCGCGTCCGAAAGCGTCGCCGCCCCTGGCACATCGTGCAGCAGCAGCGTCTCCGCGCCAAAGAACGCCGCTGCCCGCGCGATCGCCCCCAGATTATGCGGATTCCCGATCCCGTCGAGCGCCACCAGCAGTTTCCCCCTTGGGATCGTCTCGATCGTCGCGGGCGATATCTTCCGGCAATCCGCCACCACCGCGATCCCGCCGTGGTGCGTGGTTCCGGTCGCGCGGTTCATCTCATCCGGCCCCAGCAGCCGATAAGGTTTGCGCAACTTCGCCAGTTGCGCGCAATAAGGTCCGGCCAGCAGCCTTTGTTCCTCGACATAGAACAGCCGCTGCACGCTATCCGCGCGTTGCTTAAACACCGCGGCGACCGAGTTCGCGCCGCAGATCGTATCGGTATTCATGGAAGATGCGTTCATAAGCCGGGGCGGTAGCACGCCAAAGTCCCAACCAGAAGCGCCGATTTTAGCACAGGGGCATGGCTGGGTAGTCCTGAACAAGCCCGCCGGCCTACCCTCTCATCCCGGCCGCAACCATGGCGCCTCCGCCGAGGATTTCTTCCCCCAGCTCTCCCGCCGTAACGACGGCCCCTGGCTCGCCCACCGTCTAGACACCGACACCGCCGGCTGTCTTCTGATCGCGCTGCGCAAGTCCATCCTGATCGCCGCCCAAGCTGCTTTCGCGACCGGCCAAGCCAAAAAAGTCTACTGGGCGATAACCGCCGGCGAGATCCCCGCCGAGCAAGGCGTGATCGACGCTCCGCTCGCAAAAATTACCACCCCCAGCGGCTGGCGAATGGCGACCCTACCGCGCGGCGATCGCGCGATCACCAACTGGCGCGTGCTGGGCCGCGCCCCGGGCCTGACCTGGCTGGAACTCCGTCCCGCCACCGGTCGCACCCACCAGCTCAGGGTGCACTGCGCCCATCTTGGCGCCCCGATCCTGGGCGACCCCGTCTACGGCCCCAACCCCGGCGCCCTGCACCTGCTAGCCCGCAGTCTCGACCTTCCGTTCGACCCGCCGATTTCAGCTATCGCGCCCCCGCCCCAGCACATGGAGGCAGCGCTACGCGCCTGCGGCTGGCCTACTTAAGCGTAGCGAGAAACGCGATCAGATTGGCGCGATCGGTGGCGTCGGGCAGCCCCACGAACAACATCTTCATGCCGTGGATATCAGCGCGCGGATTAGTCAGGTATACGTCGAGCGTAGGCGCATCCCAGGTTTTCCCCGAGTTCTTCATCTCGTCGGAATAGGAATAAGTGGGATCATTAGTACCGGCAGGCTTTCCGAACACGCCGATCAGGCTGGGGCCGACGCTTTTCCTCCCCGGCGTAAGCGAATGGCAGACCGCGCACTTGGTTTCGAATACTTGTTTCCCCGCCACCGGATCGCCCGCCGGGGCACTCTGGGCCAAAGTCGGCTGCGCCACAAACAAACCGAGACCAACCACCAAGCTTGCCATCTGAGCCACGTAACGAAGGCGCATCGACGTCATTCCTCATTGCAGTGCGATATTTCCCTTCCTGACCGGGCTAAGGGTCCCGTGTCAATACTCCCGTGCGCAGGGGAATCGCATTTGGAATTCCGGCGCCCGCGAAAACAGTAGCCAGCCCCTCTGAACCCAGCTTCCTGGCATCTGTTCCTAAATTGTGCTATACGGGCACGCCTCCGCGCCCGCTCGCCCGCACCTTGCACATCTTGCACACCTAAAAAAGGACCCGCCGGCAGGACAACAGCCGGCACCGCCACCACCCCACTTATATGCGATACTCCTACTCCCTGCACCTACCGCATTGCAGTATTGTCACGCTTGGGCTAGGAACAACCCCCAATAGTTGTAAAAACGCGTTGACGTGCTACCTATTCTCTTGCCGCTGAAAGTGGAATGCCGGATAGTGCGTGGAATAATTGGATGACTGCCCGGCCGCGCCGGAAATTGGAGCTATAATTTACAAATGTCTGTCACTCCCCTACGCCCCGAAGCGAAGACCACCGCGCCTCCGGTAGACGCTCTCGATGGGACTGCGGTGTTGCGTCACGCGCTAACTCACGCGTTCAAGGGCAAGATCGCGGTTGTATCGTCCTTTGGCAGTGAATCCGCTGTGCTATTGGCGATGGTGGCGGGCATCGACAAGGCGACTCCGGTTCTTTTCATCCAGACCGGACAGCATTTCCCGGAAACTTTGGAGTATCGCAGCCGCTTGGTCGATCGGCTGGGTCTCACCGACGTGCGCGACATCGGCCCCAGCGCCATCGACGTCAGCTATTCGGATCCCGGCGGCGAGCTGTGGTATTACGACAGCGACGCTTGTTGCGCGCTGCGCAAGGTGATGCCGTTGGCCAGCGCCTTGAAGCCGTTCGACGCGTGGGTGACTGGCCGCAAGCGCCATCAGTCGAAGAATCGCGCCGATCTCTCCTTCTTCGAGTTGGCCGACGGCAAGGTGAAGATCAATCCCCTAGCCGACTGGTCACCGGAGCAGGTCGAAGCGGAGGTCGAGCGCCTGGATCTGCCGCGCCATCCCCTGGTACATCGCGGTTTTCGTTCAATCGGCTGTGCTCCGTGCACGCGTCCGACGCACGAAGGCGAGGACGCGCGCGCCGGCCGCTGGGCCGGCAAGGGCAAGGTGGAATGCGGCATCCACCAATTATTCCCCAAGCCGGCAATCTAATCATCAAAAGTTTTTTGCTTCTTTTTTTCAAAAAAGATGCTTCCTTTCTGTTCTTAAAAGGAAGGCTCAGACAGCATCTTTTTTGAAAAAAGAGAAGCAAAAAACTTTTGTCACTTTTGGGCCGGTGCGCCCTGGCGCACACCTGCGCGGGCAGTTAGAGTTCCCCAAAGTTTACCGGTTGAACGGCCGGTACCGGGGGGACACGCGATGAACCGAAAACTCAAACTGCTTGTGGCCGCCGCCTGCGTCAGCCTCGTCCCAGCAGCCCTCGCGCATCACTCCTTCGCCGCCTTTAACGCCAGCCAGCAACTCACCATGCACGGCACGGTGGTGGCCCTGGAATGGAAAAATCCCCACTCCTGGCTCCAGGTCGAAGCCGCTGACGCGCACGGCGTTAACCACGAATGGGGCATCGAACTCGGCGCCCCGGCCGCGATGCTGCGCGAGGGCTGGCGCCCGCGGATTGTGGCTCCCGGCGACAAGATCACCGTTACCATCTCGCCCAACCGCAACGGCAGCTACGGTGGCTCCATGATCAAGGCTGTGAAAGCCGACGGCACCATCATCGGCGGACAAACGCCGCAATAATCAGAGGGAAACCGCCATGCGCCGACCGATCGCGCCGCTCGTGGCTCTGGCCGTCCTGTTCGGGGCCAGCGCGCACGCCCAAACCAACAGCCCCGCGCGCCTCGCCGCCTTCGCCAAATTGCCCGACTGGAGCGGCATTTGGGAAATGGGCCGCCCCGGTCCCGGCCAGGTGTTCCAAGCACCCAAAGCGGGCAAGCTTACCGGAGGCCCAGGCAGGGACCTGAACCTGCCTTATAAACCCGCTTGGGAGGCTCGCTACGACGCCCGCCAAAAGGAATACGCCGCCCTGCCCGACACGCTGACCCCGCCCGATCCCACCATCACCGTGTGCAGCTGGGGCTTCCCCCGCATGGAGCTCGGCCCCGCCAACTTCGAATTCACCATCACCCCCGAGGAAACCATGATCGTGTTCGATCCCTCGGAAATCCGCCACATCTACACCGACGGCCGCCCCCACCCGCCAAATCCAACCCCCACCCCGCAGGGCCACAGCATCGGTCATTGGGAAGGCCAAACCCTGGTCGCCGACACCGTCGGCCTCGATCCGGACTTATGGCTCACCGCCTCGGGCGCGCAACTCTCGCCCAAGGCTGACATTACCGAGCGCTGGAGCATGCAGGATCAGAACCATATCTCCGATCAGGTCACCATCGTGGACCCGATCGCTTTCACCAAGCCGCTCACCTTCACCCGCAAATTCCGCCGCGTGACGGATACCAAGCACCAGATCATGCAGAACTGCTTCGAGAACGACCGCGAGCAGATGAAGGGCGGCTACATCGAAACCATCTACAGCGACCCGAGCGAGGGGAGCAGCCAATGACCCCGCTGCGCAAATCCCTTGCCGCCGCGCTGCTCGCAGCGACCCTGCCGGCCCAGGCCGCGCTGAACTCGCCCCAGCGCCTGGCCAGCCTGGCCCAACTTCCCGATTGGACCGGCATCTGGCAAGTCGAGGGCTCAACCGCGACCCTGGATCCGAATGGCCCGCCCCCCTACAACGCCGCCTGGGCCATAAAATACGCCAAAGCCAAAGCCGAAGCCCCCAGGCTCCTGGATACCTACGACCGGTATTGCGCCGCCGGCGTCCCCCGTCTGATGGGCTCGCCTGAATACTTCGAAGCCATGGTCACCCCCGAGGAGACCACCATGGTATTCTCGCAGCGCGAGGTCCGCCACATCTACACCGACGGCTCGCCGCACACCGAGGCCGACGAGCTCTGGCCGATGTATTGGGGCGACAGCATCGGCCATTGGAAGGGCGACACGCTAACAATCGACACGATTTCGATCCTCGGCAAGGAGTGGCTAGACCCCACCGCCGCCACGCTCACCGACAAGGCGCACATAATAGAGCGCGTGCGGATGACCGACCACGACCATCTCCAAGACCAGATCACCGTCATCGATCCCGACGCGCTGACCAAACCCTGGAGTTTCACCCGCACCTACCGCCGCTCCGCCCGCATCAACATGACCGACAGCCCGTGCAGCTGGGGAATTGGCACCGCTACGAAAGTGACAAGGTAAGGAAGGCGGGCCAGCCCGGACCCGCTGGGGCCGAGGGGCCCCAATGGGCTCCGGGGCTAGCCCCGCCTTCCTATCCTGCCGCGTTCGCCGCCGCCCGCAATTCGCGAGCGCGGGCGAGGATTTTGTCTTCGATTTCGCTATCCGTGGAAGCGGTGACCTGGCTGTCCTGCCAGCCGCTACCGTTATTGACTTGGCGGAAGATCGACACCCGCAGGCCATCAGAGCGCAATTCGCGCCCCAGGATATAGATCGTGGCCTTGAAGCGTTCGCCGGAAACGCCGGGTGGGGTGTACCAGTCGGTGATGATCACGCCGCCGAACGGATCGGCTGAAACCAGCGGCATGAACG
>Ga0302314_10019471_pt1 | contig 11272 bp, 10 predicted proteins | sample III_Palsa_N2_3_FD_200533 | JGI IMG/M metagenome (GOLD analysis project Ga0302314, IMG submission 200533) | Peat permafrost microbial communities from Stordalen Mire near Abisko, Sweden - III_Palsa_N2_3 | ecosystem: Environmental > Terrestrial > Soil > Palsa > Peat permafrost | place: Sweden... | reverse complement strand
GCCGGAGGTGGCACTGGTCGCGGTGGAGTAGCCGTACGGGCCGTAGACCGGATAGCCGTCGAAGGCGAAGCCCAGCAGCGGCGAGTGATGCAGGGTAGCGGTGCTCTCGCTGTAGGTCGCGCTGGCCGTGCCCACGTTGGTGCCGACGATGTTGTCGCCCAGCTGATAGCGCAGGCAGACGGGATTGTCGTGGTAGTGGTACTCGCCCGAACCCGGCTGATGCGCGTTGCAGGGATCGAAGGTAAAGACCTCGGCGTAGACGGCGTTGCGGCGCCATATGCCGTCGCCGCCGCCGGTCCAGCCGGAGGGTGTGGTACCGGTGGTGGTCGTCGTCGTCGTTGTACCGGAGCTGGAGGACGAGCAGCCGATCGCAATGGCGGCAGCGATGCTGAGGCCAAGCACGGAGTAGAGAATAGGAAGAATGCGCGGGCGCAGTGGCATGGTGGAACCTCGTTCGTGAGTCACCTCAGAATCCTACATTTGGGCCCAGGGTAGGGTGACTTCGGGAACTATGACGTGGAATGCGTCGCAACAACTTACATATTGCAAAAGTTTCGTCGGGCGACTCAGATTCCGGTCACGTTCCTGTAGATCCGAAGCCACCGGAGCTGCGTTCGGTGTCGTCGAGTGAGTCGACCAGCTCGAACTCGGCTTCGATGCGCCGCACGATGCGTAGCTGTGCGATGCGGTCGCCGGGGAAGATGGCATGGGGGATCGGCGCGAGGTTGGTGAGGACGACTTTGATCTCGCCGCGATAGCCGGGGTCGATAACGCCGGCCAGCGTGGTGAGTCCGCGCAACGCCATCCCGGAGCGGTCTTCCACCAGCGCGCCGTACTCGGCGGGAAATGCGAGCGCGAGGCCGGTAGGGATCGCAACCGTCTCGCCGGGCTCGATCGTCCAGGCGGAGACGGCGTGGAGGTCGGCCGCGAGATCGCCGAACGGGCCGCTGTGGGCGTAACGGGGCAGCTTCGCGTCGGGATGCATCTTGAGAGTTGGAATGATGACTGGCATTCCGCAAGTGTACCGGTGCGCAAGTACGATGGAGTGCGGGCCAATCCCCTATGAGACTTCTCGACACGCTCATCGCCGCCAACCCTGCCAGACGCACGGTCTTCGTCTCCGTGGCACTTGCGGCTGGGCTGGCCGCACTGGTGCTGCTGCCCGCGCTCGGCCATAAGCCGCTGTCCGAGTGGGACGAAGGCATCTACGCCGAGGTCTCGCGCGAAATGGTGGGCGGCAGTTGGCTGGTGCCGCACTGGAACTATCAGCCATGGTTCGAAAAGCCTCCGCTGATGCTGTGGATCACGGCGATCTTCTTCAAGTTTTTTGGCGTGTCGGAGTTCTGGGCGCGGGCCGGCTCGGCATTCGCGGGGATCGCCATCGTCGCGCTGCTGCACGGCTGGCTGGCACGGCGGCGAGAGCTGCTGACGGCGTGGATCGGCACCGTGATCCTGCTCGCCACATTTGGCTTCCTGCACGTCTGCCACGTTGGCGAGATGGACGTGCTGCTGTCGCTCGGGGCTAGCATAGCGCTGATCGGCCTTTGCTCTGTCGCCGAGAACAATCCCCATGGCTGGTTCCTCTTCTGGACCGGCTTCGCCATCGCGCTGATGACCAAAAGCGCGGCCAGCGTCGTCATCCCCGTGACGGCTCTTTTATTTGGCGGCCTGGAGCGTTGGAATTGGCGCCGCTTCGGCTTGTCGTTTCTGCTGGGGCTGGCGCTGTTCCTCGTGCTGGTTCTGCCGTGGCATGTGGCGATGTACCTGCGCTTCGGTCGTGATTTCGTCGCGCAGTATCTGGGTCTGCACGTCCTTACTCGCGCCACGCATCAGATCGAAGGCCACAGCACCCACTGGTGGTATTACGTCGTCGTGCTCCTGGTGTCGGCGCCGCCGTTCTGCCTCCTGTATCCGGTCGTTATTCGCGATGGTCTGCGACGGTCCGAGCTTCGCGTCTTGGCTGTCTTCACGCTGGTCGTAGTTGGCTTCTTCACGGTGATTCAAACACGGCTCCCGCACTACATCGCGCCCGCCTACCCAGCGCTCGCGGTGCTGACCGCCGTCTGGATCGGCGACTGGCTTAGGCCGCGTCTGCTAATCCAGCCAAAGCTGTACTGGCTCCGTGCCGGACTTGCGACCGCCGCGTTGTGGAGCTTGTCGATCCTGCTGACGCATTCGACTCTCAAGAGCCTGCACAGTGCCGACCTCGCCGGACCGGGTCGCCTCGACAACCGGGAAGCCGACACTCTGCTCAAATCCACCATCTTGCCAGACCTTCCGGGTCCGCTGCTTTACCTGCGCGACGGACGCGTTCAATCGATCGCCACAGTCGTCTTCTACTCTCGTCGGCAGGTCCAGCAGGTGGCCCTGACGCCGCCCGCTCCCGCCACGCCGTTGGACTCGTATAGGTTCAACCCGCAGTTGCTCGATCAGGCCGTCGGCTCCGGGCCGCGCCTGATCCTGCTCGACAAATCCCTCATCCCCAGCATTCCGCCGCAGTTTCGCTATAAGTCCATTCGAGCCTCCGCGACGGTTGAGCTGGGTGTCATCGCCCGCACGCCATAACGCCTACAATCATCCCAATGCTGGTGCGTCTCAAATCCTTCTTCGACCCTCCGCACCAGCCCGGCCACGCTACGCGCGACTTCGGACAGGCCCCGCGCCGCATCTTCTGGACCGCGCTCGCCGTGCGCCTGCTCTACATGACGCTCGCCCACACCTACCGCATCCGCCTGCTCGACGACCACTTCGAATATGGCTGGGAGATGGGCCGGATCGCTCGCGCGCTCGCCACCGGCTACGGCTACTCCGACCCCTTCACCGGACACACCGGCCCCACGGCCTGGACGCCGCCGCTCTACCCGCTGCTGCTGGCCGGGGTCTTCAAGCTCTTCGGCGTCTACACACTGAAGTCCGCGTGGGTGGTCCTCGCCATCAACAGCGTCTTCTCCGCCGCGACCGCGCCCGTCATCTACCGTATTGCGTGGCGCTGCTTCGAGCGCACTGGCGACGGCTTGAAGATCGCGCTTTGGTCGGCGTGGCTGTGGGCGCTGTATCCGGCCGCCATGCAATACGCAGTGCGCTGGGTATGGGATATGTCGCTGACGGCGTTTCTCTTTGCGTGGGTGATCTTGCTGGCTCTGCGCTTGCGCGACAATCCTTCGGTGCTGAAACCGTGGCTGCTCTTCGGCGTCCTGTGGGGATTGATCGCGCTGTCGAACAGCTCGTTGCTGGCGTTTCTGCCGTTCTGCGCCGGCTGGATTGTCTGGCCTCAACTGCGCAAGCCCGCGACACTCCGCAACGTCGCCTTCTCGGCGGCCGTTTGCGCCGCGGTCGTCAGTCCGTGGGTCATTCGCAACGCCGTCGCCTTCCACGCCTTCGTGCCCATGCGCACCAACTTCGGCGCCGAACTCTACCAGGCCGCGCAGCCCGCAAGCGAAGGCTACCCGTGGGTTGCATCACTGCCGCGGGCCGAAGCTTCACCCGAATTTCAACGCTACAAACGCCTCGGCGAACTCGAATACAGCCGCCGCCAGGGCGAGCGGGCAATGGCCCTCATCCGCACCCATCGCCGCATCTTTATCACCCATATTTTAAAGCGCATTTATTTCTTCTGGAACAGCGTCCCGCACCCCACCGATCAGGGCCTGACCGTCGAAGTAACCCGCGAGGCCAACTTCGCCTTCCTGAGTCTCAGCGGCATTCTCGGCCTGGCGCTCGCGCTGCGCAACCGCATCCCCGGCGCATGGCTGTTCTTCTGGGCCTTCGCCATCTATCCCCTCACCTACTACGCGATTACCGTGCAGGCGCGCTTCCGGCATCCGCTCGAGCCGCTGATCTGCATCCTCGGCGTCTACCTCTTCCGCAGCGCGGAGCCGCGATAGAGCCTCAATCACCGCGCAGATAAATCTCGACATTGTGCGTGTTCCAGGTCGCGACGCCGCAACCGAAGAAGTCGAAATCCTCCGTCCAGAGCGGGCAATCAAGTTGCAGCGCAGCGGCGAGAACGGGCCAGTCGTCTGGATCGCGAACGCCGATTCGGCTTCGCGCGGTAAGCTCGTGCGCAGCGAATGCTGTGTTCGGCACTCGTTGCACGATCTGGCTCATTTCGTCGAGAAAATCGAGGCCAGGAGTAGCTGCCGCTCCTCGCAATGCGGCCAGACGAGAGATATGCCGTCGCGCATCGTCGAAGCAAATCTCCGCAGTGTAGAGGCTTACCAAATTTGCGTACTCTCGGATCAGACGGCGCACCTGCATCCCGTAAGCGCCCCGGATTAGGATGTTGGCGTCGAGAACGAGCGGCTTCTGGTCTATCACTTGCGACCGGCCGCGCGCCATTGCTCAAAGTCCTTGACCGCCCCTTCCTCGGTAACGCCCGCGGCGTCGAGTTCGGCCTGCCAGACTGTAGCCGACTTGTCGAACGCAGCTAGCTCCGCCTCAGTGCGTTGGCGGCGTGCAGGGAAGTAAACGCCGACCTTGCGCCCACCCTGCGTGATCGCAATCGGCGCGTCGGACTCGAGATACCGGGCCAGATTTTCCTGAAACTCGCGGACTCCTACAGTGACTGTGGCCATCGGTCGCTCCTTGCGATCACTCCACCATCATATTCCGATTATCCTGCAAATCCTGCGCGATTCCTGCGCAAGCCTTGCTTTGAACCCTAATTCCGCGATATAGTTGATAGGTTCGGCTGTGAGCTGTTTTGCGACACAGGCTGGTTTCGCCGAGCACCAAATCTGAAACAGAAGTACGCGCTGGGAAACGGTCCTGGGCATTGGGAAAGACCAAAGCCAAACCGCTACCGCGTATGAGGGCAGTCCAATGTACGCAGTCATCCGCACCGGCGGAAAGCAATACCGCGTGGCCCCAGGCGACGTGTTGAAGGTGGAGAAGCTCGCTCACGAAAATGGTTCCGTGGAGTTCTCCGATGTGCTCGCCGTCTCCGGCGAAGCTGGCAGCTTTGAAGCGTCGCTCGAAGGCGCGAAGGTCACCGGAACTGTCCTCGGCCAGGGCCGCGGTGACAAGATTCTGGTCTTCAAGTTCAAGCGCAAAAAGCAGTACAAGCGCATGCAGGGACATCGCCAGGCCTTCACCGAGGTCAAGATCGGCGAGATCTCCGTCAACGGCAAGAGCTTCACCGCTTAGACTTTCAGCACTGTCAACACGCACGAGCCTGCGAGGCCGGCGTTATAAGAGGACTTGAGCAATGGCACATAAAAAAGGCTTGGGATCGTCCAAAAATGGACGCGATTCAAATGCACAACGGCTGGGCGTCAAGCGCTTCGGCGGCGAGACCGTCTCGGGCGGCTCCATCATCGTCCGGCAGCGCGGCACACCGCTCAAGCCCGGCCTGAACGTCGGCCGCGGCAAGGACGACACCCTCTACGCCAAGGTCTCCGGCGTGGTCAAATTCCAGGACAAGGGACAGCAGGGACGCTTCGTCTCCATCATCGTCTCCGAACCCGTCTCCGCATAAAGCACTTCGTGCTGTCTTGGGCTTCGCGTGGTGCGAGCGATGCTCGCAAAGAAAATCCCGTGCCGAGCAACGCGCGGACCTCAGAGATTCATTCTTGCCACGTCAAGGTATACGGCGCGAAGCACCCGCTCCGCGCGGTAAGCGGGCCCGTCCGGCAGGACAGCCTCTAGCAATATCAAAACAGGAATGGGCGGCATCGAAATTCGATGCCGCCCATTCCTGCGTCTGCGCTTACTTCGTCGTCGAGCTGGTCACCTGCCCGGCGAGGCTCGCCGCCAACACCACCACGTTGCTGTTGTTGGGGAACGTCACGTTCGCCACCGTCTTCGCCGAGTTCAGCGTGATGCTGTACTCGTACAGGTTGAAGTTTCGGTTGTCGAGCAGCCCGGTGCCGGTATCGCGGTGCGCCATGGTCAGCGCCTTGGTCTCGCCGGTGTAGCTGGCCGGACTGAACCAATCGCTCAGGCTCTGGACCACGCTGGTAGATGTGCCGTCAGTGTAAGTCACCTTGAACGTCTGCGTCATCTGACCGCCGTTGACCGCCGTCGCCAGCAGCTTCAGGCTAGCGAACTGACCCGCCGGCAACACAACCGTCTGCCCGCTGACCGCATCCAGCACGCCCGCCGGACCGAAGTAGAAGGCCGTCCCGCCGATCGTCTGCTGCACGCCCGTCAGGTTGGCCGAGTAGGCCTCACTCGTCCCGTTGGCCGCGCCGTCGATGCCCGCGCCCGTAAAGGCCACGCCATCCATCGCCAGCGCCAGCGTGTTGTAGTTCGGAGCCAGGTTGACGAAGTTCGTCGCCGTCGACGGTGCGACCACCACCAGCGTCAGGTGAGCGCTCGCCGTCAGCGTGCCCGAGACTCCCGCAATTGTGACCGCATAGCTTCCCGCAACAGCAGTCGGAGGAGCCAGGAAGTTGACGATCACGACGCCCTTGGCCGCAGTCCCGAATAACGCAGTCACGCCCGTCGGAAGTCCGGTCGTCGCAAACGTAACAGTCGAACTGAAGCCATTGACCGCACCAATCGTGACGCTACCAGCCGAGCTTCCGCCGCGTGGTACAGCCAACGAGGCAGGCGTGAACGCCAGCGTGAAGCTGGGCGCGAGGACAGTTACGCTGACCGTCGTCGTCACCTTCAATGTGCCGGAGGTACCGGTGACCGTGACTGGGAACAACCCGGTCGCTGCTGTGCTCGAAGCTGTAATCGTCAGCAGGTTTGCGCTCCCTGCACCCCATGCAGCCGTCACTCCCGCGGGCAATGTACCGATGGTCATCTGCACGCTGCCCGTGAAGCCGTTGACCTCGCCAACCGCAATCGTCGAGGTCGCCGTCCCTGGCCGCGAGATCGTCACTGCCGCAGCCGAAGGAGTGAGCGTGAAGGTCGGAATCACGACCGTCACCGTCACTACCGTTGAGGCGATCAGCGATCCCGAGACACCGTTGATAGCGATCGGATAGACACCCGCCGCAGCCGCGCTGCTGGCTGTCGCGGTGAACACGATACCGGCAGTTGCGCTCGACGTACTGAACGCAGCCGTGAGGCCTGCGGGCAGGTTGCTGGCCGTTAGCGCCACCGTACCCGTGAAGCCGCCCGTTGCGCCAATCGCAATGATCGAGCTCTCACTGTTCGGACGCGAAATGGTAATAGCCGTAGTAGAAGGCGTGAGCGTGAACTTCGGCAGCACGACCGTCACCGTCACCGTGGTCGAGGCCGTCAGCGACCCCGAAACTCCATTGATCGTAATCGGATAGACACCTGCAAGAGCCGTGCTGCCCGCCGTAAGCGTGAGCACATTGCTGGCCACAGTGTTCGCCCCGCTCAAGGTAGCCGTGATGCCCGCAGGCAACGTCCCCACCGTCAACGCGACGCTTCCCGTAAAGCCGTTCACCGCCCCGATTGCGATGGTCGAAGTCCCGCTGCTCGGCCGATTTAGCGTCAACGCCGCACTCGATGGCGTCAGTGCGAAGCTCGGTGTCCCCACCGTCACTGCCACCGTCGTTGAAGACTTCAAGGTCCCCGAGACACCGTTGACCATGAGGGTATACGTCCCGTTCACCGCCGTACTTCCCGCCGTAATCGTCATGATGCTGCTAGCGGTTGCGGTCGCCGCGCTGAAGGCCGCTGTGACGCCCGTGGGCAGCGTTCCGGTCGTCAGCGCAACGCTGCCGCTGAAGCCATTCACAGCTCCAACCGCAATCGTCGTCGTCGAGCTACCCGGACGAACGACAGTGACCACCGCGCTCGACGGAGTCAAGGTAAAGCTAGGTGCCAGCACTGAAAACGTCAGTGTCGCGGTGTTGCTCACCTTACCCGAGAGGCCCGTAATCGTCAGCGGATATGTCCCCGCGACGGCCGTCGTGCCGACCGTAAATGTTAGCGTGCTCGAAGCCGCCGCGGTTGAGGAAAGAACTGTCGAAGCCGGGCTGAAGACCGCCGTAACGCCAGCCGGCAGGCCCGTCACCGCAAGCCCAACCGTACCGGTAAAGCCGCTGACCGGCGTCACGGTCAGGCTAGTCGCGCCGCCCGTCGTGGCACCTGTTGCAGGTTGCCGAATCCCCAGCGTGGCCACCGGCAACGCGACGTTGAAGCCCGGCGCCGCAGCCGTCCCGGTCAAGTCATAGATGAGATGCTGCCCCATCGGCGAACCCCAGCCAGTCGCGAGATCGTAGCCGGTCACAGCTGCATAGCCAGTGTTGTCGGTGGTGATGTCGTGGAAGTCCAACGCATAGTTGCCGCTCTCGCCGATCGCATACACCAGCGGATTGAGGAATCCAACCCGAGGCTTCGCATTCGCCGCCGCCTGCTGGTTCGCGAGCGCCAGGAAGCCCGCCCACAGTGGAGCCGCCGCGCTCGTCCCACCGACCGAGATCGCATAACCGTTATCGCAGATCAGGTACATCTCGATATCCGCAGTCAGCGCCACGTCCGGCAGATTCCGCATTGTTGTCGAGCCCTTCGCGGCCGTCATCGTCACGCCGGTCTGGTAGCTCGGAATCGCGTATGCCGTGCTGACGCCGCCGCCCGAGCCCGACCACGCGCCCTCCGAGAGCCACGGCCCGCCACCGCCTGAGGTCGCCACGCTGGTCCCTCCGACCACCGTCACATTCGGATCGTCTGACGGCGTCATCACCCCGTTCTTGTACGCGCCGCTATCGCCCGACGCCTGCATGAACGACTGGCCCTGCGCAATGTACTGCTTGAATATCTGCTCGGTCGTCGCATTCACACCGCCGAAACCCCACGACGAGCTAAGCTGCTGCGCCAGGTTATCGGTCGCCATGCGATTCAGAATGTCGTTCGGCGTCTCACCCTCGTACACCATCACCTTGCTCAGCCCCGGAGCCATATATGACGCCATCATGATGTCCAGAATCACTTCGACGTTGTCGCCTCCGGGAACCCCATTGAAGCCATCCAGAAGCACTGTCGTCGTAGGCACCGCAGGCAGCCCCGCCGCCGCGAAATTCGCCGTCTCGTCGCCCGCGAAGAAGCCGTCGAATTCGAGCAGACCAACCGTCATGCCGGCGCCAGTCAACGTGACCCCGGGCGCATACGCCGCGCGAAAGTCCTTACCGATCAGGTAGCCGTACGGACCGCTGCCGCTCACCAGCGGATTCGTCCGCATTTGCAAGGCCAACGGAGTCTCCGGGCCATGGGTCAACCCCATCGGCTGCGGCGGCGCAAAGTTATCCAACCCCGCAACATCCTGGAGCTTCGCGCCCGCAGGCAGTGTCGGCTCGCGATCCGGCGCATAGAACTCTCCGCGTGTCGGATGTTGATAAGTCATCAGCTTCACTCCAAACGCTCTCTCAACATCAGCCGCCGCGCCCGAGACGCTCAGCACGCCGCGATTCGAATGGGTGTGCGTGACGGTCAACCCGCTGGCTTGGGCGAACTGAATCGCCGCCTGGTAGTCCTCTTCGGTCGGCCCGTACTCAGCCGCAAACTGCTCCGGCGTCAGATACTTATGGAAATTCGCACTCGCCGGATCGGAGAGCTGCGGCAACAAAGCCTCCAGCTCGTCCTGATTGCGCAGCGGCAGCCCGATCGACAGATGCATCTGCTGCGTTCGTGGAGCCTCGTGCAGCACCCGCGACGCTGCCACTGCCTTCCGAACCTGCGGCGCAAGCTGCTGTCGAGGCAGATCGGTCTGGCCACGCAGCACACCTGGCAGGCAGGTCAACAGGAACAACATGGAAATGAACCGGCTCAACCGGTAGTGGGCATCTGGGTGACGGGGCTGCTGAGGCATGGGCGATCGTCCTTGCGGTGTCGAAGTGGAAGCCTGTCCGGCGCTTCTCTCATCCCGTCATCGGCCCCCACCCGCGGCCAGAGACGCTCTCGGCCACCTTCCGCAAAACTTTAGTCAGATGACGGAAGAGCGACGCCTCAGAACTTCCGCTTGCCTTCCTTCAACCTGTATGCCCCCAACAGCTATACTTTGCACACAGGGAGGCGCCCGATGCAGCCGATCATCACCGAAAATCGCGAAAAGATCGCCGAGCTCTGCCGCGCCCACCATGTGCGCCGCCTCTCCGTCTTCGGCTCCGCCGTCCGCGACGACTTCGACCCCGAGCGCAGCGACGTGGATTTTCTCGTCGAGTTCGAACCCTTTGAAGCAAGCTATGCGCGAAATTTCTTTTCCCTCCTGTTCTCGTTCGACGAACTCTTTGGCCGCGAGGTCGATCTACTCACGGACAAATACGTCCGAAATCCGTATCTCCGCAAAGCCATCGAGGAAGAGAAGGTCACACTCTATGCCGCGTGACCTGAAGCTCGACCTTTGGGACATGATCCGATCGGGGGAGGATATCCAACAATTTCTTTCAGGAGTTTCGTTCGCGGACTACGAACAAAACCGTCTCGTTCGAGCCGCGGTGGAACGTAGCTTCGAAATCATCGGCGAGGCGCTCTGTCAGGCGCGCGACTACTATCCGGAGCTGAAAGACAAGATTGGCGAACACAGACAGATTGTCAACTTCCGCAACCGGATTATTCACGGATACTTCGCCCTGGATGATGGAATCGTCTACTCCACAGCGGAAGATTTTCTGCCTGAGCTCCTTGAGCAGGTACGAGACATACTCGCAACTCTACCGGAATGATGTCCAGCGCAAGCTAATTGGAATATGCGAACTGATCCCAACGCCGACCGCCTCGTCTCCGCCGTCCCCCTCGACGACGACGAGCAGCTCGACCTCAAGCTGCGCCCCCACCGTCTCTCCGAGTTCATCGGCCAGACCAAGGCCAAGCAGCAGCTCCGCATCGCGCTCGAAGCCGCCAAGGCCCGCGGCGAGGCCATGGACCACGTCCTCCTCTTCGGCCCGCCCGGCCTCGGCAAGACCACGCTCGCAACTATCATCGCGAATGAGTTGGAGGTCGCCTACCAGCAAACCTCCGGCCCCACCCTCCAGATTCAGGGCGACATGGTCGCCATCCTCACCGGCCTCCGCGACAAGCAGGTCCTCTTCATCGACGAAGTGCATAGGCTGCAACCCGTATTGCAGGAAAAACTCTACACCGCCCTCGAGGACTACCGCATCGACATCATGATCGGCTCCGGCCCGGCAGCGAAAACCTTGGAGATGGACATCAAGCCCTTCACCTTCGTCGCCGCCACCACGCGCCCCGGCCTGCTCGCCTCGCCCATGCGCGCCCGCTTCGGCATACTGCTACGCCTTGAGTTTTATACAGATGACGAACTCCGCTTCATCGTCGAGCGCTCCGCCGACGTCCTTGGTGTGCCCATCGACCGTGACGGAGCCGCCGAGATCGCCATGCGCTCCCGCGGCAC